>ENA-OSET01002751-OSET01002751.1-sediment-metagenome-genome-assembly--contig:-NODE-2751-length-16692-cov-12.002347_pt1 | contig 16692 bp, 13 predicted proteins | sample MGYA00237882_ERZ534229 | MGnify/ENA primary metagenome ERZ534229 (study PRJEB26408, sample SAMN06266212) | sediment metagenome | isolation source: Hudson Canyon methane seep mesocosm | place... | reverse complement strand
CAAAAGCTTATATCAATGCAGTCAGTAAATTGCAGGCACCTGATCGACGTCAACACCCGCAAAAAGCTGAAGTTTAGCTTTTTTACGTTGATTCTGAGTTGTTGTATTAATCGTAGGGTGGGCACTGCCCACCCTACTTTATGTTGAGCCAGCACCTAATTAAATAGGCTGATAAATTTTAATGGATAACTCGACGCGATTACAGTATTTAGAGGCGATGGGAATCGATGTCTGGGTGTCTAGAAATCAGCCTGCTGTTGAACTAAGTCAGCCTGTTGAATTAAATGTCAGCGGGTCAGCAGATAGTCAGCCTGAAGCAACAAATGACGCCTGGGCAGAGTTACAAAATCAAGTCGTGGATTGTCAAAAATGTTCTTTATCCGAAACACGCAAACAAACGGTTTTCGGTGAAGGGAATGTTAATGCCGACTGGATGCTAATAGGGGAAGCTCCGGGTCAAAATGAAGAGTTAGAGGGTAAGCCTTTTCTGGGGCAACCTGGCTTTTTATTAACAGAAATGCTGAGAGCTATTGGTTTACAGAGAGAGTCAGTGTTTATCACCAATGTTGTTAAATGTAGCCCGCCAAATAACAGAGACCCTAAAGTAGATGAGCTCAAGTCCTGTGATGACTATTTACAGCAACAGATTACCTTGGTTAATCCAAAAATTATTCTTGCGGTAGGGCGAGTTGCTGCTCAGAGATTACTGGGGACTAAACAAGCTCTGTCCGATTTAAGAGGTGTACCTCATCAAGTAAAGGGTATTCCCGTCATTGTGGTTTATCATCCCGCTTATTTACTAAGGTCTTTGCTGGAAAAGCGTAAAGCCTGGCAGGATTTACAGTTAGCTATGAAAATATATCAAGAAAAACAATAATGAGTATATGGAAGTTAGTAGATAAGGTTAAAGGTTTAGTGCTTTATGATGCAGATAAAGAGTTTTATGCAAAAGTTTTTCCTGATTCGGTAGAGAGAAAAGATTTAATGAGAATACGGGGGATGCGGCAAGAAGACTTGCCAGAGATATTAGTCATTGAGGGTAAAAATTATAATTTTCCCTGGAGTGAAGGTATTTTTAAAGACTGTCTAAAGTCTGGAAACTACAGTTGCCTGATCTGTGAAGAGCTAGATATCATCGTAGGGTTTGCTATTGTTTCTATTATGGCTGGAGAGGCGCATATCATGAATATATGTGTTGACCCTGCCATTCAAAAGCAGGGGGTGGGAAGTAAGTTATTAGAGCATATGATTCAGCTTGCTACTCCTAAAGCAGACAGTATTTTTTTGGAAGTTAGACCTTCTAACAAGGCTGCTATTTCACTCTATCAGAAAAGAGGTTTTAACGAAATCGGCATTCGTAAAGGCTATTACCCAGCTGAGAATGGTTATAGAGAAGACGCAGTGATGCTAGCACTGGAGTTGGTAAGTTTGTTTTAACCGTTGCTTGTCGATAGCAGGAGTAAAGGCGTTGCATGTAACGTCTTTATTCTGAGCGTTGCTACAGTTTGCATATTTTGCTCAAGCCGTTTATATTTTTCTCTGGTATTTTAATGTTTAAACAGATATTTGCAGTAAACTCCTGCTTAACAATAACCCCATCCAATTTTTTTAATTGATATTCAAAATTTTGTAGATCTTTGTAATCCAGCTCTATTTTGAATTCAGCATATTCAATATATTCCGTTATAGTGCTGGCTTCGATTACTTTTTTAGCACTATTGCTATAAGCTCTGGTCAAGCCCCCCGCCCCCAGTTTTACCCCGCCAAAATAGCGGACCACCACGCATAAAATATTGATTAAATCTTTGCCAGCTAAATGTTGAAAAACAGGTTTCCCAGCTGTACCACTAGGTTCACCGGCATCATGAAATCGAGTCACTATGCCTTTAAGCGATTTAATTCGATAAGCAAAGACTAAATGAGAGGCATCCGGGTATTGTTGTTGAAGCTGCTGAAGATGTTGCAGTGCTTCGTTTTCTGTATAACAAGGTATCAGTATGCCGATAAAGCGAGACTTTTTGATTGTGTCTTCGATAATGAGAGGGGTTTTGACACAATACACAGCATGTTCTCCTAATTTAAAGCTCTATGATAACAATTAAGCTTAATAAAACAGAAAAAGATTGAGTTAATTAAGGTGGTGATGTTTTGATTGTCGGTTCTTCTCTTGCCAATTGTTCTGCTTGATGGTTTTTTTTTTGTGGGGCATATTAGGGGGATATGTCGTGAGCTAGCGACTAGGCGAAATTAGTTCTCGTTATCGCTAGTAAATAAAAATATTCTTATATTCTAAATGCTTGGGTTTAATTGTAGCTCAGTATTTTTTATATTATCCATAATTTAAGCAACTTACTTTTTATGTTATTGTTTTTTGTCGTGAGAGAGTGACAGAAGGGCTTAAATAAACCTTATATTATGCTGAAATAAACTAGCAGTGTACTAATTTTGGTTTGATAATTGATAGTTCCCACACAGAACAGCACTGTCATTAAGCTAAGGCGTATTTAATTGTAGGTCGGGTTAGCTTATTGATCGTGGCGAGATAACGTAACCCGACATTTGCCGACAGTGCGCAGCTTAATGATTTATCAAGACGCGTAAATAGGTCAATATAAGTTCTGCTGCAACAGAAGCCTGAGTATGGGAACCGATAATACATCAATCTTAGCTGCTCGAAAGAAGTCCATTAAAGTGGCTTAATATTTGCTCTAGATCAGGAGTAAGTCAGGAGCAGATAAAGTAATGACTGAGTCGTCCTGAGTACAGGAAGAAAATAGTGCTATTGGGGAGTGAATATATACTGCCCTTTGCATTGAAAGGAGCGTTATTTAACAGGCTTTTGTTTTTAAAAATTATGATATTAAGATTAAGTATATGTTTTCAAATACTCAGATAACAATAAATACAGAGAGTGGTATTGGAGGAACGGGATAAAATATTTATTGATTGTGCCTTCAATTATGATAGCGGGTTTGACACAATACAGGATACTGTTTTGCTATCAACAAGATTATGATAAACACTCAACCGCATAAATCAGAAAAAATTCAACATTCTGTCGATAAAAAACAATTACTTGCTCAGTTTGAAGTGTTTTTAGCTAAAACATCCGTTTTATCAGAGCCTGAACAGTTAAAACCATTTGAATGTGATGCCTTATCTGCCTACCATTGTCTGCCGTGGATTGTGGTTTTACCTGAAACCGTTGAACAGCTGCAAAAAGTCTTGCAATTATGTTATCGCTTAGGCGTCCCCGTGCTGGCAAGAGGTGCTGGTACCGGGTTGGCGGGGGGAGTTATTCCTTTAGATAATGGCGTTTTGATTGGCCTGGCTAAATTTAAGCAGATTTTGCAAATAGACCTGGACAACAGAATGGCTCGGGTGCAACCTGGTGTGCGTAATCTGGCAATATCTGAAGCCGTGGCTAAGCATGGCTTATATTATGCACCTGACCCCTCCTCACAAATTGCCTGCACTATTGGCGGCAATGTGGCTGAAAATTCTGGCGGCGTACATTGTCTTAAATATGGTTTAACCACTCATAATATTTTGCGCCTTAAAATTTTGACCATAGAAGGCGAGCTACTGACAATTGGCTCTCACGGTCTTGATAGTTCGGGTTATGACTTACTGGCATTATTGACTGGGTCGGAAGGTATGTTAGGCATAATCGTTGAAGTAACAGTTAAATTATTAGTCATTCCTGAAACAGCCAAAGTTATTATGGCTGCCTTTGATGATATTGAGCAAGCAGGACATGCAGTGGCTGAAATTATTGCTAGTGGCTTGATTCCTGCCGGTTTGGAAATGATGGATAAGACCACGATAAAGGCTGCGGAAGATTTTGTGCATGCAGGCTACCCTAGTGATGCGGAAGCGATTTTATTGTGTGAATTGGATGGCAATCATCAGCAGGTTGAGGAGGAATTGAAACAGGCTTATGCCGTATTACAGCAGCACGGGGCTATGGAGCTCAAGATTGCTCAATCAGAGTTAGAAAGGCAGAAGATGTGGGCGGGTCGAAAATCGGCTTTTCCTGCCGTTGGGCGTATCTCGCCCGATTATTATTGTATGGATGGTACGATTCCTAGGCGATATTTGGCTACAGTGCTTAAAAAAATTGCTCAATTGTCTGAACAGTATGGACTGCTTGTTGCCAATGTTTTTCATGCCGGCGATGGAAATTTACACCCCTTAATTCTCTATAATGCCAATAATGCAGGCGAAATGGAAAAAGCAGAGATGCTGGGCGGCGATATACTTAAACTAAGTGTGGCTATGGGCGGAACAATAACAGGTGAGCATGGGGTTGGTGTGGAGAAGATAAATTATATGTGTTATCAGTTTGGGAGCAATGAATTACGGATGTTTCATGCGATTAAACACGCTTTTGACCAAAAAGGTTTGCTGAATCCAGGAAAAGCCGTGCCAACCTTGCACCGTTGTGCAGAATTTGGGGCAATGCATGTGCATGCTGGAGAGTTAGATTTTCCTGAGCTAGAGCGGTTTTAGACTTTAAAAAAGTAAAAGGGTTACACCGTATGCCCCAAAATAAGTCATCAAAAAATAGAAAAAAGAAATAGTTAGGCTGGCGGCCATATTAATCCCTAAAACATGTTTGATTATGTAGGTTATCAAGACGAAATCCCACAGTACCAGAAGCCCTAATAGGTAATAGCTGAGTATGCTTTCGCTAACAGTGAGCCAGATAACAACAGGGACGCCAAAGAAAGCCACTATATTTTCACAAAATAGTACCGCAGTGGCTATTTGCGCATACAAGTGCATACTTTTATTGAGAAATAGAATAAGCCCAACGAAGGCAAGTGTTAAGGTTGTTTCAATAACAACTTCAAAAAAAGCCTCATAAGGGTCAATCATATTGGCTTGAATAAATAATTCAAGCACAAAATAAAACCACAAGTTTTGTTTAAAAAACGCAACTGACTTTGGAAGGTCAAGTGGATTTATTTTTAAATAGCAGAGCGGAAGATAGACTTTAAAAAGATTCATAGCAGTGCATTATATTATTATAGAGTCTCAGTAAGGTGTGATTGTTCAGGTGTATTGTAAGAACCATCTTGCTGATAAGCACTAAATTGATCATTTAAGGCCTGAACCATATCTTTACATTGTTCCAATAATAAATGAACTTGGGTTCGGGTTTTTTTGTTCTTGGCTACTGAGTCATTAATGGGAAGAATAATGCGCCAGAAAGTAAGGCTTTTTTCGAACAGGCCCGCTATATTTTCGGTTAAATTTAGCTCTTTCTGTCTTTTCTTCAGGTCATTAATTATAAATTTGGCATGGACTTTGGACATAATTAAATGTAGCGGCATCATAACCGAAACTAGAATAAGCAGGAAGATAGGACCAATAATGGGGTCGAAAAGTAGTTGTACTATACCCAGTGAAATTTCTGCAAAAAGTAGCAGGGTGACAATGAAGCCTAAAATAATTAAGGTCGACATGTTCACTCTGTCTTTCCAGATGATTAAATGTTTTTCAACTTCAGGGATGTAAATATCATTGATATCACGAATACTTTTTTCTAGTGAATGAAGTACCCGGTAAGACCGATCATTCTCAATATTAGCCAGGCGCTCGTCAATCTCTGCCAGAGATGACTCCGATGACTCCGACAAAACAATGAATTGCCCGGTATGAATCCCTAGTTCAGCTAATCTTCTTTGCCAGGAGGCGATGATTTCATTACTTTTCTTGGCATCCAGACTGATTTCAGAATGATCTATAATATAGATGAATTTGTTAGTATCCTGTTGTTCAATGATTTCACTGACTGATTCTTTGATAAGCTCAGGTGTTGCATCAAATAAATCTGTAAAAACCAGAACCAGATCAGACATGCCTAAAACATGCTGGGTTAATACAGGGTGAACCTGTGTATCCCGTGTTGCATTGAGTACCGGAGTATCTATAAATAACTTACCTTTCAGTCGTTCGCTATTGACGGTTTTTAATTCTAAGTAGGCATTTACTTTACTGCCTTCACCTGCTTCAGTTTGCTCGATTTTTTGGCTAATTTGGTAGAAAGGCAGTCTATGGTCTGCATCCAGTGCTGTTCCAGGTAGTGTCGTATTAGTCGCCTGAGGGGTGAATTGATGAACAGTGAACTTATGATTAGAAGAATGTAGATTGCTATTGAGGTAACGATTGATAAATTCTGACTTTGCCGAGGAAAACCCACCCAGTAAACTAACAATTGGCCACCAGGCACTTTTTCTTGCAGTGGTTTCATCGTCATCAATCAAGCCCAGATCATATTCAAGTTGATCTAGTTCGTGAAATGATTTGCTTGCTGTTTGCAAAATAGGGTTTGCGGCTGAAAAATATTTTTCTAGATTTATTAAGTGTTTACTGACTGTTTTCTCGGCCATGAGTGGAAACCTTTCTTTATAGTTATTGGTAGGTTTAAATTTTGTTTTACGAGTATACACCGAGCGAGCAAAAAACTAATAGTAAAAGTAGTAAAATTTAATTGCTATTTTATTTGAGATTAGTCAATTAGGGTGGACAATATTTTTCTGTCTACCCTAATTAAACTTTGATGCTAGGCAAAAAATACTGCCCATCCTACTTGGCTGGATATGTTCTTTACCCGGCTTGTTTGCGGTATCTTTTGTTTTTATTTAAGGTATTTGAGCAGGAATGGTAAAAACATAATCTGTCTTTTTAACTTGATTATGGCAAGCCAAACATTGTTCAGCAAATGAAGCATCTTTACCATGAGGTAGTTGCTGCTCACCTTTCCAGCGAGCGAATCCCCAGCCAGCAGTCGATTTATATTTGACAGCATCTTTAATCATGATTTCAGAATGAACAAATTCACCAGGCACTATTGCAGAGTTCCAGTCAGGGTGTTCAGTATTTTTCCAGACCAGTTTTGCGAGAATGCTACCTCTAGGCCAGGGGGTGGTGAGTCCAGACCTGGCAGCATTAATAGCAATAGCATTCCCTAAAATAACGCGTTGGGTATTGTTGTCTTTACGGTATGAGGAGGCGATGACTCTCCAATTTTTTAAGCCAGTTGGGTATTGGATAGCGTTAGCGGTATCTGCCACGTTTTCAGCATGTGTTATAAAGGAAAGGCTTAGTGTTACCACAGCAAAGAGTAGTTTTTTCATGATTAGAAATACTTATTTTGTTTGTTAGGCGGGGTGCCTAAGCATAATAACTTAAAAGTGATTTGTAAATTTTTTTTGCATATAAAAATAAGTAGATAATTAACAAGCAGTATTAGCAGTATTCAGGAACTAATGTAGCTGATTTATCTCTACAAATATTGAAGTTACTGTGTGCTATTAAACGATAGGATTAAATGATGAGTCGATATGACAAGCAAGTAAATTCGGGGTATTCATGGCTGCTGATTAGTGTATTCATTATCTTGCTGTTGCTGGCATGCTGGTTGTATTGGTCGGCAGCAAAAGAAAATGATACGGAATCACGAATAATTGATATACCCAAAGAACCAGCAGTTGCTGTTTCTACCATAGAGCCAATTGTTGATAGGGAGGAGGAGAAGTCGACTGAAGGTCTTGATCTCCAGTATCAAGAGGTGCAGGTTGAGCAGAGGCCTGTTTTGAGGGAAAAGATTACATTACCAACATTAGAACAGAGTGATGAATTTTTTAGACAACAAGTGGCTACAGTTTCGTTCAAGCTGTCCGATTGGTTTGGAGTCTCTAGCGCGATAAAAAAGTACCTGGTGATTGTTAACGATTTATCACAAAACCAGCTGCTTTTTAAACATAGATTGTTTTTGAAAGCGCCAGGGAAAATAGTAGTTGGAGAGGATAAATTAGGTCTCTATCTAAGCAAAGACAGTTATCATCGTTACGATTCCTTAGCGGATGCCATGGTATCCATTGATGTTGATAAAGGCTTGCAATTATATCTTACTGTTAAGCCACTTTTAGAGCAGGTATATAAAGATTTTGCTTATCCTGAGGGCTATCAGTTACAGGATGTTTTTTTAAAAGCTGCAGCCAGTGTGATTAAAGCACCTGTTATTGACGGCAGAATTGCTTTGCTTCCCTATTCGGTACGATATAAATTTGCAGATCATAAACTTGAAACATTAACTGATGTTGAAAAACTAATGATAAGAATGGGACCAGAAAATACCTTAAAAATACAGAACAAGCTTCGGCAGTTAGTACAGGCATTGCTGGTGATGCCTGAATAATTGATAAAAAACACTCAAAACAAATACTCTCAGTGGTTTTTTTTATATTTGACTCATGGCTTATAAGTAAACTATGATTTGCTTAAGCTTGAAACTTATCAAGTATATAAATCAATGGTTTAAATGAAGAGTTGGATGTTCAATTATGATTGAATATAAGCAACCATACCATGACTGAAATAATGAGGGGAGTGAGATGAAGCAAAGTCGTTTTATTGATTTTTTTAGCACCAGAATAGTGGGCAATGAGGATAGTGAGCAGAGGCCGTCTCCGGTTTCTATGACACTATTAATTTTAATTATTTTATTGCTAAGTTTAGCAATACCTATTACCGCTAATGCGCACAGAGGAGCAAAAAATGAAATTGATACCTGCCGGTTTTCTGTTGGTAGTGAAGTCATACATTTTTCAGCGTACACCCCGACTTTTTCGGGGGGCGAGGGTTTCTGTCATTCTATTCCAAATGTAGGGGAAACCCATTTGGTCTTTGATTATGAAGGCAATAAACTGCGCCAAACAACGGTAGAATTTGAAATAACTAAAGAGCCTGAAGGGGCAAGAATCTTTTATCAAAAGCCAGAAAAAGTTAAAAAAGGTTCCATCGATGCCAAAGTTAATTTTGATAAAGTCGGAGCAGGGGCCGGGCATTATTTAGCGCATGTCACAATAATGTACCAGGGCGAAAAATTAGATTCTCATTTACCCTTTTCAGTGGGTGTGGAGCCCGAAGATGACGGTGTTTCGTTTGTACTGATTGTCTCAATAATCCTCGCTATTATAGGTCTGGTGGTTTTTACTATTATGGTTAGAAAGTTTAATGCTAAAAAAGAGGCTGAATAGTTTTATTTGGCTATATCACTGGTAAGTGCTGAAAAAAGGAATTTGCATAAGCTAAACTAGCTCTTAAAGTCTTTCCCAGCAAGCATAGGGATCTACACAAATATTTGAGTGGATTTTGACTAAGACAGCTAGTTTTTATTGGTAGGAGGGGCCTCCAGGCCGCGATTGCGACAATGCAGTTGACTTAGGAAGTGAGGCTTTAGCCTCGTATGTTTCAGGGTAGGTGAGGCTAAAGCCTCACTTCCTAACAAGCCTTTTCTCTTTTTTGCCTTAATCCACCCGCATTCCTCCTACAGAGCTGAATAACAGCTATTTGTTTACACTTAACGCCCGTGTAAAGACTTGTGTAGATAGCTATTCCCAGCAAGGGAGGGCTTAAGAGCTGCAGCCATCATTTTACGCTGAGAAATAAAACAATGCTGTTCTTCAAAATTCTCTTGTTAATCAAGATATAATGATTACATCCCCTTTACTTTTCCTCTCCCAAGCCTATCGGCAATAGCGACTGTATTTCTACTTGCCTACATCTCTGTCGATATCCATCAGGAGAGGGCTGAGATGATGGGGAAATAGACTGCAATAAATTTGGCTCAGTTATATTTGCTGTATTTTTATTTGGAATGAAGTGTTATGTTAGAAATACTGCTATATTTAACTAGGAGCCTATTCTCGGACAGGCTCCTAGTGCTACTGTAGAGCTAAAAGGCAAGTCAGGCTTCGATGATTATTGAAGCCTCATTCCTTTAATCAAATTTTTATGTGAAATGCCCAAATGCCGAACATTAAGAGTTTAGATACGGACATAAATGCTATGCAAACAATATCGTTTTTATTGCAGGAAAATAATGTCCGAGTGATTAGTGTTGGTATAGCTGTATCAGCCTTAATAGGCTATAAAACGAATGATTTCATTGATTCAAGGCTCTGTTTTTCTAGTCTAATTCATGCTGATGATAAAGACCTGGCCGATGAACTGTTTTCGCTTCGGCCACAGCAAAACCTTAAAACAATCAATCTTCGCCTTAGACATGCCGATGGAAAAATTATTTGCCTAAAGGGATGTTACCAAAAACAACAAGATCCCTCGTTAAAGGGGATGCAGTTACAGTTACAGCTGAACGATGCCAAAAAGTTAAGGCAAGAATTAAATGACCAGGTTTTAGTTTCCAGCTTTAATTCGATGATGGATGACAGTCAGGATTATATTTATTTTAAAGACCGAAATCATGTTTTTATAGGTGCCAGCGAAACACTGGTTAAATTGACCAATCCCAGTATAAATAGGCAAGACTTAATTGGACTGACTGATTACGATGTTTTTCCTGAGACTTATGCAGATAATTATTATCGCCTGGAAAAGCAGGTTTTTTCTGGTCATGCTGAGGTCTGTCAAGAGCAGCAGCAAACGCTGGATAATGAAGGTAATATTGGCTGGGTTGATAATCGTAAATACCCAATAAAAGATCAGTCAGGCAATATCATTGGTTTATTTGGTATCGCACGAGATATTACCGCGATTGTTGAGACGCAGCTTGCATTAACACAAAGTGAGAAACGCTTTAGAGATATATTTGATCGCTCGCCTGATCCTTGCTGGATTATAGAAAATAATCGCTTTATTCAATGCAATAATGCTGCGGTCGCAGTATTGGAATACCCGGATAAAACCAGTTTATTAAGCCATCCCTCTGAGCTCTCCCCTGAATTTCAGGCAGATGGTCAATGCTCATTTGATAAGGCAAATCAGATGATGGCCATCGCCCTTGAAAAAAAAGTACATCGTTTTGAATGGATACATAAACGCTATGATGGCTGTTGTTTTCCCGTAGAAGTGACTTTAGCTCGTATTAAGATTAATGGCAATTATGTGCTGTACTGTGTCTGGCAAGATATTACCGAACGCAAACAGGCGGAGCAGCAATTACGGGAAAGTGAACGTTTACTACGGACTATTTTTGAGCAGGCCGGGGTGGGTGTTGCGATAATCACAACGGCAACAGGCGAGTTTGAAAGGGTTAACCAGCGATATTGCGAAATCGTGGGTTATAATTCTGCTGAAATGACGGGAGGAATGAATTTCCAACAAATAACCCATCCTGATGATTTAGAAGACGATCTAAATAATATGGCGCGCTTGATTGCCAGGGAAATTACTGAATTCAGCATGGAAAAGCGTTATTTTCATAAGGAGGGTCATATCGTCTGGGTAAATTTGACGGTGTCTGCCGCTTGGCAGTCTGGTGATCCTGCACTTCATCATATCGCGGTGGTAGAGGATATCAGTCAGCGTATAGAGGAAGAGCAAAAGTTACGTTTAAGTGCAAAAGTATTTAGCAGTGCGATGGAAGGAATTCTGGTCACTGATGCTGAAGGGACTATTGTTGATGTTAATCAGGCCTTTTCAACTCTTACCGGCTATAGTCGAGAAGAGGTTCTGGGGCAGAATCCAAGAATATTAAAATCTGAGCAACAGAATTCAGCATTTTATGCCGATATGTGGCAACAATTGCAAGATACGGGCTTATGGCGAGGTGAAGTCTGGAATAAAAAGAAAAATGGGCAAGAATATGCTGAATTACTGACCATTTCGGGTATTAGAAATGCACATGATGAGCTGACTCACTATGTAGGGCTTTTTTCTGATATTACTGATGCCAAACAGCAGCAATTAAAACTGGAACATATTGCACATTTTGATTTGCTGACCGGCTTGCCAAACAGAGTTTTACTGCAGGACCGATTACAGCAAGCGTTGAACCATCATCATCGTACAGGTAAAACTTTGGCCATTTGTTTTCTGGATTTAGATGGTTTTAAATCAGTTAACGATAACCTGGGCCATAAAGCGGGCGATCAGTTATTACAGGAAATTACTCAGCGGATGGCTAATACGGTGAGATCAGATGATACGGTTGCCAGGGTCGGCGGTGATGAGTTTGTATTATTGCTGGGTGATTTTGATACTAGCTATGAATACGAAGTACTGTTGCATCGACTACTTGAAAGTATCGCTATGCCTTTTCAAATATTGGGGGGGACGGTACAGGTGAGTGCCAGTATTGGTGTCACTTTTTACCCTGGAGATCAGAGTGATGCAGATTTATTGTTGCGGCATGCCGATCAGGCGATGTATGAAGCGAAAACCTCGGGTAAAGGGCGTTATCATATTTTTGATCCGGCTATAGAGTTGCGCATGCATGCGAATGCGACTTTGGTTGAAAAAATAGATCAAGCTTTAACAGAGGGTCAGTTGCTGGTGTATTATCAACCGCAAGTCGACTGTCGAGAGAATAAGGTTGTTGGGATGGAAGCTTTATTGCGCTGGAATCACCCCTTGCTTGGAATAAGAACTGCAGGGGAGTTTTTACCCATTGTTGAGCATGATCCGTTAATCATTAAAATTGGTGAATGGGTGACTCAGCAAGTATTGTCACAATTACAAAGCTGGTCTGAACAAAACATTGAGTTAAACATTTCGATCAATATTGCGGCAAAGCAATTGCTCGAAGGCGATTTTGTCAGTCGCCTAGGCAAGCAATTACAGCGCTATCCAAAACATATCTGGTCCAAACTAAAAATTGAAGTAACTGAAACAGCAGCATTGGATGATCTGTCAGTCATTAGTCATTTGATCGAAGAGTGTAAGGCACAATTCCAGATTGAATTTTCATTAGATGATTTTGGTACCGGATATTCATCATTAATGCAGTTAAAGCGGATGGCGGCCAATGAACTTAAAATTGATAAGAATTTTGTTGATGATATTTTGCAAGACCCTAATGATTTGGCCATTGTTAAAGGTATCGTGTCTTTAGCCGATGCATTTCAACAGCATGTTGTGGCTGAGGGGGTTGAATCTACAGAGCAATTGAAGATGTTGCTGGAATTAGGCTGCGATATTATTCAAGGCTATTGCATGGCACGACCCATGCCAGCAGAACAGGCCATGCAATGGGTGCTAAATTATCAGGACAATCATTAACGTTATGAACAATATTCCCCCCAATATTAACTGGCAAGATGATTTTAATACGGGTGTGCAAGAGATTGATGAGCAACACCGAATTCTAGTAAAAACATTAAATGAGGCGGCAACTAAACTGGCATCAGATAATAGTCAGGCGCAGGCGTTGGGTATTACTAAAGAGTTACTGGCTTATGCTTTATACCATTTTGAAACAGAAGAAGCATTGATGCAGCAATATCATTATCAACAACAGGATGAGCTAATGATGCAGCAACATTTAAAACAGCATCGAAGTTTTTCTCGGCAGGTACTGGCGGTGAGAGAGCAATTGTTTGCAGGGAAAGAGGTCGATACAGCAGAGCTATTAGATTTTTTATATCAATGGCTGGTCAATCATATATTAAAGACAGATCAAGCCCTGGCTAAGGTTATTTTGGCGCAACGCCTTGAAAATAAATAAGCCCCTTTGTTTTATCTCAACTAGCTATTGATTACATTTGCGGTTCAAATAATTAATAAATCTATTAAGATTGTTGCTGATTAGCACTCTATCAGCTAAAGTGCTGGTTAATTTTTATCGCCTGTAAATTTGGACATAGTGTGGAAAAAAATCTGGACTTAAATGAACGCTCGCTTCATTTGCTCAAAACGCTGGTTGAACGATATATACAAGATGGCCAACCAGTAGGTTCTCGAGCCTTATCAAAAAATTCTGATATAAAACTCAGTCCTGCAACCATTCGAAATGTAATGGCTGACCTGGATGACCTGGGTTTAATTCACTCACCTCATACTTCTGCTGGGCGAGTACCTACAGTTAAAGGCTATCGTTTTTTTGTTGATTCATTATTAACGGTCAAGCCGTTGGAATCACAAGCTGTCGAGCAGTTAAATAGTGAGTTAAAAGGAGTTGAAGATTCTGCTGATATAGTTAATAAAGCATCACAAATGCTCTCTGAAGTAACCAAAATGGCTGGTGTGGTTACTTTGCCGAAGAGAGAGGTTTTATGCCTGCGGCATATAGAGTTTTTACCCTTATCTCATACTCGGGTATTAGTGATTTTTGTCACTAATGAACAAGAAGTACACAATAAAATCATTCATACCTCAAAACAGTTTTCAGAAGCTGAGCTAGTACAGGCAGCCAATTATTTAAATTCGGTCTATTCAGGGCGCAGTCTAACTGACGTGAGGCAGGCGGTGTTTGATGAATTGCAGCAAGATCAGCAGCGGGCAAATCAGGGAATGATTGATGCGGTTAATATGGCGCAGCAAGCCTTTAAGCAGCAACCCGCAGAAGATTATGTGTTGTCAGGTGAAACCAATTTGATGGGCTTTAATGAATTGTCAGATATGGGGCATTTAAAACAATTGTTTGATGCCTTTAGTCAGAAGCAAGGCGTGATCCATATCCTTGATCAATGCTTGCTTGCTGACGGTGTGCAAATATATATAGGTGAGGAATCGGGTTATCAGGCTTTTGATCAATGTAGCCTGGTCACCTCTTCTTATGCAATAAATGATGAAACGGTAGGTGTATTAGGTGTAATAGGCCCGACACGGATGGCTTATGAAAAAGTGATTCCATTTGTTGATATGACAGCAAAATTATTGGGTTCAGCCTTGAATCCTAAGTGATAGCCCCCATGATAAAAGACATTGTTTAAAAGTAAAATCTGGAGTTTTTTAATGAGTAAGAATCAAGGAGCATCCGAACAGCAGTCGGATAGCGATCTAATTGAAGAGGTTCTTGAGCAAACGGCTGAAGAAAGTCCTGTAACTGAAGATGTTGTTGAACAGCCTGAAGCTACTGATGTAGATGCCGAGCTTGAAGCTAAAGCTGAAAATCAACAAGATGAGGTTTCAGTAGAAGAGTTACAAAAGCAGTTAAAGTTAGCAAATAAAAAAGCGGAAGAAAACTGGGATAAAGTGCTTCGTATACAAGCAGAGATGGATAACTTAAAAAGGCGGACCCAAAAAGATTTGGAAAATGCCCATAAATACGGTTTAGAAAAGTTTTCTAAAGAGCTATTGTCTGTTATTGATAGTCTGGAGCTGGGTATTCAGGCATCAACCAGTGATGTGCCAGAAGTGGTTGCGTTACGTGAAGGCAGTGAATTAACCATTAAGCAATTTGAATCGGTATTTGCCAAGTTTAATATTGAAGCAGTCGATCCTATGGGGCAGCCGTTTAACCCGGAATTGCATCAGGCAATGACCATGCAGCCGAGTGCTGATGTTGCGCCCAATACGGTTATCAACGTATTTCAGAAAGGTTATGTATTAAATGGCCGTTTGATTCGTCCTGCTATGGTCGTAGTGTCACAAGCTGCACCAGCAGATAAGCAGGAAGATGATTCAATAAATTTAGATGAGCAGGCTTGAAATTAGTTAAAGCAACCTCATATACATATCAAACAAAATTAATATTTAAAGTCTGGAGAACCTAATGGCTAAAATAATCGGTATCGATTTAGGAACCACAAATTCATGTGTGGCAGTTTTAGAGAACGGAACATCTCGTGTAATTGAAAACAGTGAAGGCGCGCGTACTACACCTTCTATCATTGCTTTTTCTGGTGATGATGAAGTATTAGTAGGTCAATCTGCAAAACGTCAGGCGGTAACCAACCCTGAAAATACATTATTCGCTATCAAGCGTTTAATCGGCCGTCGCTTTAAAGATAAAGAAGTGCAAAAAGACATCAAAATGGTGCCTTACAAGATTGTTGAAGCTGATAATGGTGATGCCTGGGTAGAATGTCATGGTAAGAAAATGGCCTCACCTGAAGTCGCATCTCGTGTATTGATGAAATTAAAGAAAGATGCGGAAGCATTTTTAGGTGAAGAAGTCACTGAAGCGGTTATTACTGTCCCTGCTTACTTTAATGATTCACAGCGTCAAGCGACTAAAGATGCTGGTCGTATTGCCGGTTTAGATGTAAAACGTATTATCAATGAGCCAACAGCTGCCGCACTGGCTTTTGGTATGGATAAGCCTAAAGGCGATACAACAATTGCTGTATACGATTTGGGTGGTGGTACATTTGATGTTTCAATTATTGAAATTGCAGAAATTGAAGGCGAGCATCAGTTTGAAGTGTTATCAACTAATGGTGATACCTTTTTAGGTGGTGAAGATTTCGATTTAAGAATTATTGACTTCCTTGCTGAAGAATTCAAAAAAGACAATGGCATTGATTTACACAATGATCCATTAGCTTTACAACGTTTGAAAGAAGCGGCTGAAAAAGCAAAAATAGAATTATCATCAACTGAACAAACGGATATTAACCTACCGTATGTAACAGCTGATGCCTCAGGTCCTAAACATTTAAATGTTAAATTGACCCGTGCAAAACTGGAATCTCTTGTTGCTGACTTAATAGAGAGAACTAAAGGCCCTTGTGAGCAAGCATTAAAAGATGCTGGTTTATCTGCTTCTGAAATCAACGATGTGATTTTAGTAGGTGGTCAAAGCCGTATGCCTAAGGTACAAGAAACGGTACAGGCTATTTTTGGTAAAGAGCCACGTAAAGACGTTAACCCTGACGAAGCGGTTGCATTAGGCGCTGCGATTCAGGCGGGTGTTCTAGGCGGTGATGTTAAAGATGTATTGTTATTAGATGTTACACCATTGTCTTTAGGTATTGAGACGATGGGTGGTGTGATGAC
>ENA-OSET01002750-OSET01002750.1-sediment-metagenome-genome-assembly--contig:-NODE-2750-length-16707-cov-3.308118_pt1 | contig 16707 bp, 12 predicted proteins | sample MGYA00237882_ERZ534229 | MGnify/ENA primary metagenome ERZ534229 (study PRJEB26408, sample SAMN06266212) | sediment metagenome | isolation source: Hudson Canyon methane seep mesocosm | place... | reverse complement strand
TTTATTCGTATTGGCGTTGGCGTAGGTGAAGCGAGTTGTGCACCTGCTGCAACATCTCTAATTGGTGACCTCTATCCTGCAAACCGGCGTTCTCGGGCAATGGGGCTTTATATGCTTGGGTTACCGTTGGGTTTAGTGCTTGCATTTTTTACTGTCGGCGCAATGGTTAAGAGCTTTGATAGTTGGCGAGCGCCGTTCTTTATTGCTGCTGTGCCAGGGTTTATTTTGGCGCTTTTTGTGTTGAAGATTAAAGAACCTAAACGGGGTGCGGCAGAACCATTTCAGATAAAGACAGCAGCTGTTGATAAGCCATTTAGTAAAATAATGCGCATCAAAACCGTTTGGTGGATCATCCTTTCTGGCGTTATGGTTCAAATGGCTGGATATTCTGGCAATACGTTTATGGTTGCATTGCTTCAGCGTTTTTTTGAATTACCAATCGAAAAAGCCGCTATTGTGACAGGGTTAATCGTGGGAGTAACAGGGTTATTTGCGCTGACGTTGGGCGCCCAAATTTCAGACCGTTTGCATCAGTTTAGTCCGAATGGGCGATTGAACTATGGCGCGATATCGTTAGTGGGCGCATCCATTTTAACGTATTTTGCTTTGGGTCAAGAATCCACTCAATTGACATTATTTGCGGTACTATTTGGAATTGGTTGGCTGCTTTATTATAATTATTTTACCACTATCTATCCTGCCCTACAGGATGTTGTTGAGCCCCGCTTGAGGGCGACAGCGATGGCAATATATTTTGCTGGGCAATATTTGTTAGGTGGTGCTCTTGGCCCAGTTATCACCGGTTGGTTGTCTGATCACTATTCTAATGCGGCGATGGTAGCAGCCGGTGCCGTTGAAATGACAGAGGGATATAAAGCTGTTGGATTACATGATGCCCTTTATATAATTCCTGTTACTTTGTTGTTAACTGGGTTTTTTATCTATATGGCCGGCAGAAGCTACGTCGATGATAGTGAGTCGATGATGTCAGGTGTACGTGACGCAAAATAAACAAAATCGTTAATCATGCTATCTATTAGTTATCATGAAAATTTAGACTCAAAAGTGCCAATTGCAGACATCAGGTGTTTCAATTTGTGGAGCCTTAGTAGTCCAACTACCGGCCTGAAAAAGCATAAATATAACGTCTGTTTAGGCGCGAGAAGGGGACATTAAAACAAATAGGCCACCCCTTTAACTGGTTAATAAACACCCAACACAAACCCTTTAATTAGAAAAAATCACCTTAACGCTGAAAGCAATTGCGCCCTCGCACCCTTATTGTCATTCGTCGTGTTAGCGGCCCTTCTTGCATAAGGCATGATTGTCATCTCGGGGTGGTCTCGAACATAGTAATCATGAGGTGCTCCTCGAATAATTCCGTAGGCGCCAGAAGTACGATCAAAAAAAAGTCCATAGCCGTTATCGACACCTAGTTCTGCGCGTGTCACTACAATGACGTCCCCCACACGAGGGCCCAGTCCCGCCACAACCTCGTCACGCCTCGTATTATCAACTTCGGTGTCACCACCGCCAAAGATAAAGGCAGTAGCTGTGCTGGAGTCTTCACCAAAGTCATTCAATAACGCTTCAAGTGTTGCCTCTACGGCTGTTGCAGGTGCCTTGTGCACTAATGCAGCGCGCTGTATATCCTGCCGATACAGCACAATTCCCAGACATAGATAAAAACCAGTTGAGAACACATATTGCTGAGGAGTAACAGGAGTGCCAACGGTCCCATACTCATTTTGAGAAACGAGAAAGGCCATCCTGCGCATCTCATTCGTAATGTCTGTTGCAAGTGCCCTGATAATATCAGGAATCTCATCCACAAAGGCACCGTTTGTTATTTCACCGGTGATCCTTTGGTGAACCATACCGAGACTACGGTAACGCTCGAACCCACTACAAGAGACAGCTATTTGGAGATCCAAACCAATTTGTTCATAAACTCGGGTGCCTGGGGGCATATTTTGGCATAGTATACGCCAGGTATTTCGTGTTGGTATCGGCATTTATTTTAACTCAGGTTGTAGCGACTATTAGGATTCTTATTGTGGGTTTTATTCTATATTAAAAATAATGGCGAAATTCATTTGCACCTCTTTTTGTATCAAAATGAACATAATTACTCAAGCAAATAATTAGACAACGATAATTCACCGTGACTATTTTTTTAATCGCAGCATTCATCGTCTGGATATCATTTGAATTATAGCGTTTAGGCATCCCCCTCTACGCGCCCAATAAGGTTATTGATAACTCTTAACTGCTGGTAGATTTCTGGAAAATAGATCAGATTAAAACTTCTTTATATTTTGTTATATTTTTTCGGTTGAATTATTATCTATGAGGTAATAATTCAACAAAACAGTGTGAGGATCGGCCCCTTGGATCCGTCCATTACTTTTTATGCGTAGACAGGATAGAAGCCTTCATGCTGAACTCCCTCTCCCCCAATTTCATCCCAAGAAGCCTTATCGGTAACAAATATATGGTTCTCGATTTTAGCATTAGATAAACCAACTAACGCACCTGCCGGCACCCAATATTTATCACCTGTTCGAAACATATTTGGAACAGTTGAACCGCACGTAGAACAAAAAGAGTAACTATACCCGCTTTCTTTATTGAAGTTTGAAATATAGTCCTTACCGGTAATCCACGTGAAATTTTCTGCTTCGACGAATAAACCAGTCTGAGAAGATGAGCCTGTTTGTCTCTGGCATAACGTGCAATGGCATTGATAAAGTTTCTCTATTGCGCCTGTAACTTCATAAGAAACTACACCGCAGACACATTTTCCTTTATTCATAACTCCCTCGGAATTTTATACGCATAACAGTGTGTTATACACTTTTACAATTTGCGTCTGATGGGGTTCGTTTTTTCTTGTGGGTTCAACTGTTAGTTTTGATAACAGCTCTTCATCCGCGAAATCTTCGCCACGAATAACTTATAATTGTAACTACGCTTTTGAACGACTATGTCCATCGAAAAGCAAACTCATTTGCTTATTGCGGTTTTCAACCAACTTGTAATTCAACAAATACTTTTCATGAATATGCTTGCTTTCATCATCAATTACATCAGGCATCACATTCGATACATGAATTTCATTCCTGTTAGATTTGATGGTTCGAAAATTTCATCACAAACTCACTACAACTCTTGGCGTAGTGCTTTATCTGAATACCGACAGTAAAGCCGTCTGCTGTTAATAACGAATGCTTTACTACGCCAAGTGTAGTGATTTGATGGTATCGCCCTTGGTAAAAAGCCTTAATCTCCAATTTAACCAAGGCTTGTTCCTGAATGCCGACCGGCGACTTCAAGGCTAGCCCTGTCTCACTTAGATCCTTGGTCATACATTTGACAGACTGTTGGTTTTTTAACGTTACCAGAGCGGGCCAGTGAGCTTCCCTCCGAGCGAGCATACGTCTATTTGATTCTTCAGCCCCCCGGACAAATATTTTTTCATTGGCTAAATAACCAGGGTTGGAATGGGCATTTTGGGGGTGGTGCACAGCTTTGACGACAGGAGCTGCTGATATATCAATTGTCTCGTCCACTACTTCTTTACTAGTCCCTTTTTCATTCTCCTCATTTATGTGCTTGGCTCTGGGTGGTCTAGCCTCTGAAGATAACACCTCGTTCTCTCTGGGTCCTTCGACGGTTTTAGCATTTAATTCAGGAATATCAGCTAAATTTATTACCACAGTTAATAACTCGTTAGCTGGGGTTTTGAACTCTAAGTCGATTAACTTGAAATCAACTTGAGCAAAATGAATAACAGTATTGTGCGTGAGCAAGGTATCAACAGAGATACGGTTTTTGTTTACGAAGGTTCCATTCGTAGAGCCCAGATCACGAATGTAAAGTCGGCCATTTTTTATAAATATTTCAGCATGTTCTCGGGAAATACCGGAGCGTAAAATCACCATATCAAGCGACTTGCTTCTTCCAATTATAAAAGGGAAGTCCGTAACTGGTGATTTTCTAACAGTTTTGGTTTCGTCTAGACTACCTTCTAAGTGCCAAAGCGCCATAAATTAAAGCTCTGTGAGTATTTCTGATGGTCTTTTAGTATAAGAGGCGTAAGGAAAAACGCATAGTTAAACTACCGAACAAATCGTTAAAAAATGTTTTTGTTGGAAACACCTCGTTTTTAATAAGCTTGTAAAATTATCGACTACTATTAGCTGCAGAGGTTATTTTGGTGCCTATGCTTTCTCAGAGTCGGCAGATTAAAACACCGCTTATTAGCTCGCTAGATAACCCGAGTAAGACCCGGTCAGAGCAACTGGTCAACACAAGACTTTATTCTTAAGTGGAAAACAGGGTTGTGATAATAAATAAAACTCGAATCGTTTCATTTTTTTGCAGTTTCTAGCTTATACGTTCATCTATTTATTTTTAATTATCTTGATCTTTTTATACAAATATTGACCTGTTGAGATCAAAGACATCGCCAACAACAAGGGATATATAACAAGTAGGTCTATCCTGATATTACACTCACCAGTACATAATAAACGCGTATTGATAAGATGCTCATATATTGAATATATGATCCATAAGATTCCCGTGAGTAGTGAAATTTTAGCCTTAACCTTAAAATACATTCGAAGGTATAAAGCGCCAATTAACGTTGCGCCGAGAGGGAAAATAATAAATAGCCCTATTACTACTTCCATTTACGTGAAAAATTTAACAGCTCATAGCTGCTGCTTGTTGTTAACTTAATATTGCGATTTACCCGCTTTTGGCTCATTTAATTTCGCTGCTCATGTTCAACAACTCTGCATTCGTTGGAAATTTTTCAAGCAACTCAACAAGCTTCATCGCGCCCTCTTCCGGCTTAAGGTTGGTAAGCGCCCTCCTTAAAATTCTTACACTTTGAATATCTTTCGAACTTAGAAGAAGCTCCTCACGACGTGTGCTACTTTTAGCAATATCAAGCGCTGGAAAAATCCGAAGATTCGCAGCTTCCCTTGATAATACGATTTCCATATTGCCCGTACCTTTAAACTCCTCAAATATCACCTGGTCCATCTGGCTTCCAGTATCAACGAGTATGGTCGCTAGAATAGTGAGCGAGCCACCATTTTCAATATTTCTAGCTGCGCCAAACAATTTCCGCGGCATTTCCATGGCTCTAGCATCAAGCCCACCCGACATAGTACGGCCGCTGCTTTTAATCCCGGCATTATGTACTCGTGAGAGCCTTGTGAGAGAGTCAATAACAATCATTACATTGTGACCTTCACCTGCTTCCTTAATAGCGATATCAAGAAGGTCATTGGCGACTCGCACGTGTTGCTCATAGTTTTCGTCCGAGGACGAGGCATGCACTTCTGCTGACACACTGCGTTTGAAATCAGTCACTTCTTCTGGTCGCTCATCTATGAGCAAGGCATAAAGTTTTATCTCTGGATATGCTTCCCCCACTGCCTGGCAAATATGTTTTAACATGGTCGTTTTACCAGAGCCTGGCGGCGCAACAATCAACCCTCGCTGCCCCATTCCGATTGGCGAGATCAAATCAATCGCTCGTGTAGTAAGCTGCTGAGAACCTAATTCTAAACGAATACACGGCGCAGGTTGGATAGCCACGCCATTTAAAAAACGCTTTCGTGGATCATCAGACGCATCCATGACTACCTCATTTACTTCTTTGGAGTCATTCTTTTTTTTAGCTTTCAAACTTAATATTTTTCTCGTCATGGTATTGGTTTATAGCTCTAAAGGATTTAATGAGTTTTGCCGTGCTTACTGCAGTCTAAGGCCGCTAAAGGCTGCCCCTACAATTTATGCGCAGTTAACGGTTTTTGAGTTTTCCCAACGTTTTTGAATTTTTTCCAAAGGAAGGTGCGAACGGCGCCAGCTCTGTAGCATACTCTTGCTGTTAGATTTATACAGCATATTGTTCCATATGCCCTTTAAAATGCAACACAAAGTTCTTCTTCAAATGAAGAGCAAGAGGCTTGGTCATGAGAACTCACTACATTAGTAAGCATCTTTGAGGCATTACAGTCATCAACGGGTTAAATTACTACGCCTCGAAAATAACAGCGCAGTCAGTTATTGTTTTTTTGTTAAAATTCTCAGGTGTAAACCGTCAGGTCTGCTATATTATTTAGGTGAATAGAATGATCCGGGTTCCTGATATTGATTAAACTAAAAATGCGCCCTTACAAACCTAATTACATAGCAATATATAGTACTGACATCCTCTTTTTTGCTGGAGTACTTTAATGCCGAAAAACATTGATGAACAACTCTCGCAAGATCTTATAAAAGGCTTTGTCATTCCTCCTAGACCACAGATTGTAGCGGATATTCAAATTGAATCAGCTATGCCAGAGCCAAATATAAATGCGATTGCCAAACTAATTTCGCAAGATGCCAGCATATCGGGGAGCGTGATAAAAGCCATTAATTCGCCACTATTTGGCTTAGCCGGTAAAGTTAAGTCAATCAGTCACGCTGTGAACCTCATGGGACTAGAAAGTATTGTCAATATTGTCACCGCATTATCATTAAAAAGAATTTTAGGTGATGACTCTATTAGTGACCTCAATCGCTTCTGGGATACGGCGAACGATGTAGCCAAGGGGTCAGTGATTGTATCCAAATACCTAGGAGTGGGCTCCCCTGATGAAGCGTATTCATTAGGATTGTTTCATGATTGCGGCATCCCTTTGATGATGATGAAATACCCAAACTATCTTAACGTGCTCGAAAAGGGTTACCAAGATAGTGACAAAAGGGTGATTGATGCAGAGAATGAACTATATAAAACCGACCATTCAGTGCTGGGTTACTATACTGCGAAAGCATGGAAGCTACCCGATCATATTAGTGAAATAATATCTTACCACCATTGTGTAAATAAAATATTTAATCACGATAGAAAAATTAGAACGCCCAAAAAAGACCTGCTTTTAATATTGAAAATATCGGAGCATATCTGTGAATCATATCGCACGCTGGGCTCGTCAAGTACGAACCATGAATGGGAGCGCATAAAAGACGACCTTCTAAATTATGGTGAACTAACCGATGATGACATTATCAACATGTCAGAAGAGTGCACGGATGCCGGGATCGTTTAAAACGGCTCAAACTCAAGTCTAAGCCGTATACTTGAGTTTGAAGTGTCCTGCTATAACAAACTAGAAAGCAAAGCTCTCTTCATCCATTTGCATGAGGCTTTTGGGCTTCTTCACCATTGTGCTGGCAAGTGTTTTAGTACGGGGCAACAAACGCTCAAAGTAAAATTCAGCAGTTTGAATTTTTGCTTCATAAAATGCAATATCACCCTCCCCTGCTTCTATTTTTTCGAAAGCGGCTTGTGCCATTTTTGCCCATAAAAATGCCATGACGACGTAACCAGAATACATCACGTAATCGACGGATGCGGAGCCTATAAAGTCTCTATCTTTTGAGGCGCCCCCCATAATTCGGAAGGTCAATAGCTGCCATTCTGCTAGCGATTTAAATAAGGGCTTAATGAATTTGAGCATCTCTTTCTTATGCGGGTTCTTTGAAATAATGCCGAAGTCCTTACAAAACTTAAAGATCTCTTTGGTTATAAACTTAAGATTTGAACCTTTACTGAGCATGATTTTCCGACCCAGTAGATCGAGCCCCTGAATGCCAGTGGTACCTTCGTAAAGAGTTGAAATACGGGTATCTCGGGCGATCTGTTCCATTCCCCATTCATTAATAAACCCGTGACCTCCAAAGACCTGCATGCCAAGGCTAGCTGACTCACACCCTGTTTCCGTTAAAAACGCTTTTAGAATAGGGGTCAAAATACCAAGCATCTCATCTGCGGCTTGTTTCTCTTTATCTGTTTTACCGTTTGTGAAGGTATCTCCATATATGGCTGCGTAATAAAGCATTGCTCTTCCACCTTCTGCGAATGCTTTTTGTGTTAAGAGCATTCTGCGCACGTCAGGGTGAACAATAAGTGGGTCGGCTACTTTTTCGGGTCGCTTGGTACCGCTTAATGACCGCATTGACAGGCGCTCTTTCGCATAAGGTAAGGAGCCTTGATAAGACAACTCACTCGCTGCGACACCCTGAATAGAGATACCAATTCGAGCGGTATTCATAAAGGTAAACATGCACTCCAAGCCCTTATTCTCAGGGCCGAGCAAATAGCCTTTGGCACCATCGAAATTAAGCACAGCTGTTGCTGAGGCGCGAATGCCCATTTTGTGTTCTATCGAACCACAAGTGACATTATTTGACTCCCCTACGCCACCATCCTGAGTGACTTGATTCTTGGGAACGATAAACAGTGATATACCTCGTGTGCCTTTAGGTGCCCCAGGTAAACGGGCCAAAACGATATGAATAATATTTTCTGTTAGGTCATGATCCCCTGCAGAGATAAAAATTTTGGTGCCTGTAATATTGTACGAGCCGTCTTCATTTAATTCCGCCTTGGTTTTTACCTGGCCCAAATCTGTTCCGCACTGTGACTCGGTCAAGCACATAGTACCGGTCCAAGTGCCTTCGGTCATTTTACTTAAGTAAACTTGCTTCTGCTGTTCAGTGCCGTGCAGATAAACAGTATTCATCGCACCGACACTTAAACCTGGATACATACTCCAAGCCCAGTTAGCAGTGCCTATCATCTCTGACTTGATGATACCAAGTGAAGGTGGAAGACCTTGGCCACCGTATTCAACTGGGTGCGATAATGATTGCCAGCCGCCGTCAACATACTGCTGGTAGGCATCTTTGAACCCTGCTGGGGTTGTTACCTTGCCATCTTCAAATGTGCAGCCTTCAGCATCACCTGATTGATAAAGAGGGGATAAAACGTTTTCGCAAAACTTGGCGCATTCGTTCAAAATTGCTTCGATCATATCCGGTGTTGCTTCTTCGCCACCAGGTAATTTCTGGTAGTGTTTTTGAATATCAAGGACATCGTTCAATAAAAAATCAATGTCTTTTAAAGGCGCTTTATACGCTAGCATAACGGTATCTACCTTTGTGGGTATTTTAGGCCGAACATAAACAGCCTTTTGGGTGACCCCGAGAATTTAGAGGGATAATAAATCACAAAATTTCAGAGTACATGTGTACCCTATAATTAGTGCATTTACTTCACTTGTCAAATCTAATATTTATTCATACCCATAAAATACCCACAGATAAAGGCACCCACACCCCCCTCTTCCCTCTTCCCTCTTCCCTCTTCCCTCTTCCCCCTTAGCGAATTGGGTATGTTTATATTGTTGAATAATTAATTGTTTGCTGTCGGAGTAAAATATAAACTAACGTAGCAAGCGTAAAATGGAGACTAATGAAGATGATGATCTATTCGGAGAAAAGGATGTCTATAAAATAACTTAATATGATCAAGCAGAAATAATCATTTAAACTCTAAGACACTAGGAGCTATGACCGACTTTGAGTAGTTACAAAGCACCGAAGAGTTTGCCTCTTCGTTCGAGCCATCGTACTCTGAAACTAAGCACAACAATATTCATGAGCACCGTATATCGAGCATTAAAAGCCACCGCTTAGCACGCGACGTTTTTTCTTTTTGGCAGGTGCAGCATTTTTATTCGTTAATTGAAGTTGAAAAAGCCGGTCAGTAGGCCATTTCTTTCCACTTACATCGTTAAAGTAGGCTGTGACTTGTTCGGTCTCTTCGGCTGCCATTAACTGTTGGATTGTCGATACATAAGTAGACTCTAGCGACGCTAGTAGAGGAGGAAGCTGAGGGTGATTTTTATCGATTTTTTTGACTGTTTGCAGTTTATTATACAACTCTTTAAGCTGCTGTTTCTTCTGAACCCCGACTGCATTTGACTGAAGTAACTGTTGAGCGGCATTTAACATCTTGCCTGCATTTTGTTCGGCTTGTTTTGCTTGTTGTAGCTCAGCTTGTAGCACGTTGATACCGGGATAGGTTTGTGTCAGTTTCTGAATATTGTTAATTTGCTGTTGTGCCTTTGCGTAGTCTCTATTAGTGATGGCTGTACGCGCTAAATCGGCATCGTAATCACTTGTGTTGGTGATACCCGCTAATGCTTTCGCATTTTTAGGCTCAAGTTTGAGGAGCGCTAAATAGGTTTCGCGTAATACTTCATTAACGCTAATCGTACGGTTTTCGCGTTGTAAGCGATCAATTTTTGTAAGCACATCTTTTTTCTGCTTTGCTAGTTGAGCACTTTTCTTGCGGGAGGCAAACTGAGCGCGCGCCTTATCCAATTTACCTTGTAATTTGCTTATTTGATTTCCATCATAAGCGTATTTTTTAAGTTGTTTGATTTTATCTTGCGCTTTAGTTAAGTGATCTTTATTAACATCCAGTTCGGCTGTTTCAAACAATGATTGTAATAAATTCGTTTGCTGCGTCTTTGCTTGGCGGTTGTTTTCGTCCATCTGTAATACTTGTTTTAGTTTGGTATAGGCTGTATCTGAAAAAACACGACTATCGCCTGACTCCGAAGCGGCCTCTGCCAACAAAGTATCAATTCTGCGTTGTTGAAATTGGCTTTCCATTTGCTGTTGGGCACTGCTCGCCTGAATGGCGCTAATAGATTTCCTTAGCACTGCTAAATTTTTATCTCCAGGTGACAGCCGTTCAGCGTACTCACGATAAGCGAGCGCTAAATCTACATTACTTTCGCCTAATTCTTTTACAGCCAGTTCAATATACTGAGCGCCAATATTCGTTAAGGCTGATTGCGCTTGTTGGTTATCCGGGTCTATCTTTAGTACTTCTCGATACGCGACAATTAATTTATCTACGCTAGTTAAATCTGTATAAATCAGCTTTTGGCCTGCTACTTGAGCGTGCTTCAGCAATGCCGTCGATCTATTTTTATTTTTCTTTGCGGCATTCGCTAACGCCATTTGTTCAGCAATGATAATTTCCTGAGGCGCTATGTATACTTGTTGGTAAGCAACATACGACAGCGCTAGCACGGCCACCAAAGATACAAATGAAATAATCGAGATGATACGTTTAGTTTTTTTATTGCGAGAAGCCTCTGAATTATTATGAATGGTGGCTTTCGCATCTTTTAATACATCTGCAATTTGATTTTCGGCAGTCACGACGGCTGAAGATTTACCCGGTGCTGCTTTTGCTTGCGCCGATGAGTTTACGCCATCTTTCGTGTCAATTACTTCTGTGGCGTTGTTAGATGAAACTGCGGTAGAAATTTTAGTGGCGTCATCGCTTTGGCTTTGTGTGGCCAACTGTTGCGCTAGTAGTTCTTTAATTTGTGGCGTTAGCTGTTGCAAGTGCTCAATCATTTCACTGGCGCGAGCATATCGATGCTTCACCTTTTTGGCCATTGCTTTATCAATTATGGGCTGTAATGCGCTTAGGGTTGACGGTAAGCTTGGTGGCGGATCTTTAATATGTTTGAGTAATACCGCTATAGGAGATTCGGCTTGATATGGTGAAAAGCCTGTTAGTAGCTTAAACATCATGCAGCCTAAACTGTATATGTCAGAGCGTTCATCAAGGTCATGACCCTGAGCTTGCTCAGGGCTCATATAATCACTGGTTCCAATAATGGTGCCAGTTTGGGTCATATTGTTGTCGGTGTCGTTCTTTTGTTTAACGATGCCGAAATCTAGAATGACAGGGGTGCCATCCGCTCTAAACATCACATTGTCGGGCTTAATATCTCGATGGACAAATCCTTTTTCGCCTGCAAAGTCTAGCCCAGCGGCCACACTAGCAATCACTTTTAACACCTCGGGTATTGAAATACCCTCGGCTAGTTTTTCGTCGAGATCGCCTCCCGTCATGGTTTCCATCGCGATATAGAAATGGCTCTCAAACGTGCCTACATCATATACTGGCACAATATTGGGGTGAGAGAGTTGAGCAACGATTTGTGCTTCTTTGATAAAGCGCCGAGCCCAGATATTATCTTGGCCTAGTTCGTTTGACATGATTTTGAGCGCGACTTTCTGGCCGGTACTTAACTGGGTTGCTAAGTAAACGGACGCCATTCCACCCTCACCGAGCTTTTTCTCAATCTTATAATCAGGTATATGAGGGGCTAAATTATCGGTCACTGACAATACTCATATCCAATAAGTGTCTTGGGAATATTATTTTTAGAAATACCATTGAATACCTGCTGTATAAGCAGTGATGGTTTCTTCGGTTTCGACGCGTCTTGTTTGAAGCGCGCCAGCCGGATCGGTTATATTGGCGGGTCGTCCTTCAAACGATTGTGTCGCCGTCATATCATAGCTTTGGCGGCGTAAATCAAAATAATAGCCAACATGGTCTGTTAATGCTGCCGACCAATTCAGGCCAAGACTTAAACCGTCAGCGTCGCCTTCAAAATCAAAGGCGAAGGGTCTATTAGCGAATTCAGGAGAACCGACTAGCCAATTATCAGTATATGTTGCTTCAAGGTGGGCGTAAGCGGCACTAACTGATAAGTTGCCATAATCCTCAAAACGCCAGACATAACTCATACCTGCAAATAGGCCATCTTCTTTATACTTTTGCTCGTAGTCGTCCAGTAATAATACCGTATTATCTTGTGCTTTATTGCCATCTACTGATGGCAGACCAACACCACCAACACCACAAACAGGGTTGGGTTTAATTGCTGTGCCTGGAGCTGAAGCAGGACAGCGTGGCACAGGCCTTAACGTAGTTTCGCCATCCATGTAGCCGACAAATATATTCATATTTTCGTAAATATTATAACCAAGGGTAATACTGTAATCTGTACGTTCCATCTTTGTTTCTGACTCGGTGTTAGGCACTGTCGAGTCAGCCGAGGCATCATCAAAGCTGTCTTCATATTTAAGTGATACATAAAACTGTTGGTAGACACCCGTAAGTGACGCTGACAAGGTAGGCATTTCTACTTTTAAGCTACCTTCACCAGATTCACTTTGAGTACTTGCTTTAAGCTTTTGCTCGAATTCTAGCGTTTTCATCTGCACACCAGCTTGAGGCACCCAGGTGATGTCACTGAAGCCGCCCTCAGCCATGAGTGTTGTTGGCAGTATCAAAGTGGTGGCAATTAGCCCTGCTTGCAGATTTTTTTTCATCAATATGTCCCAATACAGAGTGTCACTTTTTATCTTTATAAAAATTGACTGGTTGGAGGTTTACTCAGTAAATAAGCGTAGCAGTACAATGAGTGTTTAGACAGCGAGGATGTGTAGATAATAATAAATTCAACTCGGTATTTAAGCCTGAAAACATACGACTTTTTAGTAAGTCATTATCTCGTTGAAGACTATTGGCGACTTTGTAAATGGTCGAGGCAGAAAGAAGAACGGCATAACATTAAAAATTAATATTATGCCGCATACCACTGTCTTATTGGTCAATTCTAAATCGAAAATTCAACTCACCCGATGGAGGGCGCAAATCTTATTTCCAGAGGGGTCTCGTAAATAAGCAAGATAAAGCTTAACGATTCCGCCCTCGCGTACCCCAGGCGGTTCTTCACATGACGTACCACCATTGGCTAAACCAGCGGCATGCCAATCATCAGCCGTTGCCGAATCTTCTGCTGCAAAACCGATGGTACTACCATTTCCATGGCAAGCAGGCGTGCCATCTATTGGTTTACTAATCGCAAAGATACCGCTTTTAGTAAAGTAGAAGCACCGACCTTTTTCGTCGATCACGCCAGGTTTATACCCCATAGCGCCTAGAACTGCATCGTAAAATTTCTTCGATTCTTGAACATCATTTGCGCCAACCATAATATGACTGAACATTTTTATCTTCCTCGATTATAAAATAAAATTACACAAGCATAGCCAACCAGTGATTACTAGCTCTTTACCTCATTAACAACACTACTTTACTTAAAGCATTTGTGCTGATTCTGAGGAGGTAACCAGTTGGCTGCCACTCTCCATGCGGTATCCGTAGATCACACTAAAGGCTAAAACATTCTGTACATAATGGCGAGTTTCTTTGAATGGAATGGTTTCGATCCATGCATCAAATGATAGGTTTTCTTTTGTTTTTTTGAGCCAAGTTTTTACACGGTGTGGGCCTGCATTATATGCGGTAGTCGCAAGAATGCGGTTACCGTTAAATTTCTCTAATAAGACTCTAAGGTAATTGCTACCTAGGTGAATATTTGTGCTAGGTTCAAATAAGTCTGACTTTTTGAATTTGAGGCCTATCTGTCGCGCTGTTTGTTTTGCGGTGCGTGGCATCAGCTGCATGAGGCCTAATGCGCCTGCTTTTGATTTAGCATCCGGTGAGAATGCGCTTTCTTGGCGAGCAATAGCATAGAGCCAGTTAATATCAATTTTGCTGGATTCTGACGCTTGAAGAATCTTACTTTTATAGGCTAAGGGAAAGCGTACTTGAATATCATCCCAGTGCCGGGCTTGTATGTGAGATCGAATGGCTTTTTCAAACCATCCGAACTCTTGGGCCAGTTTCCCAGCCGATGTCAGTAACTGTGGATCGAAATTTTTCGAACCGAAATGCCATTCCCGACGTGCGTCATTAAGTTGATTCACAGCAAACAGTTCTAATGCTCTAACAATGGCGATATTATCGTCTAGTTTTTTGCTTGCCTCAGCACTAACGGGTGCCGACTGTTCTTCCATTTGATAATCAAGCTCCATTAAATCAGCCGAAAGAAAACCGTAAAAACTTCTATTTTTTGATAACTCACTATAAATTGCTTTTGATGCAGGCATGCTATTTGACTCTACCGCTAGCTCATCTAGCGCGCGCGCGTGCCAATACCGCCAGCGGTCACTTTCTTGATGTTTAGCCGGTAATGATTTGATGCCGAAAAAAACGTCTTTCCAGTCTTCTTGACGCAGTGCAATTCTAATTTTTTGTTCAGTCGCTTCTGGCGACTCAGTTACAAGACCTGAATTCAAAAGCCAATCAGGGTTGCTTATATCCGGGGAGAAGTCAGTAACAACATGCAGAGCCTGGTTAACATCTAATATCTGTTGTTCGGTAAAAGCTTGGGTGTCTCGATAGCTAGCCCAATATTGTCTGGCACTATTCATGTCTTTACGGGCTAATCTTTTTAATCCATGCACGATAATCTGGTTAGCTTTATCCTGATGTTTTGGAAATAAGTGCAAATGTCCAGCCTTGTCGGTAAGTTGGGGGCGACGATGTACTTTAAGGTACTCAGAACCTAAGACAAAGTACTCACCTTTTAATAGGGTACGAACGATATACTTTGCTAGCGTGTAGCGTTTAGCGTTCATCGCTAGCGATAAGCGTTGCCAGGCAATGTCTTGAGTTAAGTAACCTTCGCTGATCCATTCTTTGAAAAGGGGGTCACAAGCCCTGGGTTGGGAATTCGCGCTTAACCATAGATCTTGAGTCGCGCTTAGCGCTTCATCTATTTGTCCTATTCTGTATTTTGCTCTTAAGTGCCAACACTGAAGCCTAACATCGCTAATAGTAGGATCCCAGTCATCAACAAGCTGTTGCCACTGGTATTTTTTTATTAGCAGGTTTAACCAGCGTTTATTCATTTTTTTAGCAATAGGTGTGCTGCGGTACGTTTCAATAAATTGGCGGACCTCTTTTTTCGGTAAACGATTTAGCTTACGGTCAATCTGCTTATATTGCAGATAGGGGAAAAGAGGATAATCTTTCAACTTCTTAAGGCTGGCATTAAATTTTGTCACTTGCCCCTCTGCCAATTGTTTTGAGGCTAATTGATACTCGAGGCGTTGTGTTGAAAATTCATCATGGCTAATTGCCTGGCTAGCGCCAGAAAAAATGGTCAATAGGCAAGCCAATATTAATAAAAAATGCAAGGGTATTCCGACTCTGATTAGCTGGTTTATTAAGGGCAAACTAAATATAGTCAGGGTTTTGATCATTGCTATGAATTGGCCTCTATGATGAATGTTTAATTGTAGTGATATAAATCTAATTCATCTAGACGGTTATTAGTATTATTTACTGCCATTAAGAAAAATAGTCTAAAGAACAGAGCTCGTATTCATTTTTCCTACCAAGGCCCTCCCCACTCGTATTTAAATACCAGGTCAAAATTGGCTGCCCTGTGCGCCCTATTAGTATATGCACGCTGTATCCAACGGCGTGCTTATACCAGATGGCCTGAATATTATCCCTTCACTTAAACTGATGCCGGATCCTAGAAGTTCTACAATCGATTTGCTCAATATAGGTGAGTTGAACTAATATGATGAACAAGTTCTCTCATTTGTTGTATATAGGTATTCTATGCGACTTATTTTAATCTCTTTATTATCAGTAGCATTACTTTTCACCAGTGTCGCCAGCGCTTCAGAAAGAGTATTTGTGAACAACTCGTTTTCATCTATCGATCTTTCCCCTCAGTTAAACTATATCGAAGATAAGAATAATCAACTGGATCTGAAATCTGTTTTGGCGCTATCTCAAAGTGAATGGAGCGCTCTACCCAATAATGGTACGAGCAGTGCCAACTTTGGTTTCTCTGAATCGAGTTATTGGTTGAGCTACACCCTTGAAAATACTGATAATAATAAACTGAACTTGCTGGTACACTTAGACTATGCATTGCTAGACTCAATTGATTTTTATGGCCTAAGCGAAGTTAAGATCATTGATGAATACCATATGGGTGATACCTTACCCTTTAACCAGCGGATCATAGATTACCCTACATTTCTATTCCCTGTTGCGTTAGCTGAAAAAGAGTCCAAACGTATTGTGATGCGCGTGGCATC
>ENA-OSET01002748-OSET01002748.1-sediment-metagenome-genome-assembly--contig:-NODE-2748-length-16710-cov-6.541333_pt1 | contig 16710 bp, 15 predicted proteins | sample MGYA00237882_ERZ534229 | MGnify/ENA primary metagenome ERZ534229 (study PRJEB26408, sample SAMN06266212) | sediment metagenome | isolation source: Hudson Canyon methane seep mesocosm | place... | reverse complement strand
ATTAAAGAGTTCGGGGCTGATGTTGTTAAATCTCTAACGGGGTCGGATTGTGATAGAGATGGTGTTATGGATGACAATGCAACGTGTAATGCAATTTATTATAAGCTTTGGATGGCATACGAGCGTTAATTTTTAGTCAAATAATAAGCTGATGTAGTATCAACATAACAATTAAATAAAGGCAAAACGAGTAAATGTTAAAAAACCGAAATCAGCTGAATAATCAGTATAACGAACAAGGCTATTTTGTTATTAGAGATTATTTCAATGCTGCTGAAATGTCCTCTTTGAGGAAAGTTGTATTGAAGTTTCACGAATTATGGAAAAAAGATCATGCCATATTCTATAAAGAGGAAGCATTCAACTCTTCTTTAATTACTGGAAGTCAGTATCTAGCGTTTGACGATAGAGTGAAGCTTTTTAACTTTATCAGTTCAAAAAAAATAATGGATGCTGTCGAAACTGTTATAACAGCCAATCCAGCATTTATGAATACCCAGTTATTTTTTAATCCTGTTAATCCAGATCAAAAAGATTTTTGGCATCGAGATTGTCAATATGATCATGAAGTAGAAGAACAAAAAAAAGCGATTCAAGAGACTCAAGTTGTACATCTGCGCGTGCCTTTATTTGACGAACTTGGCATGGAATTAGTACCGGGAACACATAAGCGATGGGATAATGAAGAAGAGTTTGATGTGCGACAAGAAGAGAAGGGCAGATTAAGTAGTGAAAACCTTTCTACGGGTAAGGCAATAAAGTTAGCAGCAGGGGACTTGTTAGTTTTTTCAGCAGATATGATACATCGTGGCCTATACGGCATGGATAGATTAGCATTGGATATTTTAGTTTTTGATCCTGCTGGAGATTTTGTTGACTACGTTGATGACGACTGTTTACCTGAGCTTTTAATGATGGATAAAATTGATGACCCAAGGTTATTTATAAATATTCTTAATTTAAAATCGATGAAGGGTATAAAATAAAGATAAATGAATCACAAATTATCTAGACCCTGCTCAATATAATATTATATTTGAAATCCGCCCAATGATTGTTGAGCGGGATTCATCGGATTTAGTTAATCACTTTTTACTGGTTCATCCCAAGGAAGATGGTGCTCAGCTAATACAACTAAATTTTCACTATTAATTAAGCGATGTGAAGCTGTGTATCCCAATATGTTTTTAACGGTTTCATCTGGACGACTTGAAATTATTGCGGTTTCATCTGATGAAAAATTACATAAACCTCGCGCTATTTCCTCACCTTTTTCATCATAAACATGAAGTACGTCGGCACGTTCAAAACTTCCGTGCATTGAAATAACATCATGACACGAAAATCCTTGATCTCCACCATACAAAGAGTCAGCCATTTCCTGTTTTATTACTAGACTTCCAGCCATTTGTAGACGATCGGTCAACCATATATTCCATGCAGATGAAGGCGATGAGTGGGCAATACACTTAGTATGCTTGCGTTCACCACGAAGAACTGCAGTGACGGGATATTCCATAGTACCTCTAGAGATTATGGTAGTACAGCCAGCATTCTGTGCCATATTAGCCGCTTGCAATTTAGTAAACATTCCCCCCGTACCCAAAGAACTTGTGCCACTTGCCGCTTCCATATAACTACTTACATCTTCAATAGATTCTACAAAAATAGCACCTTCTTCTGAAGGGGCTCGATCGTAAACGCCATCAATACAAGTCAATATAAATAAATATTCTGCACCGATCATTTGAGCAACTTTAGCCCCGAGTCTATCGTTGTCACCCACGCGGATCTCTTCAGTGGTAACCGTATCGTTTTCATTGACGATAGGCATTACGCCTTGTTTAATCAAGCGATGAACTGTATTTTTGATATTAAGAAATCGGCGTCTACTTTCGAGATCATCTAAGGTAACTAATACCTGAGCAATGTCAAAACCATATTCCAATGCAATTTGCTTGTAAGCATGCATTAATATTGGTTGCCCACAAGCGGCTGCCGCTTGTTTATCTTGAACACTGGCATTTTCAACGGTGCAACCAACAGAGTTGAGCCCTAATGCTACGGATCCTGATGACGTGAGTACAACTTCATAACCTTGATCGCGTAATGTCGAAATGTCACTAAGAAGGCCATGCATAAAGGCAAAGCTTGGAGTCAAATTCTTAACATTTGCTAAGAGGCTTGAGCCAACTTTTATGACAATACGTGGTTTGTTACGAGAAGGGGTTTCTGTTTTTGGCTGATCTAATGAGGGCAAAATTACTCCATACTTTGGTTAATTAAATTAAATAACTGAGTTGAACCATTTGCAAAGCCGGTTCACCAAATTCAGATATTTTCGTGATTTTTATTTTTTGTCTTATTTGCACTATTTTCTACCAACAAAGTTGGTAACTTGTGAATGTTCGAATTAAAAATAGGTGTAAAAAGTTGCTGAAACGTTTGTGATAAACGTTAGAAGTTGACAACAATCGACAAATGAGTGCAGGGAGCATATACTAAAATCCTTATTTTTTCAATTGAACTCAAAATCACTGCTTTGAAATACGTATTTTTGAGCTTCAACATCGTTCATCTGGCACATCTGAAAAACGATCTGCATTTAATTCAGAGTAAACAAAGTCACCAACATTTTCATGTCATTATTTATGAATGATGTGATAAATTGGATGGTTCATTATTGACTCTTCGACATTTGTAAAAAAATATACAATCAAAGGAACTCATCAATGTCTAACGACAGTAAAACTATTAATATCGAAACTATGATTGAAACGCTTGGGAAACAAGCCAAAGCCGCCGCTAAATCTCTTGCGTGCGCAACGACTGAACAAAAAAATAAAGCATTAACTGTTGCTGCAAATGCTTTACGTCAGAATATGCCCGCACTTCTAGAAGCCAATGCAAAAGATGTGCTGAGCGTAAAACAGGCAGGTAAAGCAGATTCATTTATTGATCGGCTTGAGTTAACCCCTGAAAGAATTGAAGGTATGGCTGTTGCCCTAGAAGATATTGCCAAACTTGATGATCCTGTAGGTCGTGTATTAGCAAAGTTTGATCGTCCGAACGGTCTAAAAATTACCCGAGTATCGACACCCATTGGTGTTATAGGGATGATCTATGAATCACGTCCTAACGTTGGTGCGGATGCTGGAGCATTATGTCTTAAGTCTGGTAATACAGTAATCTTGCGTGGCGGTTCTGAGAGTCTAAATTCCACGCGTATTATTGTGGAATGTATGGCAACAGGATTGCGAGCAGCTAATTTACCTGCCACTTGTATTCAGTTGGTGGATACAGATGATCGCTCAGCGGTAACTGCTTTGCTAAAGTGTGCTGATTATGTTGACCTTGTTATTCCTCGCGGTGGTCGTGGTTTAGTAGAGTTGGTAAGAAACGAAGCACAAGTGCCAACACTACTTCACCTTGATGGCAATAATCATATTTATGTAGATAAATATGCTGACTTAACAAAAGCATTAAGTATTATTAAAAATGCGAAATTACGTAGAACAGGTGTCTGTGGAGCCACCGAAAGTTTGGTAATAGATCAAGAAATAGCTACAGAATTTCTGCCGCAGTTGGTTAACACATTAGATAATTGTGAAGTTCGTGGCGATCATGCTGCTCAAGCTTGTGATTCACGTATTAACGCTGCTACTGATGATGATTGGGGTACTGAGTACCTTGATGCCATTATATCGGTCAAAGTGGTTGAAGGCTTAGAAGAAGCGCTGAACTTTATTGATACACACTCGTCTAAACATACAGATGCCATTATCACTGAGAATGACGAAACAGCTGAAATTTTTCTAAACTCTGTTGATTCGGCTATCGTTATGCACAATGCTTCAACACAGTTTGCCGACGGTGGTGAATTTGGCATGGGGGCTGAAATTGGGATTGCTACTGGAAAAATTCACGCGCGTGGACCAGTAGGTTTAGAACAACTGACTATTTTTAAATATCGTGTGGCAGGTCAGGGGCAAGTTCGCCCTTAATTTTCTTTCGTATTAAGCGGCTAACAAAAAAGGCGAACATGGAATTGTTCGCCTTTCTATTATTAAGCTCAGATTATTTCAGAATTATTAATTTTGCTTGGCTGATGTTTAATATTGGTTAATTTTAATAAGTTTCAGCAATTGCTTGTTCAACAAGTTGTGTTAACTGCGCATAGCCAAAATTTGTTAATGGTTTGCCATTCACAAAGAATTGAGGAGTAGCTCGTACTTTTAACGTTTTACCGTCTTCAACATCTTGTATTATTAATTGAATAACCTCGTTGCTACTTGCATCACGAATGAGTTTTTCATTATCTAAAGGCAAGTCTTTTAATAATGCGATAGCACTTTTAGGACGTGCAACATGGTGGCGAGTCCAACGTTGTTGATTCGCAAATAAAATATCCAGTGCTGGCCAAAATTGCCCTTGAAGGTGTGCTGCCTCAAGTATCTTTACAACTTGATCTGAGCCTTCGTGAAATGGTGCGTAACGCATCATTACTTTAACCTTTCCAGGATACTTTTTAATTAAGTCATTCACTAAAGGATAAAATACTTCGCATGTTTCGCAAGCAGGATCAAAGAACTCTACAATGGTAACTTTTGCATCTAATGAACCTTTTATTGGAGCATTTTCACGTTCTACTATTTTGAGGTTGTCTATCGAAGCATTTTCATTTTTGCTCATTTCTTCTTTTTGAAATATTGTTACTGCAGCAATAAAAGCCACAATAATGATTATGCTTACGCTAATAAAGAGTGTTTTTTTGTTCATGAGGGTTCCGATTTTTTAACAAATAATAGCAATAAACCCATGATACTAAAAGTAAGTAAAGACATCATTGGCATATTTAAAAATCCAAAAACATTTAAATGTGTTTCTGAACAAGGGATATTTTGTACACAGGGTTGTGCGTTTTTAGGAATATAACCAGCGACTAATAACACATGAAATAATGCAGTAAGCCAGCCAAATAGAACGAGTACCCCAGCATAGCGGGATATTTTTGCATCGAATGGGAATAGTGCTAAAGGTAAAATAAGCACTAAAGGGTACATTGCAATTCGTTGATACCAGCAAAGTACGCAAACAGGTAATTTCATTACTTCACTAAAAAACAAGCTCGCTATTGTGCTTATTGTTGCGAGCATCCAGATTAAAAACAATGCTAACCACTCTTTTTGTATCGTTTTCGACGTTGAACTTTGGTTCATATACTCTCTTTTAGTCTAAGGGGTATCGACTGTTATCTATGTTACGAGGTGTTATCAATGAATGATAACTTTATCGCATAAATTGTTGAATTTTTTAAAATTGAAAAGCACAGGTTAAGTTGTGTTTACATCAAGTAACGTTTGACTTTTTGTAGCGCTAAAATGGTAAAGGTTAAATTATAGATAATCGGTTAAAGGCTTATGCAATAATGAAAATACTGCTATTTAGTGGTTATTGTTGGAATTATCATTATCCTAATTAGACTGCATTGGCATATAGTAAACCTATAGTATTTGTGTCAAAATTCGTTACGTATCTTATGTTATTAAAACATGTTTTTTTACTTTAATTAAAGGAGTGCGATGTGAATGTATTAAATTATTTTAAAAGCTTTATTTCGCCCTATAAAACCTTTGAAAAAAATGCTCCTTTAGTAAGTAAAGAAAAAAAAATAGCTTTGTTTTGGAGCCCTAAAACGGGATGTACCTTTACAACTAAATGGTTTTTTTCTCAAACAGGGCATCTTGAAAGTGCACTGAAATATCATAAATTTGTACATAAATATAGAATTCAGGTTTATCAAAAATCAATAGAGCATAAAGAATCTCTGAAAGATTTAATTAGACATCCTGAGAGTTATCGAATATTAAAAATTGTACGAGATCCATACCTACGAGCGGTTAGTTCATATATACACACAAATAAAAATAGATTTTCTGATCAAGTAATATCTGATTTTCTCAAAAGGAAAGTTGATGAAACGAATAGGTTTAGTTTTTCTGAGTTTATTCATTACTTAGAAACGGTAAATATAAATGAATGTGATCCCCACTATAAAGCTCAAACACATACCTTAGAGCTACATAAAGGAATTACCCCGACCTTTACTATCAATTTGCCTAATGCTGTTGATGAATTAAGTCAATTAGAACTAAACTTAAACTTAAACCAAACTAAAATTGGTAGCTTCATTCACTCTAGTCACCATACGATAAGACAGGATAGTAATGAATTTGTTGGGACTAAAATATTCCCTATTATTGATAATGATAAATATCCAGAAGCTAATAATTTCTATAATGATAAACTAAAATTAATGGTTCATAATATATATAAAGAAGACTTTAATAGATATTCTGATTTTTTCTAAGTATGTAAAATCCCTTTCATATGGATTTAATACAATAATGGATAATGTAGATACAATGATTTTCAGTATGAAGTAATGTGCAGGTATAATTTTTTTATTTATATTGAAATAAAACTTAAGAGAATAAAGTTCATAGTAATTAATGAGTTTAATCGATAATCCTTCTTAACAGCTTGATATTTGATCACATCGTACCTACCTCATAGTAAACCCTAACAAGTAAATTCTATTATGTTACCTTACTTACTTCCCATTTTTATTGGCGTTTTACTTATTGGTTATTCTGTAGGAAAGCCTTATTGGCGGGAGTATCAGCGAGATAAAATAAGAAGCCAACCGTTTAAAAAATCATGGCGTAAAATCATTCAACAAAGAATGCCATATTTTGTACAAATGCCTACAGATCTACAATTACAGTTGAAGCAGCATATTCAAGTGTTTTTGGCTGAAAAAACGTTCGTGGGTTGTAATGGTGTTAAAATCACAGATGAAATCCGAATTACCATTGCGGCACAAGCATGTTTGTTGTTGCTTAATCGCAAAACAAACTTTTATCCTAAACTTAAAACCATACTCGTTTACCCAAGAGCTTTCATTAAAGAGCAGCAAAATATGGGAGCTGATGGTTTAAGGTATAGTCAAAAGGTAGCTCTGGCTGGTGAGTCATGGGATTTTGGAAAAGTTGTACTGTCTTGGCAAGACGCATTAGAGGGAGCGAAAATTCCTGACGATGGACATAATGTAGTTATCCATGAGTTTGCCCACCAACTAGACCAAGAAAATGGTAAAGCTAATGGGGCGCCAATACTAGATAAAGGGCAGAGCTATAAATGTTGGTCTGATGTTTTTTCTGCACAATTCGAAATACTTAAAAGGCAAGAAAAATCAGGTTCACCTTCATTATTTGATTATTATGGTGCAACAAATCCAGCTGAATTTTTTGCGGTTACCAGTGAAGTGTTTTTTGAACAAGCAAATCAGTTTCATTCTATGCATCCGAAGCTTTATCATCAGCTAAAAAACTACTACCAAGTTGATCCTGTGCATTGGCGATAAAGTGTGAAATTCTATTTGTACTATACTTTTACATTTCAAGATGAAAAACTTATCAAATGAACTAAAGCCGATTGATGTTCCAAATTTATCATCACTTTTACTAATATTTAAATAAGGCCTTATAAAATATTTAGGGCAACGTTTAGCCGCTGTAGTAACATACGCTTTTATTTAAGAATTATTGTTATTCATCATTCATCATTCATCATTCATCATTCATTATTTAAGAAATAACACTTTCCTTTAATGTATTTCATTTTCCAGAGACTTGTATATATCCCAATGCGTTTATTAAAATCAACAATTCATCCTGATATCACTGATATGTTAGCAAAAAGTTTCACCCGAAAAGCGACACGCGCAATTGTACTCAATGGTGACAATATTCTATTACTTTATACCAAACGTTATCACGATTATAGCTTACCGGGTGGCGGAATCGATGAAGGCGAAAGTAATATTAATGGCTTAATTCGAGAACTCAAAGAAGAAACTGGTGCGCATAATGTGCAAAATATTCAAGAATTCGGTTTATATGAAGAATTTAGGCCTTGGCATAAACCCGGTTTTGAACTTATGCATATGGAGTCTTACTGTTATATTTGTTCGATAGATGATGAACTGCTTGAACCTGAACTTGAATCACATGAAATTGATAACGGCATGCATCCTATTTGGATGAATATTCATGAAGCTATTCGTCACAATGAACATACAATCGAGAATAGCCAAAAAAAAGGGCTTTCTATTGAACGAGAAACTTTTTTGTTAAAACTCATTGTTAATGAACTTTTGACTAAATAAACGTGAAGAAATCAAAATGAATGATAGTAAACCCACTTTACTTCTAACTGCAGCGGTTAATCGTTTACTTCAAGATTGTGAATTGCCCGCTACTTTATCTATAGAGCAATGTGCATCGTCATTAGCCATGAGTATGACGTCTTTTCGGCGTAAACTTGCTCAAGAAGAAACCAGTTTTAAACTCATACAAAGTAAGTTTTTGAATGAGTTTTGCGTGGAAGCTTTATTAACCGAACACAGTAAAATTGATGAATTGTCAATAAAACTGGGTTATTCAGAAAGGGCAACTTTTGAACGTGCATTTCGACAGAAATTTGGTGTCACCCCGTCTCAGTTTCGTGAACTTTCTCAAGTAGGTAGTGCTGATAGTAGTTTTAAAAAGCTGACTGAAATTGCTAAGAATATGCCTCCTATGCCAGGCAGTTGTCGGGTTTTACTGGAAGAGAGAGAGCAAGGAAGTCTTGATCTTCAACGTGTTATTGACATTGTCAGTCATGATGCAATTTTTTCTGCCCGCATCATGGGGCAAGCCAGTAAAGCTATATATGGTAAAACGCCAAAAGATTTGCTTGAAGCGGTTAGTCGGAACATAGGCATTAACAGCGTTGTAAATTTCGCTATTATTTATGCAGTGAAAGATACTTTACAGCATCATGTAGAACAATTAGTCATTAATCAATACTGCGAAGCTTTTCTAATTGCCCCTAAAGTCTTTCAACAAGTACGGAAATCATTAACGTCTAAGGTTAAGTTCGATATTACTTTAACCGAGCAAGTGTTGGTTTTTGCTTTACTGGGCGTTTTGTTACTCAGCCATAAAAGTACTTATAAACATGAGCTGATGATATATTCTATGAGAGGGATTGACAATTTACATTTACTTAATCGTCAGATTCGAAAATCAATGGCTATCAGTATATTTTCATCTTCTTCACTGATGTTGTCGTTATGGCATATTGATGTCAGCTTGGTCAAACAGCTCAGTCATTTAGAAAAAGTAAGTCAATTAAAAGTTAAGGGAAGTGAACAAGATGAATTAGTATTATTTATACTTTCGTGCTTATATTTCTCAGCAGCCGGACATAAAGATTTTAGTGCATTAGAGCAGAAAGCAGAGTTACTTAATATTAGTAACTTTGATGAAATAACCGCTTTATTTAGTAAAGAGTCATAAGCTAAATAAAAAACTAACTTTCTCAGCCAAAAGTAAAAGGGGGCTTGCTAATCACTGAAAAAGTTATATAACTAAACTAAACTAAACTAAACTAATTTAAAGAAAGAGATGAGTTTTCATTGTTAAATCATTAGCTTTGTTATTTATCTTTCCACACTAAGTGTTTTCATTTCTAATGATCAAAACTTGAATCATTGATAGATTTATATTTATATTTAGATGAAGTTGATTGTGAAACTTAGTTTGGCATTCATCTTTTCGTGCCATAAGACTTCAAAACGGCTTCCTTGCCTAAATCAAAGTCAACTACAGTGTCATACTGTTAGAGAGTTCATTCCTCGAACCACTAGTAATAATTAATAAGGTATGCAGAAACTTTACACAACACGCGAATTGAATAATATGGCTAAACTGTCCAATTTTATTCGTATATTAATGATTGGATATCAATAAAATCTAAAGTCGAAAATATAGTATTGATAGTCTCTGTGGTTTCATTAAACCTCACTCAACTTTATTCAATAAAGGTTTTAAAAGCGTTAGACCCTGCTGAATTTTTTCTTCGCTTTGTGCGCTAAAGCCTAATCGAATATATTGGTCTTCATCATTTTCATGCCTTAAATGAAAAGAATTTTCGGCTAACAAAAATATTCCTTTATCGCGTGCTAATAATGATATCTTCTGTGCGTTTCTTCCTACATTTACCCATAACGCCATACCACCAGGTGGAATAGTAAACTCAATGTAATAGCCTTCACTTTTAATGCTATTTAGAGCATTAACCATACACTGACGTCGCTTTTGATAAATACGAGTCGCTTTTCTTAATTGCCGTTCAAAGGCGCCATCTTTCATCCACTTTGCAACGGCATCTTGTAGCAGTACATTCGCTTTATGATTGATGATCGTTCGATAGTTAGTGATATGTGTACATAGACTTTTATCAACGGCGATGATACCAAGACGGATCCCTGGGAACATTAACTTTGAAAAACTCGACAAATAGATGACGAGTCCTGATGGATCATTTGCTGCCATAGGGGCGAGTGGTTGACTATCGTAATGAAACTCATGGTCATAATCATCTTCGATAATAGGAATATCATACTGTTGTGCCAAACGGTAAATTTTTATACGCTCAGCAACAGGCAATGTTGTCGTAGTTGGATATTGATGAAGAGGGGTTAAATACAATAAGCGAATTTCATTTGCTTTGAACATGATTTCAAGGTGCTCAACGTCAACACCTTGCGCTGTTTGTTTTATCCCTATTAACATTGCACCTGCATTTTCAAATGCCTTCCAAGCAGGCCGATAACCTAAACTCTCAACCGCAACTTTATCACCTTGGGTCAATAGTATTTGAGCAAGGATATACAGCGCTTCTTGTGTACCGTTTACAACGATTATTTCTTTGTCGGTAATTGAACGAACTCTTCGTAAATAAGTCGCTACTTCTTGAATAAAAGGAGGAAATCCAGCATTGTCGCCATAATTTAAGTCTCTGATTGCCGGGCGGTTTAAAGCATCATTGATAAAGCTTCTAAATTCATTAAAGGGAAAAATATTAATGTCAGGATTTCCTCCTGCAAAGTTATAGGGATAGTGACTTGCTGGTCGTTGTGCCTTTGTTTCATTTGGCTTTATTATTCGCCACTTATGTTTTGTCGTTGTTGTTTTAGCAATATTTTCATTTTTTACAACGTCATAAATAGGAAGTGTCCCGGCTACTGTATAACCACGCCTTTCTCTTGTTTCAACCCAACCTTGAGCGATTAACTCATTGTAGGCAGCCATTATTGTATGACGGTTTACATCCAGTTGTTCTGCAAGTGAACGTGCTGAAGGCAACTTTTCCAAAGGTTTAACGTTACCGCTTTTGATTGCAGTTTTTATCGCGTTAGCAATATTGAGATAAAGTTTTTTCGATAAACCTACGTTCGTTAAATTCAGCACTTTCATGGTATAGGGAGTTTAATTAATCTGGTTGTTTTGTTTATACCACGATTAGGGAGAATAGAGGGTATGAATTTACATAGAGGGTACAATATGTTTGAAGAAAAAACATTAAATCAGATGACTGACAAGCCACTTAACCAAATAGTTAGCGAATCAACAACTCAACAAATTTTTTCTATGGAAAATATTCCACAGAACTTAGAACTTTCAACCGATAAAGTCATATTACGTCCTTTAAGTATTAAGCATTTAGATGCTTTTTATCAAGCAGGTTCTTATCCAAAAATTTGGCGTTGGTCATTACCTGATAAATGCACTTCAATTGAAACGACTCAATCATGGATAGAATATTCTGTAGAAATGACAAAAAAGGGCCAGCATTTTGCCTTTGCTATTTTTGACAAAGAAACTGATGAGTTTGTTGGAAGTACGCGTTTTTGTTCAATGAAATCAGAAGATAGGAGCTTAGAGATTGGTTTTACTTTTATCACACCAAAATACCAGCGCAGTTATATTAATACGCATGCAAAGTATTGTTTATTAAGGTTTGCCTTTGAGACGCTAAATGTTATTCGGGTTGAGTTTAAAACCCATGAAAAAAATGATAAATCAAGAAATGCGATAGCGAGGTTAGGGGCTAGTTTTGAAGGTGTGTTACGGAATCAACGCATTTTGTCAGATGGTACGTTCAGAAATACAGCTATTTTTTCGATTATAAATAGTGAATGGGAGAGTGTAAAAAAAGCACTCGAAGAAAGAATTACTCAAGCATTGTGAACCACATTAGGAGATAGTATGTATATACCGAAACGATTTTTGCAAGATGACATTAATAATTTAAAGGGAATGATGACCAATCACGCCTTTGCTACATTAATCAGTAAAAATGAATCCGGAATAGAGGCGAACCATATGCCTTTAATTTTAAATGAGTCTGGTCAACGAGATGTTTTACAAGGACATATTGCAAAAGCAAATCCTCTGTGGAAAAGTCTAAAAGATAAATCGGAAGTATTGATTATTTTCAATGGCCCTAATTGTTATATATCACCAAACTATTACCCGACAAAAAAAGAAAATGCCAAAGTAGTGCCTACATGGAATTACGTATCTGTTCATGTAAAAGGGATTGTTTCGTTTATACATAATGAGCAGTGGGTTTTGAAGATGCTAAATAACTTAACTGATCATTATGAAGCCACTCAACCGGTACCTTGGTCAGTAAGTGATGCACCTCAAGCATATATTGATAAAATGCTGTCGGCCATTGTTGGTTTAGAAATAGATATTCTATCAATCACAGGAAAATGGAAAGTTAGCCAAGATAAAACTGAAGTTAATCAGGAAGGTATTATTAAAGGCTTATCACAAGAAGCGGATACTAATGCACAAAATATCGCTAAGCTGGTGAATGAATATCTGGAATGAAACTAAATTATGAATGAATGTTCTCTTTTTTATAATCTACACTCAACAAATGACGATAGGTATTTTTAATGTCTCTCGTTTCAATAATTTTGCTGCGACTTCTGTAGATACTTGATAAAACTCGTTAACGTATTCTTTAGCGTTTAAATATTCCCTTATTTGCTTTTTTACTCGACAAGGATTATTACAGGCTAATGAATAAACAAGAGAATATTCACCCGGTGTTTTTTTAGAAAGTAATTTAGCGTATTTTTTAGGATCGTCAGGGGTACAACCTATTCTTATCACGTCTGAAAAAAATGAATGAGTCATAACGTACACATAGCCAGTTGAAATGGTCATATCTGATGAAATTTCCTTTTTAATCAGTAGATTTAAATAGTTTGAATAGTCTTGTTTACACATTATATATGTAAAGTGACTTTATACATTGTATCAACAGACAGGAAATACTCGTATAAATTATTTCTATCGTAAAAATCCCCCCTTAAGCAATGTGTGTTTTACACGAACATATAATTAAGGATAAACGATGCTTCATTGTTTTTATTTGACAATATATCAAGGACTAATGAATCACCTCATAGTGCTGGTGAAAAAACAACCAGAAAATTTCTTTAATAAGGTAGGGGAAATAGAGTTTTTACTGTATAATGCGCGACTTTATTTTGATGGTCTTAAATAAGTTTCTATTTTTGCTATCTTCACCATTGCTGGTTAACAATTTTAGTTAGCATTATTTAGGAATATCTCTTTGATCACTACATCTAACATTACAATGCAATTTGGCGCAGAGCCGTTATTTGAAAACATATCGGCTAAATTTGGCAACGGTCACCGTTACGGTTTGATTGGCGCAAATGGTTGTGGCAAGTCTACATTTATGAAGATACTAAGTGGCGAACTTGTTCCAAGCTCTGGTAACGTATCTGTAAGCACTGGCAATAAAGTAAGCACTTTGGGACAAGACCAATTTGCATTTGAAGAACACAATGTTATTGATACTGTGATCATGGGTGATTTGCCTTTATGGAAAGTTAAGCAAGAAAGAGATGCTATTTACGCACAAGCTGAAATGAGTGAAGCCGATGGTATGCGTGTGGGTGATCTTGAAAGTGAATTTGCTGAAATGGACGGTTACACGGCAGAAAGTCGTGCAGGTGAGATATTATTAGAAGCAGGTATTGAAGAGTCTTTTCACTTCGGTTCAATGAAGCAAGTTGCACCTGGTTGGAAATTACGTGTTCTACTTGCACAAGCCTTGTTTGCTAACCCAGATATATTATTACTCGATGAGCCTACCAACAACTTGGATATTCATACTATCAGTTGGTTAGAAAGCGAGTTAAACAAGCGCAAATGCACCATGATCATCATTTCGCATGATAGACATTTCCTTAATGCTGTTTGTACACATATGGCCGATATAGATTACGGCGAATTAAGAATATATCCAGGTAACTACGAGTTTTTCTTAGCACAATCTGCTTTACTACGTGAGCAGTTGTTATCAGGTAATGTTAAAAAGGCGGAAGAAATAGCAGAGTTACAAGACTTTGTTAACCGTTTTGGTGCGAATGCTTCAAAAGCTAAACAAGCAAGCTCTCGTGCGAAGAAAATGGATAAAATTAAACTTGATGATGTTAAATCATCGAGCCGTATTACGCCAAATATTGCCTTTGACGCGGGTAAAAAAATGCACCGTCAAGCTTTAGAACTTGAAAATTTAAGCCATGGCTTCGAAAATGAAACACTATTTGAAGAAGGTAATTTATTACTAAAAGCTGGCGAAAAGCTTGCTATCATTGGTGAGAATGGCGTTGGAAAAACGACGTTGTTACGTTGTTTAGTTGATGAGTTTTCGCCGTTAGATGGTATTGTAAAATGGTCTGAAAATGCCTCTGTTGGTTATTGCCCTCAGGATAGCGGTAAGTTTTTCCATTGTGATTTAACATTAATGGATTGGATGTCTCAGTTTCGTCGACCATGCCATAACGATTTAAGCGTTCGCGGTATGTTAGGTCGTTTACTCTTTACTGATGACGATGCGAATAAAAAAGCACGTAACTGTTCTGGTGGTGAGAAAAATCGTCTATTGTTCGGCATGTTGATGATGCAAGATATTAATGTATTAATCATGGATGAACCAACGAATCACATGGATATGGAAGCGATTGAAGCGTTAAATAATGCGCTTAAATTGTACGAAGGAACATTGATTTTTGTTAGCCATGACAGAGAGTTTGTTTCAAGTTTAGCGACACGTGTCATTGATATTAAAGATAAGAAATTAGTGAATTTCCAAGGTACACTTGACGAATATCTTGATAGCCAATTGCAAGCGCAAAAAAAAGCTTAGTCTTTTTTTAATTTAACTGAGTTAAAATTGCTTATTTTAAAGTCCAAAAGCGCCTTTATTGGCGTTTTCAAATTTCTAAATAAGCGTTTACACCACCACATATAAATAAATGAGTTAGCCCGATTTAAAATCGAGTGGGCTATACTCTACTCTTTTTGGAATATGACTCTAGCGTTATGTTCACTTCAACTACTACCCCTAGGCCTATACATGATAAATAATGATATTCTTCGTCGCATCACCACAATACTTGACTTTGATGACGCAAAAATATGCTCTGTCTTTAAATTAAATTCTTGTGACATAACAACAGAACAACTGATTTGCTTTTTTAAAGAAAAAAACGATGCTGATTACGTTGAATTACTTGATGTGGAACTTGCCAGTTTCCTGAATGGTTTAATTGTCGAAAAAAGAGGCGCGAAAGAAGGGCCACCAGCAGTAGCTGAAACTGTATTGAGTAATAATGCCATTTTTAATAAGTTGAAAATCGCTTTATCTTTGCATGCAGATGAAGTAATCGACACGCTTGAATTAGCAGAATTGAGCTTAACTAAATATGAATTAAGTGCATTTTTCAGAAACGTAAATAACAAACATTACAAAGATTGTAGCGATGAAGTTTTATCGACCTTCATTAAAGGTTTAAAGATTAAACTTCAAGGATAGTATCATGCCATTTTCGAAACTTGGATTAAGTGAACCTCTTTTAAAAGCTATTGCTGAATTAAACTACAGCGAGCCAACGGCTATTCAGAAAAAAGCTATTCCAGTTATTTTATCTGGTAAAAACTTAGTCGCAGCAGCTCAAACGGGTACAGGGAAAACAGCCAGCTTTGTTTTACCCATTCTTGAAAAACTTAATACAGATCGAAAATTACGTGGTAAACGCATAAGAGCGTTGATCCTTACACCGACACGTGAACTAGCAGTTCAAGTGGAACAGAGTATTTGTGATTATGGTAAACATTTAGAACTAAGCTCTATGGCAATGTATGGCGGCATTGAAATTGAACCTCAAAAGCAAAAGCTGATTTGGGGAGTCGATATTGTTGTTGCGACTCCGGGGCGATTACTTGATATGGCTCATCAACGTGCGTTGCATTTTGATGAACTCGAAGTGCTTGTTTTAGATGAAGCCGATAGAATGCTCGACATGGGCTTTATTGAAGATATTAATAAAATTATTGAACGTTTGCCGCTAGAACGTCAAAATTTATTATTTTCTGCAACAATTTCAGACGATGTTCGTGCGCTATCAAAAAGAACCTTTAATAATGCTACTGAAATTTCAATCGCTAATAATAGTGCATCAAAACCTAAAATTGACCAATGGTTAATAACAGTTGATAAAGGTAATAAGTCTGCGTTACTTAGTCATTTAATTAATGAAGAAAAGTGGGAACAAGCGCTCATTTTTATTGAAACAAAACATGGCGCAGCTAAGCTTGTTAGCCAATTGGAAAAACGCGGTATAAATGCCGAGTCTATTCATGGCGGTAGAACACAAGCGGTTCGAGAACACGTGCTTAATGATTTCAAAATGGGAAAAATTAAATT
>ENA-OSET01002745-OSET01002745.1-sediment-metagenome-genome-assembly--contig:-NODE-2745-length-16717-cov-4.368329_pt1 | contig 16717 bp, 15 predicted proteins | sample MGYA00237882_ERZ534229 | MGnify/ENA primary metagenome ERZ534229 (study PRJEB26408, sample SAMN06266212) | sediment metagenome | isolation source: Hudson Canyon methane seep mesocosm | place... | reverse complement strand
ATTTAAAAGCATTGAGCGATAGGAATTCCCCATTACTTTTTAAAGAAAAAGCTTGTTAAAGGTCTCAGGGCGTAGAGAAGACCTTAGCTTTGGCTTATCTGTCGACATTTGAACCGATGAAAATCAGCCCTGTGTTAGATAATAGAACTGTTCTAAATTTCATCCAGAATCTATAAAGTCAAAAATTCTATTTTGATTAGAAAAGACCAAACAGGACATTAGATTAACATTATTTTAGGTATTAAAATTTTTATGAGTCTATAGCGCTTTTGGGCACATAGTGAGATATAACGATATAGCCATTCGTAAATATACGATTAAACGATTAATACTCAATGTTTAGTTTTGATGATTGCTAGTGAGTTTGTTTTTTTGTTTTATTGTCACAGTAATTGGTTTTGTCGTCATTTGTTTTTATGTGTAACTGCCTTAATCAATATAGTATTTATTTCTGTATGAAATAGCCCTGTTGAATTTTAACACACATGCCCTGTAGCCTTGTAAATAAGTGCCTATAGTCTTTTTTTACAAGATTTACACCTATAAGTACCTCTAATGTCAACTACAATAGGATTGATAGTCTTCATGTTGCTTCATAACTTTATGTTTAAAGTTCTTGTAAGCTAAGGTGTTACAATATAACATTTATCAATTGTTACACTATAACAATTAAGAGTATTCTAATTAAGAGGCAGCATGAGAAAATTATCGAAAATTATGAGCGCATTACTTGCTTTATCAGCAAGTAACCAATTATACGCTGAACAAATACAAGGTACTGTCATCAATGAAAATGGAGCAGCAGTAGTTGGTGCTACTGTAAAGGTGATGGGGACAACTAACGTCACAGTAACAAATGAATCTGGTGTATTTTCTTTAGAAGTTAAAGCTGGTGGTTATGAATTGCACTTGGTTGCCAAGGGTTTTGTTCATGAAAATGTAGCTGTAAATGTTTTTAAAAATAGAAATGCTCAGTTAAGCGTATCGCTTGATAAGTCAGCTATTGAAATTATTGATATTAGCGCAACACCTTTTCATAGCTCAAATATTGAATCAGCACTACCTATTACTGTGCTACATGGTGAAAGTTTGCGTATGCGCCAAGAAAATACTTTAGGCGATACCTTAAATAAAGAAATAGGTGTTCATAGTAACTTTCATGGTGGAGTAGCGAGCACACCTATTATTCGTGGGTTAGATGGCCCAAGAGTTTTAGTTACTCAAAATGGTTTAGATGCTGGTGATGCTTCACGCGTTGGTCCAGACCATGCTGTATCAACAGAAACATCTACAACAGAACGTATTGAAGTTTTACGTGGTCCTGCAACGTTGTTTTATGGTAGCGGAGCAATTGGCGGTGTTGTTAATCTTGTTGATGAAAGAATCCCTCGCTCTATAGAAACTAAAGGTGAATGGCTGGCGGAATACAATAGTAATAACGAGCAAAATTTAGTTTCGGGTTCAATAAATAGTGGTACAAATAACATTGCTGTTCATGTTGACGGATTTTATCGCGACAATGAAAATTATCAAGTACCAGAAAAGAACGGTATTAATGATATTGCTAATTCTGCTTCCGAATCGAGTGGCTTTACTTTAGGTACTAGTTATTTGCTCAATAATGGTTTTGTTGGTATTTCTTACCAAACTATAAACCAAGAGTACGGTATTCCTGGCCATAGTCATGGTGATGAAGATATCGCTGTACTAGCTGATTTGGAGCAGAAACGCTGGCAATTACTCAGTGAGTTAAGTTTTGATAATGAGGTAATAAAATCATTAAATACAAAAGTTGCCTATACCGACTATCGTCATAGCGAACTGGAAGTTGGTGTTATTGGTACAACGTTTGATAATGAAAGTGTTGAAGCAAGAGTTGAGTTATTACATCAAGACTTTGCTGATTGGCGTGGTGGTTTAAGTCTTCATTATAAACAAAGCGATTTTACAGCTGTTGGTGAAGAAGCTTTTACTCCACCGTCTGAAACAAATTCTATGGCTTTAGCTTGGATAGAAGAAAGACATTTTGGTGATGTACTTTTACAGTTAGGTGCGCGTATTGAACGAACTGAAATTACAGCAGCAAAAGTACGTTTACCTGAACTTGAACTCGTAGGAGAACATAACGGTCATGAAGATGAGGGTCATAGTGAGCATGAGCATGAGGAACATAGTGAACATGATCACGCACAAGAAGGAATAACACGTAATTTTAATGTTCAGCACGTTTTTACCCCTGCTAGTTTTTCTGCTGGTGTAGTTTGGGATTTTACTGATGGTTATAACCTAGGGCTATCATTATCACATTCTAAACGAGCACCATCAGCCTCTGAGTTATTGTCATTTGGTCCCCACATAGGTACAGGTTCATACGAAGTAGGTGCACTATTCTCGCTGTATGATGATCATGGGGGAACACCACATTTTGGTTTGACAGAGCATGAAGTTGTAATGGAAACATCCAATAATATTGACTTAAGTTTACGAAAATTTAAAGGCGATTTTGGCTTCATATTTAATGCTTTTTATAACCAAATTGACGATTACTACTATGAGAAGGCTACAAGTTTTTCTGCGGGAGATGGACATGTTCATGGAGATCATGAGCAAGATAATCATGACGAGGAGGAAGAAGCGCACACATTGCCTTTATTTATTTTTGAGGCACAAGACGTCAGATTGTATGGTTTTGAAGCACAGGCTGTTTGGCAAATCACCGATGAGTTTTCATGGCGAGTACAAGCCGATATTATTCGCGCTCGATTAGACTCAGAAGGAGAGCTCCCTCGCACCCCACCAGCAAGAATAACGAGTGAGTTTAGTTATCAAGGCGACGATATTTCTGCAAATTTATTCATCAGCAACTATTTTAAGCAAACTCATACGGCTGCATTAGAAACCTCAACTGATGGCTATGTAATGGTAGATGCAAATGTTAACTACCATTTCACTTTAGGACAGCATGACTTAGCGGTATACCTCAAAGGTAAAAACTTGACAGATGAATATGCTCAAGTGCACACCTCATTTTTAAAAGATTTAACGCCACTAGCAGGACGATCTATTGCTGTTGGTATTCGTGGCTCATTTTAATTTATCTCAAAACTAGAATATAAATCAGTTTAACAAAGGAAAATCATGAAAAAGTTTAATTTAAAAACAATAATAATAGCTTATGCCGCTACGGCTTTAGTTGGGTGTGGTGATAGTGAGACAAATATTACTGAAATTGCACCAACGCCAGCACCAATTGATGACGGACATGACCATGGCGGAGAATTAGGAAAAGGTCGTTTAGCGATAGCCGACGCAGACCAAGCGATGGTTCATTTTTTTGATTTAGAAGACAATAGCTTAGTTGAGTCAATAATCCTTACTAATCCAGCGACAGCATTGCATGCTAGCCCAAAAAATCGTTATGCGATCGCAGTACAAAAAGATGTTAATGATTATGGCAATATTGAATTTATTGATGGTGGTGTATGGCAAGAATTACATGGTGATCATTATGATCAACATGTGGATGCTCCTGTATTAACAAGCTTCAGTATGGAAGGTGCTAAACCTGCTCATTATGTTCCTCGTGGAGATAAAACAGTATTGTTTTTTGATGGTGATTCGACTACTGGCGTCAATGCCTCATTAAATGTTTTAAGCGATGAGAGTATTGCTGGCGAGAAAGTGATTGCATCGCATGACTTTAATACTTTTGTGCATGGCACAGGAGAAATTCGTGGTGAATATGTATTAACAACTTATCGTCCTGCTGAGTTAGCTGGCGATTTACCTGATCAAGTCGTTTTGTTTGAAACTCATGGTGATCACTTTCATGAAGAGCAAGTGTTTGATACTAAATGCGTTGATTTACATGGTAGTCATCAAACTGAAAACCATATAGCTTTTGCTTGTGATGATGGCATTTTAACTATTGCTCAAAACGGTTCAACTTTTACTGAAAGTAAAATTGCTTATCCAGCAGATGTACCAGAAAGTAAACGTATTTGGACCCTTAAAGCGAGTGAACATAACCCTAACTTTTTAGGTTTAACACCGCGTGGTATTTTTATTATTGACCCAGTAAGTCAAAGTATTAGTAACTTTGAACGCCCTGTTGAAGAGAATACTTATTTTCCTCGTTATGCGTTTGATGCTCATCATGAACATTTATTATTGCTTGATAAAAATGGCGCTTTAAATGCGTACAGTGCTGAACATGATTGGGAACTTGAAAAAACTATTCCTGTATTTGAAACGCTTGCTGATGACGTTAGACCATTAATTATTAGCTCAAAATCACACGAACTTGTTTATATAATTAACGGCCAAGAAGTAACAACGGTTGACTTACATGAAGGTGTAGTCGTTGGGCACTTCGACTTAGATTTCATGCCAGGTAAAGCTGCATGGCTCGGCGTTGCGAATGAAGAAGAACACGAACATTGATGATACAAATACCTATATTAGTACTAAATATAGGTAGAGGCACTTTCGTGTAACATGACGAAAAAGAATAACGAAATAACGTGACTCGCATTAAAAAAGCCTGAATAGTAATATTCAGGCTTTTTTGTATGCTGAAATTTATCGATATAGTAACCTTTGGTTTAATAAATAGTCACATTCGTTGAAACAATTACAGTAAACGATAGCACTGCTATTTTGATGAGCGAATTGAGTATAAATTTCCTATTCTGTAATTTGTGTTTATATTATTAATATCTGGATACGCCGAATAATATTTTTAACTTTTACAATGCATGGCAATGCAATTTTCGCTATGTTTTTAATTTTCTAAGCTATGACAATTAATTTGTTGTTGGCATAATCGAAAATTTTTAAAATGACCGAAAGCAATAATGAATGTATTCGTTAACGATGAGATAATCGCTAACTTATTGTTAAGGTTTGTTATTGCTATTACTTTTTTATTTCCTCTTTAGCTATGAAGCTTTCATGGCAATATTTACAGATACAGGCCACTTCGAGCTGTGAACTAACAAAATGAAAACCAGCATGCGAAACATTATGATGAAGGTCATCTAAAGTCGATTTCTGGATGTTGATTTTATCTACTTTATCGCACTTTTTGCAAATCAAAAATTGCACAATGTCATGATCACCAAGAGTATGAGTACAGGCAATATACTTATTTATAGAGTTCAGTTTGTGAACTAAATGTTCACAGTGAAACAACTCTAATGCTCGATACACTGTCATTGGATGTAAAACAAGGTTAAATTCAACCTTGCAAAAGTCGATAAGCTCATAGGCAGAGAGTGCTTTTCCTGATTTTGTTAGAGCTAATAGCACAATCTGTCTTTTATTCATTAAATGCAGGTTGAGTTCCTGACTATGAGATTCGGCATAGTTGAAATGTTCTGTGGCATGAGCCATAAAATTTACCTCAAAAGAATGACTTTGTGGTCAACATTAAGCATTATTGCATCCTGCTTATTTTCGATTGTCCACGGTGCGTGAATTATTCTTATTTCTTGAAACGTTTTGAACAGACCAATTGTTATAGTAGATAGTTCAGATGGCTCTTTACAACGATAACGATAGTTTGCACTGATTTCGGTATGCTTATTAAGCCTTCATGTTTATTGCTGATGTGTAATCCAGATGTATCAATTTTTTTAGTCATAACCTCATATTCCCTTCCTTAAAACATACGAGTATTTCCTTTTGAACTTCATACATAATTTGAGCCGGACTATTGCAGTAATATAACTGTGTGCACCATTCTGATAATCAACGTAGCTTTTATTTAAAGTACTTAGATATTCGTTAAGAACTAAACCTATAAATATCGTTATCATCATTAATTTTTAAAGGTATCCCAAGGACCTGTAATCGCTAGCGTTGTCGTGGGTGAATATAGGTTCACAAACAAAGTCTCACCATCAGGTGAAAAACAAGCGCCAGCTGGTTCTGTTTGTAATCTGATACGGGCAAAGTCGTAAGTTTGACCACTTGTGGTCACACCTTTAAGATGGTTATCAACTTGATCAGTGTATTGGTCTTCACAGACAATAAGGTGACCATTTGGTGCTACGGTAATATTGTCACCAAAATTTAATGACTGCTTATTTTCGCTTTCAACAAATAAGCTAAGCATACCGGGGTTCGCTGTCTCTAATAAGTCTCCTTCCGACAATGAAGGAACATAACGCATTATTTGCCCCAATTTTTTAGCTCCGCCATTGGTACAACAGAAATACAATTCGTTATTGCCCCAATGAATGCCTTCACCGCGAGCAAACAAGGTGGCACCAGCGTTATGACCACGCAGTCGTAAGTCATCGTTTGGACTTTCTGGGTTATCCAAATCAATCCAATGAACCTCCATCTCTAAGTTTAGCGACATTAGTGCCTTATCCCAATTACGAGTATCAAACTTAGGTTGCTGATTAATGGCCAATGCTTGTAAACGGCCACCTTGATGTAGATTGCCTTTTACTTTCGGAATAAAGCGATAGAGCAGACTATCGCCTCTATCTTCGGTCATGTAGACAATACCCGTTCGAGGGTCGATACAAGCGGCTTCATGATTAAACCTACCCATAGCAATAATTGGGATAGCTTTTACCATTGAAGTTGCAGTAGCTGGAACTTCAAAGACATAGCCGTGGTCTTTGGTTAGTTTCTCATCTGATTTTGCTGTTGACTCCTCACATGTTAACCAAGTATTCCATGGCGTAATACCACCAGAACAATTCCGAATGGTGCCGATAAGTGACATAAACTGATGTTCAACTTGTTGTAATTTATAATTATAAATAATACTGCTCGTTCCTCCTGGTAATGGATAGGCGTTTTGAATACTGTCATAAGCTAGTTCAAGCATTTCCTTATTGACAGACGTTTTTGTTTTATCTTTAGGAGAAAGTTCGTGATTCCTGATCAATGCTATCCGCTCATCGTCAAGATAAAAGCAGCCCATTCCATCGGCACGATCAGGCACAAGCAGCCCATCTGTCATTTTTTCATTTAATGAGGAAATAACGCTATAAGAAAATCCCGCAGGTAGGTCGATTAACGCATCAGGATCGCTAACTAATTTTCCATAGGCAATAAGAGACGGAGCGGGGGTTTTGTCAAAAGGTGAAGCGAGTAAATGGCGTGATAATCCTGTAAAGGCTAGTGTTACTAGACTTTGGTTGAATCTGCGTCTTGAAATCATATTCATTACTCTTGTTGATAATGGTTTGAGTTAACATTTATTTTATAAGAACGAGCGCTAATCACTCGTTTTTATCGTTTATTACTAATGAAAATAGAGGCTTATATTGCCCTTTATTTATATAGCGCTGATGGCAAAGAAAAGCATGAATTTAATATTCGCTGCACCATAAATTCACGTATGTTATTGCAATTAAACGACCTAGATTAATTGAATTTCACTTCAAGTAACTCAACAGAATCGCTAAATGTCATAGTTTGTAATTGTCCTTTTCCTTCAATATTGATGGTGTTGACTTGGTTTTCCCAAATATCCCTCAATGCATTATGTCGAATACTAAGGTTTTCTAGTGCTGGAGGTTCAGGCGTTTCTTGGTAAACCCAAAAAAACTGACCGTCACTTTCATACCCTACTGACGTTAATTTTAAGTCGTTGCCACTAGCGAACATCGAAAAATGATTATTTACATAGTCATTAAATTGTTTTTGCGTTTTTTTTGAGTCAATAATATCGGCATCTTTATCAAAAATATGCTTAACCGCATGCTCTGCATCATGTATTCTGAAACGGTGCATTATTTCAATGTTGTGCGTATTGGGGTTAAATGAAATAGTGCTAATAGCTGATTTTTGCTGATGAGCACTTGAGTATGGGGCTGCAAAAAGCAGCCCTAACATCAGTAAGAATATATGATTATTTTTCATTTTCATCTGTTGTATCTTTTTTATCTTTTTTCAACTCAACTTTTATATCTTGCATTATATCTCGTGAAACCTTTTGGGTAGACTTCTTACTTTTATATGCTTCAATACGCGATGGAGTAATTTGACGAGGGTAGTGGTTATTATGTACATCCACATCTGCTGTTTCCCAACGAGGATCAACAGTAACACTGACCAGCTCTTTGTTCTTATCAGTGATAATCATTTTATTTACTGCTTTAGGCGAACGGCGCCAAATTTCAGCTGGAATATATTGGTTTTCTTTAGTGCCATCCGCAAATGTTAGCTCTAAAATAATAGGCATGACCAAACCACCTTTATTTGAAAACTCTAACACGTAGTAGTTTTTATCTTCTTTGATCGCACGTTCAAGTGTTTTGCGTTCCCAAGGTTTCAACTTACCAATAAACTCATTGTATTTATTACGCTCTTTATTCGTCACCGTAAAACGATCATTTTTGTCATAGAAATCAGAGATATCAGGGAAGCGTTCAACCCACAGCTTTTTCCCCTCTGACTTGTTACGTTCAACAGTTTTAGATAATGGCTTATCTAACTCTTCTTGGCGAAGACGACTAAAATCGATATCAGGATTTTTCGTATCTAAGCGTAGTTTTGATATTTTATCTAAAGAGATATCAACATGATCAGTGCTATAAAACCAACCTCGCCAAAACCAATCTAAATCAACACCAGAGGCTTCTTCCATCGTACGGAAAAAGTCCGATGGTGTAGGGCGTTTATACTTCCAACGTGTTGCATATTCTTTAAAAGCAAAATCAAACAGTTCACGGCCTAAAATTGTTTCACGTAGAATATTTAGCGCGACAGCTGGTTTAGTATAGCCATTTGGTCCTAAGCGCAAAACACTGTCAGACTGAGTCATAATGGGTACTTGAGTTGATGATTTCATATAACTAACGATATCACGTGGCTCAACCCCCCATGGTATTGTTGGATCCCATTCGCGACCTGCGACGCCATCTAAGAAACTGTTTAGACCTTCATCCATCCATGTCCATTGACGTTCGTCAGAGTTCACTATCATAGGGAAATAAATATGACCCACTTCATGAATAACAACACCAATTAAAAAGCGTTTTTCTGCTTGTGTATAGGTGCGACTGCCATCTTTTTGTAATTCAGTACGTGGCCCGTTGAACGTAATCATTGGATATTCCATACCACCTACAGGTCCATTAACAGACTGAGCAACAGGGTAGGGATAATCAAAAGAGAAACGAGAATAGACGTCTAACGTATGAATAATTGATTCAGTTGAATACTTTTTCCATAAATCACCACCTTCTTTCGGATAAAAAGACATTGCCATTACTATAGGTTGTTCTTTTCCTCCCTGCTGATGACCGCGAGCATCCCACATGAATTTACGTGATGATGCCCAAGCAAAATCACGTACATTTTTAGCACTAAACTTCCAAGTTTTGATTTTATCAGTGCCTTGTCTTTCATTTTCTAAGGCTTCTTCTTCTGTAACAATAAATACGATACGCTCAGCTTTTTCAGCTTCTTTTAGACGTTTACGTTGTGTTGACGTCAGTACTTTTTTTGCGTTTGTTAGTTTACCCGTTGAACTTACAATGTGATCGGCTGGTACCGTTAACTCGACATCATAATTGCCAAATTCGAGAGTAAACTCACCGCGACCAATAAATTCTTTATTTGTCCACGCTTCATAATCTGTATAGGCATGCAAACGCGGGAACCACTGAGCCAACAAAAATATATCATTTCCGCCATCACGCTTGTCATCAGGGAAATGTTCGTAACCTGAGCGCGCAGATACCGCATCTTCTTCGACTATGTTGAAAGCAAAGTCGATAGAAAACTCAACTTTCTTACCCGGCTTTAAAGGAGTAGATAAGTCGATTCGCATATTAGTACCCACAATAGTGTGTCTAAGGCTTTTACCTGCTGTATCTTTGACCGTTTGAATGTGATATCCCAATACATTATCGTCAACAAACTGTTGGCGGCGCAATGCGCCTAAACTCAGTTGCGCCGGTTTGCTACTGGAAGCAGTTGCTGTAGCTGGACCTCTACTACCAATGCCACCGAAGGTGGTGGTCAATGCTGACATAGAGTCATTTCGAAATTTGTTCTGATCTAACTGTACCCAAAGATATTTAATCGTATCTGGAGAATTATTATGGTAAGTAATGTCTTGGCTTGCTTCTATTCGGCGTTTAGCTTCGTCTAACCTCGCTTTGATTTTGTAATCTACCTGTTGTTGCCAATATTTATGGCCAGGTTCGCCCGCAGCATTACGGTAAACGTTGGGTGTTGGTAAGCTTTCGTCTAATTGACGAAATTTGTCAATAAAATCGCCTTTTGTTTGCTGTATCGTTGCATTTGCTGAAGCAAGTGTTGCTAACGATAACAAGGTTACTTGAATAAATTTAATGAGCATGAGGTTCCTTTTTATACATTTTTATAATTAAGCTTTATTTTTGTAGCTGTTTACATAACATTTACTGATGTTTTGTATACATCATCAAATTAACGATGAGCTTTATTTGTTATGTTATAACGTAACATTGATGTATTCAAGTCATAAAATAAATTGAGAAAATTATGTTTATATTCTTAGAGACTTTATTATTGTATCTAACTATATTTATCACTACTTATCATTGATTTATTACAGCTTATAGCTGATGTACTTTGTAATGTAAGGTTGCTGTTTAGTCTAATATGGTGTGTTTTTTAGATTGTATGTAACCAATAATAGAAGGTATTGTGGCGGCGATTAGTGATACGCTAAGTATTCCTACTATTAGCTTTAGCGTATTGATTGAGAATATGTTCACACTGATCTGTAAACCAAAATAGGAGGCTAAATAACTTTGCGCAAACAATAAGCTTACTATCAATATTACCGCACCCAAAATACTACTTATTGTTGCAATAAATAATGCTTCTAATTCAATCAGATAAAATAAAAAGAGAGGAGGCGCTCCAATAACTCTAAGCAGCTGAATTTCTTTAGCGCGTTGTTTAATTGAAGATACTAGCATGGCACTCACGCCTAAACTGGCTGAAATAAACACCAAAAAAGAGACTAAAAACAACGTATTTTCCAAAATTTTCATCATTTGCCAAAGTTCTGATAATGCCACACCAGGCAAGATGGCAAGTAAAGGTTCTTGCGTGTCATTGTTAATTTCGCGTTGTGTTTTAAATGTCGACATTTTTGATTTAAGCCCTAACATTAAAGCGGTAATGCTTTTCGGTTGTAAATGCGTAAATTCAGACTGTTTATGTTGATGGTACTCTTTACTTATACTTGCTGTTTGAGAAGCGTTAATATTTTCTCCATTTGAATGTATTGCTTCTATTCCTTGTAAACTTACATGTAATGTTTGATCTACTGGTGTACCTGTAGGCGCTAAAATACCAACAATAGTGAATGGTTTGTCGGTATGTAAGTTAAAGCTAGTTTTAGCTATACCGTGAGCAAGCACAATTTTGTCACCCAATTGATAACCCAATTTATCGGCAACTTGATACCCTAAAATCACATCAAATACATCATCAAAAGCGCTTCCTTTTTCAAATAATAGGCGGTGTTGGTTACCATAGCTAAAGTGTTCGAAATATCTCTGATCTGTACCTAATACTCTAAAGCCTTTATGTGAATCACCAAGCGATAGAGGAACAGCCCATTTTACTTTGGTGTTACGCGCTATTTTTTCAAAAGAACGCCAGCTTATATTATTGGTCGGGCTACCAATTTTAAAAACAGAATAGAGTAATAAGTTTAAGCTGCCAGTTCTTGCACCTACAATCAAATCAGTGCCGGAAACAGTATTGGCAAAGCTCTCCTTTGTTTGGTATCGAATATGCTCAACACCTAGCAATACGAAGATACTGACGGTCATTGCGATAATAGATAATAAAACAGAGCCTTTGCGGTCACGTAGACTTTTTACGGCAAGCTTAATTAGCATGTTCACACTCTATTTGATTAATATCATTTAACGACTCAACACGAGTAAAGTAATGTGATAATGACATGTCATGACTCACAAATAATAATGTAATGTTATTCTCTTCAACTATTGACATTAATAGCGCCATAAAAGAATCTCTATTTTCTTGATCAAGTGAAGATGTTGGCTCATCGGCAATTAACAAAGTAGGTTTATTGATTAGTGCACGTGCAATAGCAATACGTTGCTGTTGGCCAATACTTAGCGAACGAACTGGCTTATTCCAGTCTTTTTCTTGCAAGTTTAAGGTTTTTAGCAATGCTTTTATTTCTTCATTTAGTGAAAATTTTGACTTTGACTTTGATTTTGAAAAATAGCTTGCGAGTTGAATATTATCGATGGCATTGAGATAAGGAATTAAATTAAATTGTTGAAAAATATAGCCGATATTATTTGATCTAAAGTTATCACGCTGCCGACTTGTCATTTTATTTAAGTGTTGGCCAAGCACTTTTACATGACCACTATTTACCGAGAGCAAACCGTTTAAAATATTTAATAGTGTAGATTTTCCACTGCCTGATGAACCGTAAATAAGTGTATGTTCACCTGCTGATACTGACCAAGATGGAATGTCTAACACAAGTAAATGTGATTGTTCTGGGTAGCTAAACCGAAGATTAGAAAGGTTAATTGTCATGGTTTATCAGGTTACTCAATACAACTAAAATTTGTTTAATAAGTTAATGATACAATGTATCATTAACTTATTAAACAAATTATTTAGCCTGATATTTATGATCAAATTAAGTCTTGTCATCATCCTAAGCGTATTATTACTGGCATGCGAACAATCAAATAATAGCATCTCACCCACAAAGCAAAATGTAGCCACAGAAAATCAAATAACGACAGAAAGTGAAGTGTTACCTGTGTCCGCTTTTTTGCAAACAGAATGGACTGATCTGTTGCCTGAAGATGACTTAGATGCTCTGCTAAATCCACCAAGTTATCTTGATGAAATTGTTGATGGCTCAGCTGAAGATATATTAAGCAATACTTTGAAAAGTGAGGTAACAAATAATGGAGATGATCGTTATCAACAAGCGTTAATATCTACAAATGTAAAGGCGATAGTTAACAATGCTCCAATTAAAATCCCTGCTTTTATTGTGCCTCTAGAGTTTGATGACGACCAAAATGTGACACAATTTTTCTTGGTACCATTTTTTGGTGCATGCCTACATTTGCCACCACCGCCGCCTAACCAAACCATTTTCGTGCATTACCCACAAGGACTGAAACTTGAATCACTTTACGATGCCTATTGGATTTCTGGCATAATAAAAACGTCACTTGTTGAAAATGACATGGCAACGGCAGCTTATTCAATGGAAATGCATGCGTTTGAGCTTTACAACGATGAATAATTCTTATAATTGTATCGTTAGGTATTGTAAAAATAATTTAATAGATAATGCAGGCCATTAGTTGTGCTTCAAGCGAATCATCTATCTGTTGTGATATTATTTCTATACGGCTTTCTTTAGCGTCATTAAGTGCGCTTTCTGTTAAGCCATCGATGGCAATATTATATCCAAACGTACCCAGTTCTGTGATAAATACAGCTTTTATACGTTCAGCAGTAGCATAGGTTAAAAATGTCTGTAATTTATGGTAATTGAAAACTTTTTTGGATGAAAATCGCCAGCCAATACTACTAAAGCCTTCTCCGGTATTTAATGCTTTAATAAAACCGCATTCAGGCATGGGTAAATTTGGAATTAATGCTTGTTCAGTTTCATGATGGTGAGACTTTGAAGGTAAGCCGAGAGAAGTTGTTCCTGCTAATTGTGAAAGCGTAATATTACCTTGATGTGAAAAATGAACATTAGCATTGGTTTGACTGTGTGATTTTACATAATTAATTAATTTTTCTTTATCCCCATCTCTATATACATCCATTTTATTACCAATAACGGTATTAGCAATAGCTATTTGCTGATTAAAAATATCATGTGTTGTGTAACGCTGGTCTGATAGATTCCTCGCATCAACTAAGGTTATCGTTTTTTGTAAAGTAAGTACCGTTTGATAATGCTCTGCAGACAGTACTTTTAATACTTCTTTTGGATGACCAAGACCTGTTGGTTCTATTAACAAGCGATCAGGTTTTGCTCGTTTTAAAAGTTGATTAAGTGCAACTTGCATTGATACACCAGCAGCACAACACATACAGCCACCCGGTACTTCTTGAATATATACACCGTGGTGCTCTGAATATTCACCCACCATTAAACTACCATCAACGCCAATTTCACCAAATTCATTAACTAAAATAGCCCAACGTTCACCTTTGGGTTTGTTTTTTAATAAATGTAAAATTGCAGATGTTTTTCCTACACCCAAAAAACCAGTAATGATATTGGTAGGAACGGCGATTATTTTTTTAGACTGCATCTAACCTTCCTTATAATATAAAGTTAACCGCAACATTTTTTAAATTTACGGCCACTATTACAAGGACAAGGATCATTACGTCCAATTTTAGGCTCTGATAATCTTATTGTCGCTGGTGGTGGCTCACAACAACTTGATTTACTACAACAGCTTTCATTGTCGGTTAATGGTTGATTACTATTTTCTTTATTCATTTTTAAGTCTTTTAAGTGAGCTTTTATTTTGGTCTTTTTTAAGGTGAAGAATCATTTTTTCGATCATTTTACAATAATAACGTTTCATTATGGATATATTAGTGAGTACAGCTTTTGTGCTGCTGACAGCGACGAAAATTACCCCAGTGTGCCACAACAACTAATATTGCCCCCAATAAGGTTAATATTTTTTCACCAGACTCACCTGCAATATCATGGCCAAAAAAGACAGCGGTTAGCATTAAAATAAGTCCAGAAATCCCCCAAGAAAGTAGACGATAACGTTGGTGTTTTTTACAGCCTATAGACAGTGCATAAAGACTTGTCGGTATAACAGCCGCTAACATCCAAAAATGAAAAGCTTCATTTTCAATTTGTAATGCACTAATGCTAGGTAATGCGACTAATAAAAGTGGTAATAATAAGCAATGTATTGCGCATAACATTGATAAACCAATAGCAAACTTATCGGTGTATTCTTGGACAGTTTTCATTTCTTCTCTTTAAATTTATAACGGTTAAGCTGCCTTTTCTAGGCAACTATTACAAATACAATTCATTTCAAGTTGCGGACTAACTAATTGAAATCCAGCATTCTCGACACCATTTTTAAGTTCAGACATTATTGATTGATTAATACTGATTTCTTTGACTTGATCACAAACGCCACAAATTAAAAATTGCGGCACACCGTGAGCATGGTTACAAGTAATGTGTGAGCAGGCGACATACTTATTGGCTAACTTTAATTTATGTACTAGCTTTTCATTTTCTAAAAACTCTAAAATTCGATATACCGACATCGCTGGAATCTTTTCATCAAAGTATTTTTTACATAAATCAATTACGTCATAAGCAGAAAGCGCTTTTTCTGATTGAACCAACGAAGATAATACTTGTTTTCTTTTAATGGTTAACCGAGCACCATGGCTTTTACAGTATTTTTCAGCATGTTCGATAATAGTGTTTACGTTATTCATGGTTCACTCTCAAATTAATCACTTTATTTGTGGCGCTTAGCGTTATTGCACCTTGTTGATTTTCTGTAGCCCACATAACATATACTTTTTGCAGACTCGGAAACAGGTCAAATAGTGTAACAGTGATAGCAGACAATGCTGATGTTTTTTCACAATGATAATAATAATGCGCCATTACCCCACTGTGGTTATCATGCTTATTTATACTTTTTACATATTCTTTTTCTGAATGATGATGCGTTTTTATTATGTGCGATAAATCGAGAGATTTATTTATTAATTTGCAATGCCCGCCTGTGAATGAAAATATTTTCCTAGGGTTGTCTAACAGCAATTTAGCTTTATTTACTGCTGCAATATGCTTTTGGGTACTCGCTTTATGTTCAAAGCCTACTAAATTGATTGCTGGTGATTTTACTTCAATTTCTAATCTATCATTTTCAATAATAATGGTCATTTCAGCTAAGCCATGTACATGGCTCACATGTTCAACGGCAAAAGCATTCATCGTAAACATCACACAAACAAAGCCAAAGGTTACAATACTCATTTTTTTCATACGATATTCTTTTTCTTAGTCGTTAATAAAATCGAGCGTTAATAATAAGCGACGCTCACCGGCTGATACAGGCGGTGAGCGATGCACAAGACCTGTTCCTTGGGTTTCATCCCAATTTTCACCTTTAAGTAATGCTACATCTCCTTCACTAAGGCGATTAATATCTTCTATATTATTGAAAAGCCCTGATTGCTCATCAGACTTTCCTTGATTACCTGCTCCTAGTTTCGACCGGTCAACGACAGCGTGATTAAGCCATTGTGTTGCTATGCCTTGATAGGTTGTTACTAAACGACAAGGAATACGGTCAAAATGAAAACGAGGACACATAGCACGATCAAGTATGGTCAACCTTAATCCCGCTTGCTTTAAATCAAACAAGCAGCAAAACATATCGACTAATAAAGCAATATCATCACTTAAGGTTGTTAATGCCTCAGATCCTCTAAAAGTGTCTCTGAGTACATCATGGGTATTTTGAGGTGTTACGGCGAGCACTGCGGCTTTCGTTGCATTTTTTTGTAAAAATTCGCTGACCGCAGTCGTTAATTCATTGGAAAGGTTACGCTGCCAAATAACAATATTTGTATCTTCTCGATATATATCGCTTAATACATTAGGCGTAGTGTTTTCAACTGAGCCTCGAGAAAGTCCCGAGAGCTTAAG
>ENA-OSET01002742-OSET01002742.1-sediment-metagenome-genome-assembly--contig:-NODE-2742-length-16723-cov-41.730085_pt1 | contig 16723 bp, 14 predicted proteins | sample MGYA00237882_ERZ534229 | MGnify/ENA primary metagenome ERZ534229 (study PRJEB26408, sample SAMN06266212) | sediment metagenome | isolation source: Hudson Canyon methane seep mesocosm | place... | reverse complement strand
CCAGTGAACAGCCTGTCTAGTGGTCTAGTCGATGCGGAAATGGCAGAAACTATTCTGGAGTCAACATCTAGAGCGGTTCAGTCTAGAGGGTGGCATTGGAACAGAGAGATTGATGTAGAACTCTCCCAAGACACTTCTGGTCATGTACCACTCCCTGCCAACACATTATTAGCTGACCCTAGCAACAGCGAAACAGAGCTAGACTTAATTCAAAGAGGTTTGAACTTCTATAACCGAAAGACTCACTCTTTTGTAGTTGGTTCAGACCTTAAAGCAAACTTAACAATCTTATTGAGGTTTACAGAACTCCCCGAAGCAGCAAGAAGGTACATTACTATCAGAGGAGCAAGAGTGTTCCAAGATCGTATCTTAGGGTCTAGAGAGCTACACGGATTCCAAGAGGTTGATGAGGCTGTGGCTTTAGCAGACCTCCAAGCTGCTGAAGCAGAAGCTGGAGACTATAGTATCTTTGACAATTACGATGTCTCTAGAGTGATAGATAGACGGGGTGGGACGTATGGGGCTAATTAACGAGACCATTCCTAATCTGATTAATGGAGTCTCTCAACAGCCTCCTTCAGTCCGAAGGAAGTCACAGGGTACTGAGCAGTTAAACGCCATATCCTCTACCGTCAATGGGTTGAGGAAACGACCTCCCACAGAGCATAAAGCATCCCTTGGCACTATTGGGGATTCTTTCATCCACACAATCAGACGGGATGAAAACGAGTGGTACTCTTTAATCGTTACTCCTACTGACACAACAACCCCTATGAGGGTGTTTGACAAGGACGGGGTTCTACAAAATGTTGTCATGGGAACAGGTTCTTTGCCCTACCTTACAGGGGTTACTGACCCACTTAAAGACTTCAACGCTACTACTGTTGCTGATTACACGTTCCTTGTAAACAAGACAGTCAAGGTTGAAGAGTCAACAGCGGTAACGACATTAAGAAACCCTGAAGCTCTCCTGTACATAAGACAGGGGGATTACTCGACAGATTACAGCGTAACTATTCAAGATGTTGATGGTGTGGTAGTGGGTAAAGCAAACTATACAACTCCTGATTCATCTACTGTCTCCCATGAACCTCATGTCAAAACCACGCAGATAACGACACAACTGTATAACATGTTGTCTGGGGGTACTACTGGAGTTGGTATTGTTGCCCTCCCCTCTCATTTCTCCATCGGCATCAACAACAATATCCTTCACATTGTCAGAAATGACGGCAACGACTTCAAGATAGGAGCTTCTGATTCAAGAGGGTCCAGGTTCATGTTTGCCTTCAAAGACCAAACTGAGGATTTCAAGAACCTCCCTGCAAACGATGCCCCTGTAGGTTTCTATATAAAAATCTCAGGAGATAACGAGAAACTTGCTGATGATTATTGGCTTGAGGTCAGAGATAATAACGGCACGGGGCAAGGGGTTTGGGAAGAGAGCGTTGAGGGAGGTATAAGCGAGGGTGTTGATCCTACAACAATGCCTCACCAGCTGATACGAATGCCCGATGGGTACTTTTGTTTTAGCCAGGCCACAGGTGAGTACTACGATTATAATGCCCACTTACTCTCTTCAACAAAACCATCACATGCAAACTATGTACAGATTGGTGATTGGGATAAAAGAATTGTCGGGGATGATGACTCTAACGAGATGCCCTCATTCGTTGGGTCTACTCTTAATGATTGTTTCTTCTATAAGAACAGACTTGGGTTTCTTTCTGACGAGAACATAATCTTCAGCGAGTCTTCAAAGTACTTTAGCTTTTTCAGAACTACTGTAATGTCGTTGCTAGACGGAGACCCTATCGACATTGCCGTTTCAACAAACAAAGTCTCTATCCTAAAACACGCTGTCCCTTTCTCAGAGCAGTTAATTCTGTTTAGTGACCTCACACAATTCTCTTTAAAGAGTGATGGTAATCTTACAGCGAAGTCTGTGAGCGTAGATACTGTCACCGAGTATGAGGCATCTCTTGAGGCTAAACCTGCCCCTGCTGGTAAGTATATATTCTTTGGCACTAGCCAGGGGACATGGTCCGGGGTCAGAGAGTTTTTTGTAGACTCCATCACGGACACCAACAACGCAGAAGAAATAACAGCGCATATACCGTCGTACTTAAAGGGTCGCATAAAGAAACTAGCAGCCTCTTCAAACCACTCAATGTTGTTAGCCTTATGCGAAGATGACCCTACAGCCCTGTATGCATACTCATACTACTCTAGAGGTACTGACAAACTACAATCCTCATGGGGGAGGTGGGAGTTCACAGGCAATATAAAGTCTGTTGATTTCTCAGGCTCTGATATCTGGTTGATTGTTGAAAGGTCAGGTAGTTTGTTTTTAGAGAAGATTCATTTAGGAGATGATCAGTCTGAAACAGACACTCTCTACGAAGCTAATGGGGATGTCTATAAATTTGGTGTTCACTTGGACAGGAGGGTTCGCCTTGGGGTTGTTGGGGATGCTGTGCCATTCACAGATGCCCTGCTTAAATACGTTACTAATAAAGGACGAGAGATTCCCCTAGCCGCTGTTCCTGACGTTCTAGCCGCAGGTCTTGTGGTGTTTGCAGGTGTGCCTTACCTCTTCAGGTATCAATTCACAGAGCCTACTGTAAAGGCTGAGAACGAGGTGGTGGCTGGGAGATTACAGGTGCGTAATTTCTCTGTGCTATATAGCAACACTGGTTACTTCAAGACCGTTGTAGAACCTCTAAATAGGACTTCTTCAGTAAAAGAATTTACAGGAAGAATTATCGATAAAAGCACAGCCCTGTTGGGACATGCCCCTATCGACACAGGCTCTATGAGATTCCCTGTCCTGTGTAATGCAGAAAACCTAAAGGTATTTATAGAGTCTACTTCCTACCTCCCCTGTTCTTTTCAGAGTGCAGGGTGGGAAGGTTACTTTAAAGCACGTTCATCAAGGATTTAAAATGATATACACAAGACCGTCAAAGGATGATGATCTACAACCAATCGCAGATGACATGCGTGAGATGGATGCTCATGAAGTCAAATGCTCTAGTGGGGTTTCTCCTTTCCTAGCTCTAAAAGGAAGTAAGAGAATGTCACCAGAGTGTAACACCATCGTTGAAATGGGGTCAGAAATCCCTGTTGCAATGTATGGTGTTGCGGTTGATGCACTACACCCAACGAGCGGATGTCCGTGGATGTTGGTAACAAACAGATTGTTTGCTGAAAAACAACACAGGAATCAGTTCGCAAGGGGTGCTTATAAATGGGTAAACGAAAAGCGTAACGAGTTCGATGTAATGGTTAACTATGTACATTGCTCTAACAAACTAGCCATCCGATGGTTAAAGAAATTAGGGTTTGTGTTCACCAAAGAGATCGAGAATTTCGGTCTTGGGGATGAGCCATTCTACGAGTTTATTATGATAAAGAAAGAGTAATAACACAGGAGATTATTTGTGTGTGAACCAGTATCGATTATGTTGGGTATCTCTGCTGCGCTTGCTGTTGCTGGTTCTGTGGCACAAGGGATGGAACAAGACAGACAAGCCCAAGAGCAGAACAAACAATACCTTGATAATGCAAAGGTAGCAGCAAGCAGTAAGTCAGAGAAAGAAAGACAAAACAATGAAAGACAGACTCAAGAAAACATGGCTGCGTCTCAAAAGCAATTTGAGGGCATGGTTGCAGCCGGTGAGCTAGAGTCTAGTATTGAGTTGAGTGCTAATGAGTCAGGAGCTAAAGGCAGGTCTATGGGGCTGTTGTTAGCAGAAGCAGAAGCAGAAACTCTACGAGATCAAGACAAAATAGAACAAAACAAGCTATGGACTTTATCGTCTTTAGAAAACGAGAAAAAGACTTACGAGTCTCAATATCGTAATCAACGTAATAGTGTTAAGAAAGGCAAGGGTGCTGATTGGACTACTACAGGTCTCAAGATAGGAGCGCAAGCCGCAGGTGGGGCAGCTTCTGCATCACAAGCTTATAAAGACAACACCAAATAACTTCACGGAGTAACAATGGCAAAAAGACAGCAAGTATCTGGACCACGGTCTGGCACACAACTGAGACCTACAGCAAGACCTATAGAAACCTACCACAGCCAAGAACAACCAGCAATAGAGTTCGGTGGTAGCAGGGGGGAGAACATCAAGTCTGCTGTGGACTCAATTAACAAAAAGGTACTTCAACCTGCCATAGCGAGAGAACAAGAAGAGGTCAACCGAGGGCAAGCGACCGAGGTCTATGAAATCAACTCCTTCCTAGATGCTAAGATGGAAGAGGCTGCTACTAAAACTGGTGGCTCTAATGGGGATATGACCAAGCCCCAAGCCATCCAGCAATACCAAGGATTCGTTAATGAAGCCCTCGCAAACCGTGCTGGTGGTGTTAAAAAGCTCTTTGCTAAGATAGCTGGTAAAAAGGCTTATGAACTGAATGCAGAGCTTGACTCCTTTTACACGGAGCAGGGGTATGATACCGCATCACAGAAACTCATAGGAGCTGTATCCAATGAGATGAAGGCTGCTGGGTTAGATATAACAATACCTATAGAAGGTGTTAACTGGACGGAAATAGCTAATGTGACCCAAGGTGGGTTTGAACTGTATATCGAGCAACTAGGGGGTCGTAACAAGGCAGAAGGGTACATGGTCGATAAGGCGGAAGCACAGTCATTAGCAGGTAACTACTCCTTACTCCCTTTCTTAATGAGAAAGAATGAAGCGACTGGCGGAACTATCGCAGGTAAGTCAGCACACGCTAAAAAGGTAGCTAAAATACAGAGCAGATACCTGAAAGACAAAGAAGAGTTCCAAACCAAACAACAGAAGGATGGGATGGCACAAGGTGGTCTTGCAGCAATAATCCACGGAGACCTTTTAAGTATTGAGGATAAGGTCTTATCAGACGGTGCAACCTACACAAAAGCAAACCAAGAACGTGCTATAGCAGAAGCTCTTGAAAAGAGCCTGGAAGAATCCCCTCCTAAACAGATACAAGATGCGGATGGGAGTGTCAATCCTGAGAAGAAGATAAGGTACATGAACGATATGTACTATGGGAAGTACTCTATTAATAACCAAAAATGGACAAACGTAATAAACGCAACTGCTGCGTCTATGGGGCAATTAGCAAGAGGTGCTGATCAAGAGATTGAAGGTAACCTGCTAAAGACTGTATCGACAGGTTATGCCTTGTGGAAATCTTTAAAAGCATCAGGCAAGAATAATGATGTCCTTGGTGCAAAAATCACAGATGAAACCGAGAAGGTTATGTTGGCTCTTGAGGTTGGTGTTGACCACATGGGTAAGACTGTTGAGGATGCTGCCAAAGATATATCCACGTTCACCAAAGGTATTCCAAGAATAAACCTTGTGAAGTGGGAAGACGATAAGGCTTTCACCAGTAGTAGCTTTGTTAGCCTATTTGGGGATGCCAGAAATATGCAAGAGGTTGTAAGAGACTTCAATAACATATCTAACTACGTTTTGAACGCTTCTAAAGGTACGATTGAGAGTGCTAAAGAGCAAGCGGTTCAATATATAGACAAGAATTATATACGAGTGGATACACCTGATGGTGGTGTTATTGCTGTCAAAACGCAACCACTTGACAACCTCAGTCCCGAAACCTTCTCAAAGGTTTTAGATATTGTTGCTACCGAGCAACACTTAGATGTTGATGAACACATCATGAACTTCAACCGCTTAACGGACAACGCTTACATCATCACAGCAGACGGGTTGCCTCTTGGTCGCATGATCACTATTAACCAGTTAAAAAGACTTCAGGAGGGTGATATTAAGGCCGTCCAACAAGCTCTTTTCGATCAGGTTAGAGAGGATATGTAAATGGAAGAAACAACACAGACAATCCCCCCAGTTGAGGAGGGTGGTCACTATGATCAAACCTCGATGCCAAACACAGGTGGGGATGGTTGGGTCTTAGCTAAAGAAGTAGAAAGGCAACGCCTCGCAACAAGAGAGGATGATTCCCTTTATGATATGGTCATCGAAGCACGGAAGACCAACACGATTCTTGGAGGTGAGTCTTTATACCACGGTGAAGACTTCTTAGAAGACTCTGATTGGATTTCCAGTAATGATTTCGATACCGTGTCCTCTGTTGCAAACAAGCACGGCATATCAGACGAGGGTGAGCTTAAATACTTGTATGGGTCTAACTCTCAAGCTGAACAGGACTATAGGCTGCAAGCACTCCACAAGAGCCAAGAGATCAAAAAGACTCTTGAAGATAATGGTGGGTGGGGAACTACAGCAGATATCATGGCATACTTCACAGATGAAGTTGAGATGGGTGGTATGCTCACCTCTGCCTTTTTAATGGGTCCAGCCTCCCCTCTTGCTGCTGTCGGAAGGGTTGGCAACACCCTCAACAAGATAAGAAAAAGCTCTGTTGCTATAGGGACTGTGGCAGGTACTGAGGCTGCGGCTTATGAGTACTGGAGGACTACCAACAACCCTCATCACAATATCAATGATGCGGCTGTGGTTGGTTTAGCCTCCTTGGCTATTGCCACACCTATTGCAAAGCTTGGGATAATAATGTCTAAAGCTGCGGCAAGGTCTTCATTAGACTTACGCCTAGCATCCTCCCCCGATCCACTATCAGAAGCAGAGACCAGGTATTTTCAAGATGTCCTCGATATAGACCCCGTTGTCTATCAACAACAAATGAGAGAGGTTCAGGAAGACTACACAAGGTTTTCAATGCTTAGTGAAGAAGAGCAAATGGAAGAACTGGCAAACCTTGCAAACGAGGCATATAAACCAAAGACTAAAGAAGATGGAGATGCTTCAGTAGGGAAGGCTTGGTCGTTCAATGTTAAGGGTGTAGACATCCTCTCGCTAGGGCTGAGAGATAAACTCTCTTCTGGTTTCCGATTAGGTAACTCTGAAAATTCAGTATTAAGAGCATTAGCAGACACCGTTGGTGGTCATGGCAGTAACAGTACTGTTGTTGTAAATGGTGTTAAAAGAGATGTTGCTAATAAAATGAGTGCGTCTAAATATCAGCACATGCACATGACTATGAGTGAAGGTCAGAGGGCTAGAGTCGGTAAAACTGCTTTCGATGCCTGGTTCAAAAGAAACATAAATGAGCCTTTCATCAAAGAGCTACCAAACATGCTAGGGTCTAGGAAGGTGAAAGCTAAAGCCCTCTTCAATGAGGAAGTCGGTTTATTAATGAGGCACGGTGGTATAGAGCCAGATGATGCCGTTGATATACTTGGGAGGAGATTCTCAGAGGAAGCTAAAACAGTAGCTACGAAAGAATTTGAACTCTATGAAACCCAACGACTCCTTGGCGTAAAGCACAAGATTAAAGGGTGGGAGAATCTTGACCACACAGGTCAGACTCCCTACATGCCTAAGATTTGGAAGAACCTTAATATCAGAGAGCTTGTCGGTAAGGAAGGTGGTGAGTCGGCTCTAGAAGAGCTTATACACAAAGGACTGACCTCAATGGCTAGGAGAGCTGGGAAAATAGACAATTTAGACGCTGAAGTATTCTACAAGAAGTTTGCAAAAGGGTTTACGAAGAAGATAGTTGCCAGAGCGACAACCCAAAATAAAGATGCTAGAGCAGTTATGCAGGTGGAGGAAAGTCTAGATGAGATAATCGAAGATATCCTCCGGGGTCATATGGGTCTTAATGAAAAAGAGATAGCAGAAAGAGTCAAAGACCTGTTCAAGATATCTCAGGTTGACCCTGGTCACAAACACACAAAAGCTAGAGTCGAGATGGATGATACTGTTTCTGTATCCTTTGGTGACAGACCTTTAAGAATAACAGACCTGCTAGAAAACGACTATAGAGATGTAGGAGCTGGTTATGATTTCTGGATGGGTGGTAGAGTGGGTCTTGCCAAGGGTGGTATAGACAATGAAGGAGGCACAGCTTTTTCTACAATTCTAGCCAATGCTGAGAAAGAACGAGCGCAAAGAGGGTTACCATTGAACCAGCTTCAGAAAGAAGTAGAGGCTGCTAAATTTCAATATGATTCCATCAACGGCACATTCCAGGCTAAATCCTCTGCTTATGCTTCTAATGATCTTCTAGACTTCTTGCGGAGATTTAGAAACTACGGATTCATCAGGAGTATGGGTATGTCGGGGTTAGCTTCTATTATGGAGTCTGCTTCTGTGTTGGCTGAACAATCACTCCCCGTGATGCTTAAACACCTACCAAGGACTGTGAAATTAGTAACAGACCTTAAACACGGTAACCTTAGTGATGATGCGATGCAAGAGCTGTATGCCTTCACAGGCGTAGGGCATGATTGGGTAGCAGGTGTTACAAGAAGTCGTTATGATTCTGTGGGTGCTGATATCAGGGTCGGTGAGTACAACAACACAGATATGTGGTTAGATAGGGGCAGACAGTTTGTCTCCAGGTTCTCAGGACTAACACCCGTAACAGACGGCCTTAGAAGAGTTTCCATTATGTACTATGGGGAGTCTTTTGCCAAAGCTGCTCTTAAATATAGCAAGGGTGATATTACCTCCCTACCCTACCACAAATCAAAATTACTCCAGCATGGTATAGACGTTGATTCAGGGATGCACAAAAGAATTTATGCCCAAATGAACAGACACGCAGAAGGCATAGAAAGTGGTCGTGTGTCCTCTTGGAATTTTGACTCATGGACTGATTCACAGGCAAGGGAGTTGTTTAGGGACGCTCTTTATTCAGAGTCCCACTCTCTAGTTCAAGAGACTAGCATAGGTTCTGTTAATGCCCTTCTGAGAGGAGAGGTAGGTAAGACCTTACTGCAATTCCAAAGCTTTGTTGTAGGGGCTGAAGAGCAACAACTTCAACGGTATGCTTCACGTTTAGCTAGAGGTGATACTGGAACTATGTTAAGGCTTTCTTTAGGAACAGCCTTCATGGGATACCTTGTTCATCACGCTAGAACCTATCAAGCGTCAGTAGGAATGGGTGCAGTAGAGCAACGGAAATACCGTGAGAAATGGTGGTCTGATGCTGGTGTTGTAGAAGGTGTTGCAGGTCTAGCTGGACCGTTAGCTTTCTACTCAATGCTGGTTAGTAGATCATCAGGTACGGGTAGATTCTTAGGCAACCCTACCGTTGACGTTGCCGAATCTATAGGAGCAACTATTAAGTCTGCTGGGGATGGTAAACTCAGTCCTCATGATCTCAGAAAGATTCAAAGACTGCTCCCCTTCCAAACAATGCTTGGGTTTAAACAGGCCTCAAACTGGTTTGCAGAAACAGCATCAAATAATTAAATTATAACGAGGAACAAAATGGCAAATTCTTTCGTAGAATTCACCGCTTCCGGGTCTTCCAATTTCTCCTTCCCTTTCACATATATGTCCACAGATGATGTCAAAGTATATGTCGATGAGGTTCTGAGTACGGATTACACTTTCAGCGGTGACTACACAATCACATTCACAACCCCTCCCCCAATAGATTCTAAAGTCCTCATCAGAAGAGAGACTAATGCAACAACTAAAGCAGTAGATTTCCAATCGGGAGCAATGCTTACAGAGGGTGACTTAGACACCGCTTTCGACCAAGTGTTTAATCTTGCCCAAGAGACTAAAGACGTTGCAATCCATGACTTCAACGAAGCTACAGATGCGTTTAATAAGGTCGGGGAATTTCTACCTGAGATTAATACGGTAGCTGATGACTTAGGTCATGGTGCAATCACGCACATTGACTATGGTGACCTGACAAGTACGACAGCGACACCTTCAAGCGACTCAATAATTCACAATGTCTACCTACGTTTAGATGATGTTACGACACTTAACGCTAACAAGACTAACATTGATACTGTTGCAGGTATTAATGGGGATGTGACTACAGTTGCAGGGATTGATGCTGCTGTTACTGCCCTAGCTATCCCTGCTAACCTGAGTGCTATTCAGTATGTAGATTCGGCATCACAAGCAATTACCGATGCGGCAGAGTTGATTTCTACAGGGGCATTGCAAGACATCACAGATAACTTAACGGTTATTTTAGCATCCCCTGCTAATGCGGCTACCGCTACGACTAAAGCAGGTGAAGCAAGTGCGAGTGCGGTAAATGCGTTAGCGAGTGAGGGATTGGCAGCAGGGTCAGTAGTAGATGCTACTGCACAGGTTGCATTGGCAGCAGGTCAAGTGACATTAGCTAGTGACCAAGTGGGTCTAGCGACTGCACAGGTTGCTCTAGCGGCAGGTCAAGTTACCTTGGCATCAGATGAAGTTGCATTAGCCGCAGGGCAGGTAACTTTAGCTACTACTCAAGCAGGTATCGCAACTACAAAGGCAACCGAAGCAAGCGTAAGCGCATCTGATGCGGCAACGACACTAGCTACATTCCAACAGCAATATCACGGTGCTTTAGCGACTGCTCCAAGTGCTAACCTTAACGAAGGTGACTTGTACTTTGACACCGCTTCAGACACGATGAAAGTGTACGGCACTGGTGGGTGGCAAGCGGCAGGTTCAACAGTAAATGGCACAGCACGAAGAGAGTCTTTTACAGCTACAGCTAACCAGACAACCTTTACAGTTGCAGGTGGATTTGACTCTGGGTTTGTAGATGTATTTATGGATGGTGTGAAGCTACATACCTCTGATTTCACAGACAGTTCTGGAACAGACATTGTGTTGACCGTAGGGGCATCCGTAGGGCAACTAATAGACATCATTGCTTACGGCACATTCGTAGTGAGCAACATGGTAACAGCAGATATAAATGGGCTACAGCAAGCCTTGGATGACATTGAAACTTTAGCATTAGTAGGATTATAAAACATGGCAATAAACACAGCGAATTTAGAAACAGTATTAAATAGTAAGATTGCTAGTGCGACTACAGCGACATTAGACAAGGACTTGCTCTTAATCTCCAAGAGTGTGGAAGCACTCATCCCATCAATAACAGTACAAAATGTAATCAGTGAGGGTACTACTCAGGTAGGCAGTATAACTACGGAAGGTACTACTCAGGTAAGCAATGTAACTACGGAAGGTACTACTCAGGTAAGCAATGTAACTACGGAAGGGGCTACTCAAGTAGCTGCCGTTCAAGCAGCAGGGTCTTCCTTTGCTACCTCAACAGATGTAGCAACAGCAGTCACAGACATGGCTACCAATGCAGATGTAGCTAACGCAGTAGCAGGTATAGTTGATTCTGCCCCTGCGGCTCTAGATACACTCAGCGAACTAGCATCAGCATTACAAAATGATGCTAACCATGCCGCTGTTATGACTACCGCTATTGGTAATAAGATTAACACGGCAAACCCTACGTTCACAGGTACACTAGATGGTGCAGGTAACAGTTATACCAACTTGCATCCTGCGGTAGAGACAACTGGTAGTGCAACTGGTACACACGCTATTGATTTCAACACACCTTACCATAATGTGAACATAAGCGGTGCTACTACGTTCTCTTTTCAGAACAGCGATATAGGGAAAATCTGCATCATCCAACTAGCCGCATTAGCAGGGCAGACTCCTTCATTCCCTTCAACGGTGAAATGGGCAGGTGCAGAAGAACCTACATGGGGTGACTACGGTATGTGGGTGATTTCTCTAACTGGGGTTAACGCTTCATGGATGGTTGGCTCTGCAGTAGGAATAACAGTATGAGTCTTCCTCATAGTTTTCTAACTGGGAAAGGGGGAGGTGATGACTCTTTGTATCCTTTCACTTCCCACACATTCACAACCTGTAGTGCGTTCGGTCGATTTGGACCAAGCCAAGGACAGATTAATCTGGCTTATGCAGGAACGGAAGTGGAGGGTTTTGTTACTGGCAGTCAGATACAACTATGGACAGTTCCAATAGAAGGAGAGTATTCCTTCTTTATTAAAGGGGCACGTGCGGAATATGGTGGTGATGGTGTGCAATTTAGTGGGAGGCTTATCCTGCCTACCGCAGGGGAGGTTCTCTCCATCATAATTGGTCAGATGGGAAGTTCAACAGGACAGAAATCAGGTGGAGGTGGAGGTGGAACTTTCCTATGGAGGAGTACCGATACCGCATATCCTATATTAGCGGCAGGTGGTGGAGGAGGACACGGTGGTTCTTCCCACACACAACAAAACGCTACAATGCAAAATAACGGTACTGGGTATAATGGTGGTAATACATCAGTAGAAAGTCAAAGTAACGGATATGGTGGTTGGTATGGGGCGGCAGGAGTATCAGGGAGAATATCAAGTTCTGGTGCAGGATGGAATGAGAATGGTAGGCAATCCCAGAGTGATTGTAATGGGGCGTTATCTTGTGCAGGTAGGTTTGGCTACTCTCCTTTGAACGGAGGGGAAGGTGGTCAGAGTCATACTACGAGTGTAGCGTGTTCAGGGGCTTCAGGGTGGCAATCAGATGGAGGTTTTGGTGGTGGTTCTGGTGCAGGGTATGCTGCCGGTGCAGGAGGTGGTGGTTATAGTGGTGGCGGTGGCTCAAATGGTTGTTCAAACGGTGGTGGCTCAGGTGGTTCTTACTGGCAAAGTCCAGAAGTAATAGAATCTACATCCCAAGGGCAACATAGTGGGCATGGTGAATTGGAATTAACATACCTTGGATGATAACAAATGAGTAGAGCAAGACAACTGGCAGACCTCCTAGACTCAGGTGGTGATGTCAAAACAACTAACTTGGACAATACGTCCGAGTACACGAAACCGAGTAGTGAACCTATTGGTTATATTAGCGGTTTACAGAGTGCTTTGGATGGGAAACCAGACAACACACAATTATTAACAGATGTACCTACAGGTGCAATCTTTACGGACACGGTGTACTCCAAACCAAGTTCTGAACCCATTAGCTATGTTAGTGGGTTGCAAGGTGCTTTGGATGGCAAACAAGCTAGTGGGTCATACGAACCTGCTGATGCGACCATTCTAAAAGACGCTGACGTTGGAACAGGTGCAAACAAGATAGTGCAGTTGAACGCAAGTGGAGAACTCCCTGTGGTATCTGCGGCTAATTTAACAGACCTCCCCTCTACTGGTGGAAGTGCTTATTTTACGGACATTGGTTCGTATTTCACAACGATTTAAAGGAGGTCATTAATGGCTAAAACAATCATAAAAGGGTCGTATTACACAACAACAACCAATACACTATATACCGCTCCCTCTACCAAATATGCAAAGGTCACGATTGTGTATTATGGGGTTGAAAACACATCTTGGAACAGTTCATCTAACATGGTGGGTTTATGGATAAATGCTTCCCCTGCATCAGGTTATGGAAAATGTGCGATTCTTCAGGGAAATTTCCCTCATGTAGGGGTTTACGCCAACACCATGTTTGCCACCGACAGGGGTCGTTTACCGATTGATGGTACATTCTTAATGCCACCCTCTACTTATCTTCAAGCAGATTCAGCGGCTAATAATTGGAGCAACTTTTACTTCATTATTGAAGAAATTGCCAAGACAACTGTAGAGGCTTAACAGATGATAATCGTAACAAGTAAAGAAACAAATAGAGTTGTGGGTTTTCAAACATCCTCACCAGAGGTTGAAGCACAGTTTGCAGGGAATAACCCCACCCTGAGTACGCTGTCCGTAGATGACGGATTTACATTTGCAGAAGACCCCTTCCTCTACGAAGTGGTAAATGGACAAGTGCAACTTATCGCTGATTGGGAGACTACAAAAGCAACTATGGAAGCAGAACAACAGCAATCTGAAGTAGAGCAATTACAAGCTAGACTCGCTGAGTTGGGAGGTTAACAATGGGCGTAGCTTTACAATTAAGGCGAGGTACTACCGCAGAGGTTACCTCGTTTACAACAGGTTCAGAGGGTGAACTCATCCTTGACACCACCACCAAGGCACTCTATGTCATAGGGTCTGGTGGTACTAAACATATAATTACAGGAGGTAGTGGGGGGAGTGGTGGAGGTAGTACCACATCTTACAATGCTACCTCTCAGGTACTAACGATAGACGGAGTTCCCTACGACTTAACACCACTAGCACTCAATGTTAGCCTAGTTGGTGATGTTTTGACAATTGGTGATAATGCAATCACTTTACCATCAGCAGTAAGTCCTGTAATTGATGCGACTAACCAGACAATCACAGGAGTAGATGCTAGTGGCAACCCTGTAACTATATCGGTTGCACAATTAGGAACAACTGTTGTAGATAACGGTGATGGTACATTAACAATTACTAACCCTGATGGTTCTCTTACCACCGTAACATTAGGTGGAAGTGGTGGTACTACTATAATAGAGAACGCAATCCCTAGTGGTACTACATTACCCACTACGGACTTGGCAGTAGGACAGTTCTTCTATATCACCACATCTAATCTGATGTACTTTTACGATGGAACTGCGTGGGTTACATCCTCAAGTCAAGCAGTATCAAGTGGGGTATCAACTCCAACTACAGGGGCATTAGGTGAGTTGTTCTTTGACACTTCCACACAAGCCTTGATGCAACACAATGGAACTGAGTGGGTTAGGGTTACACCTGACCCTGTTCAGTTGCAAGCAGACATTACTACTGCTCTTGAAACATCAACACCCCTAGCTAACACTATCTTAGCTAATCTGAATACGGATGACCTCAAAGGGGTCAAGACGGTTACTACACTTCCTACAAATGCTAACAGCAATGTAGGAGATGTGGTCTTCTTGGACACCCCTGCACCCACAGGTCAGAAGTTATACACCTTTTCTGACCACGATGGTAATGGTAATCTTGGTTGGGAATCTAAGGTTGCCTTTGGTGACCTCACTGGGAATATTACTGCTGACCAAATTGGTGCTAATAAGATTGTAGCAAGTAACATTATGGCAGGTGCTATTACTGCCGCTAAGATTGAAACAGGTGCTATTACTGCTAATAAGATTTCGGCAGGTGCTATAGGTGCTGACCAGATAGCTGCTAATGCGATTACTTCTAACAAAGTAGCCGCTAATGCTATCTACGCTAATGCTATTTCGGCAGGTGCTATCTCGACATCCCACATGGGTGCTAACAGCATCTCTGGTGACCGCATACAAGCAGGTACTTTAAGCGCAGGTAAAATTGATGCTAACGGTATTTCGTGTACCTACCTCAATGGTGGTACTGCTAACGTAACAGGTGGTGGTTTCTCCCTTGGTGGAGCAGGTGGTTCTATTGGTGGTCACACAGGTTTAGCCGCATTTAATTCAGATGGTTCAAAGTATGGCTTGATTGCCGCAGGTGGTACAAAGGAGGGTATTGCGTGTGGCACAACAAATTACGATGCGAGTGCCATAGTTGCGGTGGGGGGTGCAGACACTACTTACTCTGTTTGGAGAACTCTTACTGCGCTTGGTCATAAGGGTCAGGGTTTATACTCTACTTATCAATCTGCATTTACTGAAGCCAGTAGGATTAATACAGCGAAATTGTCAATATCCACCCATGCGGGATATTTTGAGGGTGATGTTACTGTTACAGGAACTTATAACCCATTCACAGGGGCGCATGATGCTTTAATCGAACCAGACACCGCAATGGAAGGTGATATTGTGGTTGATGTAGAAGTCATTGCTAAAGTTACTATCTCTGACACACTTACTAAAGTTGGGATTTCCACGACCCCAAACCAGAAGGGTGCTGTGGGTATTTTCAATACCACTAAGGATAAGAGTAAGGAGTCTAACTTCCCTGCCGCATTTCACTCAACTACCTACGTTGAATCTGATTCTATACTTCCTCTGGAAGTTAAGGAAATCAAGCCTGAGTTCCAAGCTGTCTTTGATGCTCATGACTTAATCTCAATTAACTCTCTTGGCGAAGGTCAAGTGAATGTCTGTGGCGAAGGTGGTAACTTAGAAATAGGTGACCTCATCGTAACCTCAAGTATCCAAGGTAAAGGTAAGAAACAGGGTGATGACATCATCCGGTCAACTACAGTAGCCAAAGTTCGTGAGAACGTAACATTCTCTACTTACTCCGAAGTCAAGCAAGTCGCTTGTATATATCTTTGCGGTTAAGGAGAGCAACCATTGAGTGCGCATGACAAAGTTGAAAAGTGCTATCTGGAATCTCGACTAACAAAATTAGAATGGCAAGCAAGGGAACACGCAGATGAGATTCGTGAAGTGAAAAAGACAGCGAGAGAATTGTCAAAGGCACTTCAAGACATCTCATCGTGTTTACAGCAGATAAAGTTCACAGCATTTGGTGCTGTAGCTATGCTCCTTGCGAGTCAGCTTGGGTTAGCGGATGCAGTAGCAGTTGTATTGAGTAAATAATACCGAGGGGGAGTATTACCCCCTTTTTTATGCTCAAACCACATTAATATTACCGTAGAGGATTACATGAACTATGGAGAAATCGGCAATAACCCTCATTACCATAATGAGTAGCGTTGTGAGCATCATCACGATGAGTGTTGGTCTTCTTTTGTTTGCTGATGGGCGATATGCTTCAGCGAATGAACTAGAAGACCTCAGAATTGAACAACATAACGCTTTTGTGGACATGAGAGCAAGGTCAATTGAGGATGCCCTCTTTGACCTCCAAAGCGTTCCTGATGCACAGCGAACACCACTAGACAGAGCAAAAGTAGAGAGGTATCTCCGTGAACTGGAAGACCTTCAAAAAGGTAATTAATTTACTTTCAGAATTAACATTTTATATCTGCCTTGGTGCTTTCGGAAGTGCCTTGGCAGTCGTAGTTTTACAACAAATATTAGGAATTTATTATGTTTAAATATATATTAGCTAGGTTCAGCG
>ENA-OSET01002740-OSET01002740.1-sediment-metagenome-genome-assembly--contig:-NODE-2740-length-16736-cov-50.443904_pt1 | contig 16736 bp, 16 predicted proteins | sample MGYA00237882_ERZ534229 | MGnify/ENA primary metagenome ERZ534229 (study PRJEB26408, sample SAMN06266212) | sediment metagenome | isolation source: Hudson Canyon methane seep mesocosm | place... | reverse complement strand
AAATGCTTTAACCTCTTTCGTTAAAATCGTATCGCCTGTTATATAAATACTTGGCTCATTGGGCAGCTGTATGTGATAGCCAAAACCGTGCGCCATCATCTTTCCAATGAAACCTTCGCCGTGTAAACAAGGGACTAATTCAATCGAACCGTTCAGAAAAGTGCTTTCTAATGAAGGATCTAGGCTATGCACTTCTAATCCTTTATTTTTTAGGAACGCTGAATCTTGTGTTGAACAGTAAACAGGAATACTGTTTTCGCGAAGCCACTTGGTGGCCGCACGATCCAAATGATCGAAATGGCCTTTTTGACAATGAGTGATCAAACAGCAAGTAACACGCGACTTTAGTTCATCCATATCAGAAGGCAATTCAACCAGAGGGTTTCTACGTCTTGATCTTGTCGCGTATTTAAGCGAAGGAATGGCGCCTTTAGGTGCGAACATGGGATCAACTAAAACTCCTTGTTGCTTACCTTCAATCATTGTTTCAATCAGTATGGTTGCATTTCTAATTTGTGTAATTTTCATGTCTCGACCTCAATTTAGTTAGGAGCGAGATACATTGTATGAAGATAAGTGATATTAGTTTATGGCTAAATTTGACATAAAGGATACAATTTATACCAAAGAGCTTGAACTGACAGCGCTGTACTTAATTGTATGTTTAGTGTCAATTTTTGCCATTTAATCAAAGTAGGTGACCTGTCATGATACACATCATTGAAAACCAACCAGTAATGAAATAGGTGAAATTATGACAATGTATACCGTGGATCAAAATCAAGTTTATGTAAATATGAAAGGCAAAGGCGAACCGCTTTTATTCTTACACGGCGTGCCGGATACGTCAGAAGTCTGGGACGACACCATTGCAAATTTTTCAGATAACTACCAATGTATCGCACCCGACCTGCCAGGCTTTGGCCGTACAAAATCACCAAGAAACTTTGAATACAGCCTTGAAAATTTGGCTAGCTTTATTAATCAACTCTTATCTAGTTTAAGTATTACTGATGGTGTACATATGGTGATTCATGATATCGGGGGCATCGTGGGGCTAGCCTTCGCGATCACTCACCCTGACAAGGTAAAAAGTTTAACCATTATGGATACGACTTTCTTTTCTGATTATGAATGGCATGCTACAGCTAAAATTTGGCGAAAACCGATTCTTGGTGAATTAGCTATGTATTTAATGGGCCGTAAACAATTTAGTGCAGCGATGAAGAAAGGCGCACCGATATTGACTGATACTCAAGTACAATCAAATTACGACGCACTGACTTGGCGTAATCGTCGCATGATTCTACGTTTTTATCGCGCACTTGATCCGGTTATTTTTAAGCAATGGGAAGATCAGTTGCAAACCATTGCTCAACGTTTTCCCACTCAGGTAATTTGGGGTAAGAAAGATACCTTTTTACCGGCAGCGCATGCCAAGCGTTTTGGCACTGATAATGTACATGTATTGGAAAATACCGGACATTGGCCCATGCTAGAGCAAGCCAAAGAAGTGCATAAGCTGATTAGTGATAATATTATCCTAGCAGGGTAATCCTGCCCTCAAGAGATAGTGACGATGAAGATTGGTTTATTGATATACCCCGGCTGTGTTGTTTCAGGTTTATTTGCCTTTGCTGAGCTATTAGAAGTCGCGAATAAACGTGCAGGAAAGCCACTGTTCACTACTCAATGGGTCGGGGTTGATGGTAAAGATGTCACCATTACAACAGGAGGTAAAGCGCCTGTCATGACAATGAAAGTAGAGGGTGTTTTATCGAGTGCTTCTCTTGATGCTTTGCTTATTCCAGGTTTTTGGACGAATCATCCTCGTCATGTTGAGCGTGCCATTGATGCATATCAACCGCTGATATCTGCTTTAAAAAAATTGCCCGCTACCACACAAGTTTGGGGTTACTGCACGGCAGTATGTGTTATGGCAGCCTCAGGTCGTATAGATCATCAATTGGCTACGGCTACTTGGTGGTTAGCTGACTTTGTACAAAATAATTACCCAACCGTTAATTGGAGTTTTAGTCAGACCTATACCTGCGAAGGTCAAAATAGAACCGCATCGGGGTTAAATGGCTACCTACCCATTGCTCAGGCGCTGATTGACGAACAGTGTGGTCAAGATGTATTACGAGACATTATCGAACTGATGATTATTCCGAAACCTGAGAAATCTGCGCAGCCATTTACGCAAATAAAACTAATGAAGTTAGACGACAAGCTACTGAGGGGTATTTATATTTGGGTTGAAAAAACACCCGCTACTGAACTGACTATTTCAGTGTTAGCCAAACACCTTAATCAAACAGAACGAACACTCGCCCGGAAAGTAAAGCAAGCGACTGACTTATCATTAGCCAGTTTTATGCGGCTAATTAAACTTCATCAGGCCAGCGAGTTTTTGATATATAGCCGTAAGCCGATTAATCTCATTAGTGACGCGCTGGGTTTTTCAGATGATGCCGCCTTTCGACGAACCTTTAAAAAAGTCTCAACATATACACCTAGTGAGTACCGGCAAGCTTTTCAACGATAAACCATTTTAAAAACTCAATCTCACCAACCTAAAGGGAACCCTTTTGCTCTAGAGTCAACGGTTTACCTAGATTAAAAAGAGTAGTGCTTTAACTCCGTTGTATGCGCTTTCGGGTTTTGACAAATTGACCCTAAACTGAAAATAACTAACCAAGGCTCGTGAGCATTAGCGTTCCTTTTGCTGTAAACACTTTCAGTTGTAAATATGTCTTGTTTCCTAGTCAGAAATTGTGAAATGGCTGAGCATTCTGTTTGTTCTACATTTAAAATCCATGACCTGCATTTGCCACTTTGTTATAGCATTAATTTTTCATTGTACTCTTCTCGTTAGTTCGTTTAATTCTCAAACTTGCTGAGTTTTACTGAACTGAATAAGGCTGTTTAGTACCTTAAAATACGGACTAATTTATCATGCTTTCGCAAGGAACGATCGTTCGGCTAGTTGATTCTCAGAGGCAAGTTACTTCAGGCTATTTTCTGATCTATAATATACTTGTTATTGCTCGTTATCATGAGGTCCTGAGAATATGAGCTCGATAGCTATACTAAAACTAGAAAAATATTGTATTCCTATACTTTGTTGCGTTCTGTATGTGGTATCGAGTGAGCTTGCATCAGCATGTGATTTAAAAATGGGATATAGAACAACAGCACGACTTCCTAATATTGAAGCTGAGCCAAGCAATGCTGGTCTATATTTCGACCTGTATTCACAAGCTGCCAAGATGGTTAGTTGTAATTTGGTTGTAATACGGATGCCTAAGAAAAGAATCTTAAGAGGTATACAGGAAGGTACCATAGATTTTTATCCTGGCTTAACTTATTCCGATATTCGATCAGACTATATCTTTTTCTTTGAGAATGGCCTTCCTTCATTGGATGTGGGGCTTTCTAGAATCGAACTCGGTGATATCAGTAGCTATTATGATTTAGAGAATAAAGTAGTGCTTTTAGCGTTAGGGGGCCCAGAATTACCAACACGAGCGGATAAGTACGGCTATATAGTTCGAACCTCCCCAGAATTGTCATTCGAAAAAGCAGTTAATATCATTCTAGAAGGCAAAGCTGATTTTTATGAGGATGATATAGGTACCTTAAGTTTTTATCTCAAAGATCGCCCTCGAAAAACCGAGTTAAAATATCATTTCAATTGTTGTGGCGGGCCAAAAGTATTAACTTTAGGGTTTTCCAGATCCTCAACTCACTATAGTGAGGAGTTAAATTCCGACTATGACCCTACCATGGCTCAGAGCCCTTATAACTTGCCGATACGTCTGGCGCAGAACTCAAAAGCCAAAAGCTTTTATCAAGCACTTAGAAAACTTAAAACCGAAGGTTTCACAGATAGTTTGTATGAAAGATATTACGGCATACATCCTATTAAAGTATTGAAAGGCAATGAGTAAATTCGGTACTACTGTAGAGTCTTTCCTTGCTTAGACTTCAGTACAGGATGTAAAAATTTCTGACTACCTGAAATACCATTACAACTAAGAGCTTTTAAAATATAGGTTGGTAGAGAAGTACATAATAAATTTCGATTCTTGCCAATGGCAGTTCAATGACCTAGTGATGGACTTTCACTCCCCCCCCCCAACGCTACACTTCCGTTTTCACCCTCTAGCGGCGTGCAAGCCCAAATAGAAAGGATCGTTTTGAATCAGTGCTCGCGGTTTATCGTCATTTGAATATGTATCGCTTTAACTTCCAAAGACTTCGTTCTGCTAGCAAACGAAAGCATGATAATTAGGCCATTTTAGCAATGACCTTCAACGTCAATAATTGGCACATTTACGATAGTAAATTATTGCGGGTATTGTACGCACTAATCGAGTTTCCTGACTCAAAAGGTAAGGTCGTTTGCTGACTTCTACACATAATTAGTACACTTCTGCATTGACAAAACTGCTTATTTTCGCAAATACCTCATCTGACTTTAAGATTTTTCGATGCCCTAAGCCTTTGGTGACAAATAATTCTGAACGAGCCAATACCGGTGCCAATCGTGCCGATTCGCTGACTGGCACTTCAATATCATGCTCATCATGAATTAACAGCGCAGGTATATCACATGTTTGAAGCAATTTGGTGGCATCGAGTTCAGTTGCACTCACACCGACATAATGACCAATAAATTCGATAAATTTATGGGTGGTTTTTTTATTCAAGCCCACAAAACCCGAAAACCGACGCAGTACATTTTCGATCGAAGACGGACCTGAAATGAGCACTAATTTATCCGTCATTACGCCTTTGCCTACGGCAATGGCTGCTGCACCGGCCCCCATTGAGTGACCGATGATGGCATGAAAATGCCCTAACTCTTGCTGCGCCAACTTTACCGTTTGTGAGAAAAGATAAGCGTTGGATGTGTCGCCAGATGAATGACCATGACCGGGCATATCAACGGCAATAACGGTATAGCCTTGTTTAACCAGACCTTTCACTAAACCATACATTTGGGTGGCGCGACTTTCCCACCCATGTACCAACAGAATCTGTTTATCGTTCGTATTTGGGCTTTGAGACCAGCGAATAGCGCTCACCTGTTCAGATAAATTGAAGCGTGTACCCGCTTGCTCTGCTTGTTTCTCCCATGCCTTTATTTCGTAGCGTTTTGGGCTCAGGAACTTGATGCTTGCATTTTTGGCTGCCCAATTAGGCGCAATCACACTGCTGATACGGTTTGTTAATTTATAGCCTTCTAAAGCGTAGTTCATTTTATTACTCCTAATTAAAATTCTACCTGACGTAAGGTAGGTAAAGTAACCAAAATTTTTTACCTTTTTTGGCTGTTCTGACAAAGGTATTCAATAATGATCGTAAGCGTACTTTCAAACATAGTTTTACTATCCGAAATCCGACTGGTAATCAAAGCCCCTTGAACACAAGCTAGCACCCACTGCGCAAGCGCTTCGATGGTCTTGGCATGGTCATTAAATACACCACTGTTTATACCATCGGTCAGTATGTCACTAACGCCTTTCACTTGCGCATCAATTAATCTATTTACCTGTGCTTTAACAGGGCTAGACAACTTTCCCCACTCGCCTGCAAAAGCGCCACCGGGGCATAGCTTCTCAGTTGGGATGATGTGGTAAAGGTAAATGTTTAGAAAATAGTTAAGCCGTTCAAGTGGACTCTTCGCTTTTCCCCTGACAAAACTTTCTCTCATCTCTGATGTCGCTCGCTCGAGCAACGCGACCGCTAAGTCATCCTTGCTTTCAAAGTGGTAGTACAAACTACCTTTCTTGATACCAACGCGATTAGCCAGCTCCTGAAAGCTGACACCACTAATCGATTGGCGTTGAACCATGTCTTGTGCGACATCAAGAATCGCGGAACGAGTATCATTAGGTATTTTCATTCACCTACCTTACGTCAGGTAGATAACTTATGTCAATGCCTATTCCTATGAGTGACCTTTTAGCAGACTTAATAACGTCCTCTATTGTCAATATACTGTTTACATTAATTCAATATGATGCATGTTTATCCACGCAACATAAACATGGATACTGATTACATCAACAAAGCAAAGACGATAACAACTTTCGAAAAGGCTGAGTTGAAAGAACGATTACTTATGAATGTTTTGAGACTCGATATGAACAATATTGAAATATATACACGACCAGGGTGTGGTTACTGTACACATGCTAAACGCTTATTAACCAGTAAGGACTTAGCATTTACAGAATACGATGTTTACCAACACCCAGAGAAGATAAGTGAAATGCGAAGTAGAACAAAGGGTCGAACTTACCCTCAACTCTTTATTAATGATCAAGCAGTTGGCGGATTTGAAAACCTGCTTCAGCTTGAAAAACAAAATCGCTTATCTAGCGAAACACCGAACGAAACGAAGTAATTACTAACTTAATTTTTTGAACACATACTTAAATTGGAGCAATACCATGTCAGCAATCAAATTATACCGTCACCCACTTTCAGGTCATTCTCATCGTGTTGAAGCGCAATTATCGCTTTTGGGCTTAGATGCCGAAATTATCGATGTCGATTTAATGAGCGGTGCTCAAAAGCAGCCTGAATTTTTAAGCAAAAATTCTTTTGGCCAAGTACCCGCAATAGATGATGGAGAGGTCACCATCTCAGATTCAAATGCGATATTGGTTTATTTAGCGACAAAGTATGACGCTGATCGTACTTGGTACCCAAGTGATCTGGCTGAACAGGCAGAGGTACAGCGCTTCTTATCTGTCGCTGCAGGAAAAGTTGCTTTCGGACCAGCTGCCGCTCGTTTGGTCAATGTTTTTGGTGCAGGTTTAGACCATAAAGCCGCCATTGACACTGCTCATGGCATATTAGCGCTGCTTGAAGCACACCTGAATGGACGTAATTGGTTAGCAACAACTAACCCGACCATTGCAGACTCAGCAAATTATGCTTATATCGCTCACGCTCCTGAAGGTGATGTATCACTTGAAGCCTACCCAAATGTACGCGCTTGGATCAAACGATTCGAATCACTCAAAGGTTTCGTTGCTTTTACGACAACACCCGTTGGCCTAAGTGCCTAATCACATCTTGATCACTAATAGGCCTAGCCATTCAAGTGGGTTCCTAGGCCTGTATATAAAATTTATTTGAGGAAATAGCGATGTATATTGAAATTCAAACACTTGCAGCAATTGGTGCTTTTCTACTCTTACTAACATTAATTCAAGGTACACGAAACGTATTAGTGCTTGGTCTATCGACGGCGGCAGGCAATCAGCATGATATCTCACCATGGGCTGGCGCAAATGACCGATTAAATCGGGCTATTCGCAATTTAATTGAAGCCATTGCCATCTTTGCCCCCATTGCCATCGCTGTTCACGTACTGGGTTTGAGCAATGAAACGACAGTATTAGGTGCCAAATTATTTTTAATTTCAAGAGTGGTACATACCATCGTATTTGTGATTGGTGTGCCATGGGTACGTACAACCGCTTGGACAACCGGCGTGATTGGAATTGTTATGGTCGGCTCAGCTTTAGTCGCTTAGGTTTTTCATACGTCAGTATCTTCTAGCGGTGTATTTCCACTGGAAGGTACTGTAAAGCATTTTTTAAACGATATAAGAGGCTTCTATGAAACGTATATTAATGCTGGTTGCAAATGGTGTTGAACCCTTGGAAATGTCCGCTTTTACCGATGTTATGGGCTGGGCCACTTTAATCGGTAAAGAAGACATTGACTTAGTAGATGTAGGATTAACACCCCAGATCAAAACAACCTTTGGCTTACAATTTACGCCCAACGCATTACTGAATGATGTAGACCTTGATAAATTTGATGCGCTCGCAATTCCGGGTGGGTTCGAACCTTCAGGCTTTTACGATGAAGCATTAAGCAAACCTTTTTTGGATGTCATTCGTCACTTTTCAAAGCATAACAAAGTGATTGCCAGCGTATGTGTTTCATCGATATGCCTTGGTGAGGCAGGTGTTCTAAGCGGTAAAAACGCAACTACTTATCATCAGGTTGGCGGAAAGCGAAAACAACAGTTAAAAAATACCGGAGCTAATTTTGTAGACCAACCAATCGTCATAGACGGTAATTTTATTACCTCCACTGGCCCAGGAACGGCTATTGAAGTAGCCTTTCAATTATTGGAACACCTGACAGATAAAGAAAATGTACAAGAATTACGTGTAAGGATGCGGATGCCGACGCCAAGCCAAGAATGGTATACCAGCGCGCAAGTGTAGTTGGAAGCAACGCTTAAGCAGTCAAATGTGACTGATTAAGCACTTTCCTTTTACTTGAATTCTTCCATTAAAAAATCAATAAAACATCTGACTTTTTTCGACAAATATCGACGATGTGGATAGATGGCAAACAAACCAAATTCCAGTGTTTTATAAGCTGGAAGGATTTCTTTCAGAACACCAGTCTGAAGCTCCGACTCAATAATAAATCGAGGTATCATTCCAATTCCACCACCCGCCATCGCAATTTCCTTCACAGCTCTAGGGCTATTCACTGCTACTTTTGAACTGACATCTATAGAAGTTGTTTGCCCTTCAGGGTCAACAATCGGCCACTGTTTTCCAATTCTGAAATTACTATCAATAATACAGGTGTGTTGAGTAATATCTTCAGCTTTTAATGGCTCACCTTGTTGAATAATATATTCAGGGGAAGCGCATAGCGTTAGCGGCAAGGTTTTAATATGCCGGGCAATCAGGCTTGAGTCATCCACACCACCAATACGAATAACGACATCAATACCCTCTTCAAGCATATCAATCATGCGATCAGATAATTGCAGATCTAGACTGAGATCTGGATAAGTTTCAAGAAACTTAGGGATTAAAGGTGAAAGACTCATTTCGCCAAACGTTTGCGGCACGCTGACTCTCAACAAACCACGGGGGGCTGATTGAGCACCGGTGACGCTGTCCACCATCACTGAAAATTCTTCAAGCAAAGGAACGGCTTGGTCGTAATATCGCTGCCCTTCTTCTGTCAGCGCCAGTCGTCTCGTTGAGCGATTAAAAAGACGAACCCCTAATCGGCTTTCAACTTGGCCCACGTATTTACTCACCAGCGCTTTTGAAATGCCCTGCCGCTCACCAGCAGCCGTAAAAGAGCCGGTTTCAACCGCTGCAACGATTGTTCTCATGCCATCTAAAGTATCCATACTTTCAACATAACATTGACAATTATTCAATGAAAGCCCTATTTATACTTCCATCATTAAATTAGATACTACTCATGTAACATCAAATGCAAAAAAGGTATGAAAATTAATTGAACTTTTAAGTCGTAAAAACGAACAAACGACACATACTTAAATTAGTTAAAACAGAATTTATTGGAGACCTGACATGACAACAAAAACTTCCTCTTTTAACGCCTCGCCCTTTCACCGAGGCGAGCAAGAGATCCAAAGTCGTTTAGGTGTTCGGGAAAAAATGGAACGTTTTGGTAGTCGGGTGATACGTGATTTTATGCCCGAGCAACATCAAGAATTCTACTCACAACTCCCCTTTATTTTTGCAGGCCATGCCGATAAAGACGGCTGGCCTTGGGCCTCTATTCTATTTAACAAACCGGGGTTCATGCAGTCACCGACGCCTAAAAGATTAGACATTAACGCGGCACCCGTGATGGGAGACCCTTTAGCCGAGACGTTAGAAAAAAGGTCCTTAGCAAAAGACGAGCACGGCACAGATACTCGTTTGGGATTGCTTGGCATCGAACTCACTTCAAGACGCCGAAACCGTTTAGCAGCACATGTCATTAACCATTCAGATGAAGGCATACACCTAGAAGTAGATCAGGCTTTTGGCAATTGTCCTCAGTATATCCAAACGCGTGAATTAGACATGCTGGACCCAAAAACCTTACCCCAACCAAGCGTCAAAAACATTCAAGCTTTCGATGATGAAGCCAAAGCATTAATCGCCAATAGCGATACTTTTTTTGTCGCCAGTTACATCAAGAGTGATGATACCAATGACAATACTCAAGCCAGTGAGGGTGCCGATGTATCACACCGAGGCGGGCAGCCAGGTTTTGTTCGTGTAGACAACGAGTACACCCTCACCATCCCCGACTATTTAGGCAACAATCACTTTAATACTTTTGGTAATTTTGTTGAGAATTCAAAAGCGGGCTTACTCTTTATCGATTTCGAATCTGGCCATATTTTAACCCTTACCGGTACCGTTGAAATTATTTGGGACAGCCCGGAAACAGAGCACTTTGAAGGCGCTGAACGACTGTGGAAATTTCATATCGATCACGGCCGATGGATACATAACGGCTTGCCACTTCGCTGGAAATTAGATGAATATTCCCCCAACAGCCTACTCACTGGCACATGGGATGAAGCAAAAAAAATGGCGCAAGCTGAAGCACGTAAAGATGAATGGTTACCTTATGAAATTACTGATGTGGTTGAAGAGAGCAGTGTCATTAAATCACTTTACTTAAAAGCCGACAGACATCAAGCCCCTAAATTTCTACCGGGACAGTTTCTCACCATCAAAGTAAACATAGATGGAAAAGATCTAATTCGTAACTACTCACTATCAAGCGCGCCAGCTGACTCACTGTATCGTATCAGTGTTAAACGCGAACAGTCTCAGGATTCTCAAAGGCCTGATGGTGTATTTTCAAATTATATCCATGAGCATTTCAAAGCGGGCGATACCCTGAACGCAAAAGCGCCACGAGGTGACTTTACCTTCGATACCTCCAGCGGAAGACCTGCCGTATTACTTGCAGGTGGTGTCGGTATCACCCCGATGATTTCGATGGCTCGCCATGCCCTGAATGAATTAATCCGCACCCGATCAGGTGAACCACTTACCTTTATCGGCGCTGCAAAAGATCACCACCAACGCGCTTTCTTCGACGAGTTTAACGCCTTAGCGGAAGCATCTTCAGGCCAGATCAGAGCATTCTGGTCTCTGAGTGACACGGACCCATCACTTAAACCCGGCAGAGACTTTCATAATAAAGGTCGAATTTCAGCAGAACTGCTGCAAGCGATATTACCCATTGATGATTACGACTTTTACCTTTGCGGGCCAACAGGCTTCATGCAGTCTACTTATAATTTACTCAGGAAATTAGGCGTTAGTGATGCCCGAATTCAAGCTGAGGAATTTGGCCCAGCCTCACTCAAACGTGATGAAGACCATGCAACAGAAGCATTTAAGCCGCAACCTGCAGCGACTGAAGCGATCATTAAATTTACCGAATCCAAGGTCGAGCAGGCTTGGTCAGAGGGTGATGGCAACTTACTCGACTTCGCTGAATCTCATGGTTTTACGCCAGAATTTGGTTGTCGAAGCGGTCAATGCGGCGCATGTAAAACAACTCTGGTGTCAGGTAATGTTACTTACCAATCCGAACATTCATCATCCGTGAACGAAAATGAAGTACTCCTTTGTTGTGCCGTACCGGCGGCAGTTGAAGGTGAGGACGTGGTGAAGTTAAGTTTAAAGTTGTAATAAGCCCTGATGAACAAAACCGGGCAGTCTGCCCGGTTACACTTTATAGTTTAATTACCCAAGTTTTGCCGCTAACACATCGGCTTTAAGTATTTCTGGTGCCACTGACAACCACTCATCCGCTTTACTCAACAAAGCGCTTGCTATCGCACCGCTTAGATGGGCGTCCCTCCCTTCGTCATTAGCAAAAGTATCAAAAATCCCGAACGTGGTTTCATTCAGTTTAAATGAAAACCAAGTCGTGGTTCCAGATTCCTGATTGGCCAAATCTATCGCTCCCGTTAATAAGTTTTGTACATCCGTGATGTATTCAGGCTTCGCTTCGATTTTTGCAAGGATAGCTTTGTTTGCTTTTTTCATAATTCTCTCCAGTTGTGTTTCGAACCTTAAGTATCCTTGTTTACCTTTATGTAGGTGAGTGGCGAAATTGACATTTATAATACATAATTCGCCATAATGTGAATTTGTCAGGAAATATTATGAGTCGGCCTATTTTAGTTGTGATGGCTTTTGATCAAGCCCTCCCCTCCGGTCTATTTGGAGTGGCTGATATGCTATCGCTTGCGAGCTTAAGTCATCACCATTCCCCAGACATGCATTCAACTATTACTGAACCTTTACCAGCCCCTATTTGGCAACCAAAGGTAGTCACCGCCAGTCTAAACGGTAGTGATATTGTGGATGGACACGGCCGGGCCTTCAAACCCGATTGCGCAATAGCCGATATTGACCAATGTCAGGGAGTCATCATTCCCGGCTTTATTCCTTGCGCTAATTCACTGCCGCCCCATTCTTTGACTGATAAGCGCAGTCAGGACTGGCTGGTACATCAACATCATAACGGAGCACTGCTTGGCGGTTCATGCAGCGGCGGATTTGTTTTAGGCGAAGCAGGCCTTCTAAACAACAAGCGTTGCACTACCACTTGGTGGCTTCACTATGAATTGAAAAAGCGCTTTCCAAAAGCGGATGCGGCTTGGGGCAGTTGCTTGGTTCAAGATGGAAACATTATTACCGGTGGAGGGCCGCTTTCATGGGTCGATATTTGTTTACGTATGATCCGTATTTTAGGTGGAAATGACGCAGCCAATCGAACCGCCGACTTTGCCGTTGTGGACCATAATTCAAGATCACAAGACAGGTATATTCCTCAAGGTCATTTGATGTCTGCAGACCCTTTTTTAGTCGCTGCCGAAAACGAAATTCGCCAGAATCTTCATCTACCACTCAGTACAGTGGACTTAGCTTCAGCACTAGCTGTATCAGAGCGCACTCTGAACCGTCGTTTAAAACTGATCACCGGAGAAGCGCCCAAAGCTTTTATGGACAGGGTTCGAATTGATATGGCAAAAACTTTATTACATACGACTAACAAGCGAATCAAAGTTATCTCTTTAGAATCAGGCTACGCAGATGAAACTGTTTTCCGACGTTTATTTCGTAAGCGTGTCGGCATGAGCCCGTCCGAATACCGAAACTGGCAAGACCAAAGAGCACCGAGTTGAAGCATTTAAAACTACTTGATATTGCCTTCTTTAATGAAGCCACTTAAGAGGTTACTTTTCTCCATTACTCACTTAATTATAAGTAGAACTTTCAACTTCATCATGCCCATCGATAAAAGTGTGTTATCAATAACACCAACTTTAAAGCGCCCGGCCTCTAAAGTTTCCTATACTTGAGAGACCAAATACTTAATAGAAACCATGAGAACAACATAATGATTGAACAAACCGTTGCCAACTGGCACAAGCACCTTGATGGAAAACTAGAGGGAGGTTTAGATACCTTGTTAGCCGACGACGTGGTGTTTTATTCGCCGGTGGTCTATAAACCTCAGAAAGGTAAGAACATCACCAAGCTCTATTTGTCTGCCGCGATAAACACACTGCCTGGAGACAAGGACGAAAATGGCCAACACAAATTTAACTATACCAAACAAGTACTGAGTGGAAATCAGGCGGTACTGGAGTTTGAAACTCAAATGGAAGGTAAGTTCGTCAACGGCGTTGATATTATTAGCTGTAACGATGAAGGTAAAATAATTGAATTTCGAGTGATGATCAGGCCCTTGCAAGCAGTCAATTTACTGCACCAGCAAATGGCTGCCATGCTAGAGAAAATGCAAGGAAAGTAAGTCATACCTTTAGCGCAATACAGATGTTTAAGCGGTAAACCGGACTTACGATATATATGATGCGATTGTAAGTCCCTGATATGCAGCTATTGTAAATCCAGATAGTGAACACTAAATAGCTGCTCATCATCCAGCCAGCTTTGTCGTACTCTAAAGCCAGCCTCACCTGCCAGTTTCTGAAAGCTTTCTTGGGTATATTTGTATGAGTTTTCGGTGTGAATGGTTTCCCCTTTGGCAAACACAATGGCGGATTCACCAAGCCTCACGATGTGGTCAATATTGCTTTCCAAGTGCATTTCAATTCGCTGTAAAGCCAAATTATAGAATGCGCGGTGGGAAAAGTTTTTCACGTCGAAGTTTGAGCTCGTCAAACGATTAATATGGTTCAGTACATTAAGGTTAAACGCTGCGGTCACCCCATCACGGTCATTATAGGCAGCCGTTAAGGTATTTGTAGATTTATGCAAATCAATACCGATTAACATGCCTCCGTCGTGACCCAACCATGGACGCAAATTGGTAAGAAACTGCTTGGCCATGTCGGGCGTCATATTTCCCAATGTTGACCCCGGATAAAATATGACCCGTTTACCTTCCGGTAACCCTTCAGGGGCTTCGTCATAAGTCCCAAAATCAGCACAGACAGCATGAACATTTAACCAGGGAAACTCTTTCCCCAACTTTACAGCTGAACGCTGCAAAAATTCCTTAGCAATATCCATAGGCACATAAGCTGCAGGCTTTAGTGATTCCAATAACAAGCGAACTTTTTCACTGCTGCCACTACCTGGTTCAATTAACACACAGTTCTTTCCGCAATACTCTGCGATAGCGTCGGCATGTTCAACGTACAATGCTCGCTCCGTGCGCGTTGGGTAATACTCAGGCAACGTTGTAATACGTTCGAATAACTCAGAGCCGTGGGTATCGTAAAAATATTTAGGGTTAATGGTTTTTTGTTTTTGATGTAAGCCCGCAAGAACTTCAGTACGACTATCGTTTTCGCCGGGGTGCTGGTTTTTAAATAATACATTTTCAGTAAGTAGAGCCGTCGCAAATTTTGACATGGTGCATCCTCGAATTAATATAAATAGTTTTTATTTTTTAGCTAAACGAATGCCACTAAACTGCCAGCGATCTTCTGGGTAGAAAAAATTCCGGTAACTGGGCCGAAGGTGATTAGCACTGCTCACGCAGGACCCACCCCTCAGGACCCACTGATTGCACATAAACTTTCCGTTGTATTCACCGATGGCGCCATCAGCTACTTGAAAACCAGGATAAGCCCGATAGGCACTAGCGGTCCACTGCCAACAGCTATCGTAAAGTTGCGTCAACTCATGCTCATTGTCGTGTTTGGCAACAAGAGGGTGAAGCGTAGAGAGCGCTGAGGTCGTTAGTTTGTTTTGATTCGCAGCAAACTCCCACTCAGCTTCGGTCGGCAAACGAGCATTTGCCCAATTTGCATAGGCATCCGCTTCATAACCACTAATGTGACAAACCGGCTGATCCGCTTGTCGTGCTCGTAAGCCGTACAAGGTAAACTCCATAGGTTTACCCTCTACATCACGCCAATATAAAGGTTGCGTCCAATTATTTTTTTGCACAGCTGCCCAGCCATCCGATAACCAATATTGTGGTTTTTGATAAGCGCCATCGTCAATAAACTTTTGGAACTCACCGTTCGTTACCAGACGCGTTGATAAGGAAAATGGCTGAAGAAAGACTTTATGGCGAGGCGTTTCATTATCATAGTAAAAATGCGCTGAACCGTTTTCTACCCCTATTTCTACCAAGCCTCCTGAATAGTTTTCCCACTGCTGGGAGTGCGGGTTAACTTTACCGGTAACTTCTTCACCCGCATAAGCAGGGTATAAGGGGTTAAAAGAAAACGAGTACTTTAGATCAGTATAGAAAAGTTCTTGGTGTTGTTTCTCGTGCTCCAAACCAAGGTTTGTGCGCTGTACGATTGTTTCCCATTCCACCGTTTTCCATGCCCCTTTCTCTGCGTCAGATAACAGTTGAGTCATGGCATCATCCACATGCTTCCGGTACGACATAATTTCCGTGATCGTAGGCCGTGATAATAAACCACGTTGGGGTCGAGGGTATTGCTCACCAATAGCGTTATAATATGAATTAAAAAGCAGCTCATAAGAGTCGTTATACACACGATAGCCTGGCACGAGAGACTTCAAAATAAAGGTTTCGAAAAACCATGTTGTATGCGCCAGATGCCATTTAGGAGGGCTAACAAAGGCTGCAGCTTGCAGACCATAATCTTCGATTTCAAGAAATTCACAAGCTTGTACAGATTGACTCCGGACTGTTCGGTAAGTCTCAATCGATATTTGAGAGTTCATACTTAATTCCATTTATATGTGCCAGCCAGAAATAACATGAGAGCTTGTCTCGCTTATGTATAAGTAAAAATAGCCTATGGATGCTTTCTTGTGTAAGTATTTTTTCTCATCTAGACAAATGGATCTCCATCCTCTTTTAGCAGTATTGGCGAGTTTGTTAAACTTAGACTTTGCGGAAATTGACTCATGAAGTCTATGTCCGCAAAGACGCCGTAGCCAATGCGATTTGTTTATCCAAGTTTAGTTGAGACGATCTTCTCTAGCTTCCCTCAAATTGTCTCTAATGTGCTTGACGTATCCAGCCCCATCTGGATTGGAGATCTCATCAATCTTAGTAAAAAGATAAGTGCCAGCTGGAGGAAAGCTAGCATAATCCGACCGGTCGTTTTCTCCTAGCAACGCGACTGGCTCAAACTCATTTCTCGGTTTGTCTTTCGCAGTATAGGTTCTACCTTCGTCGGTCCCAGCGTCGTATACTGCTGCCGGAATGGTTTTCGTCTCCACCCACGCCCCATTTTCACATAGGTTTAGCGAAGAAACGCCGGTTATCCAGTCGGGACTTGGCGCTAGCATGTTCACCAAGGTCACTTGCGGAAACTCTTCGGTAAGCTGAAATTGTACAATGCTAGTCCCGGGAGAATGCTTAATGTCTTGTCCATCAAAGATGTCTAAAGCGCGATTGATTTTAATGGCCCATTCAGCTTCCTTTATCAG
>ENA-OSET01002739-OSET01002739.1-sediment-metagenome-genome-assembly--contig:-NODE-2739-length-16738-cov-28.218174_pt1 | contig 16738 bp, 12 predicted proteins | sample MGYA00237882_ERZ534229 | MGnify/ENA primary metagenome ERZ534229 (study PRJEB26408, sample SAMN06266212) | sediment metagenome | isolation source: Hudson Canyon methane seep mesocosm | place... | reverse complement strand
ATCTGACCATTCTTATCTAAGGCATTCACCTCATGCAAAGAATTTTTACCATCCCGAATCATTTTATCTTCAGGCGGCTCGACAAAGGGAAAGTCTTCTATATCACCCAGCTTTAACGAGGTCATCTGCAAAATAACTGAGGACAGATTAGTCCTTAAAATTTCCGGTTCGGTAAATTGCGGCCTTGCTAAATAATCCTCTTCTGAATACAAGCGTATGCAAATCCCTTCGGCAACCCGGCCACAACGCCCTGCCCGTTGATTAGCACTGGCCTGAGAGATCTTTTCTATCGGTAAACGTTGAATTTTACTGCGATGACTGTAGCGACTGATGCGGGCATGCCCGGTATCAATTACAGACCTGATGCCTGGTACGGTTAATGATGTTTCCGCGACATTGGTCGCCAGTACAATACGGGATTTGCCTTTAGGCTTAAACACCCGTTCCTGCTCACTAACACTGAGTTTGGAATATAAGGGCAGAATATCGCAATGCGCAGGATTATGTTTTTTTAACGATTCAGTGGTTTCCCTGATTTCCCGCTCACCATTAAGAAAGATAAGAATATCGCCAGGCAAATCTCTATGTAATTCATCCACCGCATCAATAATCGCCTGCTGTATATCTGCAGCAGTTTCATCATCTTCTTCGATTAACTCCAGCGGTCTGTACCGCATTTCTACTGGATAAGTTCGGCCTGAGACATTAATAATCGGGGCATCATTAAAATGTTTGGAAAAACGTTCTGGATCGATAGTCGCCGAGGTAATAATCAGTTTTAAATCAGGACGCTTGGGTAATAACCAACGCATATAACCCAGTAAAAAATCGATATTTAAACTGCGTTCGTGCGCTTCATCAATAATAATGGTGTCGTATTGATTTAAATACGGATCATTTTGAGACTCGGCCAATAAAATCCCATCGGTCATCAACTTGACCAGTGATTGACCATGGGTTTTATCGTGGAAACGGACTTTATAACCCACTGATTGACCTATCGGCTGTCCTAGTTCCTCCGCAATTCTATCGGCAACAGTCCTCGCAGCAATCCGTCGGGGTTGGGTATGTCCAATAAACCCTGCAACACCTCGGCCTATCTCTAAACAAATTTTGGGTATTTGCGTAGTTTTACCAGAACCTGTTTCACCACATAAAATCAATACCTGGTTGTTCTGGATTAACTTGGCAATTTCATCCTTTTTGCCTGTAACAGGTAAATCTGGGTATTCAATACGGGGAATACTTTTTTTGCGCAGATTACGTTTGTTAATGGATTGTTCTATTTGTGCCGTTAAGGTTGCCAGCTTTTGTGCAGGATCATTGCCTTTTTTATGCTCACTGCGTAAACGATCAAGTTGTCGCTTAAAACGGTGCTTATCGACATTGATGCAGGACTGCAACTGTTTGGAAAGTTGTTGAATTAACTCGTGACTAGGCATTAATGAAACCAGACAAATTTGGATATTATACCTTAGGAACCTGAGTGAGCCATTTCAAATATTAGATATTTAAAAAGTTGAGCTTCGTCTCTCAGCCCAAGCTACTGAGCGAGTATTTCTGTTAATTTAAGCAAAAATACTTAATAACCCATTACTGGCTATAGCTCTACCCGCTTCTATTTCATCAACTATATCCATAGCCGATTCAGCATGCTCATTGTCAGCCATCTCATTTGCATCTTTTTCACCTTTACCGGCATTACTACCCATTTGACCAAAGCCTCGAGGTTGTTTTTGTCCTGCATCCTCTTGTGAAACACTGACCTCAGCTAAATTAAGTTGTTGAGCTGAAAACATTTCCCGCAATTTAGGTAGGGCTGCATCTATTGCCTCTTTAACAGCGGCATGTTGAGCTGTAAAGGCTACTGTTGCTTGATCTTGAGTCACATCTATCTTAATGGTGACTGGCCCTAAATGCCCAGGGTTTAATCGAAGTTCTGCCGAGGGTATGGCTTGCTTATGCATCCACAATACTTTTTCAGATATTTCTTTATTCCATTCAGGATGTGCAAAATGTTTCACCATGGGAGATACATCTACTTTTCTCTCTGCTGGCATAGCCCGGTTAAGGTTGGCAATATCAGTTGCAAACTTAGGTAAAACTCGCTCAGAACTTATCTCGACTTCTTTAACATCTGCAACATTAAGCTTTCCATTTGGTTTGGCCATCAGAACAGGATTAATTTCACTCGGCTGAGGTTTTGTTAATTCATTATTTTTTTGTAATAAAGGCTCTGGCTCTGCTTTAGTTGTAATCCCGGTAGAGCGCTCTGCCACCAGTTGCTTTAATATTAGGTTGTCTTTATTGGGCTGAGCTTTAACTTCTTTATCTACAGATATTGGAACTACATTTTCTGGTACTTTTGTTTCTGTCAATGACGCAACTAATGCAGCAACCTGGTTTGCAATATCTGTCTCGTCATCAAGCACCTCAATAACATCATCAGGGTTTTGCTGCAGTCTGCTCAATTGTTCTTCAGCATTTTTAAAAACCTGTGCCTTTATACTATCCAGCTCTATAGATAACTGATGTATTTGACTTTTCAACTCATCGCTGCTCGAAATATCAATACCGTTAGGTAGCTCACTTTCTTTTACCTGCTCCATTAACTGTTGCAAGTTAGTAACAATGCTATCTATATATTTACCTTGCTGTTCTTCAGTCATAGGCTGAGCAGTTGAAACAGATTCTTTTAATATATCAAGATCTTCAACTATCTGATCCAGCTTTTGATTTAATTCAACCTGGTCTGGTGCAACAACTGTTTTTATTGATTCAGCACGTTCCGTCAAAGCGGCTAACTGAGCTTCTAGATCCTCCTGACCTCCTTGCTCCAGAGTATTTAGTACATTTGTTAAAGCATCTAAAGTATTTTCTAAATCAATATCTTCTTCTAGTTTTTTCCACTGCGGCAAACCTTTGCCAAAAAAATCTGCCTCTATATTCTTGTTATTAATTAAATCGGCAAATTCATGCAGTTTTTTTACATTACCCAGACCATTAAAAGTTAAATTTTCAACCTCATTTTCCGCTGAACTCAAGCCCTTTAATTGATTTATCTTTGCCATTAAAGCATCTGAAAACTCGGCAGATAGCGTGCTATCAGCCGATATTTCCTGCTGTAATGCATCTAAGCCTTCCGTTGAAGAAAGCATAGAAAATAAGTTTGAGCTATCGATATTCATTTCAATTCTCCGAATGTCCTACTCAATTATTAAGCATTTCTTGTGCCACCATTTCGGCCAACACGCGTTGCCCTGTCATCGTGCTCATTCTGTTCTCTTTTATTTTCAGCCTTCACTTCTTCTTTAATCGCAGCATCACAGACTTTTTGCATACTTCGGGTTTTCTGATGTTGCCTTTCCCAGTTCATTCGAACTGATTCAACTTGTTTTTCAACACTATCGACCACTTGTTTTTGATCTTCAATCGCTTTATCGATTTTGCTCATGAAAGCCCTAAACTCAAGTAACTGTTTAATATTGACGCCCTGAGCCAGCATTGATTGATACTTATCTTTATAATCCTGCAGATAAACATTTAAACTGTCTAACTGTTGTTTTGCTTGTAGTCTTTGCTTTTGTATATCTCCTAATGCTTCCAATGCTTTTTTCTCATTATTAGCATTTAATTCGACAATAACATTAAGTCTTTGGGATTTTTTCATTATTAGATTGTAACTCTTGAGTAACCAATTATTAAATGTTTGATGTTATCGCAATAGTGTAACGCTTCTCTTTGTAGGAGCGCCGGCCTTCGGCGCGATTTTAAAAAAATCTGTTACTCATTGATTGCTGGCTAAATTTAGCCTGATTTGCTACTGAGCGTATTTATTATAGCTATTAAGCCCTCTTTTGCTGGAGGGCTGAGCAAGGGGATATTAAAACAAACTGTTCTTCATTATTCGTAACTACTCAGCATATATTTTTCTGTGGGTATGGGGTGTTGGTTTATAAGGCTTCTGCAACAGGACGTTGCAGCAGAGCTTACATGGACATATATTTGTTCCTACAATATATGCATTCACCACATCCATGTGGTTCACGTATTTACGCGTCCTTATAAATCAATACCCTATACCTTCAGTGCTAAATTCGCTGAATAGTTACCATTATTCTAATGTTTTGCTTCTAAGTAACAAAATATAACACTTTGATTATATTGTATTTTTGTTAATTGTAGTTGGGTGTCCATTCCTTGGCTTAAGCTGCTGATTACCCATGAGCTTCCGCCATAATATAAGGAAAAGAATAAATCCAACTGCCAGGCGTCATCCCCGAGGTCTTTTATCGGGGATCCATTCATCGTAAATTAGATTCCTGCTGAGAGAATGCAGGAATGACGGGGTAGAGAAGTTGGTTTTTTTGAAATGGCGGAGAGTCATGGGTAATCAGGAATGTTTTTGAAAAGAGAATTATTTTATTCCTCCTCACCCGCCCCGCACTCTCCCCAGCAGGAGAGGACTTAAAGAGCAGTTAATTATTCCAATCCATTCATTATAGAAACATGATATTTACACGCTTAACAATGCCTCAAGCTCAGTCAAACTACGACTAATATCAACCGCTTCATCCATATCTTGTTGCAAGAATTCTAAGATCGCTGCATTTTTTGCAATGGCTTCATCAATTCTTGGGTCTGAACCTGGCTGATAAGCCCCTACACTGATTAAATCTTTATTTTGCTGATAGAGTGAATACAAACGTCTAAATTCTCTGGCCAGATTCATCTGTTTTACATCGGCTATATCAGGCATAACACGACTAATGGAAGCTTCGATATCTATAGCAGGAAAATGTCCTGATTCTGCCAGAGCTCTAGATAATACAATATGCCCATCTAAAACACCTCGTGCTGCATCTGCTATAGGATCATTAGTGTCATCCCCTTCCGCTAAAACCGTATAAAATGCAGTTATAGAGCCGCCCCCTTCATCTCCATTACCTGCCCTTTCCACCAAATGCGGTAACTTTGCGAACACAGAAGGCGGATAGCCTTTAGTTGCAGGAGGCTCATCAATGGCCAGGGCAATTTCTCTATGTGCCTGGGCATATCGGGTTAAAGAGTCCATCAGTAACAGGACGTCTAATCCTTGATCTCTAAAATATTCTGCAATACTGGTGGCTAACATGCCACCATGTACTCGCATAAGCGGAGAGTCATCTGCGGGTGAGGCCACCACAACTGCACGCTGCATACCTTCCTCACCTAATATTTTTAATACAAACTCATTGACTTCTCTTCCCCTTTCACCAATCAAGCCAACCACGACCACATCGGCACTGGTATATTTAGTCATCATCCCTAACAACACACTTTTACCCACTCCTGTCCCTGCAAACAAGCCCATTCGCTGGCCACGCCCCACTGCAAAAATTGAATTGATTGCACGCACACCAACATCTAATGATTCGCGAACGGGTTTTCTTGATAAGGGATTGATGGTCTTGCCACTAAGAGAAATCTTGCTATCTGTTTTTAAAGGCCCTTTATCATCTAATGCATTTCCGGCACCATCCAATACTCGACCTAATAAACTAAAACCAACGTTTGCTAAACTATGCTTTCCTAACGGAATAACTCTGCAACCTGGCTCCAAGCCATGCGTACTCCCCGTGGGCATTAAAAAAATACGCCCTCCCGAAAAGCCAACGACTTCTGCACCTATTTTTATACCTGATTTAGTCGCTACCTGACACAAGGAACCTATTGCAGCCCTACACCCCTCAGCTTCTAGTGTTAAACCAACCATACGGGACAACTTACCCTCAACCACCAACTCTGGCGACTCAAGCAGTCTTTCAGTATAAGGCTTTATTCGTTGCAACCAGTTTTCACTTCGGTTTGCTGAGGGAATCACGACTCTTGATCCTGCTCTCTTTCACCACCTAAGACAGTGCTAACAATCGCAGCCAGGCGGTTTTCTACGGTGACATCTATATTAGACGTTTCAGTACTTACTTTACATCCACCTCGGGTAATCAAAGGGTCTTCAATGATCGTCCAAGGGGAAGAAATATCATCTAATGCCAAGGAACTCTTCACCAGCTCTGCATCCTCAGGATGCATCTGTAATGTCAACTTCTGAGACGCTAAAGGTAAAGCATTAACCGCTTCTCGTATTACAGCAATAATTTGCCCAGGATCAATTTTAATTTCTCTACGCACTAACTGGCTGGCGATACCAATTGCCAAATCGACTATTTCTTTTTCTACCGCTTCATCCAGCTCTTTAAAGGGTTCACTTAAAGACTCTAATAAACTAACGAATTCCGCAGTTTGTTTACGCAACAAATGCAAATTATCATCATAGCCTTTCTTTTCACCTTCAGTTTTCCCTTGCGCAAAACCTTCTTCTAAGCCCTTACTTTGCCCCTCTTTAAAGCCATTTTCAAAGCCTTCTTTTTTACCCTGAGCAAATGCCTCATCATACGCCTGCTGTTGCATCTTTTCGATGTCATCAACGGTTAATACAGCCTTTTCATTTTTATCTGCTTGCTCTACTGCGGGTTTGCGTTGCCCAAACTGTTCAGCTACATCCCATAAACCAAGTGCCTGCAATTCATCCTCTGAAAAAGCCTGATCTCTAGACGAGCTCATCACCGCCACCACTTCCTAGCATCATTTCACCTGACTCAGACAATTTCTTGGCAATACTTAATATATCTTTTTGTGCCAACTCGACTTCACTCAATTTAGTCGGAGGAGCGGCTTCCAGATCATCACGTAACATTTCTGCTGCACGTTTAGACATATTGCCAAATATTTTTTCTTTCAATGCTTCATCTACACCTCTCAAGGCGATGAGTAATTGGTCAGTTGATACCTCTCTAAGCAAGGTCTGTATACCTCGGTCATCAACATTAATTAAGTCAGCAAAAACAAACATCTTATCCTGAATTTGCAGGCCTAATTCAGCATCACTTTCATTAATGCCTTCCATCATTTCTTCACTCAAACCACCGTCCATATAGTTGAGTATATTAGCGGCAGCATCCACACCACCCACATTAGATGCTTTCACACTATCACTACCCGTTAATTGTTTCTCCATCATATCATCCAGCTCTTTAATCGCAGCTGGCTGCACACTTTCCATGGTAGCTATACGCATCACAATATCTGTACGCTGGTTTTCAGGTAGCAACGCTAGCACTTCTGCCGATAAATCGGCATCCAGTAAGGATAAAATAATAGCGATAATTTGCGGGTGTTCCAGACGAATTAAGTCAGCAATGGAACGCACATCCATCCATTTAAGTTGCTCAATCCCTTTACTATTTGCTCCCATTAATATGCGGTCAATAATATTACCCGCTTTATCAGCTCCTAAAGCATCGGTCAGCATATTTCTGATATAAGTATCAGAATCCAGCCCTAGCCCCGTCTCATCCTTAACTTGCAAGATAAAGTTTTCAAGTACATTATCCACCATATCTGCAGTAATAGGGCCTAAAGTAGCCATAGAAGAACCAACGATCTGAACCTCTTTAGGCCCCATATTTTTTAATACAGAAGCGGCCCTGTCCTGGCCGACAGCCAATAACATTAAAGCAGCACGCTGTGTCGCATCTAATTTAATTGCTTTATTCTCAGACATCTGTTCTTAACCATCCTTTAAGCACTTCGGCAACTAATTTAGGATCTTCATCAATCAACTGCTGGATATATTCTAATCGCTTCTCATAACTTTGCGGAGCATCTAGTAACAATAGATCCTCAACACTTGAGGCCATACCTATTTCATCCACCTCTTCACCCCCTTTTTCAGGGACAGCAATAGGTTTCCCTTCTTCATCAAAACGAATGGTGCCACCCATAGCATCAGCTTCAGCATGCGCATCAAGTATCGCCTTAACTTCTTCATCCCTGGCAACTAAACCTCGCATGGTTGGGCGTAAAACACCAAAGATTAAAAATACCACCACCAACACGGCAGTCAACTGTTTTGACGCATCCAGAAACCAACCCTGCTCCCATATAGGCGTATCAGGTAGGGCTTCAATTTCATCAGGGACTCTAAAAGAAACATTAGTAACAGTCACCTGATCACCACGACTACTATCAAAGCCCACAGCCTGCATAACCAATTCTCTAAGTTGATTAACATCTTCTTGCGCATAAGTTTGATTAGTAAATGCTCCATCCTCTAACTGAACTTTTTTATCATCGACTACAACAGCGACAGATAAACGCCGCAAAACGCCCGTTGCCAATCTTGTATGGGTAATCGTTTTATCTAGCTCAAAGTTACGGGTTGCACTCTTACTACTGGATCTTGGTGAACTTGCGCCTGCCTGTGTATCCTGTCCTACAGCAATTTCAGGTGCAACACCTGCGGGTGGAGGTTGATTTGACAATGCACCAGGAACACCTTGAATAGAGGTTGATGCACTTAGTTCATTCTGAGTTTGTTCGCTTCTTAAGGCAGGTAAATCTGGGTTAAACATTTCCTGTGTTTTTTCAGTCACGGTAAAATCGACATCGGCTGAAATCTGCGCTTGCATCCCTTCTGAACCGACCAAGGGCAGCAATATATTTTCTATTCGCTGCATTAAATGTTCTTCAAGATTTTTTTTGTATTCAAACTGCTTTGAAGTTAAATACATATCTTCTGAAGACTCATTTCCGCTCAGCATTCTTCCCTTTTGATCAACGACAGTCACTTGTTTTGATTCCATCATCGGCACACTGGAAGAAACCAGATGAATAATAGCTTCAATTTGACCTTTTTCTAAACTTCGACCTTGATATAAACTGACAATCACTGAAGCACTGGGCTTTTTACGCTTACGAACAAAAACGGACTGTTTGGGTAAAGCAAGAAGAACTCTAGCTGATTTAATATTTTGAATAGTTGCCACTGTTTTGGCGATTTCGCCTTCCAGAGCACGCTGGAATCGCATTAACTCAACATTTTTACTGGTACCAAAACCTGAGTCTTTTTCCAGAATGTCATAACCCGTGCTTTTGGTTCTAGGTAATCCCTGTGCGGCTAATTTCAGTTTTAACTTGCGCACTTGATCAGTAGGCACCATAATCGCGCCGGATTCGGTTTCTACCGAATAATCCACGCCCATTTGATCAAGCGTAGCTAATATTTCAGTCGCATCTTCATTCTCCATCCCTGAAAATAGTAAGTCATAAGAATCTGTATTTGACCACAAGACGACAGCTATACCGACAGCAACACTTAATGCTATGCTTAGCATTAATCCTATTTGCCTAGCCATAGATAAATTACCAATCCCCTTTAAAATAGGAGGGGTTTCTATTGCTTCGGTTAATTTATTTAGTGCACTAGACTGCGAATTTATCTCAGCCAAGTCACCACCGTCTTGCTCACTCATTGTTTTTTTCTTTGGTTACTTAGAACATACTCTTTAAAAATTACTTTAATACTAGCATTAAATGCAAAGCAACTGTTTACTGTATTTAATATCTATTGTAAAAAATTGCTGCACAGCCACTTTTTACAGAAGCATATTTAATTTGAGGAAAATGGGAAGAAAAAAGCGATACCATAAATAATGAAGTGTTTTTGTAAAAAGGAAGTGAGACTTTAGTCTCGCATTCTAATGTCATTAAGTTAAGGACAAGATGTATTTCAAATACAAAAAAAGTTTTCACACAAAGGCACAACACCACTAAGAAGAGCATTTCTTTTTCTTTTCTTTGTGCCTCTGTGGCTTTGTGTGAGTATTAAATTCTGTTGAATCTCTAAACTTAATGGCATTGTCTCGCATTCTATGACAGACCTGACAAGTATCACTTCCAAACAGTTTATTTTTAATAAAACTGTCTCTACATAGGCATATTCATTACATCTTTATAGGCATCAACTAATTTGTTTCTCACCTGCAGCATTGCCTGAAAAGACACACTCGCCTTTTGCGAGGCAATCATCACTTCTGCAAGACTGACATCGGGTTCGCCCATTTCAAAAGATTTGGATAGTGCACCTGATGTTTTTTGTGTTTGGTTAACTGAATCAATAGAATCTTTTAGCATAGCGGCAAAATCTGACCCACCTTCAGTTTCAGCAGGTTTAACCGACTTACTGGATGCTTCAATAGACATCGTCCGCATCTGAGCTAACACTTGGTTTATATTCATATCGCTCATATCATTCTCTCATCGTTATTGCATATCAAGCTATAGTGCTAATATGTTTTCAATCTAAAGCCTATTTAATTACAAGCACTTTTTAAGCCAACAACAAAAAACCGTCACTTTATTTTAGCAAGGTACTGCAACACCAGCATCTTTCATCCGTGCTATTTTATATCTCAAGGTTCTGGGACTAATACCTAATTTCTCAGCAGTAATCTTTCGGCTTCCTTTCTCTTCTCGCAATGTTTGTAAAATAATATTTTCTTCAGCTGACCTCACACTATCGCCTAAACGAGCGCCAGCACTGACAATAGCGGGGGCCTCATAAGCAACAGGCTGTATTGTTTTTACTTGCTCCAATACTGAAAAGTCTTGTCTAGGCATCAACATTTGTTCATCCATATCACCTTCAAACACCAGGCACTCAGGGACAATATAACCATTCTGATGCAAAATTAACGCACGTTGAATCACATTTTCCAATTCCCTGACGTTACCCGGCCAAGGATAATCCTGCATAACTGTTGCCGCATCTTCAGTAAAAACAGGTAAAGCTTTTCCTTCTTGCCAATGTTTTTTTATTAATTCCATTGCCAGCGGCAATATATCTCCAACCCGATCTTTTAAGTTGGGGATTTTAATGGGGAAAACACTTAAGCGATAATATAAATCTTCTCTAAACAAGCCCTGTTCGACATATTCTTTTAGTTTACGATTAGTAGTCGCCAAAATTCTGACGTTTAAGGAAATTTTCTCTTGCCCGCCTAATCGCTCAACTTCTTTTTCTTGCAACACTCTTAATAATTTTGCCTGCAAGCCTATATCCATTTCAGAAATTTCATCCAGTAACAATGTGCCATCCTGAGCTTGCTCAAACTTACCAGGCATTGATTGCACCGCCCCTGTATAAGCACCCTTTTCATAGCCAAAAAGCATCGCTTCCAACATATTTTCTGGAATAGCCGCGCAATTAATGGCCACAAAAGGTCCATCATGATACAAAGAATTTTGGTGAATAAATCTAGCCATCACCTCTTTACCTGTTCCACTTGCACCTTGCAACATAACCGTCACATCTGTTTTTGCTACCTTGGCTGTCAAAGCATAAAGCTGCTTCATTTTAGGATCATAAACCACTCTTTCATTCACCGACTCAGGCTCAACCACCACAAACTCAGCGACTTTTGCCACTAGAACCGACGCTTCAAAAGGTTTAATCAAATAATCTGCCGCCCCAGATTGCATTGCTTCTACCGCTTTAGGGATAGTGCCATAAGCCGTCATCAATAACACAGGGGTCTCTGGATGCATCTGTTGCATATTAGTCAATAGTTGAAATCCATCCATAACAGGCATTTGAATATCACTAACAACTAAACGAAAATTATTTTTTGCCAATTGACTGAGTGCTTCCGTGCCATTATTTGCATAAAGTACTTTATAACCTTCAATTTCCAAGGTATCACAAAGCGCTTCACATAAATCAACATCATCCTCTACTACTAATACATCATACTGTTTCATAACGACTCTCCTTTGGCTGATGTCCCTGCTCTGACAAACTGGTAACATATTGATTAACACAAGGTAATAGCAGGGTAAATACAGTGCCTCTACCTATTTCAGATTCACAATGAATAGAACCACTATGCGCTCTGATCACACTGTCTACAACAGCCAACCCCAAGCCAGTTCCTTTCACTTTCGTGGTATAAAAAGGCTCAAACAAGCGTTGCTTTGTTGTCTCATCAATACCTGAACCATAATCTTGTATTTGAATAGTTAAACTACTTTGATCCTGTTGAGTGACTAACATTTTGACCTGACCACTTCCTTGCTGTACTTCAACGGCATTATTAAGCAAATTCATAATTGCACCCAATAAAGCATCCTCATTTCCCAGCATCAGATCAACGTCTACCTTATTATTCAAAGTAAAATGTAAATCTGTGCCTGCTATCGTGTCCCGCATATTTTCATTCACTCTGCCCAGGAAAGCCTGCAATGAAAATACCTCCATTGCCAAGCGCCCTTCTTTGGCAAAAATCAACATATCATTCACCTGCCTTTCCAGATAATGAAGGCGTTCCAGAATTTTATTAGAAAACTTGATCCGACTATTATCAGGGACGTCTAGCTTATTCATCTGAGAGGCATAAAGAATGGCCGTAGAAAGCGGTGTACGCACCTGATGAGCCATACTGGCAACCATTTCACCCATTGCAGACAAATGTTTCTGCTGATTAACCATATCTTGTAATGAACGTAATTCACTAACATCAGAAAGCAGAATAATCTGTCCTGATTCATTGCTTAACACATTAGAGGTTACACTCACTCGCGTACCATCTCTAAGCTGCCGTTCATGAGGATTATCAAATACAGAAATCAGCCCCCGTTGCATGACATCTGCCCAGTTCTGCCCAATTAAAGGCTCCCCTAAAAATTGAGTTGCAACGTCATTACAATCAATCACTAGACTTTCTGCATTTAACACCACAACGGCTGCAGGTAAAGCGGCCAATATATGTTGCAAGCGGTCTGCAATTTTTTCTTTTTCGATCAAAGTTTTAAGGCGATCTGTACGGGCAGCACTTAACTCTTTAGTTAAAGTAGCGACTTGCGTTTCCAATCCCTGATAAGAATCAGACAAATTTTGTGAAAGCTCATTAAAAAGCTGAAAAGCATCAGTCAACTTTTCGGCTTTAAGTGCTTGAGGATTAACGGGAGTGTTCATATCTAATCATTACTTTTGTTAGTTAACTCTACAAAAGCAAAAACCAGACCAAGTCATTTACACTTTATTTAACAGTAACTTAAAAACAGAATAGCCAATATTTTGACTATTTAAACCACCAACTCGTAGCTGCGATTAGCGATAGCGTAATCGGAGGAATTGAATATATAAGTACGATTACGCTATTGCTAATCGTACCTACGTACTGGTAGGGTGGGCAGTGCCCACCCTACGATCATTCATTTATTACATTCTTGATTTCTACTCGCTGAGTGATGCCGCATAATAAGGTGTATGGAATTGTATCAGCGTAGCTGGCGATTTCCTCTACTGCCAACCCTTCCCCCCAAAGCGTGACTGGATCACCCGCTTTAGCATTGCTTAGATCGCTTAAATCCACAGTTATCATATCCATAGATACCCGACCTACCAGAGACACTTTAATGCCATTGACCAATACGGGTGTACCCGACTTAGCATAACGCGGATAACCATCGCCATAACCGATGGCAACCACGCCTAACACGGTATCTTTGCTAGCGGTCCATGTACCCGCATAACCGACTGACTCACCCGCATTAATTTTTTTTACTGCAATCAAACGTGAATGCAGGCTCATTACAGGTTTCAAGCCCAGCTCGCTGCCTTTACTGCTTTCAAAGGGAGAAACGCCATATAGCATAATACCCGGTCTGACCCAGTCCGTTAATGATTCAGAACAAGCGATAAGACCCGCAGAATTAGCAATACTTCTTTCGCCAGGGTAATTTTTGACAGTTTCTTTAAAAAGTGCAACTTGCCGTAATGTTTCCTGGCTATCTTTATCATCTGCACTGGATAGATGAGTCATTAAAAATATCGGCTGTTTGACTTGAGTGCAGGCTAACAGCCTGGTGTAGGCTGATACATATCCCACCGCCTTAAAACCCAGACGATTCATGCCTGTATCCAGCTTAAGCCAGATGCTTATCGTTTTTGATCCCTGATATTTTTCCAGAATATCTACCTGTCCAGCAGAATGCACCACCACATCCAAATCATACTGGATTAAATCATTAAGCTCTTGCTCACAAACGAAACCTTCTAAAACTGTAATCCTATGCGTAAAACCAGCCTGCCTTAAACGTATACCCTCATAGGCCCGTGCAACTGCCAGGCCGTCAGCCTGTTGCAATGCCTCTGCCATTGATAATAAACCATGCCCATAAGCATTGGCTTTAATAACAGCCATAATCTTGGCATTAGGCGCATAATCACGCACTTTTAGTAAATTGTGCTTAGCGGATGCCAGATTAATGACTGCATATGCACCTAGCGTCATTCATAATCCTCATGATCATAGGGATCACCCACAAAATTCTCAAAACGGGTAAATTGTCCCATAAAGGTTAACCTTACCGTCCCTAAAGGACCATTTCTTTGTTTACCAATAATGATTTCTGCAATCCCCTTATCAGGACTGTCTTCGTTATACACCTCGTCTCTATAAACAAAGACGATTAAATCAGCATCCTGCTCAATCGCTCCTGATTCCCTCAAATCAGACATAACGGGTCGTTTATTGGGTCGTTGCTCTAAATTACGATTGAGCTGCGATAAAGCAACCACAGGTACATTTAACTCTTTTGCCAGAGCCTTTAAACCTCTGGATATATCAGAAATCTGCGCCACCCTGCTTTCACCACTCGAAGGAGACTGCATCAACTGCAAATAATCCAGTACTATAACCCCTAATTGGCCATGCTCACGCATTAATCGTCTTGCTCTCGCTCGCACTTCTGTCGGCGTTAAAGCAGGGGTATCGTCGATAAATAACTTGGTTTCAGCCAACATATTAATGGCTGAAGTTAATCTAGGCCATTCATCATCGTCTAACTTACCAGTACGCACTTTATTTTGATCTATACGTCCCAGAGATGACATCATCCTCATTGCCAGTGAATCACCCGGCATCTCCATACTAAACACGGCAACTGGTTTATCCCCTTTTATAGCAATATTTTCTGCCATATTCATTGCAATGGTTGTTTTACCCATTGAAGGTCGACCCGCGACAATAATTAAGTCAGCTGGTTGTAAACCCGAGGTTAAATCATCAAAATCGTTAAAGCCTGTACTTGCCCCTGTAATACTGCCTTCTTGCTCATACAGTGCTTCTATCTTATCAACAGCATTAGCTAATAGGTTTTTGATAGATTTAAAACCACCCTGCTCTCCACGCTGCCTTTGCTCTGCAATTTTAAAAACATCACGCTCAGCTTGCTCTAATAACTCAGAAGTATCTCGGCCTTCGGTATTAAAAGCAGAATCAGAAATATCTGTACCAATATGGATTAACTGCCTTAATACAGAACGATCTCTAACTATATTTGCATAGGCGACAATATTGGCTGCTGTTGGGGTATCTTTAGCTAGGGTAGCCAGGTAGCCTAAGCCACCAACCGTTTCCAGCTCACCTATCCCTTCCAATGCCTCAGAAAGTGTAATCACATCAAAAGGGTCTTGCTTTTCTGCAAGCTGCTCGATAGCCGTAAATATTAAGCGATGATCTTTTCGATAAAAATCTTCAACAACGACTTTATCAGCTACCGAATCCCAGGTCTGGTTATCCAACATCAAACCACCGAGTACAGATTGCTCTGCCTGGATTGAATGAGGAGGAACTTTTAATGACTCGACTTCGTAGTCAGGTACGTAAGAATAATCTTCCATTAATTTTAAGTATTTTGTATCACAATCTGACTATTATAAAGCTACTACCTAAAATCGGCTGAAAAATACTCAAACATCAGGTATTATTCAAGTAACAATTAATTATTTTTATGGTTATAAACTTACCACAGCTTATCTTTTGGAAGTGAGGCTTTAGCCTCGCCTTAATCGTGAGAGGCTAAAGCCTCACTTCCATGTTATAAATTGTTTAGAAATTTATAACCCTAATAGCAGTGGTTTGTTCATAACCATGATTATTTTTTTTAATCTGTAGTAACTTGCTAAAAGTTACTCTTCTACACACAAGTAAATCATATGACACAAGACGAATTAAAAAAACAAGTTGCACAAGCTGCCCTGGAATATATTAAAGGCGAAACGATTATTGGTGTTGGTACTGGTTCTACAGTCAATTTCTTTATTGATCTGCTAGCTGACTATACAGGCCAAATTAAAGCAGCTGCATCAAGCTCTGATGCAACAACGGAACGCCTTAAAAAAATTGGTATTCCAGTTATTGAATTAAACAGTGTTGATGAAATCGGCGTTTATGTTGATGGTGCTGATGAAGTTGATCCTAACAAAAAACTAGTTAAAGGTGGCGGTGGCGCACTAACTCGTGAAAAAATCATCGCGGCTGCAAGCAAGAAATTTATTTGTATTGTAGACAGTACTAAAATGGTTGATGTTTTAGGCGAATTCCCTCTACCTGTAGAAGTCATTCCTATGTCACGTAACTTTGTGGCTAATGAACTGGAAAAATTAGGCGGCAGACCTGTTTGGCGTAAAGACTATTACACAGACAATGGTTGTGAAATTCTTGATGTCCACGGCCTTAAAATTGTCGACCCCGTAAAATTAGAAGCTATTATCAATGGAATTACGGGTGTAGTGACCAATGGACTGTTCGCACAAAGAGATGCTAACGTTGTTCTTATTGGTAATGGTGACAAAGTAGATACTATGTAAAACTGCTGGTGGGTGGGCAGTGCCCACCCTACGACAGACATAAAAAAGGCCGATACAGCTATCTGTATCGGCCTTTTTTATGTCTGAGCCTGACACTGCAATAGCGTCAGGTTTCAAGCAAAATACTTTTTACAAAGTATCTACAGCATTCAAGTCAGAGAAAGCTTGCTCTAGACGAGTTGCCATAGCAACTTCACCTGCACG
>ENA-OSET01002738-OSET01002738.1-sediment-metagenome-genome-assembly--contig:-NODE-2738-length-16748-cov-3.092616_pt1 | contig 16748 bp, 11 predicted proteins | sample MGYA00237882_ERZ534229 | MGnify/ENA primary metagenome ERZ534229 (study PRJEB26408, sample SAMN06266212) | sediment metagenome | isolation source: Hudson Canyon methane seep mesocosm | place... | reverse complement strand
CTCAGTGGTTACGATGAGCCAAGAACACTCTCTTATCAAATACCGCTATTTGGACCCATAGGCGCTGACGTCAGACACTCCCGCCCCCTCGACGTTCACGTGTATTCGGAGCATTCAGAGGTTGGGAAAATAGTGGAGCATATCTGGCAGAAAAGCTGTCAGGACTTAGCGTTCTCGAACAAGAAGAAGGGAGGCGCACAGCCCAAGACCAGTTATCGGCAGCAGCTTCGGGTGCTGATATTGGACCTGTATGTCGCTTGGAAGACCGATCCCGATCTTTCGGTTGGGGTTCATCTGTCCAACACGGCCTGGAACACTAGCTCGAGATATAATGCCCTGAATCTCTCTCGGAAGATTCCGGGTCTTGTTCACCGGTTGGCGGACTACGGCTACATTCTGCTGTCCAAGGGGAGTTATGCTGGAACTGGTGCCAAAACCAATAGAACGGCGCGGATCATCGCGGCGGAACCATTGAGGAAGCTGTTCAGGGAGGCGAAATTTGGTCGGGAACACATATTTGTGTTTCCGGGCAAGGAAAGCATCGTGATGCATGACGAGAAGAAGAAAGATGTCGAATACGAAGACACGGACTTCACCCGTCGCTCTAGGGCCAACCTCACGGAGTACAATCAGCTGATTGCTCGGACCTTCATTGATGTACCCGACCAAAAAGGGACTGTCATCGAGAGACCGATTAAATCTGGACCTCGCCAAGGAGAGCAAGCCCGCGTTCCTATTTGTGGGGTAAACAACCATGTGCGCCGGATCTTCAATCGATCGGACTGGAATTGTGGTGGTCGCTACTTTGGTGGCTGGTGGCAGAGTGTTGGATCTGACTTCAGGAAGCGGATCCATATCAATGACGAACCAACAGTCGAGGTGGACTTTCAGGCTTTGCACGTGGCGATGCTTGCTGCAGAAAAGGGTGTCGAGTTGAAAGGCGATCCCTATGAACTGGAGGGTGGACTTGTATCGGATTTGGATGCGTCACAGCAGCGAAAGCTCGTCAAAACGCTTGTCTTGATGGCACTCAATGCTCGGGACCGTAGCACCGCTTGCAAGGCATTTCGGCAAGATGCGCCAACTGGTTCTCTTGGGAAGTCGATGACCAATAAGGAGTTGCTTCGAGTACTGGATGCTCTCACCGCGAAGCATCCTTTCCTGGCCGATGGTTTGTGCACTGATCAGGGTATTCGGTTGATGAACATCGACAGCCGGATTGCCGCTCGGGTGATCAACTACTTCACTCGCCACGAAGTTCCTGTGCTGTGCGTTCATGATAGTTTCCTTATCAACTACCGGGAAGCTGCAAGGCTAAAGACCGTGATGAAGGCGGCTGCCCGACTGGAGCTGGGTCGCACGGTGGCGCTGTCCAACAATTATCTGGGGCTAGCGCAACATCCAGAGGTGACAGAGGCTGCGCGAAAGGGGCTTGATGATTGGGGTTATGGTATGGCCTCGGTCAGATTTATTTGTGGTACCCAAAGTATCCATAAGCAGCTGGAAGAGACTCTGAGCCGTTTTTTGGGAACAGAAGATACCATCCTTTATCCGTCTTGTTTCGATGCCAATGGCGGCCTCTTTGAGACGCTGTTAGGGCCTGAAGATGCGGTCATCTCAGATGCGCTCAACCACGCCAGTATTATTGATGGCGTGAGGTTGTGTAAAGCCAAGCGCTATCGTTATGCCAACAACGACATGACAGATCTTGAAGCGCAATTGAAGGCCGCAAAAAATGCGGGTGCTCGTTTCATTCTGATCACCACTGACGGTGTGTTTTCTATGGATGGTTATGTGGCGCGCTTGGATGAAATTTGCGATCTGGCCGATAAATACGGAGCGCTGGTGCATTTTGATGACTGCCATTCAACGGGGTTTGTTGGAGAGCAGGGGAAGGGCACCCACGAATTCCGCGGTTGTATGGATCGCATTGATATTGTCACAGGCACTCTCGGTAAGGCGCTCGGTGGCGGCAGTGGCGGATTTACCGCGGCGAGTAAAGATGTTGTGGCGCTGCTTCGACAGCGCTCAAGGCCCTATTTGTTTTCCAATACCGTTGCTCCCCCCGTGGTTGCCGGCGCCCTTAAGGCGATGGAGCTGGTGACGGGCTCCAACGCCTTGCGTGAAAAGCTAAAAACCAATACCGCCCGGTTCCGCAACGGGCTTGAATCTCTGGGGTTTGAGTTGTTGCCGGGCGAACACCCGATTGTGCCCGTGATGATGCACGATGCACAAAGGGCGAGTCACTTTGCCAATGAAATGCTGAAGCTGGGGGTGTATGTGGTGGCATTTTCCTACCCGGTGGTGCCCCAGGGCAAGGCGCGCATTCGCACACAAATGTCTGCCGCGTTGAGTCACGATGATATCGATCGGGCACTCGAGGCATTTGGCCGTGTAAAGGCATTGTAAACACGCTGGCAAAGCGGACTATTCATTGGTATTTTAGAGCGCATTCCTCATAAAAATAGTAAAGGAAACGTTCAATGGATTACCGCTTGCCACTCGCACAGTTCCGTCATCAGGCCGCCCAAACACCCAACAACAATTGGCTTCATCAGCCCGTGAATCAAGTTTTTCACAGTTTGACCTGGGGACAGGTCGATGAGCAGGCGAAACGCATCGCTTCGGCGCTTCATGCTCAGGGTTACAAGCCCGGAGATCGCATTGCCATTTTGTCAAAAAACTGCGCCGAATGGTTTATTGCCGATATTGCTATAGCGATGGCGGGAATGGTGAGCGTGCCTATCTATTCCACGGCGGGTGTTGACACCATCGCTCATGTATTAAGCCACAGTGAAAGTAAGGCCATTTTTGTTGGCAAGCTAGACAGTGTTGATGCCGCTAATCAGGCTATTCCTGAAAGTGTACTTAGAGTCGCTTTTCCCTATCCCACCTGTAATAACGATGTCGCCTGGACTCATTGGCTGGAAAACAATGAGCCAATGGAAGATGAACACATTGCTGACCCCAAAGCCGATGCACTCATGACAATTGCTTACACATCCGGCAGCACGGGATTGCCAAAGGGGGTTGCTCTTAATTTCAGTAATATTGGTTCTTCCGGATCCAGTAGCGCACGTTCCTTTGATGTATTGCCGGGCGATCGTTTGATGTCTTATTTACCTCTCGCTCATATTACAGAGCGAGCCTGCATCGAATGGACCTCGGTCTATTGTGCAGTCGAGATATTTTTTGTGGAAAGCCTGGACACCTTTATTGCTGATGTTCGGCATGCGCGGCCCACCGCCTTTATATCTGTGCCGCGTTTGTGGACTAAATTCCAGTCTCAAATTCTCGCTAAAATGCCCAATAAAAAACTACAGCGCCTATTAAAAATACCATTTGTTGGCAAAATTGTGGCAGCAAAAATCCGAGAGGGTTTGGGTTTGGATCAATGCCGTTTGTTTGGCTCGGGCTCCGCCCCGATCTCTCCCGATATCCTGCGCTGGTATGAAAGAATAGGCGTGCCTATTTCTGAAGGTTGGGGCATGACTGAAACGTCCGGGCTCTCCTGCAGTACCATCCCTTTTAATACCGAGCATGTGGGCAGCATTGGCAGTCCAGTGGATTGTGTCAAAATGAAATTGTCGCCCGAGGGCGAGGTGTTAATCAGCGGTGATGCTGTGTTTACTCACTACCACAAAAACCCTGAGGCGACCGCGGAAGCCATTGTTGATGGTTGGTTTCATACGGGAGACCGCGGGGAAATAGATGGCAATGGGTGTTTCCGAATTATTGGTCGAGTGAAAGAGCAATTCAAAACCTCGAAGGGAAAATATGTGGCGCCTGTACCCATCGAGAGCCTGCTCGCGAAAAACGCCACGATTGAACAGGTGTGTGTTCTGGGGTCTGGCCGGAAACAGCCACTGGCCATTGCCGTATTGAACGAGCAAAGTCAGGAATACTCTGACACCTTGAAACAAGAATTAGAGCAGACATTACGAGAGGTCAACGCGGGATTGGAGAGTCATCAGCGGCTTGATCATCTGGTGATCTGTAATGACTTCTGGACCATTGAAAATGACTTGTTAACGCCAACCTTAAAAATTCGTCGCAACAAACTGGAGGAGCGCTATGGCGATTACCTGCATCAAGAATTTTCGAGTGAAGTGATTTGGGAGGCGAGTGCTTGAATGAGTAACTCACCCTCTGCGCTGTGTGGCGCAGAGGGTTAAGGTGTCAACGTTTTATTGCTTTCCCAGTCTACTGATCAGATCGCAAACCCGGTTGGAATATCCCCACTCATTGTCATACCAGTTGAAGGCTTTAACAAAGCGTTTACCGGTCACGGTGGTGAATGCCGAATCGTAGATTGATGAATGGCGATTGCCAATGATATCTGAAGAAACCACAGGGGTATCCATAAACTGCAGAATGTCTTTAAAACGTTCAGAGTCTGCGGCTTCTCTCACGGCGGCATGAATATCATCTACCGTAACATCCACTGCCAATTCCACAAACAAATCGACCACTGATCCATCGGGCACCGGCACTCGTGCGGCAATACCGTCGAGTTTGCCTTTTAATACAGGCAACACTTCTCCCACCGCTTTGGCTGCACCGGTGGATGTGGGAATAATATTTTCTGCCGCAGCACGGGAGCGCCTCCAGTCAGAGTGGGGAACATCGGCCAGCCTTTGGTCGTTGGTGTAGGCGTGTACAGTGTTAATAACCCCTTCTACAATGCCAAAGGAGTCGTTCAATACCTTGGCCATTGGTGCCAGGCAATTGGTGGTGCAACTCGCATTTGAAATGATTTGGTGATCGGCTTGCAGGCCGTCTTCATTTACACCCAATACCACCGTGTAGTCGATGGCGTCTTTAGCCGGCACCGTTAGAATGGCTTTTTTGGCACCTGCGGTAATGTGCATGGCCACTTCATCTCGACCGCGGAATACGCCGGTTGATTCAACCACCACATCAACACCCAGGTCTGCCCAGGGCAGTTTGGATGGGTCTCGTTCTTTAAGTAGTTTTACTTTTGAATTCGGTGTGGTTAAACAATCATCTTCAAGGGTCAGCTCTTTTCCGAAGGGCCCCATCACCGTGTCGTAGTTCAGCAGGTAACGCAACGCTGCGTGATCGCCCAGGTCGTTGATGGCAACCACGTCAATGTCGGTGCGCTCGTCTAATATGCGAAAGACCGAGCGGCCAATGCGTCCAAAACCATTAATAGCTACTCTCATGCTGCACCTCCTTGATCGAGCGCATCGTAATGACGAACTACATCCAGAATTCGGCTGGCGTGACCCAAACTCTCATACCAGGCCAGGGTTTTTATCATGCGTCCACCGCCTTTCAGGGTGCCTTTCATGTCGAATAACAAAGAGTGGCAGTTGCCAATCACATCGGAAGAGACAATGGGGTCTTCGGTCACGTCAATGAGTCCCGGGTAGGCGTCTTTTGCTGCGAGCATGGCGCTGTTAATGTCGTCTGCGCTCACGCCTTTGTCTTTAAAGACAATGTTCAAATCCAGTAGTGAGCCTTTCTGAACGGGTACATTCAATGCATAGGCGCTAAGTTTGCCTTCAAACTCTGGCATCACCTTTTCAACCCAGGGGGCAGACTCAATGGTGTTGGGAATAATGTTTTCTGCGGCAGACCGGCTGCGCCTGAAGTCCTTGCCCGCGTAGTCCTGCAGTGGCTGGTCACTGGTGTAGGCGTGAACCGAGGTCATGCTGGCGTAATCGATGGCAAATTTTTCCCCCAGAATCTTGAGCACCAATGCAAATGCTGTGGTGGTTGCTGAACCGGCAGAGATCATTTGGTCTGAGGCTTTTGCCTGCTCGGTATTAATGCCGGATAGAATTAAGCGGTCAATATAGTCACTTGGCAACGTTGACAGCACCACTCGCTTGGCGCCATTGCCCAGGTGCGCACTCATGTCATCGCGGGATTGGAATTTGCCTGTCGCATCGACCACGCAATCAACACCCGATAAGTCCCATGGCACTTCCGCGGGTGTATCTGCTTGCATCATTCTGGTGCGGAATTTGGGGCTGACCAGATAGTTTCCCTCAAGCGTCAGGGAAGAGGCGAGTTCTTCGTTGCCGGAACTCAGCAGATAGTGAAGAATTTCAGGTTTGCCAATGTCTGAAATGGCAACAATTTCGATGTCATCACTGCTGAGCGCTAATTGATAAAGTTGACGCCCAATCAGGCCAAAGCCCATCAGCCCCAGACGGATTTTTCGTTCACTCATAAACTTTGTCCTTATTTTTGGCGAAACGGTTCTTCAAGACTAGTTGACTCAAGGGAGGGCGACAAGCCAGGCGTTTGCCTGGCGGTGTGCTTCAGCCTTGCCAGCCGGTTTTTTCAACAAAATGTTTGCGACACATTGCAACGTAGCGCTCATTGCCACCAATTTCGATAGATTCGCCTTTAGTGACGGCTTTGCCGTTTTCGTCAATGCGCAGGTTCATGGTGGCTTTGCTGCCACAGTTACAGATCGTCTTTAACTCATTAAGTTCATCGGCGATGGCCAGTAACCACTGGCTGCCTTCAAACAGGTTGGCCTGGAAATCGGTCCGCAGTCCATAACACAGCACGGGCACCTTCAGGGAGTCGGCCACAGCCGCTAACTGGAAAACCTGCTGTTTGCTCAAAAATTGTGCTTCATCTACCAGAACGCAATGCAGCGGGCGGTCTTTCATGTCTGTCGCCACATAGGAGAAAAGGTCCATGTCGCCTTGAAAGGCGACCGCGTTCGAGTCTATGCCCAGGCGACTATTGATCGCCCCGGTTTTATAGCGGTCATCCAGCGCCGCGGTCAGCAGCAGGGTGTTCATGCCGCGTTCCTGATAGTTAAAACTGGACTGTAACAATGTGGTTGATTTGCCCGCATTCATCGCGGAGTAGTAGAAATAAAGTTTGGCCATTGAAGGATCGCTAGTTATTTTGTTGATATTAGACAGGGATCGCCTGAGAAAAGTCGATTATAAGTCGAAAGTCGCTTTATTTGCAGGGGGTTTTGCCTAGATGTCGGTAAATAGCTACAATTTCGGTCGATTAGGCGACTTGGTCCCACTTCAGGGGGCGAGGCGTAGACACGTCAAAATACCAAATGAGGAATACCGGGGTTCAATGATCAAATTTAATCAATGGGTAAGTTCTATCGCCGATGCGGGTCGCGAACTATTGTCTCGGGTTGAAAGCCGTCAAGAAAAAGACGAAGCCATTACCATACTTTGCCGGGAGTTGTGCACCAGCAAAGGGGAGGCGATGGGTACCGCAATTGCACACGGTGTGGTGAAGGCCTACCGAGCATTGAGCGCCGAGGGCAAAAAAGATTTTTTTGAGCTGCTGGTGACTGATTACAGTCCGGACCCGGCGGCCATTATTGAGGCGGCCGAACAATATAAGCAGACGCCGGACCGAGCAAGTTACAAAGCCCTGAGTCATGTTATTGAAGCCCGTCGGCAGAACTTGTTTCGACGAATCAATATGGCGCCGGAGGGCACGGCAACACTGATTCAAATGCGCAAAGACTTGTTGGGTCTTTTGCCGGAAAATGATGCACTACGAGACGTTGACTCCGATCTTAAACACCTGATGTTCTCTTGGTTTAACCGGGGTTTTTTAACCCTTGAGCAAATCAGTTGGAAAACCCCCGCACATATTCTTGAAAAACTCATTGCCTATGAAGCGGTGCACGAAATGGAGGGCTGGGACGACTTGCGTCGTCGTCTGGCCGATGACCGGCGCTGTTTTGCTTTTTTCCATCCTGCTCTGGAAGATGAACCCTTAATTTTTGTGGAAGTGGCGCTGGTTAAAGGTATCGCGAGAAATGTTCAAGTGTTGTTGCAGGCCCGCGATGATGAAAGCGCTGAAGTAACAGAAGAGTTTGATACAGCAATTTTCTATTCAATCAGTAACTGTCAGGAGGGCTTAAAGGGGATATCGTTTGGTAACTTTTTGATCAAGCAGGTGGTCATGGAGCTTCGCAACGAATTCCCGCAGCTCAAGCAGTTTGCCACACTCTCACCCATCCCCGGTTTTATGCGCTGGCTTAAAAAGGCGAGAGCAGATGCCTTGCCAGACTTTGTATCCGAAGAGGGGAAACGTTTGTTGGGCATGCTGGATTCTGCCGCTTGGATTAATGATCCCGCCTGTGTCAATGCACTGGAACCTGTGCTGATGAAACTTTGTGCACACTACCTGTCTCAGGTGAAAAGAAAATCTCTCCCCGCCGATCCGGTCGCACGTTTTCACTTGGGCAATGGCGCCCAGATCGCCCGCTTGAACTGGCAGGGCGATTCCTCGGATAACGGCATTCAGCAATCGGCAGGCATTCTGGTTAACTACGCCTACCAGCTGCAAGATGTGGAACGCAATCACGAGGCCTTTGTTAATCAGGGAGTGGTTGCGGCCAGCTCAGAGTTTCAAAAAATATTGAAATAGACAGGCGGGTCAAGTTGAGGGAAGTGCTAGAACAGCCACTTCTCTATTTCCGCCAGGTTTTTAACCACTATTTGTTGAGCCTCCGGTTTTGCCTCGATCTTGCGCGGGTCAACATTGAGCGCTTGTAGTGCATATTCCACCAGTGAAGCCCGGACGCTGATATTGAGCTGCATGTCGTGCATTCCGTAGTCAGAGGCAATGACCGCTTGCTGGGCTTCTGACAGTCGCGTATCCGGGGTCAGTTGGATGTCGACCCGGGTGTGCCAGCGTTCATCCATATCGGCAGAGGCGAGTGCTTTGTCCATAATCTCCGGCACACCGCGAAACCGACTCAGTACAAAATCCCTGAAGCTGCGGTTTTTTTCACAATAGGCACGTACATGCCAACGCAGACCGGTGAATACCAGTGTGTGGGGGTTAATGATGCGTTCTTCCGCCTCCGGGTTGGTCAGTGACAGGTAGGCAATCTCAAGCCGTTTCTGCTCACGGCACGCTTGAATGATGGCTCGCAGTATTAGGGGATCCACGGTCCTGGTTGGCACTTGGAGAATCTCCGTGTGTGCCGCGCCTAAATCCAGCCCTTCAAAGGTGTGGCTGATATCCTGATTGCGGTCGAGCACATGAAGGTATTCATCGGCAATACCTGAACTGAGCACCGGTTTGAACTGGGCCGTGGGTTTGTAACCCCTGAGTTGCCGATCATATTCCAGATTGCCGGGGCCAATATCCGCGATGTAGGCGTTGATGTCCTTTGATGCCTGCTGGCGGCCAATACCAAAGCTGTTACAGAGGTGGTTGGTTGTCAGTCTACCCTCCCACTGGGCGACGATCTCAATCAAACGATAGCGCAACAGCAGGTCCCAGCGAAAAGGCCATTGTTTGCTCATAGTGGGTCTCCGGTTTTGTGATCTGTGGTCAATTCTCGATTTTTGTCAAAACGCTCTGCGCCTGTGTCTGCTTGAAAAGGCGACATGCGTATGTAGCCAATGACTACATGTATTCGAAATTTACTCTATAGTGATTAAGAAATCCAGCCACATGACTGGCCCATGAACATAGCGACAACACGCTCGACGACAAAAGGCAGCCATTATGAAAACAATCAATGACAGATTTTTTTGGAACGCGGAACATCAAAGTCTATTGGTCGATTGGACCGAGGAGCTTGGTGTCTCTTGCCAGCAAATCATCGGTGGCTGGAGCAAGGGTTTGACGGCACGGGATTACCTATTTGGTAAAGAGGATAATTTGGCCCTGGCCGATACTCGATTGGACCTTCTGGCGGAGCAGGTCCACCCGGCCATTGAGGCCTGGCAAAACACATTCCCGCAAGGGGTACTCGACAGCCTCCGTGGCCTTCAGAGCCGCCAGCTTGAAATCATGGCTTTATGTGCCAGTAATGAATCGGCTCTTTCACTGCTGTTGGTGAATGCTAACTTACTTCACATGTGGCTTGATTACTGTGACGTCAAAGGGCTTTCTGCCTGCCAGATGCGCAGAGGCCTGAGGGCCACGCCGGCTGACCTTATGGCGATGATGGGGCTGGACAACAGTCGACTGGCCCTGAGAATGGTGCGCGTATTGGCGGCTGATGCGCTGGCAGTGAATAGTCGTGGCTCACTTCGCCAGCTGTTCTCGAGACCACACATACTGCGTCGCCTGATGCCTGCTGGTCGATTGAATGCCAATCTACTGGACGCCTTGGAGCGCTGGCCCTGGATTGCGGGCCACCCGATTCAGGTGTTGTTGAGCCAGGATTATAACAAAGCACTGCGTAGATCCGTTGGGCGTGTATTGGAGGCAGACCGGGCCGAATTGGGCATGGAGGCCATTGAGCAATTACGAAAATGTTATTCCTACGGCCAGGTCATGCGTGTGGAGGCGAGCTGGCAGTCGAGAATTAACTTGCATGAAGTGCTGGCGACCCTGGATGCTGCGCCTGCACCCAGAACCCTTGCCATAAAAAATCGTCTTCCTATACTTCAGATACCACTGGCGAAACTGGCTTCTGCGCAGGGTGACTGTTTGAAAACACGACATACCCTACAAGTGTCTCGTCACCATTGACCTGAAGTGGTTCGAAAGAACCGCAGGTTTGGCCAGAAAGGGTATGATTCAGGCCTTGGTATAAACCCAAGGCTCTGAAAAATTCAAGTAACAGGAAAGGACCCTTCTGTGCGCAAAGTTGAACTTAACCCTACAGGCTCGATGAACCTTTTATCTCAACAAGAGGTGAGCCTGTTAAAACAGTCCTCGTCGAGTCCCTTGTATCAATTATTTCGTCAGTGTGCCCTGGCCGTTTTAAGCTCGGGAAGTAATACCGATGACGTCGAGGCAATATTGAGTCAGCACCGGTCTTTTGAGGTGGAGGTGTTACAAAGGGAGCGTGGCGTCAAACTGCGCTTAATCAATCCACCCGATCAGGCCTTTGTAGATGGTGAACTGATACAGGGTATCCGAGAGCATTTGTTTGCGGTATTGCGAGATATTTTATTTGTTGCGGTTAAATATGACGATACCTTGTTGCGTGGTAGCTCAGGCCCGGAAGCCACAAACCTGGTATTCGATCTGGTTCGCAATGCCCAGGTGATTGATCCGGAAGAAGAGCCTTGCCTGTTGGTTTGTTGGGGCGGCCATTCTATTGTTGGGCCTGAATACGATTACACCAAATTGGTGGGTTATCGCCTGGGGCTCAGGGGAATGAATATCTGCACCGGCTGTGGGCCCGGGGCAATGAAGGGTCCCATGAAAGGGGCCACGATAGGGCACGCCAAACAGCGTACCTATCGAAAGAATTATATTGGCTTGACTGAGCCCGGCATTATTGCGGCCGAGCCGCCCAATGCGATTGTGAATCAATTGATTATTTTGCCCGACATCGAGAAGCGCCTGGAAGCGTTTGTCCGTTTGTCTCACGGCATTATCATTTTCCCGGGGGGCGCGGGTACTGCCGAAGAGCTTTTGTACATACTGGGCGTTAAGTTAGACAAGCGGAACAAAGATCAGGTGTTGCCTATCGTGTTAACGGGGCCGCAATCGGCCGCGGATTATTTTAATGTGCTGGATGATTTTATTGGTGCAACCCTGGGGCCTGAAGCGCAGGCGTGTTACGAAATTGTGATTGATGATCCGGTCAAAGTCGCCAAAATCATGCGTGCAGGTGTGGCGAGTGTGCGTGATTTTAGGAAAAGTGTCGGTGATGCCTATCATTATAATTGGTCGATTAATATCGATGAAAGCCTACAGCTTCCCTTTGAGCCAACACATGAAAGCATGGGCGCGTTGCGTCTTTTTCACGATGCAGAGCAAGGGGAGCTGGCCGCAGATTTACGGCGTGCCTTCTCCGGCATTGTCGCGGGCAATATAAAACCCGAAGCCATGGCGGCGGTGGCCAAGCTAGGGCCATTTTTACTCTCCGGCGAGCCGGAGTTGATGGAGAGAATGGATAAATTGCTGGAACAGTTTGTGGATCAGGGGCGAATGAAGCTGCCTGGCACCGCTTATTCCCCGTGTTATCGAATTCAAACCGCTCCAGCACCTGGCGGCTAGAGCGAGCTGAAGGGGCGGGCGTTATTTTCCAAAGAGCGACTTTAGTTTGTCTAGTTTTTGATTGTCTTCATCAGACAGCTTTTCAGCTAGTTTCTCTTTGAGACGATTTGTCGCTTCTGCTTTTAAAGCCTTATTGACCTGTTTCCTGGCCTGATCAACGATGGGTTTGATCAGCGCCTGTGACAGCTGTTCGGGGGTAAGCCCTTGTGTTTTGTCGCCGATATCTTTCAAGTCAATATCGGGTAGTGTCAGTGTTTTTTCTCCCTCTTGCGCAAGAATAATGCGCGCAGACGTATTGAGTATGCGCACACGCTCTGCCATGAGTCTGACGTCACTGCCTTCGTAAGTTGAGTTGGCGTCCGTGTTGGACTGGTTTGCAGATCCCGCTTTGAGCGTATCGAGTATTTCCTGCAGATTGCTGTCGGTGTTTTCCTTGATTTCTGCAATTAAGGCGGCGCCATCAATGGTAATGTCACGAATGACCAATACATTTTCAGTGACCGAACTTGTGTCAATCTCGATGGCGACCCGATCCATCGAAAAAACGTAATCGCTGTTATAACCTTCAGGGTTAGCTACCGTCAGGCCGAGTAACTCTCCTTTTCCTTCGCTGAGAGTAATGTCGGCTTTGTTGAGTGTGACTGCCGTTTGGGTCGCCTCGCTGCCTGCTGTTTCAACGGCCACTTTGATCAACTGATTAAGATTGTTTAAACCAATGGTGGCAAATACGGCAATGATAACAACTAGGGCCACTAGCAGGCCGAGTAAAGGTTTCGCAATTTTCATATTGATTTCCTGGTTGGGTCGATAGCTGAAAAATTTTAACGATTATTTTTAATGGTTATTTGGCAGCCAAAAGCTGAATGTACTGCCTTGCTGCCAGACGCTGTCAACGGTAACCATTCCCTTATGTAATTCCACCAGTTCTTTTACCATCACCAGTCCCAGTCCGGTACCCTCAATGTTTGAGCCCGTCTCTTTATCAATCTGACTGAATTTCTGGAACAGCTTGGGTATGTCTTCGGCTTTAATACCGTTACCGTGATCTTCAACGATAAATTGTATGCCGGGGCGACCTTTCCAGCTTTCGGCGTCAATTGTTAAGGTGATTGCGCCTTCCTTACTGTATTTAATCGCGTTAGACAGTAGATTAATCAGAATCTGCAAGAGTCGCTTCCGGTCTGCAAAACAAGCTTCCGTGTTCAGGTTTATGATGATTTCCTGATCCTTGTCTACAGGAATGAGCGTCGAGAGTTGTTGATTTAATTGCTGTGTCACATCTTCAAGGGAGACAACATCGCAATGAATCTCCATCTTCCCGGCTTCGATTTTCGATAAGTCGAGAATGTCAGTAATGAGAGACAATAAGTGCAAACCATTTTGATGAACAATTTCCAGGGCATCCCGGGTGCGTGGGTCAAAGTCTTCACCCGCTCTGGTGAGAATGCGTTTGGTAAAACCAATGATGGAGTTTAAGGGGGTGCGCAATTCATGAGACATGCTGGCCAGAAAATTACTTTTGGCGCGATTGGCAGATTCAGCGCTGTTCTTGGCAACCTTGAGTTCCCGGGTCTTGTTTATGACTTGTCGGCGTATCGCGGTGGACTTGCCATGTACCGTTAATAAGTAGACCCCTGTGAGGCTGAGCAACAGCAAACCACCAATAAGCCCTAACCAGATCCCCCAATGTTGTTCGGCAACCAGCAGGCTGTGAGGAGGTTTTATTTTTAAGGCCCATGTTCGAGACCCGATCTCGATCTCTTGCTGGTAAACAACGTCATCCAGAGTCTGCTCGGATCGGCCGTAGAGCCATTCGGGATTGTCGGGATGGGTGATATCAACCAATTCAACCTCGTAAGAGCCACTGTTCAGCCCTTTTAGTGCACCTTCCACGAGAGTGTCTATGTCGAATACACCTAATACAAACCCTTTGGTGACTGATACTTGATCGACCGTACTGTAAACAGGTTTCATTAGTAAAAAGCCGTAGCGTTTATTACCTTCCTGTTCTTGTACCAGTTGAATCCTGCCTGTAGCTATGGCTTTTCCTGTTTGTGCCGCGGTGGTCAAGGCAGCTTTGCGAGTGGCCTGAGAGGCGAGATCATAACCCAGCGCTTGTTTGTTGCTCTCTAAAGGGCTGACAAAAACGACCGGCAAATATTCCTCGCGCATGTCGGCGGGCACTAGCTGCCCGCGATGGTTGCGCTCTGTAATACCAATTGATGCCTGATCTATTGCTCTTAGCTGGTCTTCAACCATAGCACGCCCGTTGAGTTCAACACGGGGTATCCATTCTAAAGCCCGTAAGCTCGGATAGGCGGGGGCGATGCCTTCCGCGTATAACTTGAACTCCCGATATTGAAGTTTGTCACGCGTCTGGGTAAGGGCGTGTAAGCCCTGCACGCTGTTCGCCATATTTTTGATATGTGTGTTAATGGCTAGCGTGAACAGTTTACTTTGTTGAACGATTCGTCTTTCACTTTTTTCAAACTCTATTGATCGGGCGAAGTCAAACATCGCCATGATGAGTAAAAACAAGAAAAAGTAAGGCCCCACAATACGCAGGGATTGAACCGCCTTGTATTTATTGCCGCTGTAGAGAAGTAACAAGTAGAGGGGCAGTATGATAAGTACGCCGATGCTATCGCCGACCCACCAGGTGAACCAGTGCCTTGGAGCGTCTTCAAGCGACAACATAGAGATGCCACCGAAAGTGAGAGTGGCGACACTGGCTGATATCAAACAACTAATGGGCCCAGCCCACATTAACAAGCGGAAAATGTCACGCTCTCGAAGCAGTACTTGGGTTTTAGCAAGGAAAGGGAAGATCAATTTCCGGCTGACATAGACCTGAAGGCAAATTCCCAGGGAAACCAATAGGGCGGAGATCATGGCCGTGGCGTCAATGCCATAGTCCAGGCTCGCATACAAGCTGTAACCCATGGCCCCGAGAAAAACGCCGGGAAGAGCCCGGTTGCCATATCCCAGAGCGTAAACGAGTGCCACTCCTGCCGAGGGCCAGATGGGGTTGGTAAAACCCGGAGGTATAGAGAGGTATTCACTGGATACGGCTACGACGAAATAGCTGACCGCCACCAAAAGGCTCAATAAAATCAGGTGCTTAGATAGCTGACCCAAGATCCGTGCGGAATTCACTTCAGGCTCCGTGTGAAAGTGCTCAAATTCAATATCTCTCGCCGTTTTGTATGTCTGGAGAATATCACTGTTTGCCAGCGTAATGGGATTCCACTTTGCCCAAGCTGCCCGTTCATCGGAAATTATAACCGCTTATCAGGATCTGGAAGCATCAATTTTCTTTCTTTCGTAAAGTGTCGTTCATAGGTTCGATTTTAACAATAGCCAGGCAAGAGTGTAGGGCCCTAAGAATCTTGCGTTGAAAGGAGTTGTGGGGTGATGGCAGTCATGGAGTTGATACGGGTGGGCTCTCGCAAGCGGCAAAAGGGCTTCACTTTGCTGGAAGTCTTGGTCGCAATGGCAATTGTAGCCGTAGGGTATTTGGGTTTGTTGTCAGTGCAGGTCAATGCATTACGATTTCTTCAAATCGCATCCAGTGAAGGGCGGGCAGCACTGCTAGGCCACAATTTGGCCGAGCGAATCAATGCGAACCCTGGGGGAGCCCACTACATCAGTACCGACGAGTTTGGTCCGGGGGAGCCCGATCAATGGCATGCCGCTCCCGTTTGTCAGACTCAGGCATGCACTGTTGAGCAGCGGGCTTATGAAGACATGGCTGAGTGGATCACGCTCAGTCGAGAGTCTCTACCGGGCTTCGCGGGCGGAACGCTGAGGCGTGTGACGCCTGGCGGAAAAACCTCGTCCGACCTGCGTGAGTTCATCATTACTCTTTACTGGCATGTAGACCGCCCTCATGAACAATTATTGGCCTGTTCTATCAGTGGATTTGAGCGTTATGCCTGCTGGCAAATGCGCTTGGGGGTTCGTTAAATGAAACGCTGGAATACTTTTGGATATAGCTTGATCGAATTGATGATTGCGCTGACTTTGGGTTTGATTCTCGCCGCCTCCATTGTTCAGGCGGTTTTGGCAGCGGGTCAACATTATCGTGTCTCTCAAACCTTAGCGCGAATCATGGAAGGCGGGCATTTTGCTCTGGATTTAATTGCCTCGGATATTCGGCGCGCAGGCTATTGGGGTCTTTTTACCGCGTCTTCAGGAGAAGGCACAGGGCTTGGGGTAGGAGGAACCTTAAGTACGGTCGAGCCAAACCCTCGTTGTGAATTAAATGTGGCGAGCTGGGCTAAGATGATAGATCGCCCTTTATTGGGATTTAATGATTCAGCTGTCGACTATAACTGTATCTCAGGGTCAGATTATCTTCGGGGGGATATATTACTGAGTCGTCATGTGACATCGCTGCCAATCGGCATTGCTGGAAAGGCTGTTGCGGGCCGGCAATATCGTGATGGGGGTATTTACTTGCGTGGGGGGATGTCTGAGGCGAAGCTATTCCGCGGTCGCGATAAATTGGCAGATAGAAATGAGCTGGATGTGTTCACCGCACTGGATTACCCATTAAAGATTCATGCCTATTATGTCGGTTTAACTAATCGTCGGTGTCAGGGAGAGAGGATTCCCGCCCTGTTTCGTAAAAGACTCACCGCGACGGGCAAGCGCAGGCGCGAGGAGTTAATTGCAGGCATAGAGAATATACAATTCCAATATCTTATCGATGGGCAGTATTTCGATGCCTCGCCAGCGATCAACTGGTCATCGGTTAGTGCGGTCAAGGTTTGGGTTTTATCAAGAGCTATCTGCCC
>ENA-OSET01002737-OSET01002737.1-sediment-metagenome-genome-assembly--contig:-NODE-2737-length-16749-cov-8.871281_pt1 | contig 16749 bp, 16 predicted proteins | sample MGYA00237882_ERZ534229 | MGnify/ENA primary metagenome ERZ534229 (study PRJEB26408, sample SAMN06266212) | sediment metagenome | isolation source: Hudson Canyon methane seep mesocosm | place... | reverse complement strand
AAGTGACAGCCTCGGAAAATTCTACATTAACCGTTAGTCATAGAGATGGTAGTGATGCTACAAGAACTGAAGCCAATCTAGCCGTATTTGGCTTTGATGATAATGATGCATTTAACGTATTGTTAAACCAGATTATTAATGTGAAGCCAGAGCATAAAACGTTTCAAGAACATAGTAATTATGTTTTAGCGATGCTGGTTGAGTTAAATCCTCAAGATGCGATGGAGGCAATGTTGATTAATCAGATGGTATCGACACATGTCTTAGTAATGGAAATGAGTAAGCGGATCTTGCTTCCTGACCAGTCAGTCGAAGGTGTTAATTTCAATATAAATCGAACAACTAAGCTTCAACGTACCTTTGTTACACAAATGGAGGCCCTGCAAAAGTATCGAAATAAAGGGCGGCAAACTATTCAGGTTCAGCACGTTAATGTTAACGATGGTGGTCAAGCAGTTGTTGGAAATATTGATAGGGGTAGGGATTAATGACTTTTTCTGACATACCCCATGAAAGCAATCTCTGCGGCGCTCATGCAAGAACTACGGGCAATCCCTGTAGAAAATACGCCATGACAAATGGTCGGTGCAAACTACATGGAGGTAAGACGCCAATCAAGCACGGATTACGAACAAAAAAGTCTGAAGAATTAAATAAACGCATCAATTCATTAATCAAGGACAGTAAAAAGTTAATGGCGGAGCTAGTCAATCCCTAATAGCTGGGGTAAATATATTGTTGTATACCGCCTTTAATTATCTTGCTTATACTCATGTTCAAAATAATAATTAGTGGCTTCAACAAAGCCTTCAACGCTACCGCAATCAAAACGACGTCCCTTGAATTTAACCGCTAACACTTGGCGGTCTTGAGCTAACGCTTTTAAGGCATCAGTAATTTGTACTTCACCATTACGGCCTGGTGGGGTATTGCGTAAATAAGTAAAGATTTCTGGCGTTAGAATATAACGACCAATGACGGCCATATTAGTCGGAGCATCTTCAGGTTTAGGTTTTTCAACCATATCGGTTACTTGATAAATACCAGGTGCAATTTCTTCCCCCGAAATCACGCCGTAACTTTCGGTGTCTTCCATAGGTACTTCTTCAATGGCAATAATACTGCACTGATAACGTTGATATAACGCTGCTAACTGACCCAAAGCACGTAAATCGTCGCCGTCTGACGGTTTAGCACATAAATCATCCGCCAACACGACAGCAAATGGTTCTGTTCCAATCATCGGCTCACCAGTCAAAATTGCATGGCCCAATCCCAACATTTCCCTCTGACGCATAAACACAAAATCACAGGTATCCATCACACCACGAATATCATCTAAATATTTTTCCTTAGATGTACCTTGTATTTGATGTTCAAGCTCATAGTTATTATCAAAATGGTCCGCAATCGCACGTTTACCGCGACCAACAATAAACCCAATTTGAGTCATACCCGCTTCAAACGCTTCTTCAACACCATATTGAATGAGCGGTTTATTAACAATTGGTAACATCTCTTTCGGCATTGCCTTAGTAGCAGGTAAGAAGCGTGTGCCATAGCCGGCAGCAGGGAAGAGGCATTTTCGAATACGGGGTGTGGATGGCATTTACGACATTCCTTGTCAAAGATAGAGGATGATTTCTTATGAGTAACGCATTATAGAGCGATACTCACAAAAAAGCCCCCCCCTTTAGTAGGGGGATGCTGATGAACAATTAATGTGATATGGTTGCACGGCTAAAAGCCGCTCCAACAAACTTATTAGAGTGAAAGCCAAACATATGTCTTTACGGAGTAGTACATCGACAAGAGGAGCTGTTGCTTCTATTTAAAGATAAGGATGAATTTGTAGTGGGAAAGGGAATATGAAAGGAAAAGGAAAGATAGAACTTAGTCATACAATGCATGATTGGGATAATCTATCGGAGATAATTAAGCAGTCACTAAGTATCAAAAAACACTATGATTTTTTCGAGTGGTTGCAAACCTATGTTGCTAAGTCTATCCCCCACGATGTTTTGATTGCCTCTTGGGGAAATTATACTACGGGTCAATTACATTTCGATGTTGCTTCGGTTGACCCTTCGATAAATACGGGGGTGTTAATGGAGGGGGATCACGAGGTTTCTCCATTAATTACTGATCTTTATCATCGTTGGGCCGCCATGGGGGAAAGATGGTATGTTCTCAATAACTTTAATGAAATGGGTATAGATACACTAGAAAAGTGCTCGCTCATATCATCATTGACACAAATGAAGTCAGTTTTGGTTTACGGTACTCGTGATTTGCGCGGTAAAAATGATTGCCTATATGTCCTGTTTAGCAAGCAAGTGAGTAATGGTCTAAATTCATCTGTACTCGATGTATTAATGCCTCATATTGATGCCACTCTTAGACGAGTTGAGTGCCTACTTCCAGAAATTATAGAGGAACCTTTGTCTTTAAAAGTCAGCCTGACATCACGAGAAAACGAGGTGATGGAGTGGGTCTGTATGGGGAAGACAAATGATGATATTTCTACCTTGTTAGGTATAAGTATTAATACGGTAAAAAACCACCTTAAGCGTGTTTTTAATAAACTAAATGTTATAAGTCGAGCCCAAGCCGTAGCCCAATACCAAGTCACAGTAGAACAAATAAAATAATACGAATTTATCGTGATCTTAGGAATGAATATCGAGGATGATTGATTGGAATATTTAAGAAATAAATCGTTATTGCAGCGCAGGGGGAGTATAAGCAATACGTTACAAGCTTCTTTCGATGGGTTGGCAACGATCGGGGCATTTTGGGGGCTGATGATTTGGAACTTTGGGGCGTTAACTCCAGAGTACATCATTATGCTTCTCTTATTGATTGGTTGTATGACAGTTATTTACGATTACTTTTCTCTTTATAGAACTAATCGTAATTTTACTAGAAAGGCATATATCTTACTAAAGTCATGGACTGTGAGTTTCTTAGTATTGACTGTCTTGGCCTTTTTGAGCAAACAAAGTGATAGTTATTCACGTGTGTTTGTGGGGCAGTTTTTCTTGGTGGGCTACCTGCTGCAATTGCTTATGCACTTTTGCGTGGGAATGACTCAGAAGGCCCAATTGAAATATGGTCAAAGTTCACAAAATGCGATACTGATCGGGGATGGGTTACTTGTAAATTATCTAAATGAGAAGATAAATGCTAATTCTTGGCTAGCACAAAATGTAGTGGGGAAAATAACTTATGGAGAAAAGAGTAACTCGTTAGAAGGTGGCGGTAAGGATAATGGGCCCAAACTTCTGGGAACTATTGATGAGTTGACTGATATTTTGAAAAAAAATAATGTCAAAGTTGTTTATTTGATTATTCCACTTGAAAGTTCTAGTCTTCTCGAGGGACTCTACTCAAAATTATTACAACTGCATGTTGAAATCCATTGGGTACCTGATATTTTTTCTCTCAGACTTGTCAATCATAGTGTTAAAGAGCTTGCTGGCATTCCCCTTATGACGCTATCTGAGACACCTCTAACGGGAAGCCGGTTAGTGATGAAGTCAATTGAGGACAGAGTATTCTCGGCCATCATTTTAGTGTTGATATCCCCAGTTTTTCTGGTTATAGCGTGTGCTATCAAAATTAATAGCTCAGGCCCTGTTTATTTTAGACAGAAAAGAGCTGGGTGGGATGGTGAAGTATTTAATATTTGGAAGTTCCGTAGCATGTACGTGCATACAGCTGAAAATGGAGCTATAAAACAAGCCGAAAAAAATGATTCACGAATAACAGGTGTGGGCGCATTTTTACGAAAAACAAGTCTAGATGAACTGCCACAATTGTTTAATGTGCTTGCTGGAGATATGTCACTTGTCGGACCAAGGCCTCATGCAGTTCAGCATGATGAAGAATACTCGCAACGAATATCAGATTATTTTGTTCGGAATAAGATTAAGCCTGGAATGACGGGGCTGGCACAGGTACGAGGTTTTCGTGGCGAAACAAAAAATATTGATCAAATGATACAGCGAGTTGAGTCAGATATTGAATACATTAATAATTGGTCTATTTGGCTTGATTTAGTGATTTTACTTCGAACTGTAGCTGTATTAAAAGGTGAAACTGCTTATTGAGGTGACATTCCTTACCCCCCCTTAAAAGGGGGGGGCCTGATCAGGCTATTTCTAAAATATACTAAGTACTCTATGATCATAAACATTGAGTATAAGAAAAGAGCGATTAATGTGATTAATAATATATTTATGGTGCTAATGACCCTGTTTACCAGCACTTCATTTGCAGCATCGTACAATTTTGTTCAGGACTCTTTCATTGAAGAAAATATTGCATCTCAATTGACTATGGATGTCACCCAGTCTGGTGATGATGTTCTATTTACATTTTATAACGATGCATCAGAAAATATATCATCATCACTGACAGATATTTATTTTTCAGATAGTGATGCACTCTTTACTGATGTAAGCGTCTATGCAGATTCCGGTGAGGGAGTTGCATTTACTAATGGTGCAAAACCATCATCATATAAAGGCGATTCAAAAAGTTCGTTCACAACAGATTACTCAGCAGATTCTGATAGTCCTGTAAGTGATAATGGTGTTTCAACATCATCTGAGTGGGTAAGCTTCTTGGGCACTTTAGATGATCTGAATACATATTCTATGGTACTAGATTCGCTCACAAGTGGTGACTTCCTTGTAGGTCTACATATTCAATCGATTAATGGTGGTAGTAGTGACTGGTATTTATCAACTAGTGTATCAAGTATAAGTGCTGTTCCTTTGCCTGCCGCTGCGTGGCTGTTTGGTTCAGCTTTGATTGGTTTCGTTTCGGTTCAAAGCCGCCGTAAAGTTTAATTTTTAAGGAGATAAATTGTGAAAGTAAGAAATATTTTAGGAGCAGTATTAGTTGGGACTACTGTTGGTATGGTAACTCCTACCTATGCTGCCAGCGTTGGTCTGATTGATGTAACAGTCGATGGTGCGTATGAGTCGATTGGTGGAGCCTTCGATGCCACTGGCGATTTGTATTATGATTTAGCTCTTAGTGCTAATGGACATCTTGATTCTGCAACATCAAGCTTCACATTCTTTAATGGAGATCTAGATTCTAACGTAGAACTGACGGCAGAGCTCTATCAAGATACTAATGGCAATGGTCTTTTGGATGTAGGAACTGATGAGTTGTTGGACTCTGATGTGAGTACTGGAATTGAAGATGGCGCCGTTCTTAGTGGATACTTGAGCGGTGTAGCTTCGTATTTTGTTCGCCTTCAATCAGTCGAGCTTTCTTCATATTCAGGTAGTGCATCTGCAGTTAGTTCTGTACCTGTTCCAATGGCAGCATGGTTATTTGGATCTGCCCTAGTGGGTGCTGGTGTTTTTAAACGTAAAAAGAAAACTGTAGTTTCAGCATAATTAAAACTTGATTATGCAAGAAGAAAAGGGGCATCATGCCCCTTTTATTTATTGAGTGGTTAGATATGAGAAATTTCATGATGCTAAGAGTAATATTATCGATTACCCTTGCCACAGCCTTATTACCTATTAGTTCTGTCTATGGGAGTGATGTAGAGCCCTATCAGCTAAAAGAAGGCGACATGATTGATATTTCTGTTTGGGATGAGGACTCATTGCAAAAAGAAGTACGAATATTGCCAGATGGAAGTATCACCTTTCCTCTCATTGGTCGCCTTGAGGTTAAAGGGCTTTCTTCTACGGATATTGAACTACAAATTAGTAACAAACTCAAAGAGTATATTCCCGATCCGGAAGTTACTGTTATGGTAACGAATACGGATGGCAATCGTATTTATGTGCTTGGAAAAGTAAATACGCCTGGCCCGATATTAATGGCTGGTCCTATGACTGTTCTGCAAGCATTGAGTTTTTCTGGTGGGTTAGATAAATTCGCTGCCCCTGAAAAAATAAAAATAATTAGAAAGTCAGCCTCTGGCCAGAAAATATTACCTGTTAATTACAGAAAACTATTAGAAGGTGTAAGTCTGGAAGAGAATTATTCATTACAAGCTGATGATACAATACTAGTACCATAGTTCTGTATAAATTCTCATAAATATTACCATTATGGCTAAAATTGATAATTACATATGCAATGTGTGCATTTTTTCTATGGCATTTTTTGTGGTTACATTTTCCACTACAAGTTTTGCAGTAACACTACAGCATCAGTTTGCCAGTCCTATCACTGGAGAATATGAGACAAACCCACAAATGTCATCTTCAGATGAGAAATCGGTGACCCGAAAAGTTGTAACTCCCTCTTATGGAATAAGCGCTATTGACGGCAGAAATACGTGGTTTTCTGATCTAGCAGTACGTGTAGAACGCTCTTCTGATCAGGAGGTAAGCATTAACCGAGAAGACCCCACTCTTAACATGGGTTGGGAACATGAATTAGATAGAGGTATCTTCACATTAACGGGTCGCTATGATGAAAAATCTACTCGTGTTAGCGAGTTAGAAGATACAGGACAAATTTTTTCTGATGGTACTCGTAAAAGTCAATCATTGAGTTCAACTTACCAAGAGTCAATAAATGAAAGAATGGCTCTGACATTTAATGCTCAATATGATTCTATTTCATATTCTGGAGGCGATCTGACGGATTACAATGCTCCTTCAGCAAACGTATCATTTAATTATTTATGGTCTGAACGTTTCGAACCATTTATTCAGCTTTCTATTTCTCGTTATGAGCCTAGCAAAGATCTGGTAGATACCAGTTTCTATAGTGGTGATATTGGCTTTAACTGGATAGTAAGTCAGCAGTTTGATTTATCATCACAATTAGGTACTAATCATATTTCAGGTGGTAGTTCTGATACGGACTGGCAGGGACTTATCAATGCCACCTATACGAAAAATTTAACTGAAACAAGTATTGAGTTGTCGCGAAGTCTTTCACCTAGTGGTTCAGGTGGTTATCTGAAATCAGAACGTATAAAATTTGATTGGCAATATGACATTAATGAAAATATTACTACTGGACTAAATATTAACTTCATTAAAAATCAGTCCGAAACACTTACTTTCGGGGCTTGGTATAAATACGAACTAACACGATCTTGGTTTATGAAGTTAAATGCCGAGCATAGAGAAAGGGAAGAAGCTGGTTCAAGGACAGTTACAACCACAAATCAACTTATATCAGCGACATTAGAATATAATTTTTCAAACATATAACAATAAGAATTCATAGATATTATGGCAACAGAGTATGAAATGACGATGCATGACTATTTAGAGATAGTACATCGACGAGTTTGGTCTATTTTAATCAGTTTTCTATTAGTTTTATCTGTGTCGGTTGTGATATCCCTCATTATTCCAGCAAGCTATGAATCGAGTGGTACCATTTTAATTGAGTCACCACAAATCTCGCAAGATATCGTGCAATCAGGTATGACGGGGTTGGCTGATGAGCGTATAGAAGTCATCAAGCAACGTGTAATGACGCGAGAAAATTTATTAAGCATAATCAATAAGTACAATTTATTTAAAGAACAAGATAAAAAGGCTCTGCCATCTGAACTGATTGATGAGATGCGTGAGCGAATTAAGATTGAGTTGCTTAGTGCAGGAAAGGCAGGGAGCCGTGGCAGTCCAACAATTGCATTTAAAATTTCATTTGAATATCCACATGCACAATTAACGTACAAGGTTACAAATGAACTGGTGACACTTTTTCTCGATGAAAATGTAAAAGCACGGGTGGAGCGAGCTACTGAGACAACACAATTTTTAGAGCAAGAAGCAAACAGGTTGAAAAGTGACTTAGAAGGTGTGGAGAGTCGTGTCGCAGCCTTCAAGCAAGAATATGCCAATGCGCTACCAGAGCATTTAGATATGCATATGGATATGTTGGAAAGAACTAAATCAACCATATTTGAACTTGAGCGGGACTATAAAACAGCCCAGTTAGAAATTCGCAGATTGAATGTCGAACTTACAGCCGTAAAAGCTGGCCCGACAAATAATATGTCCCCATCCGGCAGTACTTTAATGCTTACTGATCTTGAAAGGGCAAGGCTGAACTATGATGATTTACTAACAAGATATAAAGAAACCCATCCGAGTGTGAAAGAATTAAAGCGAAAAATTGAGATGTTAGAGAAAAATTATAATTTAGATGATTCGACTCGCGCCGCACCATCAGAACAAGCCTATTCCACAATCGATAATATGCAAGTAAAGCAGTTGCAATTAATGCTGAATTCAGCAAGTCTTCGCTTAAGTTCATTAGGACGACAGGTAACTCCTTTACGAGAAAAACTGGAGCAGTTAGAGCAACAGATAATTCAGACGCCACAAGTTGAGCTCGGGTTAGCATCATTGTTGCGAGATCACAGTAATGCAAAAAATAAATACGAAGAAATTCTGACTCAACAAATGAATGCTCAAATTTCAGAAAACCTTGAGCAAGAAAATAAATCTGAAAGGTTCTCATTGATAGACCCGCCGTTACTGCCAGATAAACCGACGAAACCTAATCGCATTAAAATTATTTTAATGGGATTGTTTGCTGCTGTTTCTGCTGCAGGGGCTCTGGTGTTCTTGCTTGAAGCCTTAAATCAGCGTATTCGTGGAAAAGCAGCACTGACAGCTATTATGCGTGAAAGCCCTCTTATAGAGATTCCTTACATAACGACTCAGCAGGAGATTGCAGGTAAGAAACGAAAACATTATTTGATAATAATTGGTTTCATAGCTACGTTGTTGGCTTGCTTGTATATTGTACATATAAGGTATATGCCTTTAGATATACTGATGTATAAAATAATCTCTAGATTAAATTAAGGAATAGGTGAGATGGAACGGATTAAGCATGCACTTGAACTTGCAAAACAACACCAGAAAGTCTCCAATGCTGAGCCACAAACTGTTGAAATACAGACTGAAAAAGAGCCCAAACAGCCACAGTACAGTGAAACGCGAGTAGAGATTTTAGATAAGAGTCATCTAGAGAAGAATAGAATTGTTGCTCATAATAAAAATGATTATTGGTCACTTCCCTTTGATATTCTTCGAACCCAAGTGCTCGCTAAAATGAAGGAAAATGGTTGGAGAACTATTGCTATTAGTTCGCCTATCCCTGAATGTGGTAAATCAGTTGTAGCCATTAATCTTGCCATGAGTATTGCGCAGCATACAACAACTACAGCTATGTTAGTGGATTTTGATTTGCGAAGACCGAGAGTTGGACAGTATCTAGGATTGTCAAAAGAGATTTCATTTAATAACGTGTTAGCGGGTGATGTGGAACTATCTGAGGCACTTGTAAACCCAAGTATACCAAGATTTGTTGTCTTACCTACAGCAAAGCCCATTGCTCACTCATCTGAAGTGTTATCTTCACAAAAGGTACAAAATTTAATCTCAGAAATGCGTAACCGCTACGAAGATCGTATTATCTTATTCGATTTGCCTCCTATTTTAGGGGCTGATGATGCGATAACGATGATGTCACAAGTTGATTGCATCCTTCTAGTTGTGGCGAATGGAGCAGTGAGTGAAAATCAGCTTCAAGAATCAATGCGTCATATCAGACGCGATAAGCTTCTAGGTACAGTGTTGAATAAGAGTGAAAGCAATCAAGAAAACTTCTACGGTTATGATTAGGGGGACTTAAAACTAGATGTTGCAGACAATAGTGAAGTTATTTGGCTTTATTTTTATTTTTAGTTTAATAACTGTATGCATGGCTGATGAAGAAGATCTAATCGCTGTAGCAAATTGGGACTTTGTTCCTTTTCAGAACATTAATAAACCAATAAATATTGGTGTAGTTGCTTTTCATGTGAATGGTATATCACATGTTAAGTTTTCTATAAACGATGGTGACTGGGTATCTGTAAGTGAGAAAATATTGAACCAAGATACTCAAGTTAAAGAATACTTTATAAGAGTAGATCCATCGGATTATGTGGGCAGCACTTTAACAATAAATGCAATTGCTTACCCGGTAAGTGGGAAAAATAAAGCTCTTGAGCCAATGCTACTCTATAAGGAACGTGATAGTGATAAATTAAGTGAGAGCACTGCTTATGTTTCAGTTAGTGGAAAGGATAGTTTAAACAATGGAACACGCTTAAAGCCATATAAAAGCATCGTGTTTGCACTGAAGAATGTAAGTGATGGTGGTGAGGTAATAATTGTCGATCCTGGAACTTATAATCTAGATGGTCGGGTTGATAGAGAAAATGTTCGACAGTGGTTAACAATAAAGGGTATTGAAGGAGTTGACAAGAAAAAAATCATTTTATCTATGCCCAATCGTTCACTAGTCAGGTTAAATGTAGATAGAGTCAAATTTGAGAATGTTTCACTTGATTTCGGCATGATTCAGCAGATTTATCCTGAGAACAATCAAAACTTATGGTTTGACAATGTTAGATGGTTTGATGGTAATGGGAAATCACATGCATACAGTATGGACTTGCCTCCTGTCAGGACATCAAGGTACATCAAAGGATTTTACGTCACTAATGCAGTTGCGGAGGATATGACTTTTGGTTTTGGCGATGCACTTTTATCTAGAAATACTATGGTAAGAAATATTTCTGCAGATGCCTACCAAAATGCGAAAACAGTAATTAATGCCAGTATTGAAAATATTGATGGTAGAGTCAGGCCGGAACTTCATTCGGATTTATTTCAATACTTTGGTCATTTTGATAACCTTATTGTTTATAACGTGTCAGCTAAGAAAGTAAGAACTGTGCAAAATTTCTTTTTTGATCATGTGGACAGCACATTCACCAACTCAGCTTTTGTTGATGTATATATCGATAATTTGATCAGTGCTCCTCTATATTCACAGATGAATTCTTATCATCATAATATCCTTTTTGATAATGTCGTTACTAATAAGCAAGAGTGGTTGTTTCGAGATGATTTTGAAGGAGAGAAGATGTTTTCAGGTTCAAATGTTTATTTCCGTAATTGCAAAATACCAAGAATGAAACGTGCCACGAAAGGAGCTAAAGGTCTGCCTGATGGCGTGAAAATAATTGTCAGTAATGACCAGTATTAGTTGGCTCTAATCGCCACATTAAAGATATGGATTATTGTTAGATGAGCACAAAACTTTTACAGTACACCCATGGCCGTGATAATAATTTCAATCTGATTAGATTTATGGCGGCAGTTTTAGTTTTGTATAGCCATAGTTTTGTATTGACGACAGGATTAGTTAGTACGGAACCACTTTATACATCACTTGGAATGTCTATTGGTTCTATTTCCGTGGATATATTCTTTATTACCAGTGGGTTTTTAGTTTCAGCTAGCTGGTATACAAGAAATAATTTGAAGATATTTGCCTTGTCTAGGGGGTTAAGAATTCTGCCTGCATTAATTGTAGCAGTGCTCTTTTCTTCTTTTATCATAGGGTTGTATTTTTCAGTTTTACCTTATGAAAAATATCTCTTAAATACTGATGTGTATAAGTTCATATTTAAAAATATATTATTGTTCGCTGGAATTGATTATAACCTACCTGGAGTGTTTAATAATAATCCTTACCCTAATGCTATTAATGGCTCATTGTGGTCGCTTCCTTATGAAGTAAAAATGTACGTTTGTATGGTTATTATTAGTGTTCTAGTTACATGGATTAATAAAAAAATAAATATAGCTTCTACTAGGGTAATTTATTTCTATTTGGCTATGATTTTTTTATCCATTAGTCTTATTAGTGATCACCTTGGACTTTATAGCGGTAAGTTTATTCATTTGTTCTATATGTTTTTCATCGGAGTTGCTTTTTATATTAATAGAGACAAAGTTCCTCTAAATACTATAGTTTTTTTAGTACTATTTCTCATACTAGTGCTCTCAAGTTGTAATGAATATTTATTTAATCTGGTTTACAAGTTAGTGATACCATATCTTGTTTTATTTATTGCTTATGTTCCTTCAGGAGTAATACGTAAATTTAATCGTTACGGTGATTATTCGTATGGTATTTATATTTATGCATTTCCAATACAACAAGCCTTTGTAGCTGTTTTACCTAATATTGAAGTTAATGAGATGATGCTTTATTCATTCCTAACGACAATGATCTTTTCAACACTATCATGGCGGTATATTGAAAAACCATCCTTGTCGTTAAAAAAAACATTTTTAGCTAAAAATTAATTAGTACATTTTTGTCTTTGATTTATTAGATATAGATAGGTAGGAATTATGGCTTTGAATTTTCATAAGTTGATCCATGTCCAGTTTAGGCATTTTTTATTAATGCTCAGGATTAAATATCTGAAATTTATGTATGGGATGCATATTGATGACACTGTACGGATATCTCTTAAGGCAAAACTTGACTATACTAATCCGAAAGGAATCAATATTGATGCAGGCAGTTACATTGCATTTGGCGCGGTCATTCTTACACATGATATGTCTCGAAATGTCTCTAGATCTGTGATAATAGGTAAAAACTGTTTCATAGGTGCTAACTCGATAATTCTCCCGGGTGTTGTTCTAGGGGATTGCACTGTTGTAGCAGCAGGTGCTGTGGTTACGAAATCATTTTCTGGCAATGTGATAATTGCTGGAAATCCTGCAAAAATAATCAAAGAAAATGTAATGACAACATATCTTGGTATATTACAAGAATGAATTTAATATGAAGCAACCTTTGATCTTGAAGCTCTGTATTGTGTACATCATAGCGATATTTATTCCGGCAGAGTTTAACTTTTACTTAGGAAACATTCGACTTGAACCATATAGAGTGGTTCTGATAGTACTGTTTGTATTGTGGTTTTCTTTCCCTAGAATAAAATATACAAAAATAGAAATTGCACTGTTTTATTATTGCGTGGTGTCATTTCTAGGCTTTATGTATGCTTATGGTATGAGGGGGCTAGAGCCTGGGCTAATACTATTTCTTGAGGTTTTCCTGTCTTTTATCATAGGAAGAAGTGCGGTTAGAAACAGTCTTGACCTTGAAAAGGTAGTTAAACTATTAGCTATATTATTTGTGGTTTTAGCACCATTTGCAATTATGGAAAGCATGTCTGGTTACCGGTTTACACATATTGTTGCTGCGAGAGTAATGGGAACAGGAGTTATTGAGAACCTAGGTGAGGGCTACTTTCGGTATGGAGTTCATAGAGCAAGCACTATTTTTTCACATCCAATCTTGTACTCGATTTGTACAGCTATGCTAGTTCCATTAGTTTTTGTAACCTTTAAAAAGTTCAGGCTCACATTATACAGTTCAGGGCTATTCGTCGCGATTGTAACATCAATGTCCTCAGTTGGATTCCTAATGATTATAATTCAGTCTTTATTTTGGACCGTTGAGCATATATCTTTTAAGTTTAAAGGTATTAAGAAACTTATTGTTATCTTCTCGTTATTTTCTTTTGTACTTATATCACTGATATCCAACCGCGGGCCCGTTAAACTGTTCATCTCGCTTGTGTCTCTCAATCAAGAAACTGCTTATATGCGCTACCTACAATGGCAGTTCTCAATTGATGACATCGTTTCTTCACCGTGGGTCGGTATAGGTTTCAACGAATGGACTCGTCCATATTGGATGCAGTCAAGCATTGATAATTATTGGCTAAATACAGCCTTAGTTAGTGGTGTTCCTGCAATAATATTATTGTTTTTATTTTTTACTTTTTGCACTCAAAGGCTATATCACATTTGGAATAAAACTAAAAACCCACTAGTATTTTCATTTTTTCTATCTCTAGTCTCGGTCATATTCGCTGGATTTACCGTTGACTTCTTTGACCGAGCACAATTATTCATATTTCTTGGCATTGGTATGTTTATCGGGTATAGCGAGAATACATTTAAACAAGAGTCGGCCTCTAATTAGTCATGATGACGAAGTATCAGACTCTATTAGTTAACGATAAGCATGTTGCCGCTATTGCATCAAAGGTGGCTTCGGCATTCCTATCATTCTTTTTTATGTGGGTTATAACGCAAGCATTGACACCTGATGATGCCGGTGTGTTCTTTTATTCATTTACGTTAATGACCGTAGTCGTTCAGCTATCAAGGTCAGGAACGGAACATTTTTTGGTGAAAGAGTTGAGCGATGAAGGTGACCAAGTCAAATCATCATCCTTTATAGTAATAATGCAAACATTAGTTGTGGTGAGTTTTGTTTTGTTCACACTATTATCAATTTTGTTTTTACTTAACTATTTAAATTTTTTTACTGTATATGACTCACCTGAAAGCCTCATCGTTTTCTATATATTTATGAGTATCATGGTTTTCTTTACCTATTCACAGGTTATTGGCTCATATTTTCAATCACAGCAGAAAATTTACAGTCAGTATTGGGCTATGAATGTTGGGGTAACATTATTAGCATCAATAGTTGCTTTACTTAGCATGACACTTGATGATATCCATACGGTATTAGAATTCAGTGCCATGTACTCATTGGTTAATCTCGTCATCTTATTGACTTCATTTCTTTTGTATTTTAGAAAATATCAAGGAAGAATGAATGACATAGGATCTTTAGCTTCAGTTATCTTTAATGTTAAAAAAATTAAAGTTCTTGCTGAGTCGTTACTCCCTTACGCATTTGTTACTGTATGTTATATCATTATTCAATGGGGAGGGCAGTTGCTTTCTGGCTTATGGTTAACCAACACAGATTTAGCATTGTTATCAGTTTCGCAACGGCTGGCAATACTAATAGGCTTTGTATTTATAGCACTTTCTAACCTGATCGCTCCTCAAATCTCATCGATATATAAAAGAGGTGATATAAAAAAAGTAAACAAATTTCTAATACCCTACCTAGCCTGTTCAAACCTATTTGCATTTGCGATATTTTTTACTTATTTGTTCTTTGGTGAGCATCTCCTTGGCTTCTTTGGTGAGTTTTATGTTAAAGCACATTGGTTATTGATAAGCCTTAGCTTTTCGGTCATTTATAGTGTAATTGTTGGTCCAGTTGGAACTATATTAATGATGACAGAGAAAGTTATGTTTATTAAGAAAAGTTTAATTATTTCTGGCAGTATTCTTATTGTGTTGAGCTTCCTTCTTATTCCTGCTTTAGGTTTGATGGGAGCTATCATTGCAACAATTATATCTACTGTTGTGATGAATTCTATCAATATGTTTTATGTATGGAAAATATTTTCCATACAACTAATTTCATACGAAAGTATAACTCTCCAGTACGAGTTTCTATTTAAAACCATTTTTATCAGAAAATAATATTTAGGATATTTTAATGATTGTTTCGATTATCGTTGTTAGCTATAACACCTCTCAATATACGGTTGAATGTATCAAGTCCATAATTTCGGAAACCCGTAAATATGAGTATGAAGTTCTAGTCTATGACAATGCCTCATCAGATGATAGTGTTGAAAAAATAAAAGAACTTAAGGATAAACGAGTAATATTACTTGAATCGAATGAAAACTATGGTTTTGCTAAGGCCAATAATATTTGTTCACAGTTGGCAAAAGGTGAGTATTTACTACTTCTTAATCCTGATACAGTAGTTCTGTCTAATGCTATTGATAATCTCATAGATTTGTCTGTTATGTACCCAGACTCTGGGATATGGGGCGGAAAAACTGTATTTCCTGATAAAACCTTAAATAGGGCTTCATGCTGGACTAGGCAAACATTATGGAGTTTATTTTCTCAAGCTATTGGCTTATCTTCCATCTTTAAAAAAATAACATTTTTTAATCCAGAAGGTATTGGTGGTTGGGATAGGAATGGGAGGAGGAATGTTGATATCGTTTCAGGGTGCTTCCTATTAATTAAAAAAAAATCATGGGTCACCTTGGGCGGATTTAGGGAAATGTTTTTTATGTATGGGGAGGAAGCAGATCTTTGCTTAAGAGCTAAAGAAAAAGGTTTGAATCCAATGGTTTGTTCGAGTGCAACGATTATTCATTATGGAGGAGCTTCTGAAAAAGTTAGAGCTGATAAATTAGTGCGGTTACTAAAAGCAAAAATGCTTTTAGTACGAGAGCATTTTTCTCCGATAAAAAAACTGGTTGCGTATGAGTTATTGTCTCTATGGCCACTGAGTAGATATATGATACACTCATTTTTTTCCCTTTTAGGGAGGAAGTCATCGCTAACGAGCAGAGATTCATGGAATGAAGTTTGTCGACGTAAAAAAGAATGGATTATTAGGTGATAACATGTGTCATTAACAGGCATTACTTTCTATATATGGACTTATCAAAGATATGCCGACTATTTTAATTCCTGCACATAATGAATCATCTGTAATAAATCGTACGTTGTCATGTGTACTTGAGCTGGTGGATGATCGCTATTCTGTTATCGTTGTATCAAATGGTTGTTCTGATAATACGGCTAAAATAACACGTTGTTTTGGCTCTAGAATAACATCTGTAGAAACACCAATTCCATCAAAAACAAATGCAATTAATCTAGGGGAAGAATATGCTTCATCCTATCCTTATATCTATATGGATGCAGATATACAACTAACCAACGGTTCTTTAGATAAAATTGTCAGTGTTCTTGGTGATGGGCAATACTTAGCGGTATCGCCGACCCCTAAGATGGACTTTACTTATTCAAATTGGTTTGTTAAAGCTTACTATGATGTCTGGCTTTCTTTGCCTTATAGTCGGCAAGGCCTGATGGGCGCTGGTGTTTATGCTTTATCTGAAGAAGGTCGTAAACGATTTAAGACGTTTCCCGATATTATTGCTGATGATGGTTACGTTAGGGC
>ENA-OSET01002736-OSET01002736.1-sediment-metagenome-genome-assembly--contig:-NODE-2736-length-16751-cov-3.275879_pt1 | contig 16751 bp, 11 predicted proteins | sample MGYA00237882_ERZ534229 | MGnify/ENA primary metagenome ERZ534229 (study PRJEB26408, sample SAMN06266212) | sediment metagenome | isolation source: Hudson Canyon methane seep mesocosm | place... | reverse complement strand
GGCATTTGGCATTTCTTCGAAGCCCTTGGATATAAATGTTTTCATATCTTGCATTGATTGAATTGCTTCTCTAACTTGCGCAATTCGGCTAGCAATTTTTTCATAATAATGCTTCTGCTTTTGTGTGTCAGAGGCAATCAAACAAAGTTTATTGAGGTATTCTTGTATCATTTTTAGGTTTGTAGACGGCTCCCACGAGAAGCCCAGTTGGTAATAGTCTGTCTCTTTTCCATTTTTTTGTTTTAAGCTAATCCAGCTAGTATTGCCTTCATGGAACCACTTATCTCGTGATTTTAACCTCTGATAACTTAAAATTGTATGGGCATCTTGTTGAATTATCTTCTTATTTTTTATGAGAACAAAGTTCTTTGGTTTCAATAGTGTTTTTAAGGATACAAAAATACTCTCGGTTGACTGTTGATCAATTTGCCTAAAGTTGATTGAGGGCCCTCTATCAAGGCGTTCAAGCTCTGTATTTAAGAAGTTGTTCATATGCCTCATTTTTTGCCAGCTCCAAAAAGGGTAAGCCAGCAATATTCCAATCACACTATTAATGGGTGGGAACCAGGTTTTATCCAGCCTCATTAATCCATAACTGAATACAATAACGGATAACACAAGAAGGGCCGTAAATGGCATAACATGAGTAGGTTTTAGGCGAGGGAATACCAAAATTGGGATCATGATAAAGGCGAAGGTTAATAAATAAGCCCAAATCGATGAAACAGGCTTTATCGCGGTATTAGTCATTAGGGCTGAAAATGCATTAGCATGAAGTTCAACGCCAGACATTGGCGTTCCCCCTTTAGATACCGGTGTTGGAATGATGTCACCGAGACCGGCTGCAGTTGCGCCAATGAGGACGGTTTTGTTGCGAAATACATCGGCAGGTACCTGGTCTAGCATTACTTCCAAGTAGCTATAGGTTGGAAATGTTCCACCAGGACCGGCAAATGGAATTAAGCGATACTGTGTATTAACTGACATATAGGGGGCGTAGTTAAGTGTTTCTACCATACGTAGATATTGGATCATGGGGTTTATTTCACTTGCCATAGCCATTGAGATGCTTGGCCAATGCGCATCACCCACACCAGAATTTAAATACAAACCACGTGCAAGCCCATCCTCATCTAAGTCTACGTGTACATGCCCTAATCCTTTTGCTGCTGCGACTAAAGATGGGATAGGTAATATTTCGACTAAGGTACCGCCATATGTAAGCGGCTGTAGGTGTAGTGGTAATACGACATTACCATTATTTTTAATGGCCCTGGCCAGGGTGTCATCATCATCGGGGTGGGAGGAACTTCTTTCGGAGAATAAGATATCTAAGGAGATTAACTCAGTATTGTATTTGGTCAGTTTATCAATCAACTGTGCATGTATTGCTCTACGCCAGGGCCATTGGCCAATGCTATTTAAGCTCTTTTCATCAATCGCAATGATGACGGTATTTTCATCAATGGTCGCGGGTGAAATGTTGATGGCTGTGTCATATGCCAACAGATCTATGCGTTTGGCAGCTTGGGTGTAAACGAGTAAGGCGCTAATGAGCAATAATGTGAATGTTAAAAGATACTGCTCATAAGGTCTCGGGTCATTTATATTTGAATGCATATTTGTTGATTCGTTCTTCGGTAATTATTTTGCTTGAGGTATAAACAATGTTTTAGCTGGACCAAATTCTGAGGTAAATAATTCGCTACCCATTGCTTTTACTCTTGCGTAATATTTCTTTCCCACTTTTAGTTTCAAGTGAGCCCTTGTTTTGACAAGAGTTTGTTCTTTAATGACTTTTTCAAAATCATTTGTAGTCGCTATTTGTAGTGTGTATGCGTCTGCATTCTTAATTTTATTCCAAAATAAACCTACCTGACTTTCTACATAATTAACGCTTAGTATTTTTACGGGTGATAATACGCCGCGAAGAGAAAACGAGTGAATAGCACTCGCGGTCTGTTTACTATCTTCTGCCATTGTTTGTACCCGCCAAAAATATGTACCAGGTGCTAGGGGGGTATCCATTTTAAATGCCGCTTTTTTGTTAAAAGAGTGTGCGCCAATAACGGAGCTAAAGTTTACATCTTTTGCTATTTCAAGCTTACTTAATATACTTTCATCTTTAAGTTGCCATAGGAATTCGGGCTTTGGTGTTTCAATAACACTTTCATTCTTGGGTGAAATTAATTGTGCAATTTCTGAAGATATGTCAACTGATACTTTTGTAACGGAATCAATGCCTTCAAAACCATTTTTATCTATGGAGCGCATAGCAATGTCATATTCTCCGTTTTGAATGTTTTCTAAAAGTGCTTCTGGTTTTGTAGATTTATTTGTTCTGATAAGCTTGTCATTATTTTGTTTATCAGTGATTTGAAGTTTGTACTGTTCTATATTCTTTTGTTGTTCCCAGGTTAATTTTGAGGGAAGGTCGGTTACTGTTTTGCTTGCGAATTGAGGTTTGGGTGGGGCTGGTAATATAGATCGTTCAATAGTTGAGCTGTTTTGTTTGATTACAGCGCCTTCGCCAGCTTTTACTATTGTTGCTCCATGCTTTCCGCTGAAGTCGACAGACCCTTCGATTACTTCAATTTTGGTTTGATTATCACTGCTGACCACCCTAAAGTTTGTTCCTCGGACGGCTGCCACTGCCGAAGGTGTCGTTATTTCATACCGCGACCCTTTTACTAAAGGTGTTACTTCGGTTGATAGAGCGCCTCTCTTTAGACGGAGTCTTGTATCGACCATTCCTGTTTTCCCAAAGTGAGAAAGTTTATTAAAAATTAAATTAGATTGCTCTTCTAACCTTATGGTTGATCCATCAGCGAACTCTATGACAACATTCCCTTGAAGTGTTGATACTTCATCGCCCACTCTTACCTGCATGAAATCCTTAAGTATTTTAAAACGTGTGTCGTTTGCGCGCTTTATTTGCGCTCTTCCACTTATAGATAGCACTTTGGCTGGTTGAGGTTGGTGCTTTAGCCAATGCATGGGAATGCGGATAATTGAGCCAGGGGCTAAATTTGCTACTTGTTCAATATTGTTATGCCTAAGCAGCTCTGTCCAACTATGCTGCCGGTTTAGTAAACTCTGACTGATTTTTAGTAAATTATCGCCTGGCCGTAATGTGTAGTACCAGTCTTCAGTTGGTGGTTCTGACGCTACTGTACTAGATATAGGTGTCAATAGTACCAAGAAGAGCGTAAATAACATTCTAAGTTGATATTTTAAATTGATACTACTGACTACTTTCATAAATTACTCATACTTATACGGTAAATTTAGTCGCCAACACGTTCAAGTCTATAACCATGCTGATAAATCGTTTTTACTCGAAATCCATTTTCGGGCTTGATATTTAATTTACGTCTTAGGCGGCTCACATGTGTGTCGACCGTTCGAGTATTTATATCGCTAGAGATACCCCAAACGCGTTCAAGTAAAAAGTCTCTTGATAAGAGGCGGCCAATATTTTGAAACATGAAAACCGCTAAATCAAAGTCTTTATCTGTTAATGATACTTCTTCACCAGAAGACGTAATGCTTCTTTTGCTAATATTGATAATATAAGGGCCAATTTCTATCGCTTCTTGCTCTTCTATATCATTACCAATTCTACGGCTCAGGGCATTTAATCTTGCGGTTAATTCTGCTGGACGAGCAGGCTTAACTAGGTAATCATCAGCGCCAGCATTAAGTGCTGTGACGATATCTTCTTCGCCGTCCCTGCTGGTTAAAAATATTACAGGTATACGCCAGCTTAATTGTGAACGCAGCGTTTTTAAAACCTCAGTACCTTCCATATCGGGTAAATGCCAATCTAAAATCAGCAGGTCGTAACTGTTATGCAAAACGGCATAGATGAAGGACTTTCCTGTATGGAAGTATTCGCATGCATGTTGATTTTCAATTAAAGCCGCGCTTAGATTTTTGGCTTGATCAACTTCATCTTCAAGTAACGCAATTTTCATTAATTTCCCCAACAAAGAATTATTTTTTTAGTATTATTTTATTGTAGATGATAATTAAAAAATTACTTTCTAAGTTCTATCATCCTACATAGATAAATATTTGATACAGCAAGAAGTTTGTGATTGTTTGTATGGTTTTTGTATATATTTAGACTTTAAGTTCTGGTGAGAATTTTTATTATATTTATGATCAGAGAATTACCTCGCTTTATTTGATAAGAAACAGTAATATTTTTCGCCTATAGATCAATATTATTAGCTTACACTTATGCATATTAGGTGTTCCCAATTCTTGCAAGTAGGTTAGCGTAAAATGAGTCAATTTTTTCAAATACATCCTGATAACCCCCAGCTTCGACTTATTAAACAAGCTGTGGAAATTATCGAGCAAGGTGGCGTGATTGCTTACCCTACTGATTCTGCTTATGCAATTGGTTGTCATTTAGGCGAAAAGAGGGCCATTGATAAAATCAGGCAAATCCGAAGATTAGACGATAAACATAACTTTACGCTTATGTGTCGTGATCTAACCGATATTTCAACGTATGCGAAAATAGATAATCAACAATATCGTCAAATAAAAGCGCACACACCAGGACCTTATACCTTTATTCTAGATGCCACTTCTGAAGTCCCTCGTCGATTAATGCACCCCAAAAGACGACAGATAGGAATTCGAATCCCTGATAACAAGATTGCTTTAGCTATTTTAGAAGAGTTGTCCCAACCTCTCATGAGTACAACACTTATCTTGCCAGGCGAAGATGTGCCTATGACAGACCCTTATGAAATACGTGCCTCACTTGAGAGTCGTGTAGACTTGGTCATTGATGGTGGTTTTTGTGGATTTGAAGCGACTACTATTATAGATATATCCAAAGAGCAACCTGTTATTCTAAGGCAGGGTTGTGGTGATATTTCAGCTTTTGATCTTTAAGCATTTAACGTGAATTTGAATGTACTTTTAGCCTGAACTGTATCGGTAACGTTTGCATTACTATTTGCATTTGATGTTGTTTTAAGTGCTTCATATCTATGGGCTATATCATTTAGCTGATTAAATTCATTTTTATCACTTATAAGTGAATTGAATAAATTGTTACTAACACCGTAGGCACTGGCAATTTTTACGACATTATCAACATACTGAAGCGTTGGCTCTTGTTGGCTTAGTTTTGAGAATGCATCTTTAAACGCTATGTTATTATTTAAGTCGATAGATATTTTTTCAAGGTCTGATTGTAGCACTGAGCCTTTAGCTTCTAATGCGCCAAAATTATTTTTCTCAATGCTTAATCGAGTGTTATGACTTATTTGATATTCTGATAATTTATTTTTCAATGTTTCATTGATAAATGATTTCTCTTGACCAATTTCATTTTTAAAACTTTCTACTTTCAGGTTTTTAATGTCGGGGAAATTTTGACTATGTAACAGGGTAACTGCATCATCTGAGAGAAGTTGATTTTTATTTCTTAGCTCAGAAGAATGAGGTGATGATCCATCATGAGAGTCATGTTGTTTAAGGTGCTGAGGGATCTGTAGCGCTTGTTCAGTTGATATATGTTGCATGTCACCACTCTCTGTCTATCTTCTGTGTAGGCCATTACTAGCCGGTTTTTGTCAGTTATTTTTTCTTATTAAGGCTTCAGCAACATTGATACCAACTTTTGATATTAAAACTCTTAAAATCTAATAGCTGGAAAAGTTAATATATGGAACTAAACTTCTTCTTGTAGATAACTATTCTAAATAGGTGTGAGGAAGCATCACTCTATGAGTGAAATACAGAAGCAAAAAGTCCCAATTTTCCCTATTACTTGTTCGCTTGTATCCATGGTTTTGTATGTATACTTGCCAGCTGGTTTTGCAATCGTTCCGGTGTCCATTGCCTTTTTTATTTGGTGGTTTGTTTATTTTAAACATATCAACGACTTAAAAATATCTATGGATAAAAGTGCTGAATGTAGTATCAAAGATAAGGAGTTGGAATATAACAAATTCATTTCTGATTTTATTTTTAAACTGTCAACAATTACGACTGCGGAAACAAGTGAAATTAAAGTCCGAGTAAACGAGAGTGTTGAACAATTAGGTTCCAGTTTTACTGGTATTTCTGAGAGGTCTAAAATACAGCACAATTTACTAATGGGCATCATTTCCTTAATTCAACATGGTTCAACTAAAAGTAATGAGGAGGGGAGGACTAAGTTAACTGTTGGGGAGTTTGGAGGCGAATTAATAAAGATTGTTGATAGCTATGTTCGTTTATTGATTGAGGTTAGTGAGAAAAGCATTTTTGCAGTTCATCGGATTGAGGACATGTCTGCACACTTCGATAAAACATTTTCCTTGCTTGGACAAATTCGAGGTATTGCTGACCAAACCAACTTACTCGCTTTGAATGCTGCTATTGAAGCGGCACGAGCTGGTGAGGCCGGAAGAGGTTTTTCTGTTGTAGCTGATGAAGTTAGGCAATTATCTCAGAATTCAAATATGTTGAATGATCAAATATTTGAAACTTCAGAAACGACTAGGGTTGCGATTCAGGAGGTCAGTAAAATTGTCGGTGAGATCGCATCCTTAGATATGAATATGGCGATAAGTGCCAAATCACAAGTGGATGAGATGTTAGTTGAGTTAGAAGAAGCGAATCACGAAACTGAACTAACGATGGAAAAAGTTTCTTCTGAAACTGACAATCTTCAGGCGGATGTTAATTTTGCCGTTAAATCACTTCAATTTGCAGATCTACTAACCAATCAAATGTCAAAAACTGATAAGAGAAATTCTCAATTAATTGAATTAGCAAATCTTATGCGTGATCAAACGATACATCTATCAGCGAATGATATTAGAGTTAAATTAAACGAAGTTATGAAAGAAGTTAATGTAGATTCTCCGGAAAACGACCAGTCTGACGAAATTTTATTATTTTGAAATAAATCAGACTTATGTTCAATAAACTCAATATCAGTCGGATGTAATGTTCATGGGCATGAATGTGTTAATTGTGGATGACCATAAGTCGAACAGACAGATTGTGAAGTTCATCTTGGAACAAGACGGGCACACTTGCTTTTCAGCTGAAGATGGTCAGCAAGCCGTGGAACAGTTCATCTTGCATCAACCCGATTTTGTATTATTGGATATTGTGATGCCTGTGATGGATGGTTATGAGGCAGCTAAACTTATCAAGCAGCATGCAGGTAATAAACATGTGCCCATTATATTTCTAACAGCTAAGCAGGATGATGCATCCATAATTAAATGCTTGGAGAGCGGTGGTGACGATTATCTAACAAAGCCGATTAATGGCATTATTCTTAATGCTAAAATCAGGGCGCATAGCAGAACACTAGAGTTGACTCAGCAAGTTAATGCAAAGCGAGCAGAGTTAGCTGTGATTCATGCGGAACTTACCCAAGAGCATACAATGGGCCAGCATGTTTTATCGCATACGCTCAAAAAAAGTTTACAAGATTGTGCGAATGTAAGAAGTTATTTATCTTCTATGTCGACATTTAATGGTGATTTATTATTAATGGCAGAAGATCCTGGGGGTGGTTTGTATGTATTTCTAGGTGATTTTACTGGGCATGGTTTAGCTGCTGCAATTGGAGCAATACCTATTTCTCAGACATTTTTTACAATGTGCTCAAAGGGGATGAGTGCAATGGAGTTGGTGTCATCGATGAATAAGACCTTAAAATCATTTTTACCTGAATATATGTTTTGTGCTGCCACGCTTGTTCATATAAATGAGCAAGGTGATCGGGCGTATATCTGGACTGGAGGACTTCCGGATGCTTATTTAGTGAGGCCGGGAAATGGTGTTATTGATCAAATTAAATCAAAAAATATGCCTTTGGGTATTCTGGAGGAAGCAGATTTTAATGAGAAAATAGCTGTTTATGATTTGCAGTTGGGAGACAAGATTCTGCTTCTAACTGATGGGATTTTAGAGGGGTATGCATCGGGTTCAAGCGAAATGTTTGGTAAAGAGAGGGTTGTGGAAACTATCGGTGATGGAAAGAATGACTTTTTTAGTAAGCTTCTTAATAATTATGACGCTTTTTCTGTTGGTGTAAATCAGCAGGATGATATTTCGTTAGTAGAGCTGGTAGCTTCACCCATAAAGAACGCACTAAAGGAAAATATTCAACCAAGCTTAATGGTTCCTTGGGAAGTTACTTATAAGTTAGGTGTTGAAGAAATTAAAAGTGAAGTAGATCCGGTTTCAGATATCATTAAATTGCTTCCTAGCGACTTTTATTTCTTTCGCCGGATAAATATGATTAGGTCCATCCTTTCAGAGCTGTATTCAAACGCGGTGGAGCATGGTTTGCTTGGCCTCTCATCCGAAATGAAATCAAAACCCGAAGGATTTGCAGAATATTATGCTTTGAGGCATTCGAAAGTAAATGACTTACAAGATGGTTGTGTTCAAATTACATTGAATTTTGATTTTCAACGCAAAAATCAAGAGCTTTTGATTCATGTCGAGGATTCAGGGCAAGGGTTCGACTTTGAGAAATTGAAGACAGGGGATCTAACAATCAATGTCTGTCCATATGGAAGGGGGATAGCGTTGATTAAGTCGTTTAGTGAAAGTGTCAAGTATTCAAAAAATGGCGCGTGTGTAGATGTCAGCTTTTCACTTAATCAGAGTGATAGAATAGGAAAATATCAACTAGTTGATCAGGCATGATCTCTTCGAACTGTGACATCAATTTTTCATTGTCCCTTATCATTTTAAACTCACCGGAATCAAATAAACCACTTAATGCCATAATTGGCAGTAGGAGTTCCGCAGTTATATCTTCACCTCGGCTAAACCATTTTTTTTCAGCATAGAAAAAACCTTCTATAAAACCGGCGCACCAGCTTTCGATGCAGGCATCATAATGACTACTATCATCATTATTTACTTCTTCTGAATAAGGTAAATCAATCTCTCTACCTTCTAATAAGCTCTCTTTTATCGTATTTGAGACGGTATTAATGAAGTCATCAAAAGCAGACAGTTGAACATCGTTAAACGGCAGTGGCTGAGTTCCAAAAACGATTTGGGATATGGCGGATTTAGGCATTTCTTCAGGTCCAACAACTGAAGCACAAATAAGGCCATGAAGACCAAAGTAGTCTAGAGCATCTTCTGCTAATTGATCGGAAAATAGTAGCTCTTCAAGTTGTTCAATAAGTTGTTCTGAAAGTGTCATGTGTCGCTACCAGTGTAGAGGTGTATGCAAGATTGGAAGAGTATAAATGTATTTTGAGGAGGATAAAATATTGCTAGAAGATTAATTTCGGATTAAACCTATTTCTAGTTAGGTTTAATCCGATTTTTCATTTTTACTGTATTAAGCTGCAGGTTGATCAGTTTGTGAGCTAGAAGTGTCTGCTGGCTTTTCAGGGGTTATCGCCGGTATCGATTTCGCTCGTGGGTCGTTATGCGCTCTTGCGGAAGCAGGAGGCCGTTTTCTTCGTGCAGGCTTTTGAATTGCTTCCTTCGTACTTGCATTAGTTTCAACAGCTTTAACTTCTTTATCTGCAGGTTTCTCCACTGATATTTTTTCCGCTTTGGGTTTCACTGTTGGTGAATCAGTTTGAGGGGGTGAGCTTGGTTTGATTTCTGCTACCTCCGCATCTGAGCTTGGTTTAGAAGCTTGTTTTTCAGAGCTGTTGTTATCTGCAGTTTGTCTTTGGTCACTTGTTGTGTTGTTAGCAGGTTTTGCTCTATTTCTGCGAGGACTTCTGCTTCTAGCACGTCTGGGGTTGGCTTCTTGAGTTTGTTCTGGGTTTTCATTTTCTTTAGAAGTTACAGCACCAGTTGTTTCTGAGTTGACTTCTTTTTCGGTTACATCTTGTATTTTACTATCGGCGCTCGAAGTATCTTTAACTTCATCCTGTACCTTTTCTTTGGTCTGAATAGATTGGCTAATTGCTGTATCAGCGCTTACTGATTTAACTGTCGTGTCATCAGGTGCTTTTGTAGCCTGTTTTACATCCTTGGTCAATGCCGCCGTTATTTCGTTAGCGTTAGGCATATCATTCTGAATGATAGGGTTTGGTTTCTGTTTGTCTTCGTATTTCTTCGCTGGTCGATTATTGTTTCGGTTGCGACGTTGGTTCGGGGTATTACCTGTTGTTGCAGAATCGGCTTTTTGTTGATCGTTATTATGACGATTCTGTCTAGCCTTATTAGGGTTAGGGTTGCGATTTGTTTGCTCAGGGCTTCGGCGGTTATCATTAGATGGACCGCGTCGGTTACGTGTATTTTGGTTGTTGTTTCGTTCACTACTTTGTGCGTTATTTCTTGAGCGATTTTTGCTAGACTGATTACGGTTTTGTGTTGATTTTGCTTTACCGCTAGAATGAGCTTGGTTGCTTCTCGTTTGCTGTCTAGGGGCTTGTTCAGTTGCAATGCTAGATGCTTTCTCATCTCCGCTAAACATTGAAGAAAGCTTAGACTTAAGTTTCTTCATTAGACCTTGTTCTGGGTTGTCTGAAGCTTTTGATGTTGCTGTACTTTCTGCGGGCTTGTTTTCTGTAGGTGCTGGACTATTATGTGTAATAGTTTTAACAGCAGCTTCTTCGCGTACTATTTCTTTGATTGTAGACGTGAGTCGATCAGGGGTCTCAATCTTTTCGGGTTGCATGGTGTAGCTTGTCTTTTCTTCGCCTGTACTGTCCTCATCTTTGAGGCGCTTTAATTCATAATGAGGCGTATCCATAGCAGGGTTCGGGATGATAACAACGCGAACAGACTGGCGTTTTTCTATGTCAAAAATTTGCTGACGCTTCTCATTTAGTAAGAAGGTGGCAACAGATACCGGAAGAATGGCCTGCACTTCACCTGTTTTATCCTTTGATGCTTCTTCATACATTAAGCGCATGATTGAAAGAGCAAGAGACTCAATGTCTCGTATGGTGCCTTGACCACTACATCTAGGGCAGACTTCTGCTCTCGTTTCGCTTAAAGAGGGGCGTAGGCGTTGACGAGACATTTCTAATAAACCAAAGCGAGATATCTTACCTACTTGCACTCGTGCTCTATCAAGCTCAAGTGACTTTCTCATACGGTTTTCAACATCACGTTGGTTTTTGACCGGCCCCATATCAATGAAGTCGATGACGACTAGGCCGCCCATATCTCTCAAGCGTAACTGGCGTGCAATTTCTTCTGCGGCTTCTAGGTTGGTTTGAAGAGCGGTTTCTTCAATATCATTGCCTTTTGTCGCGCGAGCAGAGTTAATGTCAATAGATAGAAGTGCTTCAGTTGGGTCAATAACGATTGACCCACCTGAGGGAAGTGTTACTTCACGTTGAAATGCTGTTTCAATTTGGGTTTCAATTTGATATCGGTTGAATAATGGTGTGTCATCTTGATATAGCTTAATTTTACTTTCATACGCTGGCATAACTGATCGAACGAAATTTAGTACATCTTCAAAAACTAAAGGTGCATCAACGAGTACTTCGCCGATGTCTTGTCTTAAATAATCTCGAATAGCGCGAATAATAACATTGCTTTCTTGATATATTAAGAAGGGTGCGGCTCTACCTTTTGACGCGGCTGTAATTGATTCCCAAAATTGAAGGAGGTAATCCAGGTCCCATTGTAGTTCATCTGTTGACCTACCAACTCCAGCGGTTCGAACAATTGCGCCCATATTTTTCGGCGTATTGAGCCCAGCCATTGCTTCTTTTAGATGGGTGCGTTCTTCGCCTTCGATTCTTCTTGATATGCCACCAGCTCGTGCGTTGTTAGGCATGAGTACTAGGTAGCGACCAGCTAGGCTTATGAAGGTAGTTAGTGCAGCGCCTTTGTTACCGCGCTCTTCTTTATCTACCTGTACAATGACCTCTTGGCCTTCACGGAGGGCTTGCTTAATGTTAACTCGGCCTTTACCTGCTGCAGGATCAAAATATTCTTTCGAAATTTCTTTTAAAGGCAAAAATCCATGTCGCTCAGCGCCAAAATCAACAAACGCAGCTTCCAGGCTCGGTTCTACTCGGGTAATTTTTCCCTTATATATATTTGATTTTTTTTGTTCACGGGAACCTGCTTCGATATCCAGGTCGTAAAGTTTTTGTCCGTCTACTAAAGCTACACGCAACTCTTCACTTTGAGTGGCGTTGATAAGCATTCTTTTCATTAATGTTTTCCAGTTTTAGCTGGAAATACGAGAGTAAATAAGGAGATAGGTGAAAAAAACACCACAATAGTAAAATGAGGCAAGTAAAAATTGGCTCATATCTATGGTTTGCAACTGAATAAGATAACTATCTTGTTCATATTGATGTTTTGTTTCTAGTTTCTTAACTGTACACGGTCTTATCGCTATCTATTATCTATAGAACAAGCGGCCGAAGAACGCTAAGAAGGCTGGTGTCAGTATCTGCTAACTTGTAAGGTTAATAAGATACTGTTCACGAGCTGATATAATCTGCTTACTTAATGCGTATTTCCGCGCATTTAGTCTATTTCCCAAGCAATTTATTTACTTGGGAATCCAAAATTTTGTAGCGGTGAATAAATAAATTCGTTGTTTCTTTGCTGTCTCTGCTTTGCCGCTATATTATGTTGCCAATTGTGAGAAGGCTCTTGGAGAAATTTCCCGGAACATTATCTTAATGTTTCATCTCTTTTGAGTTATGGCCATTCAACACGGCTGAAATATAGCAGTAAATAGTGTGAGCGGCAAATTTATAAGCAAAAATGAATTATGATTCATTGTATGGTAAAGCGTTATATGGCACCAAAACCTAAAATTAAACATGAAGTGCAAAACAAAACTGAGCAAAGTCAGTCTGATAAGCACGTTTCTAAAGTAAAGTATGTGACAGTTACACAAAAGAATGAGTTTCAGAGAATTGATAACTTTCTTCTCACCCAACTGAAAGGCCTGCCAAAATCTAAAATTTATAAAATTATTAGAAAGGGAGAGGTCCGGATTAATAAGAAACGCTGTAAGCCTGAGACTAAGCTTTCGCTGGATGATGTGGTGAGAATACCGCCGGTATTTGGCTTGGGGGCTGAAAAAGTAAAGGTTAAAGCTAGCCCTTCATTGCTAGGTTTTCTAGATACTGCCATTATTTATGAAGATAAGGCTTTGCTGGTCGTGAATAAACCTTCTGGATTGGCTGTTCATGGTGGTAGTGGGGTGCGCTTAGGTTTGATCGAAGCGTTACGTTCTCGTTATCCTGATACGCAATTTCTTGAATTAGTACACCGTTTGGATAGAGATACTTCTGGGTGTATTTTGGTGGCCAAATCAAGATCGGCACTGCGTTGTTTTCATGCTCAGTTTCGTGAAAATGAGGTGAATAAGATTTATCATGCAGCTGTCCATGGTAAATGGCCAAAGCATGTTAAGAAGGTAGATGCGCCTTTGAAAAGAAGTGAGCTGCAATCTGGAGAGCGCATTGTTTTGATTCATCAAGATGGAAAACAGAGTAAAACAAATTTCAGGGTATTGGCATCTTCTAATTTTTTTACCCTTGTGGAAGCAAAGCCGGTGACTGGGCGCACTCATCAAATTCGGGTGCATTCTGCGTTTTCGGGTTATCCGATTGTGGGTGATGATAAATATATAAAGAGAGGTGAAAGCGACCTGCATGGTATGGCTAAGGCGAGGCTGATGCTTCATGCAAAGGAAATACACCTCAAGTTGCCTAGTGGGGAGTCTGTCAGTTTTGAAGCTCCTTATGATCAAGTATATCGAGATATTCTAAATTCAATGGGGATACTCTAAGTAGGGTTAGTGTTTGATTTTAAACATGGTAGGTGTGTTAAATGATTTATCAGGTCATTGTGTTTGATTGGGATGGTACTTTGGTTGATTCTGAGGCGCACATTGTCGCCAGTCTTCAACAGGCTGAGAAAGCGTTAGGCTTGCCTGTTAGGACGTATGAGCAGAATAAAGATATTATTGGCTTGGGGTTAAAGGAGGCGCTAATAAGGCTTTATCCTGATCTAGATGAGCAAGGCATTGATTTGTTGAAGCAAAGTTATTCTCGATTTTTCTTAAGTGATGCTGTGCCTCATGGGGTGTTTTTTGATGGTGTTCTGGATGTATTGGATCAATTAAAGTCTCAGGGGAAGAAGTTGGCTGTAGCTACAGGCAAGAGTCGTCGAGGGCTGGATCGGGTGCTTGAGCAGAAAGGTAAAATCGGTTATTTTGACATTGAGCGTTGTGCTGATGAGACGATGTCCAAGCCTCATCCAATGATGCTTGAGCAGATTATTGAGTTTTATGGTGTTACTAAAGATAAAGTGTTGATGGTGGGTGATACCGAATATGATTTAGAAATGGCAGTGCTTTGTGGAGTGGATTCGATAGGTGTGAGCTATGGGGTGCATGATGTGGCGCGTTTGAAGAAGCATAGGCCTGTTAGGGTTATTGACCGGTTTTCTGAAATTCTGGATTTAGTATAGTGTGTGCGGGCGGTTCTAAGTTTGCAGCGGTACTGATTGTCTTTATATATAGGAGAGTAGCTTGTTAGGAAATAATCATTCAGATTCACCTTCTGAATCATCAAAAGAGTGGAAGTTAATAGAGAAAACTGTTTCGCAACTTGGGGTTGAGCAGCGAAAAGCAAGGCGCTGGGGGATATTTTTTAAGGTGCTTACCTTTTCGTATCTGTTTGTTTTGCTGTTTGTCATGAGTGATAGTTTGACGGGTGGGAAGTTAAATGATTCTGATGAATTTACTGCTTTAGTTGACTTGCGTGGTGTTATTGCAGCAGGTGAGGAGGCGAGTGCTGACTTTATTGTGACTGGACTTAGGGCTGCATTTGAAGCCGAGGGCGCTAAAGCTGTTGTATTAAGAATAAATAGTCCGGGGGGGAGTCCTGTTCAGTCGGGTTATGTTTATGATGAAATTCAACGCATGCGAGCTCTCTATCCTGAGACGCTTTTATATGCAGTGATCAGTGATATTGGTGCGTCAGGAGCTTATTATATTGCAGCGGCCGCGGATGAGATTTATGCAGATAAGGCAAGCTTAGTAGGCTCTATTGGTGTCGTTGCATCGGGTTTTGGTTTTGTTGATACCCTGGAAAAACTTGGGGTTGAGCGCAGGCTTTATACTTCTGGTGCGCATAAAGGTTTTTTAGATCCTTTTAGTCAAGAGAAGCAAGAAGAAGTCGATTTTTGGGAGTCTGTTTTAACTAAAACGCATGATCAATTTATTAGTAAAGTAAAAGAAGGGAGGGGGTCTCGCTTAGTGATAGACGATAAAATCTTCAGTGGTTTGATCTGGAATGGTGAGCAGGCATTAGAGATGGGCTTGATTGATGGCTTGGGTAGTGCGAGTTATGTTGCCAGAGAGATTGTAGGGGTAGAGACGATCGTTGATTTCACGCCTCAGCCTGACCCTTTCGAGCGCTTAACGAAGTCTTTGGGTGTCGCTGCTGGAAGCGCTGTTGCTAAAATATTGACTGCAGCGGATGTTTCTATTCGTTAGATATCGACTGATTTAAAGCTTTGATACAATATGTGGGGCCAGTTACGAAAGTAGCTGGCTTTTTTGTATCTGGGTTTTGAGTTGGTTTCAATTTTACTGGATTTTAAATATGCATAAAAAAAGGTGGGCAATGCCCACCTTTATGTCACTAAGTTTTATCTATTTTTTAGCTTTAGCGGCTTTCTTAATTCTCTCTTCTTCGATAACTTTTTCAGCTACTGAATTAGGGCACTGAGCGTAATGATCGAACTCCATTGAGAACTGGCCTCGTCCGGATGTCATGGTGCGTAGCGAGCCAATGTAGCCGAACATTTCAGAGAGTGGTACGTTTGCTTTAATACGCACACCTGATGCGCCTGCATCTTGGCCTTCTATCATTCCTCGACGACGGTTAAGATCACCGATAACATCACCAACGTGATCATCTGGCGTAAATACGTCAACTTTCATGATAGGTTCAAGAAGTTTTGGTTGTGCTTTCGCGATTGATTGGCGGAACGCGCCTCTCGCTGCGAGTTCAAATGCTACTGCAGAGGAGTCAACTGCGTGGAAACCACCGTCGTATAGCTCAATTTCAACATCTAGTACTGGGAAACCGGCAAGTACACCCGTATCCATCATAGAGCGGAAGCCTTTTTCGATAGCAGGGAAGAATTCTTTAGGAACGTTACCGCCCACAACTGTAGAAGTGAAGGTAAAGTCTGAGTTTTGTTCACCTGGCTTGATACGGTAGTCGATCTTACCAAACTGACCTGAGCCACCAGACTGTTTCTTGTGAGTGTAAGTGTCTTCAATCTCAGCAGTGATCGTCTCGCGGTATGCAACTTGAGGTTCGCCTACTTCTAGATCAACACCGTAAGTACGGTTCAAGATATCTACTTTAATGTCTAAGTGGAGTTCGCCCATGCCGCGAAGGATAGTTTCGCCTGAATCTTCATCAGTATGAACTTTGAAGGTAGGGTCTTCTGCAACCATTTTACCAATCGCAATACCCATTTTCTCTGAGCCGCCTTTATCTTTAGGCTTAACTGATATTGAGATTACTGGCTCAGGGAACACCATAGCTTCAAGCGTACATTCATGTTTAGGGTCACATAATGTATGACCTGTTTGAACGTTCTTCATGCCGACAATTGCGAGGATGTCGCCAGCTTGCGCTGAATCTAATTCATTTCGCTCATCAGCTTCCATTTCACACATACGTCCAATTCGTTCAGTTTTACCTGTAAACGAGTTTAGTATAGTGTCGCCTTTTTTTAGTGTACCCGAGTATATCCTTATGAAGGTTAGCGCGCCGAAA
>ENA-OSET01002735-OSET01002735.1-sediment-metagenome-genome-assembly--contig:-NODE-2735-length-16753-cov-7.946810_pt1 | contig 16753 bp, 15 predicted proteins | sample MGYA00237882_ERZ534229 | MGnify/ENA primary metagenome ERZ534229 (study PRJEB26408, sample SAMN06266212) | sediment metagenome | isolation source: Hudson Canyon methane seep mesocosm | place... | reverse complement strand
CCAAAACCCTTTCTTTCTTAACGTCTTGTTGTCTTGAAAGAAGGGCGCATTCTACAGCATCCTTTCCTTTCGTCAAGCCTTTATTTCTTTATCTTCTGGCTTTTCTTTAAACTGCATACTGTGAAGCTTTGCATAAACCCCATTACGCATAATTAACTCAGCATGCCGCCCTCTTTCGACTATCTCACCTTGCTCCATTACAAAAATAACATCTGCACTTTCTATTGTTGATAAACGATGAGCAATTACTAACGATGTTCTATTTCTTCGTACATTTTCCAACGCATTCTGTATGTATCTTTCTGACTTAACATCCAAAGCAGACGTAGCTTCATCCAATATTAATATTGGCGCATCCTTATATATTGCACGCGCCAACACCAATCTCTGACACTGCCCCCCTGATAATTTGACGCCATGCTCACCAATTTGTGAAGCCAATCCATCTGCCATTTTTTCTACAAACTCCATTACATATGCATCTTTAGCAGCCTTCCTCACCAACTGCCTGTCAGGAACGGAAGCTCCATAGCCAATGTTATCTTCCACAGTCCCATCAAACAACGTTATATTTTGATTAACCAACGCCATTTGCTCTCGCAAACTATTTAATTTGATATTTTTAATATTGCACCCATCTATAAAAATATCACCTTTACTACAATTATAAAAACGCATTAATGTATTAATCAAAGTCGTTTTCCCGCTTCCTGAAGCACCCACCAACGCAATTGTTTGTCCTGGCTTTATTTTAAAGTTTATATTTTTTAATACCTGCTGATCACTACCTTTATATGTAAAAGAAACATTATTGAATTCAATTTCACCCTGACAATTGCTTATCCCTTTCATGCCATCATCTTCTTCCCCTGGTTCATCCAGCACCTCAAACAAAGACTCTGCAGCCGCAACTCCTTTTTGTATCTTTGCATTCGCACCACTTATAAACTTTACTGCTCTTGGCAGCATAAAAGCAGCCGTCAAAAAGCCCACAAACTCACCAGTTGAAGATGCCTCCATAAAAATCAATGCAAAATACATCAACCCAGACAATGCAATTGCAACAATACTTTGTATAATTGGGTTTTGAATAGCTGTTGTCACGGATAACTTTAATCTTTGATTCCTATGATATCGACTTTGCTTCTTAAACCGGTTGCATTCATAAGCCTCTCCACCATAGCTTTTAACAACCCTATGGCCACTTACCACTTCTGATGCTATCTGCGTTAAATCTCCCACTGATTCCTGAAGCTTTTTACTTAGCTTTCGAAGCCGATTACTTACAACAATAACAACAATCGCTATTACGGGGGCGATACCTAAAAACACTAATGATAACTGCCAATTAATGTAAAAAAGATAAGCCAACAACCCAATAGCAGTCATACCCTCTCTTATAATAGTCCGTACTGCATCCAGTGAAGCCGTTGTTACCTGCTGAACATTATTGGTTATTCTTGAAATTAAATAACCACTATTGTTTGCATCAAAATATGCCGTCGGCAATTTTGTATAGTGATTAAATATTTCACAGCGTAAATCATTCACAACATTTGCAGACACTCTTGAAACAAAATATGCCCCAATAAAAACACCAATACTTCTTACGATAATTAGCCCACTAAATATCACCGGAAGCAATACCGCCTCTTCCTTATTACCCGACTGGAGCGTATCAATAATATGCTTTATCATTTCAGCAAACATTGGTTGTGTTGCTGATGATACTAGGTATCCCAAGAAACTGATAAAAAACAATCCTTTGTATGGACGCACATATTTAAATAATCGCCGATAGATTGCTAAACTTTTATTTTGTTTTTTATTTGCTTTTTTCTGTTTTCGGCTTTGTTTTGTTTTTATTTTTTTCTTCTTAAAGTTCGACTTCATACCGACATTTCTTCTCATATTAACTTTTAATAAATACCTGAACACCACTTCTTTGTATTCAGAGCATAACCACTTTAAAAATCACAAACAAAAACGCCAGCATTAAGCTGGCGTCTATACTACGGGGTAATGTACGCTATCAATCTATAATTTTGTAACTAAAATATCTTCCATTACCAAATATTCTAAATCAGAACCATAAAACATATTTAAAGCATCTTCTGGGCTGCACACCATTGGCTCCCCTCGTCGATTAAGCGAGGTATTTAAAACAACTGCGTTTCCATTTATTTTTTCTAACTCTTCAATCAATGAATAATATCTCGCATTTGTCGCCTTGGTTACAATTTGCGCCCGAGCCGTTCCATCTTCATGAACTACTTCTGGAATTCTAGTCTTCCAGCTTTCAGCAACATCAAATGTAAAAGTCATATAGGGGCTTGGATGTTCTGTTTGCAATATATCAACAGCCACTTTATCAAGCATACTTGGGCAAAAAGGGCGCCATCGCTCACGATACTTTATTTGCGCATTAATTCTGTCCGCTACACCAGAGTTATTGGGCGAACCCAAAATACTTCTATTCCCTAAGGCACGTGGACCAAACTCCATTCGCCCTTGAAACCATGCAACAGGGTTACCATCAGCAAGTATTGCTGCCGTCTGCTCCGTAACATTAGTTAATTTTTCCCAATTAACTTTTTGCTTATACTGTTCACAAGCCTCTATACATTGCTCTGTTGTATAAGAAGGGCCCAGATAAACATGCTCCATCTTTTCAACGGGCACACCTTCCATCTCTGATGCATAACTTGCAGCACCAATCGCTGTTCCAGCATCACTTGCCGCAGGCTGTACAAATAATTCTTTTACATCAGGTAAAGCAATAATTCGCTGGTTTAACTTAACATTTAACGCAACCCCACCAGCAAAACAAACCTTACCCGTTTCTTTGATAATATCGCCTAAATAGAATTGAATTAATGATAGGGCCGTTTTTTCTAATAAATCCTGAATACTTGCGGCATAATCAATATAGGGATCATCAATTTCATCTCCGCCACGCATTTGACCCAGCCACTCAATTAGTTTTGGGCTAAAGTAATAGCTTTTCCCATCCTTTTTATAGCGACGAAGTCCTAGACAATTAACAAGCCTTGTATTTACTTTGAAATCATCTCCAGTACACTCAACAAGTCGCGAAAAATCAAACCGTTTTGGATCTCCATAAGGCGCCATTCCCATCACCTTAAACTCACCATCTAGCATTTCAAAACCTAAAAACTCAGTTAGCGCACCATACAGCCCACCCAATGAATCTGGGTCATAAAATTCTTTTATTTTATGAATTTTCCCATTCTCGCCATAACCAAAAAAAGTCGTTGCATATTCGCCTTTGCCATCAATTCCTATAATTGCACACTTTTCTTTAAACCCACTCAGATGATAAGCGCTGCTTGCATGTGCCAAATGATGCTCAACTGGAATGAACTTAATTCTATTTGAACCAATCTCAAGATCATCCAGCATTTTCATAACATTCTTATAATTCCTCCAATAACGACGATTACCAGAAAATAGCGCAGTTGCCGCTCTGTCAGGCGCATACCAATGTCGTTTTGCGTAATGCCATCTAGCAGGGGACTTTAAACCAATTTCGGCGTAAGGAAATGCAACAACATTTACCTGACTAGGCTCTATTCCAGCCTGTTCCAAGCAAAACTTTACCGCTTCGTAAGGCATTTTTCCTTTTGCATGTTTATCGCGCAAAAACCTTTCTTCTTCTGCAGCAGCAACCAGTTTGCCATCTACATACAATGCAGCAGAGGCATCGTGACTTACGGCTCCTGAAAGACCTAATACAATCATATAAATATCAACTTAAAATAATTTTTCAACAATTCGGGCAACTAAATTTTATTTTTTGCCTTCATCCTATTCTGAATTTCACGCCAAATAGCTTTTGACTCTATAGACAACCTATCTTCTTGTCTATAAATTTTCAAAAACTTTAATTTATCACTTTGTCTCCAACCTGATATTCGCCTAGGTAATGTATATAAGTCACGAAGTAACGCACTTTTTTTAAATAGACTACGACTTAGTTTTTCTAGGTCTATAAACTTTACATCCCATTTATTACCGTTAGCACGTACAAAAATATGCTTACTATAAAGACAATTATGCCTAAAGTGATGACTGTGCATTTTTCGCATTTCTTTGGCGACTGCCTCCATCAGGCTCTCCCTACGATCTTTATTACTCATCAATTCGCCATCTCTTGCATAAGCAGACGAATCTAACGACTCAAAACCTTCTAGTTCTTTAGTCATTAAAATAGCTTGGCTTTTACCCTCTTTATATCTATAAAAAAAATAAACGGGTTCAACAGTAGGAATACCGTGAGAAATAAAACGCAGAATATTTTTAAATTCTCGATAAAAAGTTGGTTCACCATTAACAGGCTTAGAAACAGTTTTTGTATTATGGTTTTCTTGTCTTTTTAAAAACATCCCGACTGAACTACCCTCTTCTGTTTTTAAACTTATTCTGGATACACCACTCCAACCACCACGTCTTTTATTGGGCTCTTCAAACCATCCCGCATCCAAATTCCATATTGAATCAAAATCTGCCAAGCCATTATCCCGAAGAATTTTCTCCCAGCCTTTACCTATATATTCTTGCATGTCAATTACATCTACACCTTACGAAGAACATAAGTCCTCCACATAGAATGGTAAGGTATAAAGTCTAGTCGATGCTCGACTTGCAACCCAACATTTTCAAATTCGCTTTCTATGGTTTTTGCGGGGATTAGAAATCGATTTTGGTAGCCTTCTTTATATTTCTCTGCTTCTTTTTTCTTGCGTTTCCATGCTTGTAAATTACCATCAACCCATAATGAAATAATGACCGTTGATGATGCCACACGTCTTAATTCCGTTAATAATTTTAATCGATCCTCTGTATCTCCCATATGATGAATTAAGCGGATACAAAATACAGTCTCAACAAACTCATCATCCACCGATAATTCAAAAGCAGAACCTTGAAAACTTTTTATCCTTTCAACAACCGTGGGATCTCTAAATTTCAACCCCGCATTAATCATATGTTGACTATTGTCACAGGCATGAATCATTCTTTCCGGCTGCTCTGCTAACACGCCCCAAAAACGTCCCGTCCCACATGGCACATCTAAAACAGATTTTGGGTTGCCCGCAAGTTTCAATGCTTTTCTTGCTACCTGTCTATCTCTCCATGTAGAAAGCTGTCGCCAAAACCCTGAATCATGCTTGTGGAAATACCGCTCTGCATGCTGTTGATCATATTTTTTTGAAAACTCTAATTCTTTTGTCACTATTTACCCTAATTTATCAAACTGACTTAATTATCCAATCAAATCAAAATTTATTAAGCCCTAATTATATACGTCAGGAAAAAACCAACCTACGTTTTCTTTTTACTCTCTGGCATCGCATCTAAAATACTTGCCTTCCTTTCAATTTTATTCCAGAACTCAGCTTCTATACCTAATATACGTCTCAGCCCCTGTCCTCTATATATTTTAACAAAACGCAAAAAATCTCTATTGGTTAAACCAATATGCATAGCCGAAAAATATAATGCAGATAAATCTTTTATTAACCATCTTTCTGGCACCCTTTCCCTGATCTGCGCTTTATGTAAATCAATCAAAAATAAACGGGAGTCTTCTTCTGCTTCTTCATTGTTTTTTCTCAATAAAAAATGACATATATATAAATCTCGATGATTCAAACCATTCTCATGCATCTTTTTAACAATATCAGCCACTTTTTTAAGTAGCAACTGTTTTTCTCTGAACGAAGGAACCTGTTCAGGCCAACTAGAACAATAATCTTCAAGGCTAGTCGTATTATCCAGCTCTTTGGTGATAAGAAATGACTTTAGAGTCGCAGGGTTAGCCCCTTTTTGAGAGAATCCAACAATATCCATGGTATCTATACCAAGAGTATGAAGATAATTTATAGCTTTATATTCAGTTTTTGCCCCTATAACCGGTAGCTTCAGTTGAGATAGGTTTTTAAAAACTTCTTTCCAGCCAATCCCAAAATGCTGTTTTATAAAAAAACCATCCTCACCAATATAAAAACGCAAGGTCTTTCGACCATTCATATTACGATAAAGCTCACCCTGTATATTCATAAAATACTGGAATGATTTCTCTTCTCCCAGTTTTTTTTGAAAATCAGCATCAATTTCTATCATCAAACCCTCTTACTTAAACCAGTCTATATATAGATAAAACTGGATGCATAAAGATAAAAAATAATTATCCCAAGCTTTATTAAATCATCACAACTAACAACTTAAGTAGTTTATACTATTTCTCAGATAAAAATATCTAATCTTGTTACTTTAAGGTTAGATTTTAAAGCGTTTTTGCCATAAATATTGCATTATCAAAAATCATTCATGAATAAGCCTATCAAAGTTTTACAAATCCAGCCTAAATGCTACGTTCGCACCTCTGACCTTCATGAAGAGATCATTAATGCATTAGCCAGTGATGAATTTGATGTTACCTCTGCCTATCTTAACGGCACGCCTAAAGAAGGTGACATGCGTACAGCATGTAAGAAAGTTAAATATTTCGACATTCCCAAAAAAAATCTTAAAGGCTTAAGATTATCAGCCATATTTCAACTTTGGAAATATTGTAATGAACAACAGTTTGACGTCATCATCACCCATCGCTTCAAACCTTTGTATATATTCCTGGTTCTCAATAAGCTTTTAAAAAAACCTGCCCGTTGTATTAGTGTTCTTCATGCAAATGGTGAATTTGACAGACCATACAGAAGAGTAATTACTCGTCTTTTCGTAGACAAAAACTGGACCTTCGCAGGCGTATCCCAGTCAGTTAAAGAAGATTTACTACAATATACCAACGCAGGGTTTACTGAGGATAATGTTCTCTATATTAATAACTCTCTTGATATTGAAAAAACAACAGCCGGCTTGCTCCCCAGAACATCAGCAAGAAGTAAGTTAAAAATCGATCCTGAGGCCTTTGTTTTTGGCACCATTGGCCGCCTTGTCGCGGTAAAAGGGCATACCTATTTATTAGAAGCATTCAAAAAAATTCTGGCAAATCACCCTTCAGCCAAACTTGTTATTATCGGGGGAGGAAAATTAGAACAGGAAATGAAAAGTTATATTCACGAACATAATTTAGATATGTCTGTCATTTTAACGGGCAATGTATTTGATGCTTATCAGTACTTACCTGCTTTTGATGTATTTGTTTTATCATCCCTTTCTGAAGGTTTACCGCTTGCCGTTCTTGAAGCCATGATTGCCAAATTACCTGTGATTGCGACGGATGTTGGTGCGGTAAAAGACACCATTGCAGACAAAGGCAAACTCATTCCATCAAAAGATACAGCCGCTTTGGCATCTGCAATGCAAGAATATATTGAACTAGAAAACCTGCAACTTCAATCTCTTGGTGATGATTTACGTAAAAGAGCTGAAGCTGAATTTTCAATTATAACTTATCGAAAAAATTACCATTCTTTAGTATTGGGTCAATAATATATTTATGATTCACTCACTATCTAACGTATTATTTGGATAAAAATGCAAAATAAAATCATTAATTTTAAGGTTATGGGCGACGAGCGTGGCTCCCTCATAGCCCTTGAAGAAAACCATAATGTTCCTTTTGATGTTAAAAGGGTTTTTTATATTTATGGTACTCAAGGAGATATCTCAAGAGGTAATCATTCTCACTATAAAACTAAGCAACTCCTTATAGCCACGAATGGTGGCTGCCAAGTAACCCTTGATGATGGCAAAGGCAACAAAGAAACATTCACATTAAATAAACCCAATGTTGGAATTTTACAAGATGAACTGGTCTGGGGAAGCATGCATGATTTTAGCCACGATTGTGTTTTAATGGTTCTGGCTGATTCCTACTATGATGATAAAGACTACATTAGAGACTACGCTACATTTTTAAAGGCCGTAAAGTGATCCATTCTCTTGCCGATGTACATTCTACAAAAATTGGATTCGACACCAATATTTGGCAGTTTTGCATTGTGCTGGAAAATGCAAAAATTGGTAATAATTGCAATATCAATGCGCTTTGCCTGATCGAAAATGATGTAGTAATTGGTCATAATGTAACCATAAAAAGTGGCGTACAAATATGGGACGGTACAATCATTGAGGACAATGCATTTATTGGTCCAAATGTAACATTTACTAATGATTTTTTACCTCGTTCAAAACAATATCCCGATACATTTCTTAACACCTTAATAAAAAGAAATGCCTCTATAGGAGCCAATAGTACCCTTATAGGGGGAATTACTATTGGCGAAAATGCTATGGTTGGTGCAGGGAGTGTTGTCACTAAAAACATCCCAAATAATACACTTTGGTATGGCAATCCTGCTTTATTTCATGGCTATGTTTGTAGCTGCGGAGAAAAACTAGACAGCACATTAAATTGCAGTAAATGTATAAAAGCCCACACCTTGGTTAATAACGTAATTGAAGAGAGATAGATGATTCCTTTTCTGGATTTAAAAGCAATAAATGCACAGTATGCAGATGAATTAAAACAAGCAACAGCAAGAGTCATTGATAGTGGCTGGTATATTCAAGGAACTGAATGTAAAGCCTTTGAAGCCGAATTTTCAACTTATTGCGGAACAGAACATTGCGTTGGTGTTGCTAATGGTCTTGATGCTCTTACACTGATCATTAAAGCCTATAAGGAAATGGGAGAAATGGATCAAGGTGATGAGATTATCGTACCCGCAAACACTTATATTGCCTCAATATTAGCCATTTCTGAAAATAACTTAACGCCTGTATTAGTCGAACCCGATATTAATAGCTATAACATTGCCCCGTCATTAATCGAAGAAAAAATAACTCAAAAAACAAAAGCCATTATGGCTGTGCATTTATATGGACAGATTGCAGCAATGGATGAAATTAATGCTATAGCCTGCAAATATAATTTAAAAGTCATTGAAGACTCAGCTCAAGCTCATGGCGCAATATATCAAGGTAAACGAACAGGAAACCTAGCCGATGCAAGTGGGTTTAGCTTTTACCCTGGTAAAAATCTAGGGGCCTTAGGTGACGCAGGCGCAGTAACTACCAACAATAAAAAATTAGCCGAGGTTATTCGTGCTTTAGGGAACTACGGAAGCCATAAGAAATATGAAAATAGATATCAAGGATGGAATAGTCGACTTGATGAAATACAGGCAGCAATGCTAAGAGTAAAGCTTAAATACCTTGATGCAGAAATAGAAAACAGAAAACAGATTGCACATACCTATCTTAATAAGATGGACAATAAAAGTATTTTGTTACCTACTGTAATGAATAATGAATCTCACGTCTGGCATCTCTTTGTCATTCGTACAGAAACCAGAGCAGAATTACAACACCACCTGTTAGAGAATAATATCCATTCGTTGATTCACTACCCAATTCCGCCAAATAAGCAGGTAGCATACAAAGCTTGGAACCAATTAACCTATCCAATAACCGAGCGCATACATAAAGAAGTATTAAGCCTTCCAATTAGCCCAGTTCAGTCTATAGAAGAAACAATACAAATTGTTAGTGTATTAAATGAATATTAAAGCTTTTAGCCAATTTTTCTTTCAATATCCAAGAATTTTAAAATACAAATTACTATCGAATTGTAAAAAAATATCTGGAAAACCCAAAATATACCAGCCTACTCAGTTTTTAGGGAAAGGGACTATTAGCTTTGGTAAAAACGTAATTTTAGGATACAACCCAAGCCCTAATTTCTACACTGGCTATGGTTATATGGATGCGAGGAAAAACCAATCCAAAATAAATATCGGCAATGATGTCTGGATAAATAACTGTTTTGTACTCATTAGCGAAGGTGAGGGCATTGTTATAGGACAAAAAACTATTATAGGCTTAAATGTTGAAATTACAGACAGTGACTTTCATGATTTACACCCTGAAAAACGTATTGGAGGCACACCAAAAACTTCGAAAGTTCATATAGGGGAAAATGTGTTTATTGGCTCTAATGTAAAAATATTAAAAGGCGTGAGTATTGGTGACAATACAGTGATTGCAAATAGTTCAGTGGTAACAAAATCCATTCCTTCAAATGTAATTGCAGGAGGATACCCATGCTCAGTGATAAAAAACCTTGAATATTAATTACAGCCTCCTTTTCCAGAGACCCAAAATAAGACTGTAACATACGTTATTTAAGCGGTGATATAGCAATAACTCGATCTTACCCGTAGAATCTAACAATGAAATAAAGCGATTATTAGCAGAGAAGTAATGATTTTATTAGCTCGTTATTTAGGGATATAAATGTTTAGTTTTGATAAATATAAAAAAACAAGTTACTCCCAATCAGGTGAAGACTTGATAGTAGCCTTTATCTTGAAAACATTAAAGATAAAAAAACCAACTTATGTCGATATTGGAGCTCACCACCCTTTTTATATCAGCAATACTGCTGCGCTATACAAAAAAGGGTTTTCAGGCGTCTGTATTGAGCCAGACCCCACCCTTTTTAAAGAAATAAAAAAATCTCGAAAAAGAGATGTTTGTTTAAATATTGGTATTGGAATAGATGGCTCTGATGAGTCAGACTTTTATCTAATGACTACCTCAACACTCAATACCTTTTCAAAAGAGGAAGCATTAAATTATGATAAAAATAGTCGCCATAAGATTAAAGAAATTATTAAGTTACCTTTAAAGACTATTAACTGGGTTTTTGAAAACCATACAAATGGTAAACCAGACTTTGTCAGTATTGATGTTGAAGGACTAGATTTTGAGATACTAAAATCACTAGACTTTAAACAGTATAAGCCCACTATATTATGTATAGAAACCCTCAAGTTCATTCAAGAAGGTATTGTTGAGAAAGACCAGCCTTTAATTGATTTTATAACCGAACAAGGCTATATGATTTATGCCGATACTTATATCAATACAATTTTTGTAGATAGAGACATGTGGCTCAATCGAAGTTTATGATTTTTTATTTCCCTAATTTAAATAACGAGTAGCCCCTAGATAATCGACTAAAAAACAAGTAGAGATACTCTCTGTTAGCGATAACTGACCGATAATTTAAAAAAAGGGACTCTCAACAAAACAATGACAAACTGCTAATAATTTTTTTAGCACCATTTTCTGTTTTTATTCTTAATTTGAATAGAAACTATAAAACTGAAAACACCCAATAAAACCATGATTATTGTTGAATTAGTTGGTGGCCTCGCCAACCAAATGGTCATTTATTCTGCAGCCAAAGCGCTTTCTGAACATTTGCAAGTTGAATTAAAAATTGATATTACGAAACTTAATAAAGATAAAAAAAGAAATTATGCCTTAAACCATCTCAATATAGAGGCAAAAACAGCGACACAAAAAGAAATAGATAGAATATGCCAAAAAAGCAATTCCTGGTTTGTTAATAAGATAAAAAAGAAAATACGTAAAAAATGCAATGGGAATGCATTTGGTATCTATGTAGAGCCCACCATTAGCTATGACCCTAACTTCTTTTCATTAAAAGATAATACTCATATAAGAGGCAATTTTATTAATGCCAATTATTTTTCATCAATAGAGAAAGTTCTTCGGCATGAGTTCCAAATCAAATCACCCTTAAGCAATAAAACAAAAGAGCTGATTGAGTCAATCACTTCAGGCGATAGCGTAAGCATTCATATTCGCCGAGGGGATTATGCCAACGAGAAAAAAACAAACAAAATTCATGGGCTAATCCCTATTGATTATTACAAGACAGCAATCGACTTAATCAATAACAAAATAAAATCACCTACCTTTTATGTTTTTTCAGATGATATTAGCTGGGTAAAAGAAAATTTATCCAATACTCAAAAGATGCACTTTATTGATCACACAGATGGAGATACAGCTTATGAAGACATGTATATGATGAGCCTATGTAAACACAATATTATTGCCAATAGTGGCTTTAGCTATTGGGGTGCATGGCTCAACTCTAATACGGAGAAATTAGTTATTTCGCCAAAACAATGGTGTGCAGATAGTAAATTGAATGATAGATTCAAACTAATTCCTGAAGGCTGGTTTAAAATATAACTAAACGGCTACCTCTACACATTATATAAATCAACCATTGATAGCCAACTAAACTTGTAAAAAGCATTTCTTATTTATTGAATAGAAAGATTATTTTCTTTTACCATTTTTGAGTGCTTTTCTTTTAGTTATTTAAGCTAATAATCCCATTCGCCTTTATTAATTTTGCAATAGGCTCTTTTTAATGCTGTTTAACTCAATTGAATTTATCTTTCTTTTTCTTCCGATTAGCTGGTTCGGTTTTTATTACTTAAAAGATAATTTATCCCTTGGGTGGCTAGTCTTATGCTCATTATTTTTTTATGCTTACTGGAACCCATCGTATTTAACAATTATTGCAGCCTCAGTGTTCTTTAATTACTGGGTCGGCAGTAGTCTTCATAAAGTCAACTTTAAAAAGCCATTACTTATTTTCGGTATAGCCATTAATTTATTCTTTTTAGGTTATTATAAATACTCATTATTTTTAACTAGTAATATTAATTATTTATTTGATACCAATTTTCACTTAAATACTATTATTCTCCCTCTCGCTATTTCTTTTTTTACTTTTCAACAGATTGCCTATTTAGTCGATGCCTACCGTGGTGAAGCTGAATATAAGTTCCTACACTACAGTCTATTCGTTATATTTTTTCCTCAACTTATAGCAGGACCTATTGTCCATCATAAAGAAATAATCCCTCAATTTAGTCAAAAACATAAAGGCTATTCAAAGCATATAACGATTGGGTTAACGATTTTTTTTATCGGTTTATTTAAAAAAGTCGTTATTGCTGACAATCTATCCGAAGATGCTAATTTAGTTTTTTTGGCCGCAGAAAATGGTTATCTTGTTACTTTTTTTGAAGCATGGCAGGGTTCGTTATCTTATACATTACAACTTTATTTTGATTTTAGCGGCTATGCAGACATGGCAATTGGCAGTGCCCGGTTATTTGGCATAAAACTACCTGACAACTTTAACTCCCCCTATAAATCAAAGAATATTATTGATTTTTGGCGTAGATGGCACATGACACTATCCCGGTTTCTAAGGGACTATGTCTACATCCCTTTAGGTGGCAACCGAAAAGGTAAAACCAAAAAACAACTTTTTATAATGATTACCATGGTTATAGGAGGACTTTGGCATGGCGCTAACTGGACCTTTGTTCTTTGGGGAGCCTTACATGGAAGTTATCTTGTAATAAATCACTTATGGCAACAAATTCATAATAAATATGATATAAAGCTGAAGATATTCCCCCAGTGGTTCACATCAATAACATCCCAAACAATGACTCTTATTGCAGTCATTTATGCATGGGTGTTCTTTCGTGCTGAAAGTATAGATAGTGCTTTAAATATAGTTAAAGGCTTATCAGGGATGAATGGCATCGTATTTCCTGAAAAATACCTACGATGGGAGAATCTATCTCCTTGGCTTATAAGTAACGGTGCTTCATTTTCGAATTTAGAACTTATAAGTTCTCTATCTGATTTAATCAGCTTATTACTTATTTTTATATTTGGTTGTTTGATCTTACCCAATACAAGAGAGTTTTTTGAAGAGCATAGAGCTATCCATTTAAGAAACACATTTTCCATAAAATGGAACTATAGCAACTCATGGGCATTTGTTATGTCACTCATTGTATTTATAAGCATAGCAAACTTAGGGCTTGTAAAAGAATTTATATATTTTCAATTTTAATAAAAATAATTTATGTCATTTCAACAATATTTGAAAAGATTCATATTTCTATCTATCTTGTGGATTTCAATTATTCCTTTGTCAAACTGGATAATAGATCCTTATGGCATTTTTGAAACTCATTTTCTGAAGTATTCTTTTCAACAAAATGAAAGGTTCATAAAAATCGAGCACCTCAAAAAAGAACATCCTCACTTCAATGGGTATATTTTTGGATCATCCCGTATAGGCGTGCTTACCCCTGCGTTATTAAATAAATATATTGATGGGGCCAGTTTCTATAACATGTATGGGTCGGGAGCGAACCAATGGGATACTCTCAAACACCTTGAATACATGTTACGGAATAAATATACCATCAAAAATGTTTATCTACAGGTTGATTTAGAACCTGCTTTTGGTCCATCTAATAAGAATTTATTAAAAATTCACCCAGAAGTTGTAAACGAAAGTCTTATTCAATTTTATCTCCATAACCTTGTCCTTTTTCCATATTCAGACTTAAAAAAGACCATTAAAAATAATTTTAAAGCAAACAATACAGCTTTATATAACTGGACTGATGGTTCTTATAGCAGACCAAGACTGGAAAGAGAGATTGAAGAAAACCATTCTAAATATATCAATACAGTATCTGACTTTCATAAAACGAGTCTAAGAAAAAAAGCATTTTCGAAGCAAGATAGAGAACAAATAGATCAAAATATTGCAGCAATATTAAAAATCATCAGACTATCTGAAGATAATGATTTTAAGCTATTCCTGTTTACATCCCCCCTTAACCAACACAAACTAGATACTATAAATATTGATATGTACCTGTACTATCTATCGAAATTAGCCAAAATAACTAATTTTTGGGATTTTGGTGGCTATAATAAGATAACAACGGATGATAAACTGTATTACGAAGCATCTCATTACCGCCCCTTAGTCAATAAAATGATAGCCGAAAGCATTTTCAAAGGTAATCAAGAAAATAAAACCAATGGCTTTGGCGTTTACGTTCATTCGAAAAATATTAACAATCATTTATCAAATATTCAGCACCAAATGCATTCAAGATAAGACTTAAGAATCCAAATATTGGAGCCTTTTTCTAACTAAATAATACTCTTGCTAGCCTATTGATTGGGTTATTTTTTGACAGCTTAACGAGGCTTAAGTAAAGCAATAAACCCTCGAAGCACTTTTAAATTATAAAACCTAATATTAATTCTCTTTAGTATTCCCAAAGCATATTGTCTATCAAGCTTTGCTATCTTAAGAAACATACTAATTAATACTTTATTGATAGCACCCTGATAGCTTTTTTCAGAACTATACTGATCATAAATCTCAATAATACTATCCGCCATAAACTTATATCGTTTTGAAGTATTAGAGCCATGTTTACGATAATAAATCATATCATCATCTAATATTGCTAATTTATATCCATGATGAGTAATTTTCATCCATATATATAAATCTTCCAGTCCAATTTTTGGGTCATAGCCCCCTACTTCATGAAGCACATCTGTTCGAATCATAGCTGAGGATGCAGGAGGACCGGCTTTTCTATTATTAAATATACTAATAAAATCGACTTCAGAATAAGGTTTTTTTCTCTGCTTTGCTAACAATACCCCCTTGTCATCGATAAAGACCATATTCCCACCACAAACAGCAAAATCGGGTCTATCTTCTAGAAAATGGACTTGCTTCTCTATCTTATCTTCAAAAAACAAGTCATCAGAACCTAAAAAAGCAATATATTTTCCCTTACATAATTTAATAGCTTTATTTAAAGTCGGCGTAAAGCCTATATTTTCTTGTCGTTGAAAAAAGAAACCATGCTCTTTACTTAATGACTCAATAATATCTGCTGAATTATCAACAGAACCATCATCAAACACTATCAGTTCAATATTTTGATAGCTCTGATTCAACACACTCAAAAGACTCTCTTTTATATAGTTCTCATGGTTATAACAAGATACAACTACACTAACCAGAGGGGGTGTTTCATTTTTCATCAATAAATCCCATTAAATACTTTTCTCTTTTAAACAAATAAAAACCTAACCCTATAATCATTGCTAAAAAATAAGTGCTTTGCTTTGCAAAAAAAGAAATTGTTAAAAAAGTGTGTATAAAAAGCATAACCAATAACACCAAAACAAGAATAACTAACACTTTTTGAGAATCATATTTTGTATTCCAGTAAAGTTTTAGCAACGAAAAAACAAACACTCCCTCTCCAATTACAATCATCAAAAGACCAGCAATCCCACTCGTATAAAGAATTTCAATAAAAAAATTATGAGGGGTAGTGAAATCAACTTTCCCATGATAATGAGAAAAAGTTTGAAAACCAAGTTCAAAGCTCCCTAACCCATGCCCCACCAACCATTGAAACCAGTTACTTCCTTGCTGCATTGCCAAGGCATCTGACCAAATAGTGACTCGTTCTTCACGGACAAGGTTATTAATCAAATCATTAAGTCGCTCATCAACACCAAGCACACCAAAATAATATACAGCCAATGGAATTAAAAAAATCATCCCTGCTGCCCACAATCGGGTTTTAAAACTTAAGAATGGAATGCTCACTGATGCTCCCACTAAAAATGCTATCCATGCTGTTCGCGAAAAACTTTCCATTAAAAGATAAAATTCCATAACCATAACAGCAATTAAGAGCACTTTACCGGTAAGATAAACTTTATCTAATAAATATATTGCAACAGGAATAATTAAGATCGCCTGTAAAGCCAAGTAATGGGGGTTAGATGTCAACCCTATTCGTCGTAATGAATAAAAAACCACAGCAATAAAATTTGAACCCGATGCCAATAGGAGCACAATCAATAAGCTATAAAGCATTAGCTTTGAATTTTTAGTTAAAAAATCTATGGGTATCATCCATATAGCAAGAATAATAAAAACAGCTATTTTTAAGTTTTTTATATAATACTTCTGACTAATTCCATCAATCAGCACTGAATCCAACAT
>ENA-OSET01002733-OSET01002733.1-sediment-metagenome-genome-assembly--contig:-NODE-2733-length-16757-cov-8.587470_pt1 | contig 16757 bp, 12 predicted proteins | sample MGYA00237882_ERZ534229 | MGnify/ENA primary metagenome ERZ534229 (study PRJEB26408, sample SAMN06266212) | sediment metagenome | isolation source: Hudson Canyon methane seep mesocosm | place... | reverse complement strand
CTTTATGAAGAAGATGCATGTCAGGAGTTTATTCGGCGTAGTGAATACTACAAAAAATACATTAAGATCTACCGTGAACTATCGATGGCAGAAGGATGCAGAGTGATTCTTACGGGATTCAATGTTGGAGAGCAGTTTCGTCAGGCTGGTTTGGATGTACATGTTATACCAAAAGCTTTTGATGAAAACCATTTGAAAGATTTAAGTAACAAAAGGGATGTTGAGCAGGCTTTTGTCGGGCGAATAAAAAATAAAGTATATAAAAAACGTCAGAAATTTCTTCAGAGCTTGGTCGCTAATGAAGGCCTTAAGCTTTTCAAGACTGATCCTGGAGAAGAATACCTTTTGGCTCTAAATCGTATAAAGATATTCGTTAGTGCCGACATTGGTTTCCTTGAGTATATGGCGAAAAATTTCGAAGCTATGGCTTGTGGATGCTTGGTTTTAGCGAAGAGACAGGGAGGCGTGGAGGAGGAAAAGTTAGGTCTTATCCATATGGAGAATATTGTTCTTTATAATGATGTTTTTGATGCTGTCAATCTATTGTCTTATTTGAAGGGAAAGCCTGAAGTTGTTAAGTCGATTGCCTGCAATGGCCGAAAATTTGTGGAAGAGAGGCACTCCCTTGGATCTCGTATTAACAGTTTTTCTCTGGCAATAGAAAAGGATGTTACTTCGCTAGAAAAAGTAAAGCATTTTAAACTGCTAGGGCGCTGGATGTGAGTATTATTTCTGAGTCTTCCGCGTACGCAAAATGGATGAACCGATTTTTTTCCTTTGGGGTTTTTTTATTTTTAGCTGGGTTCTTTATTGCCCCTGATGCAAATGCACATAAAAGTATTTTTTACTGGGGAATCTTGCTGCCGTTTCTTTTTGGTTTGCCGTTAATCAGTAAGTTCTTTAGAAGGGAGTTCAATGTGCTTTGGCCGCCAATTACAGTTGTGGTTATTTTTCTTGCTCCTGTTTTTTGGTCGCCTGATTATAGCTTGAGTTTGTTGGTTGCCAATTTCAAAGCCTCATTATTTATTATTATATGGCTAGTACTTGTTGCTTATTTTGTGGATAAGTGTCCCGATGTTCAGGTTAGGGCTCTCAAGGCGCTGGTGTTTGTTGCTTTTTGCTCTGCTTTGTACATTATTTGGGATTGTTATTCTCCACATTGGAATTTAGATAGGATTTTGATAAGTGACTGGCGATATGGCAATCAGAATAGAATGGCTAAATGTTTTGGTTTTATGGTCTTTGTCAGTTTATGGTTTTATTTACTGAGTGTAAAAATAAAAGAAAAGGCTATTTACCTTATTTGTGCGGCCGTTTTTTTGAGCGTTGTCATTCTTTCTAGGTCAATGGGGGCGCTTGGCGCTGTTGTATTAACACTACCTTTTCTTTGGTTTGTATGGATGAAGGATAAGATCGACATGATGGTGTGGTTACGTTTCCTGGCTGCTCTTATTTTTTTGACGTTTTTTGCGTGGTATCTAGGGCTTGTGGATATCAGATTAGAGGGCGGGTGGTCAAAGCGCGACGTTATTTGGTTGGCGGTTTTAGATTCTTTTATGGAGTCACCTCTGCTTGGTTCTGGTGTGCTTGATGATGAGCGAGTGGTAGCTATTGATGGCGGGGTCTATCATCATGAACACAATATTTTTCTTGCCATCTTGAGGCAATCAGGGTTGTTTGGCGGAGTGCCTTTTTTACTGTTGGTGCTGGCTCTTATTGGTAAGGCTTTTTCATGTAATTCATTGAAGTCGCGAGCTTGGTTAGTGCTTTTTTTTTATGGTATGATAGCTGGTATGTCAGGCGGCAAGTACCCGATAGGAAGACCTTCTGAGTCTTGGTTGATTGTTTGGGTTTGCATCGCTTTTTTGTGGGCAAATGTTAGCCTTCACCGAGGAAATAAAAATACTGAGAGGGCGAAAGGATGAGGATGCATATACATATAGTAGGCTGCTCGCCAAGAAGTGGGACTAGCTTGATTCATCAAATGATTAAGACTTGCTTCAATAATGTTACTGCATGTGCTCATGAGATGAGCTTTTTTAAATCCGAGACTCTTTGTGGTGATATTGTTTGCACTAAATCGCCTAGGGAAGTTCCATATGTTTCTTGGTTGCTTAGATTTAACCCTAATCTTTATGTGATTTACATGGTGAGGGATCCAAGGGATGTGGTGGTTAGTCAACACAAGAAAAGCGGCAATAACTATTACTCAAACCTTGATATTTGGGAGTCCTTTGAAGCCATTAGGAGCAAGCTTAATGGCAGAGAAAGGTTTTTTTCTATTAAGTATGAAGATTTGGTTTCCAACCCTGATTCTATTCAGCATCTACTTGTAGATAAAATGCCGTTCTTGAAAGCCAGATGTAAGTTTTCAGAGTTTCATCATTATACTGAAACTGATCAGGGAGCTTTGCTAGCAATGAATGGGGTTAGACCAGTGACTTCGACTAGCGTGGGGCGGTGGAAGGATCATCTTCCTCGACTGAAAGCCCAGATAGAGACTTCAGGTAATATTTCAGAAGCTCTAATAGGTCTTGGTTATGAAGCTGATACAAAGTGGGAAGATTGCCTTGATGGTGTTTCTCCCGCATATTCAGAGAGTGTAATAGATGGTTACATTCCATATAATTCAGTTAAATTCAAATATAGAGTTTTCCGGAAAGTACTGGAAAACGTGATCTCCAAAATCTTTTTGAGGTGACAATGTACTCTTTTAAAAAGTTTTTTCTGTATAGAAAGTACTGAAAAAAGATTAGACCTGACTCCGGTTTTTCGGTTAATATAAACAGAAAAACCCGACAAACTATTCCAGTTTTAGGGGGAGCTTACTCAAGAGATAGATAGACATACCTAATTTACGAAATCTCTGATTTTTTAGTAAAACTTTTGGTATACTCCAAAGGAAATACGTACTTATAAATTTCTCGCAAGCAACTATTAGATTTCTTTATCTTGGTTATTAATGCATAAATTACACAACAAACGATTCATTTATACAGTAACAACAGGACGTAGTGGTTCCAACTTCATCACACAAGTTTTCAGCTGCTTAGACGATACTATAAGCTTACATGAACCTAAGCCACGCTATGATCGAATAATGCGTACAGCACAACATTATCCTGCGATAGCAAAACAGTTTCTCTTAGAAAAAAAGTTACCCGCTATTGAATTAGCTTTATCAAATAAAAAAAACTATTTTGAAAGCAGCCATTTATTCTGTAAAGGTTTTTTGGAAGCTTGGCTAAATATTGAAGGTTTACCCATACCCAACCTAATTTGTCTTAATAGATCACATAGAGAAATTAGCCTGAGTTTTACCCGTCTAAATAGCATTCCCAGTCGTACTTTCAACGGATTAACTTATCTATTGTCACCTTTTGACCCAAGCACATTAACAACACTTAAAGGTATCAATGAACCTATAACCTCCAAATTTAACGATTATCAAATGTGCTATTGGTACTGTTTAGAAATGGAACAACGTAAGAAACATTATTCCAATCTAGTCATAGAAAAGGGTGGGCAATCTTTACAAGTAAGCGTTAAAGACCTTAAAGAGCTGTCTGCTTTTAATACTTTCTGCGACACACTCGAATTGCCAAGGCTTGGGTTTTGGGGACAAAAACGGTTTCACAAAATGACAAAAACCGTAATTAATACTAAATCAGACAAAAAAAAGCACTTAGAATTTATCAAAGAAGAACTAACAGAATGGGAAAAACAAGTTAGAGACAGCCTTATCCTTAGAGAGCAGAGTGAATGAACAAAAACCTGAAGGTAAGTTTCTTCTTTACTACTTAGTGCCTGACCGAAAAAGCAAGGAAAATGCCACATACTATAGGCATTATTTTTTTGAGTTTTCTCACTTCAACACGATACCTTCTTTTTTTAAAAGATTTACCTATAGGTTGATGTATCAGGTCATTTCGACAATTTAATACTAAATGAGTTCATGGTTATAACACGACAACACTAACGAAAGGTTTTTCTTCATTTTTTATCAAATTATTTATCTTTACAACGTGACCTTATTGCTCATTTAACCCTATACCGAGAATTCACTTACCCATTTATCTAGCCCAAAAAATCAATAGTCTCTCTTGCTGCCTCTCTAACTTCAGCAGCAGTAGGATGATATAAAAGCAAGCGCTCAATAAAGCACGTACTTGCCTTATTTGACAGTCTTTGTTTTTTTAATATTCCAAGGCAGCAAGGCTTCGATATCTTCAACGGATTCGGTATAAGGTAAAGCCGTGAGAACCTGTTTAAGATAAGCATAAGGTTCCAGTCCATTAGCTTTTGCGGTTTCTATTAAACTGTAATGTGTTACACTGGCACGCGCTCCCGCGGGTGTGTCTGAAAACAGCCAGGCTTTACGTCCAATAACAAAAGGGCGGATGGCATTCTCAGCAAGGATGTTGCTGATATTGAGTTCACCATTTGAACAATAGACATTTAGTTTTTCCCACTGATTACTCAAGTAGGTCATGGCTTTTCCCGTTAAACTGTCTTTGGGCACTTTATGCTGGTTGTTTTCCAAATAGAGTTTAAGTTTATTGAGTACGGGCAAGCTTCTTAGTTGGCGTTCGAAATACCAATAACCTGATTAATATGGTTTACTTTTTATGTGGAAATTTAAAATTTAATTACCCACTCTATTCAACATAGACCCAACCAGCTCATATCCAATATGACGATTGCGCACCTCTAGTCTCATTGCAGTATCAGTAAATATACTGTCGAAAGTCTTAGATGTATATTCAGAGCCAAAAGTAGACAAATGGTTATCATCTCTATACAGAGGAATACCACCTATAGCCACGTTACAGTAGCTTGTGTCACATAGATAAATTTCAGGGCTCACAATTTCTGCAAACATTTGTTCTTTTATCTCTCGAAAAATAGATGCAACCTCTTCTGCTCTTTTTTCATATTCGTCTGCTGTAGGTGCTATTATTTTATTTATTTCTCGTCTAGTCATTGATGCAATTAAATGTGCAGAAGGGACATCATAACCAACTTCAGGAACGGGATTAACTAGCACAACCTTTTTACCCAAGCTATGTAGCTCTTTGATAGTCCGCCTCAACCCTATCTCGAACAATTCGACATTAGGCAAACCATCAGGGCTAAACGACTTAATATCCACCAACTTTACAGGACCACCTGATTCTTTTTTGTATCTTGTCCCTTTAGTCAATAACGCCCATCTAGCAGCTAATATTACAGTCTCTATTTCATGTGTAACAGATATAAATTCTAATACTGCTTGATTAAATTCATTACAAGACCTTCTATTAGGCCTTTCAATTGAAAGTAAGGGGGGGCAAGCTGACTGTGTTGCAATTTTTCCTTTTAAGCCTATATTTTTTGCGCTTAAATCAACGCCAGAAGCTAATGCTCTTGCATGAGAGTCTCCCCAAAGAATAAAACTGACACGCTCAGTTTTTATTCCAATATCACAAAGGTTCTGACCATTTTTTATCCTATTAACCACCTTCTCACATGATGCCCAATGACTCCATTTATAATCTTTTACAGTATCATTCAAGGCAATATTGTTTGTTAATCTACCAGGGTATCCGTCATTTATAATGAATGCTAAACCGCTAATAACAAGAGAGGCAGAAACTATTGCAGAAGCACCTAGAAGAGTGCGCCTTCCTTTAAATAAGACCCTTTTTCTAAAAGGAGTCTCAACATACCTCCAAGAGAGCATTGATAATGCAAATATTAAAATGAGCATCATCAATATCACTGGTTCCGTCAACTCTCTTATGGAGAATATTTTCGCATACACAATTACTGGCCAGTGCCACAAGTACAACGAGTAAGAAATTAACCCAATAAAAACCACAGGGCGTAAACTTAATATCCTAGAAACAAGAGATCTTCCACCTGTACCAGCAAAAATTATTAAGGCCGTTCCAATTGTAGGCAGTATCGCAGCAATCCCTGGAAAGCTTGTTTCTGAGGAGTATTGAAATATACTATACGCAATCATAGTTACTCCTAATATTGAATAAACTTCACGAAGAAAGCGCTTACGTGGATTGGGAATAATATGAAGGGCGAGAATACTTCCTATGAACAACTCCCAAGCTCTAGTCGGAATCCAATAAAATGCTATTGAAGACTTAATACTAGTTAATACTACACAAGCAACAAAAGACAATGCACCAAGAGTGAGTAGCCACCTTAAGTAATGCTTCGTATCTATTTTGGCAATAAAAATTAGCAACAGTGGGAAAAATATATAATATTGCTCCTCTACAGCCAATGACCAAGTATGTAATAGAGGCTTCATTTCGGCTGCACCATCAAAATAGCCAGACTCAAAATAAAATAGCATATTTGATGAAAAGAGTGCAGTAGCTATAGCACTTTTCCCTAGATCAACAACACCTTCAGGTGTTAATAACAAGGACCCTAGAATCAAACTTACAACGACGACGACAACTAAAGCAGGAAGTATTCGTCGAAAGCGGCGTTCGTAGAATTTAGATATTGAGAACTCATTATTTGCTATTTCACGAACAATTATGGTTGTAATAAGGTATCCAGAAATAACAAAAAACATATCAACGCCGACATACCCCCCACTAAAAAAAGAAATACCAGAATGGAAAAACAATACAGATAATACAGCTACTGCTCTCAAGCCATCAATATCAGAACGATAATTTGGTGTCATCTATTTTCCATTTATTCACTACTTTTCACCTAACGAGGCTGCAGAAAAACCAAAAAAATAAAGGTTTACCTAATCCCTCGGTCATTTTTTATGTTCCTCATTATGCCCAATTCCCTGAATAACATCTAGCCTTTCCTTTTTCCCAAGTTCGTACATAGAACAGTTGTGGCCGTGTGAAGTATATAGTACAGTCTTGAGGTAATGATGACCTGCATTGTTAAATAAAGGCTAAGTTACCTTTTTCGGAAGGTCTATTTCTTGCTCTAAAATCACACTATACAACCCAGGCTTCATCGTTTTTTACTCAGCCTATGTGGGATTCAGATTAACCCAAAATTGTATAAAAAAAGGTTTTTAATAAAAATAAAACAAACAGTGCAGCTAATAAAAGAACCGTGATTAGTTATAATCGGCACCATTATAGAACACCAATTCCTAATACACCCATCACAATATAAAAATCTCTTCATATATGAAACTTGCATTCTGCCTTTACAAATATTTCCCTTACGGTGGGCTTGAACGAAATTTTTTACGCATATCTCAAATATGTGCAGAACGTGGCCATTCAATAGACGTCTACATCATGGACTGGAAAGGCCCTAAACCTGTCAATTACAACATTACTATTATTCCTGTTAATCAGTGGAGTAATCACGGTAAAACCAAAGCTTTTGCCAAGAAATTAAAGGCTATACTTGCACAACAGAATTATGATGTCGTCATTGGTTTTAACAGAATGCCAGGGCTTGATTTGTATTACTCAGCAGACCCTTGCTATGTGGATAAAATTAATCACTTAAAACCTGCAATATATAAACTAAGTCCTCGTTATAAACATTTTTCTGCCTTTGAAAAAGCCGTATTTGATCCCAGTTCAAACACTCAATTAATGATGCTTTCGGAAATAGAACAAAAAAAATATATTGCTCATTACCATACTCAAAAAGAGAGGTTTCACCATCTTCCTCCCGGCATTAGTGCCGACAGAAAAAGGCCCGCTAATGCCGACGAAATAAGAAAGCAATGGAAGGCTGAATTTAACATCCATAATGATGAAAAAGTCGTCTTAATGATAGGGTCAGCTTTTAAGCGTAAAGGACTTGAGCGAACGATATTGGGGGTCGCATCATTAACTGAGGATTTGAAATCAAAAACCCACATCATGATGATTGGTGAAGATAACCCAAAACCTTTTCAGGCTTTGGCTGAGAAATTAGGCATAGCCAAACAGCTACATATTTTTCTGGGAAGGGATGATGTACCACGCTTCCTATTAGGTGCGGACTTATTAGCCCACCCAGCCATTAGTGAAAATACTGGCAATGTTATTCTTGAAGCCATGGTTGCAGGGTTGCCCGTACTTATTTCTGGTGCCTGTGGCTATGCTTTCCATGTGGAACGTTCGAAATCTGGGTTAATTGCTAAAGAACCCTTTTCACAAGATGACTTTAACCAAAAATTAGCAACGATGCTGACTTCTTCTGAACATTCAAAATGGGTTAAAAACTGTATCAATTACAGTCAAACTGAAGACCTATACAGTAGACCTGAAGCTGTCGCCGACATAATAGATTCTTTTAAAAAATCAGATGAACCAAGTTAACAGCATAAATGAACTTAGGGATATAGATTATGAAAGCTTAACTAATTTTAGCTTATATCTTCCTGACTCAAACAGCTCAGATAGTCTATTTAAGTGCTTAAAAATCACCCGCTGCCTTCCAGGTAAGCGCATTTCCTGCATCGGCCAGTGGCAAGGACAATCTATTTTTGCCAAATTTTTTATTAGCCCCAATCGGGCTAAAATCCATTGGCATAAAGAACAAAGTGGATTCCAGCTTTTAACTGAAAAACAAATACTTGCACCTAAGGTGCTACATTCAGGAAAACATCAACAAGATGATATTTATTTTATTCTTTATCAATTTCTGGATAATGCTACCGATTTAAAACCTGTTTGGGAAAATGCAAAATCAGCCCAACAAAGACTACTATTAAACCAATTAATAAGCACGGTGGCCGATCATCATAAGCAAGGCCTTATTCAGCAAGATTTACACTTAAATAATTTTATAATTGCAAGCAATCAGTTTTACACCCTTGATGGTGCAGATATCAGCGCAATTGATTGTAATAATAAACAAATAGCATTTAACAACCTAGCCTTACTTTTTGCTCAATTTTATCCCTCTAATGATTCTAATATAGAAGCCGCACTTGAAGAATACTGCAAACTTCGCAGCTGGAAATTCAATCAAGCAATACTCAAGCAAATTAAATCGACTACCCTAGAGATCAGAGAAAAGCGAAAACTAGATAGACTGGCAAAAACAAAAAGATCCTGTAGCTTATTTTATTACCAGAAAACCTGGGATCAACAAACTATCTGCGCAAGAAAGTATAGATCAGCTGAAATGCAGGCTTTTCTCAACGCGCCAGATAACTATATTAAACAAGCTAATTTACTTAAAGATGGCAACACCTGTACGGTCGCTATTGTCACTATTGATAATATAAAAATGGTGGTAAAACGATACAACATTAAAAACTGGCAACATGCTTTTAGTCGTGCTTTCCGCTGTTCTAGAGCGGTGAAATCCTGGATCAACGCCCATTTATTGCAGTTTTATGGTATCCCGACGCCAGAGCCTGTTGCAGTGATTGAAAAACGCTGGGGGGCTTTGCGTAAAGAAGCTTATTTTGTAACAAAACTGATTTCAGGGGAAACAGGCGACCTTTATTTTAATTCAGACAATAATACAATTGATGAAAAACGGTCTATGGCCGAGTCTACTGTAAAGTTATTAAAAAATATTCATGGGCTTAATATTTCTCATGGTGATCTAAAAATAACTAATATTATGATTTCTGACTTACACCCAGTCATTATTGATCTTGATTCAATGAAACAACACTGGAATCAATTTTTATTTAATAAAGCTAAAAAAAGAGATATAAAGCGCTTCCTTAAAAACTGGCAAAATAACCCAGCATTAGTAAAAATTTTTAAAAGTTACTTTTAGGACATCAATTTGCCAGGGTGGACAGTTGCCCTCCCTGCGCTTAGTTATTATTGATTACGTATCACTTTCCTCTACTGTCTAGAGCTTTTAGTGAATGAAAAACAGGTAGGAGCGTCGTCCTCGGCGCGATGATAATCTCGCAGTTTTTAGAGCAGAGCATCTATTTTATATCGCGCCGAGGGCGGACGCTCCTACATTAATAGTTGCCCTGAAACTCACCCAACACTGTTCGTTATTACCCAGCAATACTGTGTCTAAAAATTGGCTGAAGCTTGTGGGTAATCGGGTAGTTATTTATACCCTGCTTTACCATGTAACAAACTATCCATAGACAACTGAATAAAGGCATTTAATTTATGTTTAGAGTCTTTCTCATGTGTTGCATCAGAAATTAATGTTGCTGTTGATTTTTTCTCAAAACTATAGCTATATAATTTCTCATCTAAACGCGGCTGTTTCACAAGTACTTTATTACCATCAATAAAAGCAGTTGTTGAATCTGAACCCGATGGCTTAATTACAGCAAAGCCCTTATCTTTAACATCCATTAAATCTCGGCCCCAGCAACCATGTGCAGCATCACCCCCTGTTAATCCAGCAATCGTAGGTGCCAAATCAACTTGAGAACCAACGGTTAAACTTGTACTACCATGAGTAGAAACAACATTAGGCCCAATAACAAGCAAAGGCACGTGAAACCTTAATAAATCAATACCTGTTAATTGATGACTTGTACCAAAGCCATGATCTCCCAGAACAAGGAATACGGTATTATCATAGTATTTAGATTGCTTTGCTTTTTTAAAAAACTCACCCAGCGCCCAATCTGAATATCGCATAGCCGTTAAATGCTCATTTAATTCAGAAAAGCCAGTGACTTGCTCGACAGGTAATGGGTCGGGTAAAGCATAAGGCGTGTGGTTCGATAAGCTCTGTAATAATGCAAAAAAGGGAGTATCTTCAGGAATTTTAGCTAATTCCTCAGCCGAACGATTAAACATATCTTCATCAGAGACGCCCCAGGTTGGGTCAGAAAACTTGGGATTAATGAAATCATTTCGTCCAATAAAGCGCTGCATGCCTTGGCCACCAAAAAAGCCGCGCTGATTATCCCATGCAAAATCGCCATTATAAACATATAAACTTTGATAGTTTCTATCGCCTAAAAATTTTAATACGCCAGCAAATTTAGTATCCCCTTCAGGTTGTTGCATTAAATATGAAAAACCAGGTAAATTTGGGAAACACGCCATTGAAGCAAACATTCCCTGATGAGTGTGAGTGCCATTGGAAAAAAAGTTTTTAAATAACAATCCCTCTTCCCTTAATTTATCAAACTCAGGAGTAATGTCGCCTTTATGGCCTAAACTACCAACAAACTCCGCACTAAAGCTCTCCATCAAAATCATAACGACATTAAGAGGCTTTGTAGATAAAGAGACACCTTCTCCCGCATGATAGGTCCGATAAATAGGTGAGTGGTCCCCTTTAATCAGGCTGTCTTTCTCGGTAAACAATAACTTTCGGGTAACGTCCACCGCTTCAGCTTTTGGCATTTTCTTTAGCCATTGCTTCTGCTTGTCGTATTTAAATTCAGAAATAAAAGCCTTTGTCAGAGTGAAACTACCATTTAAAGCCAAATGATTGGCAAACAAATATTCACTATGAAACGCATCACCCCAGCGCAAAGGAGGGCCCTGTCTTAAAGTTCCACGCCCAGCAAGTACTGTACTGGCGGCAACTAAACAAAAAATACCCAATCGTATTGCGTAAGATGAAGCTCTTTCTGCTTGTTCAGTAACTCCCTTATGACTACGAGATAATGTAAAATAAAACAAACTACTTATTACCGCGACTAGAAGTAAATAACGTACAACAGGAAAGCCATACCAGATCATGCTTAAAACAGTCCCTGTATCTTCCTTAATATACTGAAATGCTAAACTATTTAAGCGAACATGAAATTCATGGTAAAAATCCAGTTCAACTATGGCAAAAAAAGTAAAAACAACGGCAACAAATGTTAACCATATTGTCGCCCACTTCTTCCTGATCCCTGCTGGATGCAATAAAGTCAAAACCAGGGGAATCATCACGTAAGCAGTCATGATAAGGTCAAACCTCATGCCAACAAAAAATGACTGAACAATTTCATTACTTGGGATTGCTGTTCCTAACTCACTATTTCTCCATAATAATATGCCTCGAAAAAGTGATTGCAAGGCCATTAAATGAATAAAAGCTCTCAATAAAAACAATAAATCTGGTTTTATATGGGATGATTTATACAAAAATTTCATAGATTTTAACTTAGTATTTTAAATTCGTGCTTATGATAACATCTTCAATGCGATAAAATACCAGTCAACCTGTAACTGCATCGATATATTCACCAATTTATGTAACGCATTCACTAGCGATCATGACATTAATGCCACCTACAATATTTTATATACATCTCAACAGCTTAATAGAAAAACCCCACTAAAACACAGCTATTTTATTTGCTGCCTATGGAACTAAGCAGCAAGTCAAGACTCTGATTTTATAAATTATTCAATCGCAATTAACATTAAAGACTCTGTTCTATATTCATTTTTCTGCTCAACATGATCAATTTTAAAAGGTAATTAATTGAAGACCCATAGTAATTTAACAATCTACTTTATTGGAACCTGGTTATTTAGTATATTTTTATGCACTCATTTTTTACAAAACATTCCAAATGAGACGTTACGCGACCAACTCCACTCTTTATCCATATTAATAACTTATGGGATGATGTATCAATCTCCCGCTTTGGCTTGTTATTTTCTACTTCGCCGCTGGCAGCTCACTGCAATAATTTTTACTGTTCTCACATCTATTTTAGGTCATTTATTTGTGTTCGCTGACAGTCATTTATTCGATTTATATGCCTTCCATATTAATGGTTTCGTATGGAATTTATTAACCACCCCAGGAGGGGTAGATTCTTTAGGGGCTGACCAAACTAGCCCGACACTAATACTAGGTTATCTATCTGTCCTTTTTAGTATTCATTTTGTCAGTTTGTTTTTCTCTTTTAAAGCACCTGCCTTTAATATTCCCTTTTATAAAGTCGTCATATTTTTCTTTCTTATCACCCTTGTTGACCGTGGGATATATGGCTTTGGTCGTGCAAAATTGTATGGCCCCGTCATGGATCGAGGCGATGCCATACCGCTATACCAGCAAATGAAAATGAATACATTTTTAACTTGGGCGGGAGTTAAAACAGCAAAAGCATCAACGATTAAATTCAAAGAAACTAAAGGACATCTGAATTACCCAAAACAAGCGATAGAATTATCGAAAGTTGAAAAACCTTTTAATATTATCATGCTGATTTCAGAGTCAATGCGCTGGGATTTGTTGAATCCTAAAGTCATGCCTAACATGACTAATTTTGCAAAAAAATCATGGAATTTTACCACTCACTTTTCAGGTGGTAATGGTACTCGCCAAGGCCTATTTTCTTTGTTTTATGGGATTCCAGGTAATTATTGGGATATGTTTCTACGTAAACAACAAGGCCCAGTGCTATTTGATGTACTTAAACAATATGACTATCAGTATTTTATTTATACCAGTGCAAAATTTACTTACCCTGAATTTGATCAAACTATTTTCAGTCAAATTCCTGCGGATAAATTAATTGAAAATAATACCGGAGAGCCCTGGAAACGTGACAAAGCCAATACCACGAGTTTGATTAATGATATAAAAAATAGGGACCATACTAAACCTTTCTATGGATTCTTATTTTATGAAGCAACCCATGCTCGCTATTCATTTCCTGATAATGCCATCGTAAGTAATAACTATCTTAAGAATCTTGATTATGCGGGCTTATCGCGTAAAGAGCTTGCTCCTCAAATCGACAGTATGAAAGCTCGTTATGATAACTCTGCTCACGGTATTGATATTCAGCTACAACGAGTTGTTGAATATTTAGAAAAATCTGGTGAAATCAATAATACATTAATTATGATTACCGGAGATCATGGCGAAGAATTTATGGAACGTGGACGCTGGGGACATAATTCTGCATTCACTGATTGGCAAGTTCGTGTCCCTATGATTGTCTGGATGCCTAATAGCTCAGCCAGAACGATAAATGAGCGGACTAGCCATATGGATGTTAGCACCACCATTCTAAGTCGGCTTGGGGTAAACAACCCCGTGACAGATCATAGCCTAGGAATAGATTTATCCACTCCACAGCAGAATCGAAACATAACTGTTGCGAGCTGGACAGATATTGGTTTAATCAATGATTATGGAAAACTAGTCATTCCATTCAAGTCAACGACTCAACATCAAAATTTAGCAACTGATACCAATGACCAGCCTGTTAATGGCAGTGATTTGGCCTTAAAAATGAAGCCTTACATCTTTGAAGCATTAAAAAATGCTCGCTATTACAGCAAATAAAAAACTGATGTGGCTGCACATGTTTCCTTGATGGTGATTGTACAGCCCTTCTAACTTATCAAAAAGACACCGTCAATTAGATGAGCAAGGGGGGCTTTGTTCCTAGCAATCGCATTTTATTATCCGAGTCGTTAGCTTCATGTCACCAAAAAATATCAAGCAGGCTACCGCCTGCTCTCCAAAAAAAAATTAGCCCCAGAACCTTTCAGCTTTCTAGGAACGTGCATGAAATAAAACTGACAACTTTGGGCGTAGTCCTTTAGGCTGCTTTTAAAATGCAGGCTGAAGACCTGCGCCCCGAATAATTGCTTAAGTTAATTCGTACACGTTCCTGTATTATTCAGTGCAAAATGTTTCGTTAATTTTCTATTCAGCATCATCTCGCTTAAAACTATGTACCCAAACGAGATCTTCTTTTTCCCAGCTCATGCCTGCATGCATTTTTAAAATTAAGCCCTTGTACATTTCCAGACTAGGATAACCTTCAGCATTTGCATCAGCATCGGTCATCTCACCCAGCTTTTGGCGCTCCAGGGATGTTACGGTGAAGGGAATGCCTTCAAGCTCGAAAGTTTCTCCAGGATAAGCATAAACCCCATCTCGACGCTGTTGAGTTTTCTTACCAGCTAGAGCCGCCTCTACTAATTTAGGGTGTCGAACTAGTCGGTCAATTTCACAGTTTTTTTCTGGATAATCAGTCATTCTTAAACTCCATTATAAAAATCAAATAAATTCCTGCATAATATAACTGTTTTTCTTTTTTTAATTCGATTTTTTAAGCCTATGCGATATTTACACACCATGGTTCGGGTCAACAACCTACAACAATCTTTAGCGTTTTATTGCGATAAACTGGGATTATCAGAAGTTAATCGCATAGAAAGTGAACAAGGGCGCTTCACTCTTGTTTACTTAGCCGCCCCCGCAGATAAAGACAATGCCTTAAATGTTGAAGCGCCTACACTTGAGTTGACCTATAACTGGGACACTGAAGAATATACTGGCGGACGTAACTTTGGCCATTTAGCCTACGAAGTCGATGACATTTACGCTCATTGCCAACAATTAATGGATGCTGGGGTTGTTATTAACAGGCCGCCTAGAGATGGTTATATGGCCTTTATTCGATCACCTGATAATATTTCCATAGAACTGTTACAAAAAGATAAACCTTTAGCTCAACAAGAACCTTGGGCTTCTATGGAAAATACTGGCAACTGGTGATAAAAGTCACTAACAAACAATATCGTAGCTCTTGAGCAATAGATTTAATGCTAGGACTCTTTGTCCTCCGTATTGCTTCAAGGCTACAAACATTTAATACTAACTATCATGTAAAATACAGACTATGCAAGAACACCAAGATCAAGCAAATGAAAACAAAGATCGCCACCCTATTGTAACTTTAGGGCTGCTTACTGCAGGTACACAACTGGGTTCTGCTTTAATTCAACGATTAGGTCGACATCCTGTTTTATTGTTTGCTATGGGCGCGACTGCTGGCGTATATGCCTATAAAAATCGCAAAGAAATTATTGAAGAGGCTGTCGCTCTAAAAAAACGTAGTCAGAAACTGTTATCAATAAAACCTGAAGCGCCTGATGAAAGCTAGTCGTTAAGCTATCTATTGCTCCTATGAATTCATATAGCAAGCGTTTTGCTCAGCTTTCAATTATTTTCTGCCTAATTGTTTCTCCCTATACAACAATACAAGCCAGTCAGACAAAACTTGCCACCCCTCTGTTTCAAAATATCTTTTTCCCGCTTTCAGTTGATCAAGCACTGCTATGCACAACAGATAAAAATGGCTTTTTATCTGTTGCTGAATTATCCGAAACTATCACTTTTTACGAAAAAAACAATCCTGCTAAGTTACGAAAACATGCCATAAAGGTATTAACGGATCATAACCACCCTGATCATATTGAAGACTTGCAAGATTATAGAGAAGAATGTCAGCAGGCGTCATCTGTCGAAGCCTCAGTGGAGCTCTGTGTTTTAGAACAGTACTGGGATAGTCAAGAAGCAGCGCTCACAGCACTCGCTCTTTTTTATGATACCAAAACCATCATTAAACATGGCGAAAACTATAAAGCCAGACGCTTTACTATTGATCATTTGCGCGTGTTTGAAAAAGCAATTCGTAAAATCCCAGCTTTTATGCGCAAGAATATCAGTAAGGCAAAGCCGCTGAAAGAACTGGATAATGAAATTAAAGACATGGACAGCAATCTACAGACACTTATTCAACAGGCTTTTCCTGAAGACTTTGCCACCAGCATTTGGTCTGATGATACTCACCCTCTTACCTTTGTACCAGGGCTCGGTTTTAAAAGCCAGGTGGTTGCACAAGTATACAATGGTCAGAACCTGATTATTTTTACCGTAAAAGCCTTTGATAAAGGTAAGGATGGTCGTCTTTATCGTGATATAGATTTACGCTATCTAGTCGATTTTAGAATCCCTATTATCGTGCATGAGATTGCTCATACCATTGATAATTTTCATTTCTGGAATGGTAATGACGAACTGTATTTCTTCTATCGTTATCGAAAAATGTCTAATGATAATGAAACCCT
>ENA-OSET01002731-OSET01002731.1-sediment-metagenome-genome-assembly--contig:-NODE-2731-length-16784-cov-4.440534_pt1 | contig 16784 bp, 14 predicted proteins | sample MGYA00237882_ERZ534229 | MGnify/ENA primary metagenome ERZ534229 (study PRJEB26408, sample SAMN06266212) | sediment metagenome | isolation source: Hudson Canyon methane seep mesocosm | place... | reverse complement strand
CGGTTTATCGGGTGGGCAACAGCAAAGATTGTGTATTGCCAGAACGATCGCTATTAGCCCCGAAGTTATTTTAATGGATGAACCCTGTTCGGCATTGGATCCTATAGCTACCTCCAAAATTGAAAACCTGATTACCGAGTTGAGTGAGAATTATACCATTGCCATCGTGACGCACTCCATGCAGCAGGCAGCCCGGGTGTCTAATCGTACCGCGTATTTTCATTTGGGGAAGTTGGTGGAGGTAAACGACACCCAACATCTGTTCACTAACCCTGATCATCAGTTGACCGAGGATTATATTACCGGTCGATTCGGTTAATCACGGATACTAAATTACTTTTATAGCGACCTTTAGAAAGGAAAAACAGGCTTATGTCTTTACACTTACAGCGTGACTTGGATGCGCTTAAAAAAGAAATATTACAATTGGGTGATATGGTTGAATCTTCCATTAATAAGGCAATTCTGGCCTTAACCGAGCGTCGGCCTGAATTACTGCCACAGGTATTTGATGAAGAAATAAATATCGATGCCAAGGAAGTGCAAATAGAGGAAAGCTGCCTGAAAGTATTGGCATTACATCAACCGGTCGCGGTAGATTTACGTTTTATCGTGGTGGTTTTGAAAGTCAATAATGACCTTGAACGAATGGGGGATTTTGCGGTTAATGTTGCCAAACGTACGGTGAGCCTGATCAAGCAAGAGCCAATACCTTGCCCGCCTGGCTTCAGTGACATCATGCCTGAAACGATTAGAACCATGGTTCATAATAGTTTGAATGCTTTGGTGCATTTGGATGTTGATATGGCGCGTGACGTGATTGAAATGGACAATGCAGTAGACGAGGTTAATCGTCAAATGTATGTTGACCTTAAAGCGCTGATGCAAAAAGATTCGACCACGGTCGACAGAGCTGTCGAGTTGCTGTCTTGTTCCCGTTATCTGGAACGGATTGCCGACTTAAGTACCAATATCGCTGAAGACGTTATCTTTATGGCTGAAGGCGAGGTTGTTAGGCACAAGGAAATACGTATTTGATTCACGATCCCCTAGTCTTTTTTATACTAGGGTTTGCATTTTTGCCCTTCAAGCCACTCTTTATTTGCTAACAACATCTGCTTTTCTTTGTGCAGTAAATGATAAAAACGATGCAACTTTTTGGGCACATCACTTGGTTTGTACTCATCAACATGGTTCGCAGCTAACATTTCATCAATCACTTTACCTAGCCTGTTTTCAAACGAAAGTTCAGTGCATTTACCGCTACTTAATTCTTGTTCGGATTGAAAACAATTATTGCGGATAAAATCTATTAACTTCTCACTCGGTTGGGTTTCTAACATAAAGAGTTGTTGATCCTTTACCGAATACTGAACCACGCCACCAAATTCTTTTACGGTAACTTTGTATAACTTTGCAGTGTGTTGAAATGTTCGTTTTTCAATCGGGGATGCCGCTGTTTGAATCATGCGTGCGCCATAGTCAATAAAGTGCATGCCTGTGGGGTCAAAGTAATTATAGGAAATTGCATGGGCATACATATCTTTGGTGTCGTAAGAGATGAATATTTGATCACCACGCTCATAACTCTGTGCTGCTTCTATGCTGATGTATTCTTTTTCACCGCTTAAGCCGTTTACAAGGTTGCCTTTTTCGTCTGAGTGGTTGAAGGCGTCCAGTACCGCTGCAAAACCAAAGCCGCCATAAGCTCTGCTAAAAATGTTGAGGATAACCCGGATGATTATATTTTCGTCCAATTTTGGGGCGAGTTTTTTGAGCGCATCTACTCGGATTTTTACCTTATGATTCGCTTCATCAATATTACGCGCGAGAATCGGGTTTAGTTTTCGAATCAACTGAAGGTCTTTATCGGTATAGAAGTAGCAACAATGGTCTTTTAATTCGATCATTGTTTCCAGGCTCATCAAAATGTCGTAATGCTTAGACGCAGGGCCTTTAGTCAGTTCAAGCGCTGCTGCATGAATGTACTTGAAAGTGAAACTTGCCGTATCAGGATAGGGGAAATCAGTTAATAACGGTATTTGGCTTTTGTACGGATAGCCGGCGATCAGGGTATTAGTGGGAATATGTTCGGTTGCAAACATACCGGGCAAGCCATTGACGGTTCTTCTCTCAATACGCGTATCAAGTTCAAGGCCTTGTTTTTTTGCGAGCACTAATTGCTCTTTAAATTTCTTGTTATTCACAAAACGATCTCAACAGCATATATCGGCAAGGATAGGGAAGTATGGAAAGGAGCGAGAATACTATGGTATTTGCGTTTTTTCCACTACTCACGGCTTCACATATTTCAAGAAGTGCTTGAGAATAATCATATAATTAGTTAGGCTAACTAACTATATGAATGTTTGAGTGTATTTTATGAGCGTTGATAAAGCTACTTACAGTGAATTGGTGTTGTCTCTGACTTCGAAGCTTGCGCGTATGTGTGGAAGGGTGATTGAGAAACCGCTCGAAAAGCAAGGCGTCTCATTGCAGGAGTTTAGAATCACCGGCTTATTGATCGGTGAGCAGGGCATTAACCAAAAGACCTTGGCCGACATGTTGTTTGTTAAGCCTGCCACCCTATCTGTTGCAATCAATAAGCTTGAGTCTAAAGGGATCATTAAAAGAACGGTGTCAGAAACGGATAAGCGGGTGAACTATCTGAGCTTGTGTGAAGGTCTCGATTTATCTGAATCTAATGCGCTTATATTGGCTGTTGAGTCTCAAATGCATAGTGGAATATCAAAGGCTGATATAGATACTACTCGAAAAACCTTAAATGCAATGATTTCGAATCTAGAAGGTGGTGTTGCCTAAGCTGAATTATGGATAGCTATATCCTTCTATTTATTTTAAATATTTTTATACACTTTGGATGGAGTACATATGGAAAACGCGTTAAAAATTATACTACGATTAATCGCACTGGTGGCTTTTTTAACAGGTGCCAATATCTTAGTGGGTGGTGCCTCAGCTGTACCAGGTTATGAGGGTGGGTTTGATGTCTCGGTGGATAATGAATTACGCTTTTTTTCTATTTTTTGGATGGCCTACGGTGGCTTATGTTTTTGGGTGACGAATAACTTCAGTCAGCGAGCGTCTCTAATACCTTTTATAGCACTGGTGTTTTTTATCGGAGGTTTGGCTCGCTTAGTCTCAGTGGTGGCTCAGGGAGAGCCTTCTATCATATTGGTCGGTGCGATGATTCTGGAGTGGCTGCTTCCGGTACTTATTTACTTCATCTATAGGAAGTACGTGAATTTAACCCTTACTGTTGCGATTGATTGAAAAACTAAATAGTGCCTGAACGAAAAGTCAGGTCTACATAGAGGTAAGTGAAATGGAGTTAGGTCTTATTTTAGTGATTTTTTCGAGCTGTATTTATATTTTGTTGGGTACAGGGCATATGGCGCTTACGTTATTCACGCGATCATTTGAACCAAAAGATGCTGAGCTATTAGTGGTGAACAAACAAGCTGTGACGCATATTACTGACCAAACTACCTTCTGGTCGGGCGTGGTGGGGTTTCATTTAAGCCATAGTACGGGCTTATTAATGTTTGGTATTTTATATCTGACTCTCACTATTGAGTACCCAGAGCTAATTACCTCTTCATCAATTTTTAGTTCGGCGCTGATCATTATACCTTTGACATATTTGCTCTTTTCAATTCGGTATTGGTTTATTGTGCCGACCATCGGTTTTGGGATATCAGTCCTAGGATATGGTCTGGGTTTGGTGTTGTTAAGTATCTAAGTATTTGTTCGGAAAGTGTCCGAATACTTTACAGTCTAACAATGTAAAATCATGTTAAATCCTTATTAAACAGTAATTTATACCTAATGGTCTGAATTTTGCTTTATATATTATTACGATTTATTAACCTTGTAGTAGAGAGAGCCGTAAATGAATTATATAAGACAAACATTGTTAGGACTGACGTTCGTAATAGGTGCCAGTGCGGCAAACGCTATCGTTATAGTGGGTCCAGGACCAGCTCCAGATCCAGGTATTCCTGCTTCATATGGTACGGCAACGCATGATACGACTAACTGGCAGGATCTGTCAGATGGCGCTGATCCATACGGTGTATCATGGAGTGTTGATAGTGGTACTACTTGGGGGCGTTCAGAGTTGTTTGTTGGTCAAACGGTTTCATTCAGATTCAATATGCACAAAAACAATGTTGGAACCCATTATGCCGATCACATGAAAGCATGGGTTGATTGGGGGCAGGATGGTGTTTTTGATGTGGCTGATGAAGTAGCTTATGGTGAGCATCTCCTTGCTGATAACGAAACATTGGGAACTTGGAATACGCCTACTGTTCCTAATATAACGTATTTCTCTGACGACGTTCACCTTACTTCTGATCATGCAGGTGAAACCTGGTTGCGTGCACAAGTTACCTGTAGTCACTCTATTGTGAGAGAAAATGGCGATAATTGGGGCGCTCAGTGGGACTCTGCTTATACGGATAATTATCAAGCGCTTTTTAACCCTACAGGTCACCTTTATCAAGGTGAAACAGAAGAGTGGAAGCTTACGATTACTGAAGTAGCAGAACCTTCTTCTTTAGCATTATTAGGTTTAGGCCTTGCTGGACTTGGCTTTACTAGACGAAAGCGTAAGTAAACGTAAGAAGCGATAGTTATGAGAGTTGGTGGATACTGCCAACTCTCATTTATTGATTTTAGCCATCACTAAAAATCTCTTAGATTCCATTTACTCTTCACGTTTAAACAATCATAAATTAGTAAATTCAGCTTCAATTTCCCCTCCTTGCACTATACTTATTTCAGTTAATTAATGTTCAGGTGTTATATGAAGATATTAATTGTAGATGACCAGCGCTCTATGCGGTTAATCTCCACTTCGGTAGCCCAGTCTTTAGGGCATGATGTCATTGATACAGAGAGTGGTCACGAAGCGATTGAAATTTGCCAGCGTGAAAAAATTGACCTGGTGTTAATGGATGTTGAAATGCCTTCCATAAATGGCTTCGAGACAACAAAGATTATTCGAGAGAACGCGAACCACTGGTTTCCAATCATATTTGTCAGCGCCAAAACCGATCCTAAATTTTTTGTAGAAGGTATTCAGTCCGGAGGTGATATCTACCTTTTCAAGCCTATTGTGCCTGAAGTACTGGAATCAATGATCAAGGCTATGCATCGCATTGCTTCGATTCAGAATGAATTACATAGTACAAAAGTAAAAATGGAATTACTTGCGCATCAAGATCAGTTAACGGGTTTGGTAAACCGGCGTGGATTTGATAATGCTATGGCGCTGGAGTTTCAACATGCGCTAGAAGCTAAGTCACCTCTGACGGTTATTATGTTAGATATCGATCATTTTAAGCCATTTAACGATAATTACGGCCACCAAGCAGGGGATAAGTGCTTGGCTGCTGTGAGTGCTGTTTTAAAAAGTGTAGTCTGTCGACCAAATGATATTGTTGCGCGTTATGGTGGTGAAGAATTTACTGTTATCTTACCGAATACAAGTGCTAAAGATGCTGCGCAGGTATGTGAACGCATCATTGCAGGGTTTAAAAAACTGGCATGGCAGCATGAGTATTCAACGTGTTCAGACTACGTCACCGTAAGTGGTGGACTTGCTGAGCTGGATAAACATATGGATTCAGATTCGTTAATCAAGCAGGCTGATGATTCACTTTACCAGGCTAAAGAAGATGGGCGAAACCGCATAAGTAGTTTGAAGTAGACCTTAAGGTTATTTGAGCTATCAGTATAAAATTTTCATACGAGTTTTGGGTAATGTTTAAAGCTTTTCGAGTAGTTGTCGTCTTGTGTTATTTCTTTTTTATTGCCTTGATAGGTTCTCTTTTATGTTTGTTCCGGCCTTTTAATCCTGATAATACCCGAATATGTGGTCGTATGTTTAGTTGGGGAGGGTTAAAGCTTCTTGGTATGAAAATTACTATTGAGGGTGCAGAGCAGTTAACAAGGCTTCCTCCGAGTGTGGTGGTGGCGAATCATCAGGATAATAGGGACTTGTTTGTTCATGGCAGCATCGTGCCATACAGAACGGTGTCCATCGGTAAAAAAATTCTTCGATATATACCACTTTTTGGACAGGTTTACTGGTTAGCTGGCAATATTCTGATCGATAGATCAAAAACAAAGCAGTCGGTTAATGCGATGACACAGACCACTATTGCGCTGAAAGAAAAGCGTACCTCTATCTGGGTGTTTGCCGAAGGAACACGTGACAAGGGGGAAAAGTTATTACCCTTTAAAAAAGGTGCATTCCACATGGCCATTGATGCCGGTGTGCCTATTGTTCCGATTTGTGCGAGTAACTACGCTAAGCATACCGACTTAAGTAATTTGCATTCGGGAGAGGTGATTATTAAAGTTTTAGCGCCTATCTCAACGCAAGGGATGGATAAATCCGATGTCAGTGAGCTAATGGCTTCAACGCACGCGAAGATGAAAGAAACCATTAGCCAGCTCGATGCTAGGGTGCTTACAAAGTAAAATGCTCGCGTATCTATTCAGACAAAACCTATGCAGATACGACCTTTAGGACATAGCCTTTAAACCGTCTTCAACACTAAAAATGGGGCTGTACGATAGGTCTTGTTTAGCTTTCTCTATGTTTAAGGTACAGCTTCTACTCATCATGGCAGCAGCAAACCTGCTCAAAGGGGGTTGAGTTTTTATACCGAAAACTTTCCAAGTGAGATCAATTACCCTTGCTGCTGAACGCACTAAAAAACCGGGGAGCGATTTTGTTGGAATAGCTGTATTTGTTGTTTCGATTAGTTGGCTAAAGAAATGTTTTATGGTGCCTGTTTCTTTGTCTGCTATAAAGTAAGCATTTCCTGGCTTCCCTTCAGTTAAAGCCAATTCAATTGCATGTACAAAATTACCGATATACGTGGTGGATGTTTCAGCTTGACCATTAGCCACCCAGGCAAACGTACCCTTTTCGATCATTTCCAGAATGGCAGGCAACACACTTTCGTCATTTGGGCCCCAAACCAATCGGGGTCGTAAAGACAATGTTTGCATATCTTCACTATTTTCATTCAACACCATTTCTTCAGCTTGGGCTTTGGTTTTAGAGTAAGGGAAGGGCGAGTCGAAAGCATAAGGGTAGTGTTCATCAATATTGATCATCTCCTGACCTTTGAACATCGCAGCTTCAGTACCTACAAAAATAAAACGTTTTACCTTTGCTGACTTTGCAGCCGCAAGCATATTCTGGGTACCTATCACGTTAGCTCGGTAAAAATCATCATAACTACCCCACTCTTCAGCGCGAGCAGCTGAATGAATCACGACATCAATGCCTTGCAAATGTTCTTTTGTGATGGAAAATAAATCGCATCTAATGGCATCTGCTCCGGATTGAACAACTTTTGCCTGGCTTTTATCTGAACGAGCCATAGCCGTAATTTGATGTTGACCTTTCAGGTGTCGTGTAATGGCAGCCCCGACAAATCCTGATGCTCCGGTGATGAAAATGTTCAATGCGCTACCCTCATATTATTATTTTGAGTATTAATCTCGAGTGAAAGAAGCTTGAAGTACATCAACTAAGGCTTGGCACTCCTCGTCAGTTCCAATGGTAATTCGTAAAAAGTCTTGTATACGCTCCTGTTTAAAATGGCGCACGATGATCGCCTTCTCACGAAGTATTTGTGCAAGCTCAGCAGCATCGCGTTCTTTATGTTTTGCAAACACAAAGTTCGCGGCGGAGGGCAAAACTTCGAAGCCTAGATCGGATAATTGTGATGTTAGTTTGTCACGTGTCGTGAGAATTTTTGTACAACATTGTTCAAAATAAGCTTGATCTTCTAATGCACTAACAGCGCCCCGAATAGAAAAGCGATTGAGTGGGTAGGAATTAAAACTGTTTTTAATGCGTTCCAAGCCTTCAATTAGTGGAGCTTGCCCGATCGCGAACCCAACCCTTAAACCGGCTAAGGAACGGGATTTTGAGAATGTCTGGATGACCAGTAAATTAGGATACTTTTCAACTAAGGGAATGGCCGTTTGGCCGCCAAAATCAATATAGGCTTCATCCACAACAACGACGGAATGGGTGTTTTTTTGTAGCAGTTTTTCGATTTCAGGCAAAGAAGATAATTGGCCAGTTGGCGCATTAGGGTTAGGGAAAATAATGCCGCCATTATTTTCGTGATAGCCATCAAAATCAATTTCAAAGCGATCATTCAATGGAATATTTTCGGCTTCTATATCGTACAGGCCACAATAAACTGGATAAAAACTATAGGTAATATCTGGAAATAACAGTGGTTTATCCTGCTTTAATAGTCCGGCAAAGGTATGTGCTAATACTTCATCTGAACCATTACCCACAAACACAGTATTTATATCTACGTGATAATACTTCGCAATGGCGGCTTTTAATTCACTAGCGTTTGGGTCTGGGTACAGTCTGAGAGCGTCATTTGATTCAGCTTGCAATGCCGAGAGCACTCTAGGTGACGGGCCATAGGGATTCTCATTTGTATTCAGTTTGATTAAGTTAGAAACCTTAGGCTGTTCGCCGGGTACATAGGGCGTTAGTGAATGAACCAAAGGGCTCCAAAACTGACTCATAATGCTTCTCAAATATATTTAGGGTAGATAATAGCGCTTGTTTGTAGTCGCTAGACTAGCTAGTGCCCATCCAGAAATGACACCTACTGCGGACGCCCCAAAATCCGAAACTGGCAACCACAATATACAGTTGTTTAGAATAACTAAACGCCTATATATTGTGGCACCATTTTCAAATTCTGGTACGCCCTCGCTACGGCGCTATTTTTGGATGGGCACTAGCGAACTACTTTACCGAATCAAGCGAGCATCGCCAATAGTGAAATAGTCTAAATCAATTTATATGCCTAGTTCTTGAACCTTTTCAATGGGATTATAGTATCCATCAAATAATAATGAATAAGTGCCCGTAGTAAAATGATATCAATCGATCGTCTGCGCCAAATACTTTTACTGTCTATGCCCATTATCGGTGGCATGATTTCTCAAAATATAATGAATATTGCTGATACTGCGATGGTGGGTCATTTAGGCGCAACTTCGCTGGCCGCTGTTGGAATAGCAAGCTTTGCGGTATTTATGTCTCAATCATTGGTGTTGGGCTTGTCGAGCGGTGTACAGGCGATTGCGTCAAGACGAGCTGGCGAGAAAGAGATACCGCTTGCGAGTATTTCGCTTTTTTCAGGGGTAATACTGTCGGTTATCTTTGGTTTAATCTTGTTCTGTTTGGTTTATCCTTTCATTCCACTGTTTTTCTCTTACTTAAATTCTGATCTCGATGTTGCCGTACTGGGTTCTTCCTATTGGGAGATACGTATGTTTTCGATTATCTTTATGGGAATTAACTACTCTTATCGAGGTTACTTTAACGGTATCAGCCAGCCTAAGTATTATATGTTTTCATTGTTATTCATCCATGCTTTGAATATCGGGCTGAACTATTTATTGATTTTTGGGAAACTCGGCTTTCCTGAAATGGGTACCGATGGCGCAGCCCTAGCCAGTACCATCGCGACAGGGGCAGGTACTGCCATGTACTTTTACATGAGTGTATTTGGTTTAAAGCATCTTCAGCTTTTCAAAATGATACCCAAAAGGTCTGACATATTAAGTGTCTTAAAGCTTACAATCCCTTCGGGTTTTCAGCAGTTATTGATTGCTGTCGGCATATCTAGTTTATTCTGGATGGTTGGGCGCTTGGGAGTGACGGAGGTCGCGGCGCTAAATATTTTAATCACTATATTAATGTTATGTATTCTTCCAGGGTTTGGATTTGGTATGGCGGCCGCAACCTTGGTGGGTACCAGTCTAGGGGAGCAAGATAAAGAAAAGGCGAAACAATGGGCTTATGATGTAGTGAAAGTAGGCGGCTTCATTACCCTCTTAATAGGCGTTGTATTAGCGCTCTCTGCGGAATGGATCTTATGCTTTTTTACCAATGATATTGACACGATAAAAACGGCAATGTTACCGCTACAAGCAACGGGGGGAATTATCTTCATTGATGTAATGGGTGTGATCATGATGAATGCCTTGCTAGGAAGTGGTGATGTTCACGTGGTTCTGAAAACCAGCTTAATGAGTCAGTGGCTGTTCTTTTTCCCCTTGGCTTTAGTCGCGGTATTGTTTTTTCACCCGTCATTGTTGGTCGTTTGGTTAATGTTTTCTTTTTCTCGGCTGGGACAGGGAATTGTATTTGGTGTATTTTGGCAGCGAGGGCGGTGGGGCGCTGCAAAATTATGAGCAACTAATCAGCCTATTTATTTTAACGCAGAGGGTGTATCTAAAAATCGTTGAATTCGTTCTTGCGTTGCCGGATGGCTTGAGAAGTAAGAGCTGAAATCGGCATTTTCTTGATTATCGCCTACTTCTAATGCTTGATTTTGATCATTTTGTATACCTTCCATTCTCGACATTATCGCCGCGAAATGTTTTGCCTCTAGTTGATGTTGCGCTAAGCGATTCAGTGCGAAAGTATCGGCTTCCGTTTCCATTGCTTGTGAGTATTGAGCTTCTAAAAGCACACCAGGTAAGGCTAAGATCATCGCGCTTGTGGTGGATACATCGCCACTGATTAATAGAATAAGTATTGCCAAACCTGATTGTTGGAATAGTTGTCTTAAACCGTGTCGATGGACCACATGGCCAATTTCATGCAGCATGATAGTTTTCAGTTCATCATCGTTTTCAGACAAATAGATCATTTCATCGGTGAAAATAATGTTACCAGAAGGCAGGGCAAATGCATTGGGTCCGATAAACTCACTTTTTCTGAAAACCAATGTTAAGGGGATGTTATTTTCATCTTCTGGAATTAATGAATTGAAATGAAGTCTCAAGACCTCTTTACGTGAAAGGGTAAGTTCACTTTCTTGTGTGACTGTTTCATCCATTATTTCCAGGCTGCCTTGCCCAATCTCTGCTGCAATCTCGGCGGGTAAAATCATCGCCACTTCTTTGCTCAAAAAAGGGATGCCATATTGAACAAAGCCCCAGGTAGAGCTAATTAAAATAGCAATCGTCAATACTACAAAGTAGATGTTACTTTCCAAACGGTACGCCAGTTTGTGATACAAACCCTTTTTGATATGGCCCTTTTCGGTCGCTATTTTTATAAGCTGGTCTACTGAATCATTGTGTTCTGTTTCGAATTTAACCTGATTAGGTAAAGAGATGAAACGCGCTGAATTGCCAATACGGGCAGAAATTTGAAGCTCAGAAACCTCACAAATGTGGGTTAATTCATCTTCTTGATTAAGTCGATATGAAATAGATCCATCAGGCTGGTATTCAAGTATCGCAATGTTGCGTTGCGCATTTAGTCCGTTATAGAGCCAGCCTTGTACATTTACATTTGTCACGTTTAAATACCAATATTAATATTGAACAAATCGCCAAATTCTTCGCCAATTGCACTTAACTCTTTTTGTTGCTGGGGAATAAAACTGCCAACACTTTTGTCAGTCAAAAACACAAGTGTTTGGGCGCGGTACCTAGCGACTCGGATTAGGGTCCAAGGAATGAGCAGTCCGGCACTTGAGGTAATGGCAATGACATTGCTGATATAAAGGTAAAACATATAACTTACTGACAAACCACTTTCAAGCGGCATGCCTGCTACTTTGACATGATTAAGAATCATGTTTGTTTTTGCTGTTTGAATATAAGCATATAGCCATAAATAAAGCGCAAAAATTGACAGAATACCTACGACGATTAAGTTATCGTCAAGAGGTGCTCCTTCTGAAAGGTACTGAATGTCTATGTAAGAAATCAATTCTAGGCTGGTTAATATCGCGGTATAGACTGTAACCACCAAGATTAAAAGTAATAATGCAATGCCGTATACTTTGTAAAAGCTACCGGCATGCGTGTCAAATTGAAATTCACTTGTACCAAAGCGCATGTTAGTTATTATAAAGTGGGTTCGAAAAAACTCCCAAAATGGGTAGAGAAGAAAGGCAGCAACTATTAACCCGATTAGCTCAAGGGGTGGTTTGAATTCGTCTTCAACAGATAGCGCTAACGTACTGCTTACCTCTATCTCAGTAGAGAGCTGGCTCGAAAGATAAAATAGCGCAGCGAATAAAATGACAGGGCCAGAAAAGATCAAATATGCTTGTGTGAAGTTACGTTGAAACTGAAAGCTAATATTACGGTAGGCGGTATTACGCATTCGAAATGACATCGATAATACAATAACGGCAGGTATCAATACGGCAAAAAAAGCACTAACGTAGGTACTCCATATAGGGTTCATTGCACTCAGCGCGTAATAAAAACCAAAAAATAATACAGTGATGATCCTGCCTTTGAGAATTTGTACCGGCGTGGCTAAATATTGAAAAGCACTATGATCCAAGAGGGTGTTACCATAGAAATATTGCTTGGTTCTAACTTTTGCCCAAGCGGAGTATATGCCCAACGAAACAATCGTTAATGCGATATTGACCACCCATATACCAAAAAATTCAACTGCATTGCCAGTGAATTTGAAAGGCTTTTCATTATAGCCTTGCGTATCTACTTGCATGCTTTTTCCTGGTTAAATGTGGGTGAATACTGTTGTTGAGAACTTGTCTTGCTATGGTTGAGTTGGGTTCCCCCATTAAGAGTCGTCATTAGAGTGATGTATTATTGAAGTGATAATATCGTCATCCAATAACTATTGCGAGTATCTTCATCTTATTGTGAGGAGTGAATGCAATGATTAAAACGTAAGAACAAAGGGAGGTCGTAATGGCTGGCTAAACAAAAACGGGCCTCATTTGAGGCCCATTTTTTACTAAGAAGCTAGGTCTGGCTAGTACTCAGATAATAACTTGATCTTACCAAATACACCGGCGTGATCAGAAGGGAATAATCCACTATCATCTGTCATGTCAGCGTCACTATTACCAACAACTTTGGCTTTAAGCTTAACTATAACTCTATCTTTAGGGTCTAAGAATATGTGGTCAATTCGTGAAGTTAGCTCAGCATCAGCATCTGAAACGGCAGGGTCGAAACAACAAGTGAAGCCATCTTTTGGACGTTTCTTAGACAACCAAAGATCTTCATAGCTTGTTCCTACAGCTTGTAGGTAAGGTGGTACCAAGGGTAAACCATCAAGACCTGGAATGCCTGAGGTAGAAACAAAAGGTGGCTCAGAAGGATCACTGTTAAAGTCACCAACCATAATAACTGGAAGGTCTGGTGAAGTTGTTGCAGCAACAGTTTGCATTAATTCATTCATTTGAACTGCTTGAAGAGAAATAAATGGCTCTGAACCATTCACTTCTAAGTGAGTATTCACAAAGCGATAATCTGAACCTTGAACATTTACATCCAGCATATTATAACCACGTGTGAACTCAATAGGCATTCCGCCTACTTCTACCACACCGTTTACAGCAAAGTTGCCATTAAAGACATTACTGTAGCTGACGTTATCGTTATCTTTTACTAAGACAACATCGCGGTCAGAAAGACGTAAGTCACCAAATATGGGCGTGACGCCATCGGGCATTACACCGATGATCATTGGGAGTTCCAAGTCTGCATTATCAACGCTAGCTGCGACAGTATAGTTTAAGCCACGCTCTTCAAGTGCTGCCATTAGGATTTCTAAAAAGTCGTAAGCAACATCGCTAGCTGCAACAGGGTTACCCGCTAAGAAATCTCCAGGAATCTGTGTGCGCCAAATGCTTACTTCTTGTAGGCCAACAACGTGTGGTCTACGACGGCTGATCTCATCTGCAATTGCTTGTGCACGTTCAGGGAAGTTAGATGCTTGCATTGAAGTAAAAACATCAGTAACTGCTAAAGGAACCGCTATCGGGTTTGGGTCTTGTGCAGCAGCAATAACAGGGAATATGTCAGCGCCGAGATAAAGATTACGTGACATGACTTTAATTTTGTCTGTTTCATAATAATGGTCAGCCGCTGCTGTTGCAGAAATACTTAGGCTGCTGACTGCAAGTAAAGGCACAAGCAATTTTTTGCTTAGAGATAATACTGATTGTTTCATTTCAAGACTCCGTTTATAGGTATCGATTATAGTTATTGGTTAAGGGTCTGTATTATTGCTGTTGTTATTGACCGCTCATTCAAACTTTAGAGCTCGAGCATTTTCTGGGTACTAAAGCGCTAGAGAACGCCCTCAGTATCTTTCAATGTCTGGCAAGCCGCAGTGGTAAATAAGGTTAAAAGTGGTCAAAGAGGTCTAATTTATCGCACTTTAAGCTGAACTAGTTCACATCTGAGATATTCGGTAGCAAAGTGAACTTGAGATGATGGCTGTTCTGGTAACTAGAAATGGTCTTTTGTGATTTATGAAAACGCGTTATCGAGTTGTTCCGCTAAAGACTCAAGTTGCTGTTGTTCTTCTTCAGGTAGTTGGCATTGCTTTAATACAAATTTAGCGGTATTGATCACAGATCGCCAACGGGGTTTTGAGGGCAGTGTTTTGATACTCAAGTATTTGTCTAGGGTACGCGTTTTAGCTGTTGTGCCATCTAGATAGACATTCCAGCAATGGCTTTTTTCAGCTAGATCAACTTTGCTTAAATGGGTGTATCGTTCCCAAGCGGAAAGAGAGAGTCGCATCGTCTTTACGATCAATTCGTTATTAGCCAATAGTGGTGCTTGATCTGGACTAGCCAAGGTTTCGGAATCTGTTTGAATGGTCTCATCTTGAGAGGTGAGCGGTGTTAACTGCCCAATGGCACTTTCAATGTGTTCGATGCGTCGTCGGCTTTCACCTAGCTCTTTAACCAGGTCATCGAAAACTATTTGCGTGGGTGCCGTTGTCGTATTGGTATTTTGAAAGGTCAAAATGAAGGACGGACGGCTTGATTTGTCGCTTTCAATCTTGTGAGCACTTACTATCAGTTCCAGCTCATTTAATGAGATGTTAATGCTCTTGTCTGACTGTGTATTGATAAGCAGGTTTTCAATTAGTTGGTAATTTTCTTGATTTAAAAACTCACTTAGGTTTTCTTCAATTAATACCGTTTCAGGTGTATCAAATTGCAGTGATGCGGCTTTATTTGAATGTAAAATATATAATTCTGGTGTGATCACAATCAATGCTTCGGTGGAAAGGTCGACAGCTTGTTGAAGTTGTAAATTAGTTTTTTCTAATGTCTGCTTAAGTAATTCTTTACTGGCTAAATCTTCTTTAAGCTGTTGATTTTCTTTTTGTGCCTGCCAGAGCTGCCTTACACTCAGTTGACCGTGTATTCGGGCCAGTAGCTCCTGCTCATTATAGGGTTTAGTTAAATAGTCATTGGCACCTGCGGTGAGTGCTTCAGTAATATCGCTTATTTGATGGCGAGCCGTGAGCATAATAATGGGTAGTTCTGCGGCATGATGCTCTTTGCGTAGTTCCAGGCAAGCATCAATGCCGTGCATACCCGGCATCATTAAATCCAGCAGTATCAAATCGGGTTCTTGTTCTGCTACTTTTTGAATGAGCTCTTTAGCATTAGAGAAGGTGAGTACGTTAATCTGTTCTTCAAAGAGTAGGCTTTTTAATACTTCCCGATTAACGGCTTCATCATCGGCATAATAAACAAGAGGCTTTGGCTGTATCAGGCCAAATTTAACGAGTGGATCTGGAAGTTGTTCTGAGTTTTGCTTCGCTATCGACGACGCGAAGGGATGATTGGTTTGTAGTTGAGTCTTAGGTTGTGTTTTATTTGCGTCGGTTTTTTCCATCGTTTGCGGAAGTGTGAATGATACGACGGTACCTTTTCCTTCTTGAGACCTGAGTACGAGTTCCCCGTTTTGGAGTTCTGTCAGCTGTTTACAGATACTTAAGCCCAAACCGGTACTTTCAAAGCGTTTATCTTTACCTTGGTTTTGCAAATAACTTTCGAAAGGTTGAAATAATTTGTCCTGAACATATTCAGGAATACCGAGGCCAGTATCTTTAATGCTGATATGTACCTTTGAATCATGTGCCTGATAGGAAACTTCAACTTCGCCAACCTCCGTAAACTTAATTGCATTACTGATCAGGTTAATCAGGATTTGTTGCACTCGTTGTTCGTCTGCAATGGCATAAATATCACCTTGGCCTGCCAATGCATCGTCTGAATTTATGGTAAGTGTAACGGCTTGACCTGACAAAAGTGGTTGCATGGATTCCACGGTGATCTTTAACAGCAGGGGAATGTTAACTACGCCGATATTGAGCTTTAGTTTGCCATGTTTGATACTGCTCGCATCTAATATATCGTTTACCAGATTGTTAAGTCGTCGACTGGTCGCATTTATCATATCCAACTTTTGTGTTTGTGCATCAGATAAGGTGGTGTCATCTCGTTTGATCAACGCTGTCAGGCCAGTGATGCTGTGTAATGGCGTTCTTAATTCATGAGAAGTGGTGGCCAGAAATTCATCTTTATATTCATCCATAAATTGCAGTTCGCGGTTTTGGATTTTCAATGTTGCGCTCATATCTTCAATGGTCTTGAAGGTTTTTAAGTAGTTGTTGACCAAATCAGCAAGCTGAAAAATCACAAAGGCAAGCGTGCCGATATGAATTAAATTAGGCGTGTCGATTAAATAACTATAATTAAGCGCGTCATTGATCGCTGCGCTTGTGAAAGCCAATAAGCTTAAGCCGAATATTCTCGATCCGTTACGTCCGGCGATAAGAACCTTAGAATATTGAAAGTAGATAATAGGAATAAATGCCATAGATATTAACTGGAAGGGAACGTTTAGCTGTGTGTAATTGGCAACGTCTA
>ENA-OSET01002730-OSET01002730.1-sediment-metagenome-genome-assembly--contig:-NODE-2730-length-16784-cov-13.739331_pt1 | contig 16784 bp, 17 predicted proteins | sample MGYA00237882_ERZ534229 | MGnify/ENA primary metagenome ERZ534229 (study PRJEB26408, sample SAMN06266212) | sediment metagenome | isolation source: Hudson Canyon methane seep mesocosm | place... | reverse complement strand
GCACGGAATACGGGATAAACAGCGCATCGAAACCCCGTATTACGCAAGCTTCATACGGGCTACAGATTCTTTTGAACTTCCACTTACCTAGTAATCGGAGAAGGCTTTAAGACTTGTGTAGATACCTAAACCTAAACACCAGAGTTTTATATAATGAAAGTTGGAATTCCAAAAGAAATAAAAGATCAAGAAGCCCGAGTTGGTATGACACCTGCAGGTGTTGCCCAACTTGTTAAATACCAACATTCTGTTGTCGTTGAACTCAATGCGGGCATCGCTTCAGGATTTAGTAACCAACAATATATTGATGCTGGGGCAATATTAGTCTCTGTACTTGAAGCATGGCAGGTAGACTTAGTTGTTAAGGTAAAAGAGCCGCAAAAATCAGAGTACCCATACTTACAACAGCAAATCGTGTTTACCTTTTTTCATTTAGCCGGTGTTGATAAAGCGCTCACTGAAGAACTAATTAACAAAGGTACGACAGCTTTAGCCTATGAATCTTTAGAAGATAGCCAGGGAAGGCTCCCAGTTTTAGCGCCAATGAGTGCTATTGCCGGAAATATGTCGGTATTAATGGGGGCTTATTATCTCGCACAGTTCAACCAAGGTAATGGTATGCAACTGGGTACCGTACTTAATAAATCTTATGGAAAAGTTGTTATTTTAGGTGATGGAGTGGTTGGGCAACATGCTGCAAAAGTTGCATCTGGTATGGGAGCACATGTTTTTGTTGCTGGCATAAATGACGATAAATGGAACGCGCTAAAACAAAATGGCTTAGCTACTGTCAATTTTTTTAAATCCAACCAAAAAAATATTTCGGCACATATTATGGATGCAGACCTTGTTGTTGGTGCGGTACTCAGCCGCGGAGCAAAAGCGCCAAAAATAATTACGGAAAGCATGTTAAAGACCCTGCCAAAAGGATCCGTCATTGTTGATGTCAGTATAGATCAAGGAGGATGCTTTGAAACCTCAAAAGCAACCACTCACAGCAACCCAACTTATATTAAGCATGGCATTATTCATTATTGTGTTTCTAATATGCCTGGCGCTTATCCTAAAGCTTCAACTATTGCATTAACGGATGCCACCATTGATTACATACTTGATCTGGCAAATAATTCACTGACTAGTTTTTTGTCTGATACAGGAAAAATGAAAGCGATCAACACCTATCAAGGAAAAATTAGGTCTGAAAAAGTTGCTCAGGACCTTGATTTATTAAATGATTTTAAAACACTAACTCCTTTACCTTAACTTATTAAAGTTTGGAGTGGCTATCTCTGCATTAGCTGTTGGTCATTACACTAAGTGCTAGGTTGTAGAGTGTGAATTTTCTTGGTTAAAGAAATTTTGACACCTCTCTAAAGACTTTGAAATTTTACCGACTACTGCTGAAAATATGATAAGAATTGCGATGATAAAATTAACTATTGCAAAATGTTTTTAAAGTTTAACCAAACCGCTTCTACTGCCTTTATTTTTTATTTATACGGTTCAACCAACTATAAACTCGTTTAACAATTAATTCCTGATCATTCCAGTACGGCGTCCCTGCATTATTTAATTTAACTTGGCGAAAATATCTATTGTTTTGCGCAGCAATACGCCTATCTCTTGCGCTGCTCACTACATTAATACTGTCTTTTCCGCCATAGAGGTCCAAAAAAGGAATATCAACCGACTTAAGGAGTTTAAGTGTTTGCGCATATTTATTTTCGCTTTCTGGTACGGGTAAGCCTATATTAACCATAGCGCCTATTTCTGGCATAGGCTCAGTAGCTTGGGCGTATAGTCCCATTAATGCCCCTAACTGATGCCCGACTAAGACCATCGATACCGCGCCATTTTCTGCTAAATGACTGACTGCCTTGCTAATCCTGCGTTTTGCTTCAGGAAATAACTGATAATATTCCGGCTCAGTCACATCTGCTTCACGCAAGGGTAATTGTATCGCAACAGTTGCCCAATTATGCCGGCTTAAATCATGTCGTAATGCATAAATTAAAGGGTCACTATCAGGGTGGCTACCCATCTGGTGTAATAAAATCGCCGTTCCTTTAATAGGTAGCTTTTCTGTTGCTCTATACAGTGCTAAAAAACGTTGATCATCCTCTCCGATCCAAATAACTTCATCCGCAGAAGGTCCGGAAGTAAGGTCTTTTTCATATTCAGTTTCACGCACCTTATCGGAGGCAAATAACCCGTGCCCGCTGACTAAGTAAATTAGCAAAATAAAACTTATATTTCTCACAGACATAGTAAAGATACCCTCTAACTAATTTTTTATTACGAGATTGAATGCATTACTACAAATACGCTGGCACTTTATGCCTAGTAATTGACTTAAAAGACGATAACCAAAGTGAAAAAACTAACGAGAGTTGTGAATATTTGATAATACTCACATAAAAAAGAGGAAGGTGTATCTCCCATATGTGTCGATGTGAAGCATCGTCCTTGAACCGAAAGGTTCAAGTGGGAATCTATCTTGCACGTCAGGCTTTCCGCAACGCGGACATGCACACCAGATACACGAATCGACTCCCGGGTTAATTACAGGTCCAAGGAACACCCACCCCTCTGTCGAACACCACAGGAGATACGCGGGCTATTCTAAACGTTTTTTAATGCAGATTCGATCTTAAGATACATTTTATTTATTTGCTTGCCAAAAACAGGACTATTCGAGTCAGAACTTTTTTTAGATTGTACTAATTCATGTGTTAAGTTCAATGCGGCTAAAACAGCAGTTCTTTCTGCTCCAGATACTTTACCTGTTAACCTAATCTGACGCATTTGCTCATCAAGTTGATGCGCAGAATCTAACAAGTCTTCTCGCTCATTGTCTTCACACATAATTTTATATTCTTTCCCTAAAATAGTTAGAGAAACGGGAGACTGCTGCTTACTCATGTGCCATGTTCCATTGTTTTTAATCGACTAATCATTGCTTCAACGCGAGTACGTGCTAAGTTTGTTTTTTCAACTAACTTTGCCTTTTCTTTGACTAATTCGTCCTGCTTTGTCTTTAAGGTAGTATTTTCTTTTTGAACTGAGTTATATTGCTTAATCAATTCTTCTAACTTAGCTTCAAGCTCTGTAATATCAAATGACTGATTTTTTGTACTCATAGAAACTCACTTAATTAAGCCAAAAACGGTATACTGCTCGGCTAATTTTCTCGAATGTTTATATCTTTATAAACTATGTTAGCATAATCATCCAAAAAATTGAGTGTAAGTTCTATCGATAAACACTCAATTTTAGCCATTAAAAATTTTTAAAAGCCAAATGAGTTATTCTGAAGTTAATTCAACTATTTTACAAAGAGATGCCGCTGAAAGTGCTGCAGAGGTCCACGGGATTGCTACTGCCATGCTATGCCTTAACCCATCTACTGATGCTAACGCATGGATGACAGAGGCATTTTTTGATGATGCCCATTTACTCGAAGAAGATAAATACACCTTAATAAATTTATTTGATGAAACCAAAGAGCTCATGGAGAGTGAAGAGTTTTTATTTGATTTATTTTTACCCGATGAAGATAGCGCTCTGTCAGTTCGTTGCACGGCCTTAGTTCAATGGTGTCGTGGCTTTTTATTTGGCTTAGGCCAGGCTAAAGATCGATCATGGTCTCAAGATGCTCAAGAAATTTTAAAAGATATTGTTGAGTTTACAAAGCTTGATACTGATTTAGAGGGCGAAGACGATGAAGCAGAAAATTCGCTCATTGAAATCCAAGAGTATTTACGTGCCTCGACCATGCTAATTCGTAGCGAACTCAATGATAATCGTGAAGATGCTCCTAACAACAAGACATTGCACTAGGAAATAATTAATGGAAGCCTCTGAATTTAAAAGACGCCGCGAACAATTAATGGAACAAATTGGTACCGGTAATATTGCCATTATTGCTAGCGCCAATACTCGGTCCCGCAACCGAGATGTAGATTACCCTTTTCGTCAGGACAGTGATTTCTACTACCTAACTGGGTTTAATGAAGCAGATGCTTTAGCTGCATTTATTCCAGGCCGTGAGCAAGGCCAATATATTTTATTTTGCCAAGAATATGATGAGAAAAAAGCTCTTTGGGAAGGCGCTCACGCTGGTCTAGATGGTGCTACCCAGGATTATGGTGCTGATGATTCTTTTCCAATCACTGATCTAAGTGATATTTTGCCGGGGCTATTAGAAAATAAACACAAAGTCTTTTATCCTATGGGCCGCAACTCAGAGCTTGATCATCAGCTAATGGACTGGATAACCCATATCCGTAGCCAAACACGTAGTGGCGTTAATGCGCCGGGTGAATTAGTTTCATTAGAACACACACTTCATGAAATGCGTCTCATCAAAAGCCCAGCAGAAGTAACCTTGATTCAAAAAGCGATTGATGTTTCAGCCAAAGCACATGCTCGTGCAATGCGTAATTGCAAAGTAGGCCGCTATGAATTTCAAGTAGAAGGGGATATTATTCATGAGTGCATGGATAATGGTTTACGTGCTGTCGCCTACCCCTCGATTGTTGCTGGTGGTGAAAATGCCTGCGTTTTACACTATATCGAAAACAAAGCGTTATTAAATAATGGGGACTTATTACTCATTGATGCCGGCGCGGAATGTGACCACTATGCGGCGGATATTACACGAACGTTTCCTGTGAATGGTACGTTTTCTGAAGAACAAAATTTACTTTACCAGCTGGTTTTAGATGCTCAACTTGCTGCGTTAGCAGAAATTAAGCCTAATATACCGTGGAATAAAGCGCACGATGCTTCTGTCAAGGTATTAACTCAGGGCTTAGTAGATCTGGGGTTACTGGTCGGCAAAGTTAGCGATTTAATTGAAGATGAAAGCTATAAAGCCTTTTATATGCACCGTATAGGTCACTGGCTAGGTATGGATGTTCATGATGTGGGCGACTATAAAGTCAATGATGAATGGCGGATTTTAGAACCTGGCATGGTATTAACCGTTGAACCCGGGCTTTATATCCCTAAAGACTGCCCTAGTGTTGCTGAGAAATGGCGTGGCATCGGTATTCGTATCGAAGATGACATCTTAGTCACAGATCAAGGCCACGAGGTTTTGAGCCAAGCAATACCTAAAACCATTACTGATATTGAAGCGATTATGCAGTCTAATTAGCACAATAAGCTAAAAGAGAATTCAAATATGAAGCAAGATTATGATGTATTAATTATTGGCGGCGGTCTTGCAGGTAATTGCCTTGCACTCGCATTACAAGATACTAATTTAAAAGTAGCGATTATTGAGGCTAGCACTCGTGAACAACTGCATAATTCTCCCGCAGGAGACCGCGCTCTAGCCTTAGCTAATGGCTCGGTACGTATGCTTGATGCGCTAGGAATTTGGGAGCATGCACAAGCTCAAGCCACAGCCATTAAACAAATACATATTTCAGACCAAGGGCATTTTGGCAAAACACGGCTTTCTGCACAAAAAGAGGGTGTCTCTGCACTAGGCTATGTTATTTCAGCTCGCGATCTTGAATCATCTGTTGCTGACTTAGTAGAACAGGCAGGTATTGAACAAATCAGCCCCGCACGCGTTATTGGAATTGCTGCTGATGCTCAGTCTGCACATATCAGCCTTAAACAAGGCGATAAATCTCTTAACCTTTCTAGTAAGTTAGTAGTTGGTGCTGATGGCGGGCAATCTACGCTTAGAAAGTTATTAGATATTTCTCAAAATATTACCGAATACCAACAAACTGCCATTGTTACCACGATTAAAACAGAAGTTGCTCATGACAATACCGCTTATGAACGCTTTACAGCGAGTGGACCACTTGCTCTGTTACCTGTTAATGATGACTATGCCGTTGTTTGGACACGTAGCACGGAGGATGCTGAACAGTTAATGATGAGCGGCGAACAAGAGTTTATCGATACTTTACAATCTTGTTTTGGTTATAAATTAGGCCGCTTTAGCTTAACGGCCCCTCGGCGCTCATTTCCTTTAAAACTTATTCGTGCGCAAAGCATGATTTCCGAACGTAGCGTTATTATTGGCAATGCCGCTCACCAATTGCATCCAGTGGCTGGACAGGGGTTTAATTTAGGTTTACGTGATGTCATGCAATTAGCTGAAATTATTCTACAAGAAACTGAGAAAGGTGCGGATATAGGTGCATACAGTACCTTAGAACACTATGCTATGCAGCGTAAGAAAGACCATGATACTGTGATTAATTTTACTGATAATGTTGTTAAATTATTTTCAAATGACTGGCTATCACTGGCTGCTGCCAGAAATGTAGGGCTTTCTTTATTAGATAATTTACCTGGCGCAAAAAAACAGTTAGCCCGTTATGCGATGGGTTTAAATACGCGTATGCCTCATATCAGTATTCGGAGATAAGTAATGAATAAGCATTATGCAGTAGTGATTGTCGGCGGGGGTATTGTCGGTGCAACAGCCGCCTGTGCTTTAGCACAAGCAGGAATCGAGGTTGCTTTAATCGATGCACGTAACCCACCAAGAACTTGGCCTTCTGAGCCTATCGATATTCGTGTTTCAGCATTAACCCGCGCATCAGAAAATATTTTACGTTCTGTCGGCGCTTGGGATGCCATGCAACAAAGAGGTGTTGGCGCGTATGATCATATGCATGTTTGGGATGCTAGTAGCTCTGGAACCCTACATTTTGATGCCGCGGATACTGAATTCCCCGTACTAGGCCATATTGTAGAAAACCGTGTGACGGTCGCCTCTTTATGGGATAAATTAGAATCCTTAACAAGCGCAACCCTATTATGCCCAGTTACCGTTTCTGATTTAGTAACATCCAATGAAGGCGCACAAATCACACTCAGCGATCAAAGCATTATAGACGCTGACCTTGTTATTGCTGCTGACGGGCGTGATTCTGCTTTACGTAAAATGGCTGGCATTCAAACAACAGGTTGGGAATATCAGCAAGACGGTTTAGTTGCGACTATCAGTAGTGAAAAAGCACACCAATTTACAGCATGGCAACGCTTCTTAGAAGAAGGTCCTTTGGCACTTTTACCGCTAGAAAATGGACACTGCTCTATCGTGTGGACACTAAAACACGATACCGCCCAAGAATATTTGAAACTATCTGACTCAGATTTCCTATCTGCTTTAGATCAAGCTTCTGAAGGTATTCTTGGCAAAATGCTAAGTGTTGGCCCGCGCGGAGCATTTCCGCTACGTTTTCAATATGCCAAGCAATACTGTACTGAGCATTTTGTGCTTATAGGTGATGCCGCTCATGCGATGCACCCCTTAGCAGGACAAGGCGCTAATGCAGGTTTATTAGATGCGGCAGGAATTGCTGAGTTAATTATTAAAGCTCAGCAAGCTGGTCGCCCTATCGGTAGCCATAAAACCTTACGTAAATTTGAGCGCTGGCGTAAAGGTGATAACCTCGCCATGATGAGCAGCATGGATGTGATTAATAAAATGTACACTAATAACAGCGAAACCTTTCGCCAAGTTCGTGGCACTGGAATGAACTGGATCAATCACAGCAATTTGTTAAAAAATTATTTCAACCGCTACGCGATGGGCTTAAGAAGTGACTTACCTGCGCTAGCACAAGAGTTATAAGTATTACAGCCCCTATTTAGGCTGAAGGTGAATATATCCCTATCCTGCTTTATAATGGCTAAGTAGCTAGATATAATTCATTTAACATTTATTGTAGGTACTTACGCACTAGACAAAAGCTATCCCGCCTCAATCAAAATGGCTATGTCACCGTTACATGTGGATTTTTTAATTACTTTTGTTCTTAAGAGCCCTCTCCAAAGAGAGAGGGTTGGGTGAGGGGAAATAGAAAGCAGGTTGTCAGCATTTTTTCATGCCTTTGTAAGCCGTTAAGATAAGCTAAAAAACTTATTTTAACGCCTCCCCACCCAACCCTCCCCAGCAAGGGAGGGCTTTAAGAGCTAATTTATTTTCCACACTTAACGGTGACATAGCCATCAAAATTGAGCTTTCATAACGCCAGTAAGGAAAAAAGGTTTATGCAAGAAATTAACTCCTTCAAAAATCAATTGCTTATTGCAATGCCTAGTTTAAAAGACCCGAATTTTTTTCACGGTGTTACTTTTATTTGTCAGCATAACAATGAAGGCGCTTTAGGTTTAGTTATTAATCATCCGCTATCAATGACGCTTGGTGATGTTTTAGAGCAAATGGACATTACGACTGTCGATAAGAAAATTGCAAAGATGCCTATTTTTGCAGGGGGCCCCGTTCAGCAAGAACGGGGGTTTGTTTTGCACCAAAATTCAGGCGAACATTGGGAATCAAGTATTGCACTCTCTGATCACCTTTCACTCACAACCTCTCGCGATATTTTAAAAGCCATTGCCAATAATGAAGGCCCAAAAAAGTTTTTGGTCACTCTGGGTTATGCAGGCTGGGGTGAGAAACAGCTAGAAAAAGAAATCAAAGAAAATGCTTGGTTAAATACTCAATACGATGAAGGTGTCGTTTTTGATACCCCTATTAGCCAACGCTGGAAATCTGCCGCCAATAAAATTGGCCTCGACATTAACCTTTTAAGCACTCAAGCGGGCCATGCATAATCAAGATCCAGCTCTCGCTCATTTAAAATCAGAAACTTACCTAGGCTTTGATTTTGGCAATAAAAAAATAGGCACAGCCGTTGGTCAATTAACCACCAAAACGGCAAGCCCCCTAGAAACCATTCGCTCACTTAACCAAACACCTAATTGGGAAAAAATCAGCCAATTAATTGCAGAGTGGCAACCTAGTGGCTTAGTGGTCGGAGTCTCTCGTCAAGCAGATGGCAGTGATAATATTATTACCCCTAGAATGTTAAAATTCTGCCGTCAACTTAATGGCCGTTATAATCTGCCCGTATTTCAAATTGATGAAGCACTATCAACCTTTGAAGCCAAACAAATGCTATATGATGACTTGCATGTCAATGCGAGTAAGCTTTGGGACGTTCAAGACCAACTAGCCGCACAATTAATTCTTCAATCTTGGTTAAATCAACAATAATAAAAAATGACTATTGAACACCTAGAAATTCCTGTTTTATTTACAAAATTAGAAACATCACTTGTTGAGTTAATTGCACAACGAAAAATGACCGACCCAATTATTATCGGTATTCATACAGGGGGGGTTTGGGTTGCCAAGAAAATACATGAACACTTGAAAATTAAAGAACCCTTAGCACTGCTGGATATTTCCTTTTACCGTGATGATTTTTCTCAAATTGGTATGCATCCAAAAGTAAAAAAAAGTGAACTCCCCTTCACCTTAGAAGGCCGTGATATTATTCTAATTGATGATGTTTTTTATACGGGTAGGACCATACGCGCAGCGCTTAATGAAATTTTTGATTATGGCCGACCTAATCAAGTTATCTTAGCTGTATTGATTGAGCGGGATGGCCGGCAAATACCTATTCGACCCGACTGTGTAGGCACCAGTATTTCCTTAGCCGCAGGGCACCGTATTAAATTAACAGGGCCAGAACCGCTTGGTACTGTTATTGAGTTAATAAAATAGAGGGACTCATGATTGCTATTGAAAACTTACAACTCAATGCCCATGGTAAATTACGCCATTTCTTAAGTATTGAGGGCTTACATAAAGACCTACTGACCGAAATTCTTGATACGGCTGAGTCATTTGCTGACGTTTCAGAAAAGAATATTAAAAAATTCCCTCTATTGCGCGGCAAGACGATTGTTAATTTATTCTTTGAAAATAGCACGCGGACCCGCGCCACCTTTGAACTCGCCGCCACTCGACTTTCTGCTGATGTTTTAAGTATGAACATTGCGACCTCAGCCACCTCAAAAGGTGAGAGCTTATTAGATACCATTCGCAATATGGAAGCGATGCAAGTAGATATGTTTGTTGTACGCCACTCTCTCAGCGGAGCCGCACACTTCATTGCCCAACATACCGCGCCACATATTAATGTGATTAATGCTGGCGATGGCCAACACGAACACCCAACCCAAGCAATGCTGGATATGTTCACCATTCGCAGAGTTAAAAAACAATTTACTGGATTACGCGTTGCGATTGTCGGTGACATTTTGCATTCCCGCGTTGCTAGGTCTCAAATATTAGCATTAAGGCTCTTAGGTGCAGAAGAAGTTCGCGTCATTGCCCCTAAAACTTTATTACCCACTCACGTTGAAGATCTCGGCGTTTCCGTTTACTACGATATGAATGCTGGACTCAAAAATGTTGATGTGGTCATTATGTTACGCTTACAAAAAGAGCGCATGAATAGTGCGTTACTGCCAAGTGAAAGTGAATATTTTAGGTGCTACGGCTTATCTGAACAGAAATTAAAAATAGCTAATAAAGAGGCTATCGTAATGCATCCAGGTCCTATTAACCGTGGCGTTGAAATTGAATCCAGTGTTGCAGATGGCCCGCAGTCCGTTATTTTACAACAGGTAAGTAATGGTATTGCAATACGAATGGCAGTGCTATCTATGACTATGAACGGCAATAGAGGGACTGAGTAATGCATATTGAAATTATCAATGGACATATTATTGACCCCAAAAACAATATTGACCAAGCCGGCTCTGTTTATATTTCTGAAGGTAAAATTGTCGGCCTAATGCAAGCACCTGCTGGTTTTATGGCTGATAAAAGTATCAATGCTCAAGGACACATTGTTTGCCCTGGCTTTATAGATTTAAGCACCCGCGTACGCGAACCAGGGCAAAGTCATAAAGCGACCATGCGCTCTGAAACTCAAGCCGCTGCCAGTGCAGGCTATACAAGTTTATGTATTCCTCCAGATACCAATCCAGTTATTGATTCGCCCGCTGTTGTCGAGCTCATAGAAGATAAAGCTGAAAAATGTGCCTATCCACAAATCTACCCAATTGCTGCCTTAACTCAAAAACTAGCAGGTAAAGATCTCAGCTCCATGCATGCTTTAAAACAAGCGGGATGTATTGCCGTCAGCCATGCTCATGAAGCGATTCAAGATTTACTCGTTTTACGTCGCGCCATGGAGTATGCGGCCACCCATGATTTATTATTAATTTACTGCCCTCAGGAATCTGCATTAAGTAATCATGGTTGCGCTCATGAAGGCGCTATTGCAAGTCAGTATGGCTTACCGGCAGTTCCTGTTGCTGCAGAAACTATTGCCTTAATGCAGTGCATTGAACTCATCGAACAAACATCTTGCCGAGTTCACTTTAGTGGCTTAAGTTGCGCTCGTTCAGTTGACCTTATCAATAAAGCTAAAACCTCAGGCTTACCTGTCACAGCAGATGTAGCCATGCATCAATTACACTTAGCTGATGATGATATGCAGCCCTATGATAGCCACTTTCATGTCATGCCGCCTCTGCGTAGCGAGAAAGATAGAAAAGGCTTATTAGCTGGCATACAGAAGGGGATCATTGACTGTATTAGTAGTGACCACCAACCTCACGATATTGATGCTAAATTAGGTGCTTTCCCGGAAACAGAGCCGGGTATTTCATCATTAGAAACCGTATTGCCACTGATGTTACGTTTAGTGGAAAGTAAAACCTTTAGTTTAACGCAAGGTATTGCAAAACTCTGCTCTGAACCCGCACAAATTTTAGGTATTAATACAGGTCATTTAACTATTGGTTGTGCTGCCGATATATGTATATTCGATCCGAATAAAAGCTGGGAAATAAACCAAGAAACATGGCGCAGTCTTGGAAAAAACACACCCTTCTGGGGGGAATCCATGCAAGGTAAAGTCACCCACACGCTACAACTGGGTAAGCTAATTTATTCTGACAATAGTTAAAGAGGAAGGGTATGCACTACAAACTATTAAACCTAGCTATACTAATTACGTGCCTGAGTGCTTGCTCAGACGAGTATACCCCAAGGCCCAGCTCTTCAGCTAGAACCATTTACCAAAATGCCTGCGCAAAATGTCACCAAGGAAAACCAGAAAACTCCAATATGTATTGGTCCATAAATCCTAAAAATATAAACACTCGATACATTGCACATAAAGTAAATGCTGGGAGCTTAACTATGCCAAACTTCCCTAATATTCAAGGTGAGAGTATGCTTAAGCTAACTGAGTTTGTCTTACAGCACAATCTTAAAAAACAGGAACCAAAATGAACTATTGTAATAGTATCCATCATGAATCGGCCAGTATTATTGATGATATGAAAGGCGACCAATCATGGCGAATTTTTCGTATTATTAGTGAGTTTACAGAAGGTTTTGATCGTTTATCTGATATTTGTAATGGTATATCAATTTTTGGCTCGGCACGATTAATGCCGACTAACCCCTATTACATTCAAGCAACAGAAGTTGCGAGCTTACTTGCAGAAAATGATTTCACCATTATCACCGGTGGTGGCCCAGGAATTATGGAAGCAGCCAACCTAGGGGCTAGCCTAAAGCGCCAAAAAACAGTAGGGCTAAATATTGAGCTTCCACACGAACAAGACCCTAACCCCTATCAAACAGTTTCCTTAAATTTTCGTTACTTCTTTGTCCGTAAAGTGATGTTTGTACGCTATTCAATCGGATATGTCTGTATGCCTGGCGGCTTTGGTACTTTAGATGAATTTTTTGAATCGCTAACACTGATGCAAACGCACAAAATTTATCCTTTACCTCTTATCCTGTTTGGAACAGAATTTTGGGGTGGTTTACTTGATTGGATTAAATCAACGCTGATTGAATATGAAACTATCTCACCAGAAGACTTAGACTTTATTAAAATCACTGATGACCCACAAGAGGTTTTAGAAATCATGCTCGAGCATCGACATTGGAAACAACAAAAGCGTCAATCTAGCATCAAAGACAATAGCTTAATTATTTAGAGACTAATTTTCTGATTAAGCAGTCATACATCGCCACGTAGGTATTCCCAATATTTTTAATATTCGCTTTACCTAGGTGACAACAAAGCTTTGTGCCATAAAGGCTGTGGACTCTACACCTAATCAACTAAAAGTCTGACTATATCAGCGTTACATCTGGGGGCTTTTTTATAGGCTATGTCACCATTACATGTGGGTTTTTTAATGTTTTAATTTTTTTGTTTTTCCACACTTCGGTAACATAGCCATTTTATATGGGAAAGTCGCCTATGCAACAAAACTAATCAGCATAACCAACAAAACCCACCTGTGTACGAATACATCTAAGAAATCAAGTCAATACATTCCACTCTATCTATTGAAAGAGTAGAATAATCAAACTAACTACAAGCATTAAAACAACTTCTTGCTATAAGAAAAATGTAATCGCCATGTTGTTGTTATAATGACCCAATAAATTGTGTTATTTTTAATCTTTAAGAGGCCTCCATGCGGAACTGGAAATTACTACCCGCTTTTATATTAGGACTGTCAGTATTAGCAGTCACATTGTATATTCTATTCTCTTTTGTCTTCCTCGATTTATTTGTCGATTTATGGTGGTTTCGTTCACTTAACTATGAAGGCTATTTTTGGTTAAAACTGCTCTACCGGTTTATTTTTTCGGGTGGTGTCACACTCATATTTTTTAGCATTTTCTTTTTTCACTTTTGGATTGCTTCGCGCTACTTAGGCTTAAGTCCTCCCGATGAGATTCTGGTAAGCGCAGATAAACGCCAACGTTTTCAATCGTTCGCTGATATTTTCATGCGTGGCTCAGTCAAGGTTTACACCCCTTTATCCTTAGTGCTTGCCATTGTCATTGCCATTCCTTTTTATCACCAATGGGAATCAGCCTTACTGTATTTTTTTGGTAGCTCATCGGGTGTAGCTGACCCCGTGTATGGACTAGATATTAGTTTTTATCTCTTTTCATACCCTCTATACATGCTAATTCAACAAGAATTACTGACCTCATCTATTATTTTATTTTTTCTTGTTGCGGTACTTTACTGGCTAGAACATATTTTTGTTCCCAACCAAAACAAAGAATACCCAACTGGCGCAAAAATACATTTAACAATTTTACTAGGCTTTACCTTCTTATTTATCATCTGGGGGCTTTTCCTAGACCGCTTCTCACTGCTCTATATTAACTCGCATGAGCCTGTCTTTTTTGGCCCAGGATTCGTAGAGCTACGTTATGAACTTCCCTTAATATGGCTGAGCATTATTTCTGTATTAGCTATATTTGTTTCGTCTGTTATTTATATTTTTTCCAGAGAACACCGCAGTATCACCCCCATTTTCATCTCTATAGGTCTCTTTTTATTAGCCCTAGGCTTACAAAATGTACCCTTCATTCCTAGCTTAATTAATACCTTTATTGTGCGCCCTAACCCTGTATTAACAGAAGGGCAATTTATGCAGAATAATATCAAAGCAACACTCGATGCCTTTGATCTAAGAAATATAAAAACTGAGGAGTATAAGGTCAAGCTCGATGCTAGTGCTGATATTGAATCATGGGGTAGTCAACAGCATTTTGAAAACATTCCTGTTTGGGATAGAGAGTACTTACTCGACGGTTACCAACAGCTACAAGGCATACGCCCTTATTATCAATTCCACAGTGTTGATGAAGACCGCTACTACCTAAATGACCACATTCAACAAGTTAACTTATCTGCCCGTGAGCTTAATACTGAGAAATTACCCAATGAAGCAAAAAACTGGGAAAATATTCACCTACGCTACACCCATGGCTACGGCGGCGTAGTAACGCCTGCAGCACAAGATGCCGGCAACCCTATCTTATGGTTTTTACGTGACTTAAACCTACACTCTAATGTCGGCTTCAGCATTAAAACGCCAGACATATACTATGGCCAAGAAAAGTACACTTATGCAATCGTACCCAATGATTTAGATGTACTGGGCTTATCCACGACTAAACAAGCGGAAAACAGTGCGTTTAAAGGTAGCACAGGGGTCCCTATCGCTTCATTTTTTAGAAAGTTATTATTTGCTTTTTATTTTGGCGATGAAAAACTATTCTTTTCCACCAATATCTCTCAAAACAGCAAGGTTTTATTAAGGCGTAATATTAATCAAAGAATTAATACCATTACTCCTTTCTTACACCTTGATAAAGACCCTTATTTGGTTGTTACCAAAGATCGTTTTTACTGGATTCAAGATGCTTACACCTTATCGGATAAATACCCCGTCTCTAAGTTTGCAAGTGATGACTTCTTATCCGGCACTAAACACTTTAACTACATTCGTAACTCTGTAAAAGTGGTAGTGGATGCTTATGATGGCTCTGTTGATTACTATATCTCAGACACAGAAGACCCCATTATCAATGCCTACCGTATTGCTTATCCTGGTGTATTTAAAAAGCTAGAGACAATGCCTTTAGAATTACGTCAGCATTTACGCTACCCACGTGAGCTTTATTATATGCAAATGATGGTGTACTCAAAGTATCACCAGTTACAACCTGAGCTGTTTTATGAACAGGCTGAAACATGGCAGTTTGCAAAAGTTAATAAGCAATTTGTGATGCCTTATTATCAAACCATGGATTTTAAGAACTGTGACGATCAAGAAGAGTTTGTCATGATCAACCCAATGACCCCAATCAATCGCAGTAATTTAAGCATGATTGGTCTTGCCGGTACACTTGATACTGAAAGCTGCGATCCTAACAGTTACAAACCTTATATAAAAATTTATAAATTTGGTAAGGACATACAAGTTAACGGTCCGGCTCAAGTTGAAGCATTAATCGACCAAAACCCTGAAATTTCTGAACAATTTACATTGTGGGATCAACATGGTTCAAATGTTGCCAAAGGCCGTATGGTTATTCTTCCAATGGGCGAAAACTCCATACTCTACGTTCAGCCTATTTACATGATTTCCACTAAAACAAAAATGCCTGAATTAACTCGAGTTATTGTATCTATCGGGAACCAAGTCGTTATGGATACGACTTTGTGGTCTGCATTTAAAAAACTAAAAGTGGAATTTGCCAAAAATGCAAAAGATGTCACCGGTACCGGCACATCTAGCGAGTAAATATTGCAACCCCCTCTATTTTTAGAGGGGTAAAAGGCCCCATAAGCCTCATACCCATTCAGTAATAATCTATTGCTACCCTCATAAATAGAGCCATAAAAATTACTGACTAACTGTTCAACCACTCACTATTAATTAAAAAATGAACTTTAAAATAAGCCTAACTAAATTAGTCATAAAATGGACCCCCAGAAAATTAATTTCATGGGTTGCAAATTTAATACTGAAAGATATTGCAGAATTAACTAGTTTAGATTTTGACCTCGAAGCACGAACTTCATATATCCAAGTTCGGCTAGAAGGAGAACCTGAAACTATTGAAGTTTGGATTGATGGTTTTTCTATTATCCCTGAAGATGGCTCATACAAATTTGTAATCGACCAAGCTAAGTCAAACAAAATATGGCTCAATAATATACTTGCTCGTATTGTTAAGAAAATGTGGAAAATCCCTAACACACCTCAAATGGCGCCTTATATTGAGTTTATTGCAGAGCTATTAAAGCCAACCACTCAAGCGTTAACAAATGACTAGCTTCATTCTTTAAAAATGGCTATGTTACCGTTAAGTCCGGAAAAACAAATGAGCTCTTAAAGCCGTCTCTGATTACTAGGTAAGTGGAGGTTCAAAAGAATCTGTAGCCCGTATGCAGCTTGCGTAATACGGGGTTTCGATGCGCTGTTTATCCCGTATTCCGTACCTCCATACGGGCTACAGTTCTGATGCTACGCGCTCCTTGTTGTCTTTCATGAGAGTGAAAGCATTCAATTGCTGCGTAACATGAGTCACTAAA
>ENA-OSET01002728-OSET01002728.1-sediment-metagenome-genome-assembly--contig:-NODE-2728-length-16797-cov-3.105921_pt1 | contig 16797 bp, 16 predicted proteins | sample MGYA00237882_ERZ534229 | MGnify/ENA primary metagenome ERZ534229 (study PRJEB26408, sample SAMN06266212) | sediment metagenome | isolation source: Hudson Canyon methane seep mesocosm | place... | reverse complement strand
CGCGTGCCGATGCCCTGAGCTCAACTCGGGAGTCTTTTGAATTTCGCAGTGAGCTGCAACAAAGACAGCGTGGCAATGCCATACTGGAGAAAAAGCTAATTGTATCGGGTGATCATGTGGCCGACGCAAAAAGCAGCTTTGATCCTGAAACCAGCCAGCCCCAAGTTAACATTACCTTGGATGGTCCGGGCGGCACAAAAATGCACCGCGCCACTCGCAATAATATTAAACGCGGCATGGGCATTTTGTTCATCGAATACAAAACTCGCCTGCGAGAGCAGCAGGATGAAAACGGCGAAATTATACGTGTGCCTGTTCAGACTGTTGAAAAGAAAGTGATCAGCCTGGCCACTATTCAAAGTGCCCTGGGTGTTTCGTTCCGCATTACGGGTTTAGACAACCCGGCGGAAGCCTCGGAGCTGGCCCTGTTGTTAAGAGCCGGTGCCCTTGCAGCCCCCATGTACTTTGTTGAAGAGCGAACGATTGGCCCATCTTTGGGTGCTGAAAATATTGAATTGGGGGTGTTCTCGGTTCAGGTCGGTTTGGCTTTGGTACTGATTTTCATGGTGCTGTTTTATAAGGTTTTTGGTTTATTGGCCAATGTCGCCCTGTGTTTAAACTTGATTTTGTTGACCGGTGCAATGTCGATCCTGGGTGCAACACTCACCTTGCCGGGTATTGCCGGTATCGTCTTGACGGTCGGCATGGCGGTGGACGCCAACGTACTTATTTTCTCGCGCATTAAAGAAGAGCTGGCTAATGGTCTGCCACCGCAGTCGGCCATTAATGCCGGCTTCGAGCGCGCGTTCACAACGATTCTGGATGCCAACTTAACCACCCTGATTGTTGCCGTGATTCTTTATGGCATTGGTTCTGGGCCGGTTCAGGGTTTTGCCGTGACGCTGTCTATCGGTATTTTGACCTCTATGTTTACGGCCATTGTGGGCACACGATCATTGGCTAACCTGGTCTACGGCGGCCGTAAAATTACAAAAGTCTGGATTTGATGGCAACAGGATCAACGAGATAACTATCATGACAAAAGAAATAAAAATCATTAATTTTATGGGCCAGCGCAAAGTGGCGGCAATGTTTTCTCTGCTGCTTTTGTTGGGCTCTATTGCGTCCCTGGCGATCAATGGCCTGCAGTTTGGCCTCGATTTTACCGGCGGCACTCAGGTTGAAGTCGGTTACGAGCAGCCAGCGGATTTAAATGCAGTCCGGCGTGTGCTGAAAGAAGAAGGGCTAGAAAACTCTGTGGCGGTCTTCTTTGGCTCCGATACAGATGTCTTGGTGCGCACCCAAGGTTCGTTGCAGGACATTGCTTTTACAGCGATAACTGCTGAGATTACACGTCAAGCCCCCGGCGCGATTGTTACGATTGAGAAAACCGTTGATAAAGACAAGGGCGATTTCTCAACACAGTTAAACGTGGAGAATGCCGCCGGTGCAAATTTAGCCGCTTTGTTTCCCGCCAGCATTTACGGTGCAGTCAAGCTGGAGCAAGAAGGCAATACTTCGCTGGTACTGACTGAAAATAGTTTGGGTGAAGCCTTTACGGCAAACCTGGTACAGGCGCTGGCTGCGGATGCAAACACCGGTGTTGAACTGCGTCGCAGTGAATTTGTGGGTCCTCAGGTGGGTGAGGAGTTACGTGATGATGGTGGTTTGGGCATGTTGTTCGCCCTTGCGGTTGTCATGGTCTATGTTGCAATGCGTTTCCAGATGAAGTTTTCAGTGGGTGCGGTGGCGGCTTTGGCGCACGACGTTGTTATTGTGCTGGGTGCCTTTTCGATTCTGAAACTGGACTTCGACCTAACCGTGCTGGCCGCCGTGCTGGCGGTGATCGGTTACTCTTTGAATGACACCATTGTTGTATCGGATCGCATTCGGGAGAACTTCCGTAAGTTGCGTAAAGCCGATGCACTCGAGGTGATTAACATGTCTTTGAGTCAAACACTCGGTCGAACCATGGTCACATCGTTTACGACGATGTTAGTGTTGTTGGCGCTGTTTTTTGTGGGTGGCGAACTCATTCACGGGTTCGCAACTGCGTTGATCATTGGTATCGTGGTGGGTACTTATTCTTCGATTTATGTTGCAGCCAACGTACTGCTATTAATGGGTGTGACTAAAGAAGATTTGATGGAGCCAGTGAAAGAAGGTGCCGAGCTTGACGATATGCCATAGGCACAGAAATTTTCTACTGGGCTGAATTCGAAAAGGGTCACTCGCGTTAACGAGTGGCCCTTTTTATATTTGATTGAGTGAGGTTTTCAAAACATGGAGCCAATTGTATTTATCGCCGATACAAGCGAGGGAACCGAGCGACAGCGGGAGTGGCTGGCTCTTTTAAACGAGTTAATGCCGGGTGAGCTGATCCTTAAGCCCGAAGAGTTGAGCGACCAACAGGCGGCGGAGCTCGAAATCGCCATAGTAGAAAATCCGGACCCAAAGGCCCTGACGCGATACCCCAAGCTCCGCTGGGTTCAGAGTGTGTGGGCGGGTGTCGAGGGCTTGGCAAGTCAGCTGCCTCTGGAGCATATCAAGCTGGTGAGATTGATCGATCCACAGCTCACTAAAACGATGGCGGAAGCGGTATTGGCCTGGACCCTGTATCTACACAGACGAATGCCGGAATACGCACGACTTCAGGAAAAAGGGCAGTGGCAGCAACTGGTGTGTCCCAGCGCTGAGGAGCTACGTGTTAGTGTGCTTGGGGCGGGCACACTAGGAATGGCGGCAGCTAATGCATTGCACCAGCACGGCTATCGCGTGTGTTGTTGGAGCCGTACGGCCAAAGATGTCAGCGGTTTTGAAAGTAGCCACGGCCAGAAGGTCTGGCGGCTTTGTTGCCAAAAACAGATATTTTGGTAAACCTGCTGCCACTGACGAGCGATACTCGACACCTTTTGGACAAAACAATGCTAGGCCTGCTTCCTCGGGAGGGGCGCTTAATCAATTTTTCCCGGGGCGCGGTGGTTGAAAACAAAGGTTTGTTGGAACTACTCGATAACGGTCACCTGGCACATGCTGTATTGGATGTGTTTGAGCAAGAGCCTTTGCCCACGGAGAGTAGCTTGTGGAGCCACCCAAAAATTACGGTTTTGCCTCATATTTCGGCGCCCACCACGATCAGTAGTTCGGCCCGTGTTGTGGCTCGGAATGTGCGCTTGTTTCGTGAAGAAGGAGAGGTGCCGCTTTCAGTAGATCCTGTTCAGGGCTACTGATTCAGAACGCTTGAGGCTCTAATACGCCAGGTTCACCTCAGCATGTTGCGCCAAAAAACTCACCTGTGGCCAGTTTGTCCAGCTGGTCATGGGCGTTCGTCGTTCGATATAGATATGTTCGATTCTGCCGGTGAGGGGGTGATGTTGGTGGCGGAAGTTGTGGTGATCTCTGTTAGAGCCCATGTATTCCCAGCGATGGTGTTTGTGCAGGCAAATATGGTCTCCTTGATTGACTGCGCTACAAGCCAATTCCTTCCACATGCCAATCCATTCTGAGTGTCTCGAATCGAGGTATTCCACGTCCAGATCCTTGTTTTATGGGCGTTAAACTTCCTTCCAATTTGTTACTTATTGTCGTTTTTTAATTTCGTTTGTCAAGACCCTATTGTATCTCATTGTTTTTAAAGGATTTATAGCGATGTTTCAGCGCGCAAGTCCAACTCTGCCCTTGTGACTCTCCCCTAGAGTTTATCGGCGCTGTGGGGTAAAATCCGCGGCTTTTAGGCGCATAGTGAAACCATTCGATGGAAATCAATCCAATTGTGAACAAACTCAAAGACCTGCAAGAGCGCACAGACGTTCTTAGGGGGTATCTTTGACTACGATCTTAAATGTGAACGCCTGACCGAAGTTGAGCTGGAGCTCGGAGAGCCCAGTGTTTGGGACACCCCAGAAAAAGCCCAACAGCTGGGACGAGAGCGATCCTCACTCGAGGCGGTTGTTAACACGATCAACAACCTCGATCAGGGGGTAAGTGATTCCCGTGAATTACTCGATATGGCTGTCGAAGAAGATGACGAAGAAAGCGTTGGCGAAGTTGAAACCGAAATTGCGGCGCTCGACAAACAATTGGCTAAACTGGAGTTTCGCCGGATGTTCTCCGGAGAGACAGATCCCAACAATGCCTATCTTGGCATTCAGTCTGGCAGTGGTGGCACTGAAGCCCAGGATTGGGCGGAAATGGTGTTGCGCATGTATTTGCGTTGGGGGGAAGCCAAGGGCTTCAAAACTACCCTGGAAGAAGCTTCCTCTGGCGAAGTAGCGGGTATCAAGAGTGCTACCATTCGTTTTGAAGGTGAATATGCCTTTGGCTGGTTGCGTACAGAAACCGGCGTTCATCGGCTTGTGCGCAAGTCGCCTTTTGATTCGGGCAGTCGTCGACATACATCATTTTGTTCAGTGTTTGTCTCCCCTGAAATTGATGACAATATCGAAATTGATATCAACCCTTCTGATGTGCGAACAGATACCTATCGTGCCTCGGGTGCGGGTGGACAACACGTTAACAAAACAGACTCTGCTGTGCGCTTAACACACGTGCCCACGGGTATTGTGGCCGAGTGTCAAAGCGAGCGATCTCAGCATCAAAACCGCGACAACGCCTGGAAAATGCTTCGCGCGCGTTTGTATGAACAGGAAATGCAAAAACGCAAAGCAGAACAACAAAGTCTTGAAGACAGTAAGGCCGACATTGGCTGGGGCAGTCAGATTCGCTCCTACGTGCTCGATGACCAGCGTATTAAAGATCTGCGCACCAGTGTGCAAACCAGCAATTGCCAGAATGTACTCGATGGCGATCTCGATCAATTTATTGAAGCCAGCCTGAAGGCCGGCCTGTAATTCCCCTTGGAACCCGAACTATGAGCAAGCAAGAGCAGCAGGACCAACCTCAAGATGAAAACAAGTTAATCGCTGAGCGCCGCGCCAAGCTGGCCGCACTGCGAGAAGAGGGGCAAGCGTTCCCCAACAGCTTCCGTCCTGACAGTAAAGCGCAGGAACTGCAGGATGCCCATGGCGAGAAGAGCAAAGAAGAGTTGGAAGAGGCAGGTCTGGTCTACGCAGTGGCTGGTCGTGTCATTCGCGACCGACGTGCGTTCATTGAGTTGCAAGACGGCAGTGGTCGCATTCAGCTCTATGTGACCAAAGAGGCCCGCGCCTTTGCCAAGTCTCTGGATTTGGGTGATATTGTTGGCGTAAAAGGCCAGCTGCACAAATCCGGCAAAGGTGATTTATATGTCAGCATGGACGAATATCAGTTGCTGACAAAATCGCTTCGCCCCCTCCCGGATAAACATCACGGTCTGGCCGATCAGGAAATCCGTTATCGCCAGCGTTATGTGGACCTGATTGCCAACCCCGAAGTGCGCGACACATTTAAGCTGCGTTCCGATGTGATCACCTTCATTCGCGCCTACATGAACGGGTTGTCGTTCATGGAAGTTGAAACACCCATGTTGCAAGTGATTCCCGGCGGTGCAACGGCTCGCCCGTTTGTCACTCACCACAATGCGCTCGACATCGACATGTATCTGCGTATTGCCCCTGAACTTTATTTGAAGCGGCTGATTGTTGGCGGTTTTGAACGGGTTTATGAAATTAACAGAAACTTCCGTAACGAAGGTTTGTCTACCCGTCACAACCCTGAATTCACCATGCTGGAATTCTATCAGTCCTATGCCGACTATCGTGACCTGATGGATCTCACGGAAGATATGCTGCGGAAATTAACCGATGAACTGCTGGGCAGTTCGCTGGTTAGCTATCAGGGCAGTGAGTTTGATTTTGGCAAACCCTTCCAGCGCATGAGTGTGTTTGATTCAATTCTGCACTTTAACCCTTCGTTGAAAGCGGAAAATATCGACACCCTTGAGGCGGCAACTCAAGTAGCGGAAGACCTGGGAATTCCACTTAAAGATTTTTATGGCTTGGGTAAAATTCAGATTGAGATCTTTGAAAAAACGGTTGAACACCGTCTGGATCAGCCCACGTTTATTACCGAATACCCCACCGAAGTTTCGCCGCTGGCAAGACGCAATGACAACAACCCTTTTGTCACAGACCGGTTTGAATTTTTTGTCGGCGGGCGTGAAATTGCCAACGGCTTTTCTGAGCTGAACGATGCGGAAGATCAGGCTGAGCGTTTTCAGGCTCAGGTGGCCGAGAAAGACGCGGGCGACGACGAGGCGATGCACTATGATGCCGACTACGTTCGTGCACTGGAGTACGGCATGCCTCCAACGGCGGGAGAGGGCATCGGGATTGATCGCCTGGTGATGTTGTTTGCCGATGCGCCGTCTATTCGCGACGTATTACTGTTCCCTCATATGCGACCAGAAGTGTAAGCTGAAACCCAAATTGAATTGACTGAGAAAAGATGATGAATCCGCATATTGTAGAAGTGACCCAGGAAAATGCGCAGCAGGTCCTTGTTGAGGAGTCTGGTACCAGACCCGTAGTGGTGGATTTCTGGGCGGACTGGAGTGAGCCTTGCAAAGAGATGATGCCGCTGCTCGATGCCCTGGCCACAGAATACAACGGTCAATTTCTCCTGGCCCGTGTCAATGTCGACGCGAATCAAGGGATCGCACAGCAGTTAGGTGTGCGTGGTCTTCCCACGGTAATGATCTTTAAAGACGGCCAGCCTGTTGATGGTTTTTCGGGCCCGCAAACAGAAGAGGCCGTGCGGGAGCTGCTGAATAAGTATCTACCCAAACCCTGGGACATACTGTTTGTCAAAGCGCAGGAGCTTTTGGCTGAAGATAAAATGGCTGATGCCATTGCACCGTTGTGTGAAGCTTACGAAGGTTCATCTCAGCGGGCAGACATTGCCTTTGTGCTCGCGCATTGTTATATCGAATTGAATCGCTGTGACGATGCAGATGGTGTTTTGGCTAATGTCAAAATGGCGGATCAGGATGCACAATACAGCCAGCTGATGTCTCAGTTGGAATTAAAGCGTGAAGCGGCAAAGTCTCCAGAGATAATGGCGTTGGAAGCCCAGCTGGAAGGCAATCCGGATGATGTTGATGCGGCCTATCAATTGGCGTTGCAGTACAGTCAGACGGGCCAAAACAGAGAGGCTCTGGAATTGCTGTTAGGTCTGTTGCGCAAAGATCTGAATTTTTCAGAGGGCGCGGCGAAAAAAACCTATCAGGATGTGCTTGCGACATTGGGCAAGGGCGATTCACTTGCCGTTGAATTCCAGCGCAAATTATACAATTTGTTGTATTGATTTTTATTTCTCATACACCGCTGAACTTCGGTTGAGATAAGCGTTGTTCCGCTCGCTCGACTCTGAATTGATAACAATTAGTTTGGGCAAGCCGGATGTGGACGTATGCCACTTCCTCGTCCGTCAGTAGAGTCTGACATTGCGCTTCTAGTTGATTTGCCGGCGCCACCGCGGTCGCTTCGTAGCGAATACGATCGTCTTTGTTGTAGCCCTTGGCGATCATCATTACCTCCCCCCAGTGGTCTAACATATCCGGCAAACGGTCGTTTTTGCTGTAGGCCGTACAATCTTTGGCGTGAAGAAAAACAGGCCCCGATTCAGCGTAGGGTTGAAGCGCCTCAAAGGGGCGGTAGGAAAGAACGAGCATTTCCTCGTCCTCTATTCGTTTCAGGCAGTGACGGCAGGGGCCGAAGCCGTGGCGCACGCGTTCAGCGGGTTGTTGGTTGGCGTCCAATTGGCCCTTGCGAAAACCGCGGGCTTGTTCTGTAGGCATGGGTAGTACTGTGAATGCTGGCATAGTCAGGTCTCGTCTGTGGCTGTCAAAATGTATTGGCAACTACTCTAAACGAAATTCAGAACCACTCTGGCCAGATCCGGCCCTGTAACCGTGGGGGAAATCCCGGGCTATTGATAGCCCGCTGCCTGAAGCCTGAACAGGTGTGCATAACGTCCGTCCAGGGCAAGTAATGTTTCGTGGTCGCCCTGTTCAACAATTTCACCCTCGTCAACAACAACGATATGATCGGCCATTCTGACCGTAGAAAAGCGATGAGAGATGACAATCGCCATTTTGTCTTTTGCGTGCTGGCGAAAATGCTCAAAGACCAAGGCCTCCGCCTGTGCATCCATTGCCGCCGTCGGTTCATCCAGCACCAGAATGTCGGCCTGGCTGCGCATAAATGCTCGTGCAAGAGCAATTTTCTGCCATTGTCCGCCCGACAGTTCCTGGCCACCTTTGAACCAGCGGCCCAACTGGCTGTTATACTTTTTATCCATGGCTTCAATAAAGGGGGCGGCCATTCCCTGTTCTGCGGCCTGCTGCCAGCGCATTTCGTCGTTGAAGTGTTCTACATCGCCGGCACCGATATTTTCACCCACTTGCATTTGAAAACGCACGAAGTCCTGAAAGATCACACCAATGCGTTTGCGCAAGGTGTTGGGGTCCCAGTGCTCAATGTCGTCACCGTCCAGAAGTATTTGTCCCTGAGAGGGTTTATAAATCCGAGACAGGAGTTTAATGAGAGTGGTTTTGCCCGATCCATTTTCACCGACAAGTGCAAGGCTATGGCCTGGCTTTAGATGCAGGCTCACTTGTTTTATTGCCGGGGTTTTTGCCCCTTCATATTGAAAACTGACATTTTCAAAACGAATGCCGTCACCTGGCCGGCTGCCCGTTTGAATATGCCCGCGAACTTCATTTACGGGTTGTTCCAGGTATTCATAGAGGTTGGACAGGTAGAGGTTGTCTTCGTACATGCCACTGATTGCACCGAGTATATCGCTTACAGCTGATTGGCCCTGTTTAAAAATTAACAGGTACATCGTCATCTGCCCGAGCGTTATGGTGCCTTCAACGGTTGTTAATACAATCCAGACATAGGCTCCATAAAATGCGGCCGTACCAATCAGGCCCAGGCCAAACCCCCAGCTGTCTCGTCTTAAAGTAAGCGCTCTGTCGGCCTTATAGAGGCGAGAAAAAATGTCTTTATAACGCTGGAGCAGGTGGGGCCCTAGCTGAAACAGCTGTACCTCTTTGGCGCTGTCCTCTCTGGCGAGAACCGTCTCCAAATATATCTGCATGCGGGTTTCCGGTGAGCGCCAGCGAAATAGGCGAAAGGCATCGCCGGAGAATTTGGTTTCCGCCAAAAACACTGGCAGGGCACCCAGCACCAGAACCACTAAGGTCCAGGGTGAGAACTGCCAGAGCAGAACGGCGAAGCTGGTGAGCGCGATGGTGTTTCGCACGAGATCGAATGTGCGTTTTACCAGGCTCAGGGGTCTGGAAGAAGCCTCTCTTCGAGCCCGGGTGAGTTTGTCATAAAACTCCGAATCCTCAAATTGTGCCAGTTCGAGGGTTAGTGCTTTTTCCAGAATGATGACGTTCACTCTCTGGCCCAGCAGGGCGCGTAAAAGTGATTGAACAACAGAGGTGCCTCTCTGAACCGCGGCAATGGCCGCGATAATGAGGGCTTCCAACATAAGGAACTCCAGCACCAGGTCTGTATTGGCTTTGCCCAGCTCTTGTCTTTCCGCCATCGCGGCGACAACCCCGTCAACAATTAACTGGCCCACATAGGCTGCGCCGGCGGGAAGCACTCCCGCCAGTAGAGTCAGGGCCGCCAGTGCAAGGGTGAGGGGCTTTGACGTTTGCCAAACCAGCTCTATAGCCCGACGGCTGTAACGAAAAACACCAAGAAATCGATTGGACTGCGAATCTTCGGGAGAATGCCAGGATTGTGCGTGAGACATAGTGTGCCAGAATTTTATGATTGTAAGATGAAGTATACAGGCTAAAGCCTCGGTGTCCTTTGAATGGCGCGGAGACCGCATTTGCTGTATCCTGCACGCCCCCCAAAGTTGCGCTCTCTAGAAGTTGCCCTGTCTAGCTGATTGAGCCGCTGGGACACCCTACACAGAAGACAATGATATGAGTTTTGATTCCCTGGGTTTATCTGCCCCCATTCTCGCCGCGGTTAAAGAGAAGGGTTATGAAACCCCGTCACCCATTCAGGCCCAGGCCATTCCCGCCGTGATCGAAGGCAGAGATGTGATGGCCGCCGCCCAGACGGGCACCGGCAAGACGGCTGGGTTTACCCTGCCTCTGCTGGAGTTGCTCTCAAAAGGCCCGCGTGCACCTTCCAATCAGGCCAGAGCGTTGGTGCTGACACCCACCCGTGAGCTTGCGGCCCAGGTTGCCGAAAGCGTTGAAACCTATGGCAAAAACCTGTCTTTGAATTCCACAGTTGTCTTTGGCGGCGTAAAGATCAATCCGCAGATGATGAAATTGCGTCGTGGTGCCGACATCCTGGTGGCAACACCGGGTCGTTTAATGGATCTTTATAATCAAAAAGCCGTGCGTTTTGACAAGCTGGAAGTGCTGATTCTGGATGAAGCCGATCGCATGTTGGATATGGGGTTTATCCGCGATATTCGTAAAATATTGGCGTTACTGCCGAAGCGCCGTCAAAACCTGATGTTCTCAGCGACTTTCTCCGATGATATTCGCAGTCTGGCGAAGGGCTTGGTAAATGATCCCGTTGAGATTTCCGTTAGCCCGAGGAACGCGACCGCCAGAACCGTCACACAATGGGTAAGCCCAGTTGATAAAAATCAAAAACCCGCGTTGTTGGCCCATTTAATTTGGGAAGAAAAGTGGGAGCAGGTGCTGGTTTTTTCACGTACCAAACACGGCGCCAATAAGCTGACTAAATTTCTTGAAAACAACGGCATCAAAGCGGCGGCAATTCACGGAAATAAAAGCCAGGGAGCACGAACGCGGGCGCTGGCCGATTTTAAGAGTGGGTCCATTCGCGCGCTGGTCGCGACCGACATTGCGGCGCGGGGTTTGGATATTGATCAACTGCCCCAGGTTGTGAACTTTGATTTGCCCAATGTGCCCGAGGATTACGTGCACCGCATTGGTCGTACCGGCCGGGCGGGTTCCACCGGGCAGGCGGTATCGCTGGTGGCCGCTGAAGAGTTCAAGTTATTGTCTGACATCGAGAGACTGATCAAACAAGTACTTGATCGCAAGGTGACAGAGGGTTTTGAGCCGGTACACAAGCTGCCACCTTCACGCTTGAATACGCGACCTGTGCGAGCGAAAAAACCTAAAAAACCCCGTGTGGATCACCGGGACGGACAGCGCTCGGGCGACAATGCCAGGGGGCACAAACCCAAGGCAAGGCGCTGAGTGGTCTGTTTGTCAGTGTAAGTTACGGCGGCGTTTGCTCCACCAGGGCAGCAGGGCCAGTGCCATGTTGGCGCCAATGATGAGTGCGGCGCCTAATATCATTTTGGATGTTATCTGTTCATCCAAAAAGACAAAACTTAGAATCATGGCAATAGGGATGTAAAAGTAATAGGCCGTGCTCGTCACAACCGCGGGTAGTTCGGTGCTGGCCTTCACCCAGAGTGAATGACCGATCAGTGTGCTGACCACGCCCATCACGGCCAGGCGCCACCAATCCCCATTGGCACTGGGCCATTCAAATTGCTGCCACAGCGCCAAAAAGAAAACACCGGTAAAGGCAAATTGCCCCCAGCTTCGGGTCATGGTGGGAATGTGCGCGATACGCTGGTGCAAAAGTGGCAACATTGCGTATAACACACCACTAATCACGCCAACTGAAAATCCCCAGGTCATCTGATTATCAAAATTTAATTCGGGCGCAACAAGAATGCAGCCTAAAACACTCGTGCCCACCGCGATTGTATCCAGTCGAGAGATTCTTTGAGCGTTAAATACCCAGTTGAGCAACAACAGATGAATGCCATAAGTGGACAGTGCAATGGCACCCATGGCGGCACTTGATTGTTTGATGGCGTAAAAATAGGTCCACCAGTGTGAACCAAAAATCAGCCCGACAATGGCCAAACCTAACCAGTCTTTGAAAGATAAACCTTTCAGGGTTCCACTAAAAATGAGTACAGGTGTGAGAAAAATCAGTGCAAATGAGATTCGGATTGCGCCAATAGTCACTACATTGGCGTTTACGGATTTGACTAAAACCGGTACCAACGACATGGCGCAGACGGCGGCAAAGGCGATAAACAGAAGTCGAGGATTGAGGTTCAATACGTGGGTCCGAATAGCGGAAGTCTGGGGGTAGACTATTTGTGTGTGTTCGACATTTTACACCAATTTTGCTGTGTCGTGCGGAGTTATTTTATTATTGTGTCTCATAGTAAACGTCTCTTTCTTATTGGAAACTCTGCGGCTTGGCGCTATGACACGCACCGCATTGCTGGCATAATCACGGCCCCAATTTAATTCCCTGACGCCGAGGACGGTTATGCAACCTGAGCTAAAACCCGCCAATCCCAACTTTTCTTCTGGTCCCTGTAGCAAACGCCCGGGCTACGATGTGTCATCTTTGGACCTGAGCACACTCGGTCGATCTCATCGTTCCGCCGTAGGTAAAGCGGCTCTTGAGCGTACTTGTGTCGACACGGCTGCACTGCTGGGTTTGCCCGAGGGTTACCGCGTGGGTGTTGTGCCCGCCTCTGATACCGGCGCTGTTGAAATGGCATTGTGGTCTCTGCTGGGTCAACGTCCTGTCGATGTTCTGGCATGGGAATCGTTTGGTAAAGGTTGGCTGACTGATATTACTAAGCAGTTGAAGTTAGAGAATGTCACCTCACTTGAGGCTGACTATGGCTTGCTGCCAGACTTCTCAAAAACCAATAGCAATCACGATATTGTTTTTACCTGGAACGGTACGACATCCGGCGTAAAAGTAAAAAATGCTGATTGGATTGCCGACGACCGTGAAGGTCTCACCATTTGTGATGCAACATCTGCCGTTTTTGCTATGGAATTGCCCTGGGAAAAATTAGATGTTGTCACGTTCAGTTGGCAAAAAGTGCTGGGTGGCGAAGGCGCACATGGCATGCTTATTTTAAGCCCCCGAGCCGTTGAACGTTTGGAAAGCTACACGCCTGCCTGGCCCTTGCCTAAAATTTTCAGAATGACAAAAGGCGGCAAGTTGGTTGAAGGTATTTTTAAAGGCGCAACCATTAACACACCTTCAATGCTGGCCGTTGCCGACTATCTGGACGCCCTCGATTGGGTGAGTGGCCTGGGTGGTGTCAACGCGGCTATCGCAAAGTCAGAGGCGAACCTTGAGGTATTGAAGTCTTTTGTTGCCGAGAACAGCTGGATTAACTTTCTGGCGCAAGACCCCGACACCTGCTCAAACACTAGTGTGTGTTTTACACTCGATGCGAGTGCCGAACAGGTTAAGGCAATGACAAAGTTATTAGAGAGCGAAGGCGTTGCTTACGATATTGGGGCCTACCGGGACGCGCCAGCCGGCTTGCGAATCTGGTGTGGTGCCACGGTTGAACAGGCCGATCTGGAAGCACTCTTGCCCTGGTTGACGTGGGCTTATGAGCAAGTAGTTGCCTAAACAGAAAGTGAGTGCCCCTTAATCTGACAGAGACCAGGATGAATTATGTTTAATATCAAAACTTACAATGCCATTTCTATTAAAGGGCTGGAACGCTTTTCCCGTGAGCACTACGAAGTTGCCAGCGAAATTGGACACCCCGATGCGTATTTGTTGCGCAGCCAAAAATTACACGGCGAAGAGGTGCCCGAGACTCTTCGCGCCGTTGCGAGAGCAGGTGCGGGTGTCAATAACGTGCCGGTTGAAGACTTCAGTAAACGCGGCGTGGTGGTTTTTAACACCCCCGGCGCTAATGCTAATGCGGTAAAAGAATTGGTGCTCGCGGCCTTGCTGCTCGGCTCCAGAGACATTAGTGGCGGAATGGCCTATGTTCAAGGCTTAACCGAAATGACCGACGCGGCAGAAATGTCGAAGCTGCTGGAAAAAGAGAAGAAACGTTTTGCGGGTAACGAGCTCAAAGGTCGCACATTGGGCGTGGTAGGTCTGGGAGCCATCGGTTCAATGGTGGCAGAAATGGCCCTGGCCTTGGGCATGAATGTTCTGGGTTACGATCCCGCGTTGTCTGTTGATGCCGCCTGGAGATTGCCCAGTCAGGTTGAACGTAAAGAAAACCTGCAGGCATTGTTGGCCCATGCTGATTTTGTGAGTTTACACGTGCCTGCCATTGCGCCTACCCACCACATGATCAACGATGAAAGTTTGCAGTCCGCTAAAAAGGGAATGGTACTGGTTAACTTCGCTCGTGACGCCATTGTTGATCCTGAGGCCATTGTGCGCAGTTTGGATGCGGGTCAGTTGTCACAATATATTTGTGATTTTCCGGAGCCATGCCTATTGGCACGTAATGACGTCATCGCGATGCCACACATCGGCGCAAGTACTGCAGAGGCAGAAGAGAATTGCGCCGTGATGGCCGCCGATCAATTGATGGATTTTCTCGAAAACGGCAACATCAAAAACTCCGTTAATTTTCCTGCGGTATCAATGCCGCGCGCCAGTGGCGGTTGTTGTCGAGTGACCTTTGCCAATGAAAATGTTTCGGGTGTCTTGGGTAATGTGTTGTCTGTGTTGGCTGACAACAACATCAACGTGGTCGACATGGTGAACAAAAGCCGTGGCGACATCGCCTATAACATTATCGATGTAGAAAGCTGCCCGATTGATGAAGTTGCAGAGGCTATTTGCCGGGTTGAACATGTGATTAATGCACGCGTGTTGAAATAGACTGATCTCTTCACTCGGCCGCCTTTCGCCTGCAAGAGGGAGTGAGGTGGCCGAGCTTGATCAGGGTTTGTTTTGGCCTTCCAGTCGGGGGTATATCAGATCTTCGCTCCTAAAAGGGAAGTGGTCGTTTGTCCTATCTGAGAAGTAATGTTTCAGGGTTTTTTTCACCACGGGAAAAGCCAGCTCCTTCCAGGGGATTTCCTCTTCTGCAAACAGTGCAACCTCCAGCGACTCCAGGCCGGGGGCAAATTTCAAATCGCTCAGTGTTCCCCTGTAAAACATGTAGACCTGATTGATTTGCGGCAAATTAAACAGCGTGTAGAGCCCCTGGCTCTCAATGCTTGCCTCAGCCTCCTCCCAGCTCTCTCTGAGCGCCCCTTGCTCGGTGGTCTCTCCGTTCTCCATAAAGCCCGCAGGCAGGGTCCAGAAGCCGTGTCGGGGCTCGATGGCCCGGCGACACAATAATACCCGGTCCTCATGGATGGGCAGGCAGCCGGTGATAATGTTCGGGTTCTGGTAGTGAATGGTTTCGCAGCCATCACACACATGACGTTTTCTGTCGTCACCCTCGGGGATCATCAGTGAAACGGACTGGCCACAATGACTGCAAAATTTCATAGTTGTGCTCATTTCAATAGAGTTGTGCTTATTTTAATAGCGCTGTGCTTATTTCAATCGCGATGGCAGGAGTATATCCTTTTTTTAAAGGCTTAGCCTGTGGACGTAGGCCTTGGATTAGGGTAGTTTTTCCGCTGCAATTGTAGAGGTGTTGATGTTAAAACAATTAAGAGGGCGTGCCGAGTTGTTCGGCCCTAGTCAGGAGGTCTTGCCCAGTGCGCCTACCTGGCCTCTCGCCGCCGTATTGCTGGCAGTTACCGATGACCGCAACAACCCTGAAGTGATCCTGACCCAGCGCGCCGACCACCTGAGCACTCACAGCGGAGAAGTGTCTTTTCCCGGAGGCAAAGTGGACGCTATTGATCTCTCTCTTCGGGAGACCGCACTGCGTGAAAGTCACGAAGAAATTGGGCTGGACCCCGCACGGGTGACCGTGCTTGGCAGTATGCCCGCAGTGCTCACTCGCTGGAAAATTGAAGTGACGCCGATCGTGGGCATTGTGCCAGCCGACATTGATCTAACACCTAACTTCGATGAAATTGACAGTATCTTTCGTGTGCCACTGGAGTACCTCTTGCGTGACGAGCGAGTGCGTACGGACATTTTTCGGCGCAAGCACATTGAATTCTGGGCGCCGGTCTACCACTACGAGGGTTATGAAATCTGGGGGTTTACTGCAGGTATTCTGGTCGAGTTCCTCAACCGAGTGTTTGATGCAGGCATCCGGGTCGACAGTAGTGACGCACCTCAAAAACTATTTACCTGAAAGCATTAATAAACGAGTGACAAAATCATGATTTATCAATTGGGTGATAAAAAACCGCAACTTCGCGGTAGTGGCCATTTTGTAGCAGCAGATGCCAGTTTGATTGGCGACGTTGTATTGGAAGACAAAAGCAGTGTTTGGTTTAGCGCGGTGATTCGCGGCGACAATGCCACTATTACCATTGGTGAGCAAAGCAATGTGCAAGATGGTGCGGTGCTGCACACTGACCCGGGCATTCCCCTGACATTGGGCAAGGGTGTCATTGTTGGGCACAACGTCATGTTGCACGGTTGCACCGTTGGAGACAATACCTTGATTGGTATTGGTGCCGTTGTGTTGAACCACGTTTCAATCGGGAAAAACTGTATTGTTGGCGCTAACGCTCTGATCACTGAGCGAACAACTATTCCAGACAATTCCATGGTGCTTGGCTCACCCGCAAAGGTGGTGAAGCAGCTCGATCCAGAAACCCATGAAATGTTGAAGTTGAATGCGGAGGTTTATGTTAAACACGCGGAGCGCTACGGTAGTGAGCTGCAAGAGGTGGAACTCAGCGAATGTCAGAAGTAGCTGCAGAAAAACCGGTGCCTTCGCCCTGTATTTCGGTTTGCGTGCTCAATGAGGAAGATGTCTGTATAGGATGCTTTCGCAGCAGTGCGGAAATTACTGACTGGAGCCAATATTCCAATGGCGAGCGCAGGGCCTGTAATGCCCGGGCGCTCGAGCGAGAGAAGCGGGTTAACCCCTTTTTATAACGTAGGCTTTCACGCGCATCTTTTCGATGCGTTTGCCCGAGATATCTTCTGTCACAAATTG
>ENA-OSET01002727-OSET01002727.1-sediment-metagenome-genome-assembly--contig:-NODE-2727-length-16797-cov-5.117883_pt1 | contig 16797 bp, 16 predicted proteins | sample MGYA00237882_ERZ534229 | MGnify/ENA primary metagenome ERZ534229 (study PRJEB26408, sample SAMN06266212) | sediment metagenome | isolation source: Hudson Canyon methane seep mesocosm | place... | reverse complement strand
TAAAATGCTGGCCGTAAAAAACATTATCCCCAAGCACTAGAGCTACATTATGATCACCAATAAAACTTTCACCAATAGTAAAAGCCTGAGCAAGCCCGTCTGGGCTCGGTTGGATAGCATATTCAAGACAAACACCTAAATGGGAACCATCACCTAACAAACGCTGATAGCCAGACATATCTTCAGGCGTTGAGATTATAAGAATATCTTTAATGCCAGCCAACATCAGAACAGAAATTGGATAGAAAATCATTGGCTTGTCATAAATAGGTAGTAACTGTTTCGATACGCCCGTAGTAATTGGGTGAAGTCGACTGCCCGAGCCTCCTGCTAATACAATTCCTTTGTACTTAGATGTCATACATTTTCTCCTACTCTTTCCATTCGATAAGCACCTGACAGAACTCTCTCCCACCAAGACGTGTTATCCAAATACCACTGAACTGTTTTGCGTAAACCAGTTTCAAATGTCTCCTCTGGCACCCAACCAAGTTCATGCTCAATTTTTGAAGCATCAATTGCATAACGGACATCATGACCAGGGCGATCTTTAACAAAAGTTATTAAGTCTCGATAGTTAATCACCGATGAAGGTTTTTGAGGTGCGAGCTCTTCAAGAAGATCACATATAGTTTCAACTACTTCAAGATTGGTTTTTTCGTTGTGACCACCGATATTATAGGTCTCTCCAATTTCACCCTCAGTGACAACCTTTATTAAGGCTTTTGCATGATCCTCCACATACAGCCAATCACGTATCTGCAAGCCGTTACCATAAATGGGTAGAGGTTTACCATGAATAGCATTGAGGATTACATGGGGGATAAGTTTTTCTGGGAAATGGTATGGCCCGTAATTATTTGAGCAATTAGTAATAACTACAGGAAGCCCATAGGTGCGACCCCAAGCCCTCACTAAATGATCAGACGCCGCTTTACTTGCAGAGTATGGTGATGACGGTGAATAGGGTGTTTGCTCGGTAAATAAATCGTCAGTGCCTTCCAAATCACCATAGACCTCATCTGTAGATATATGATGGAATCGAAATTGTTTCTTGTTCGCTTCGCTTAGCCCATCGAAATATTTTCTTGTTACCTCAAGTAAATTAAAAGTTCCCATTATATTCGTATTGATAAAATCAGCAGGTCCATCAATGGAGCGGTCAACATGACTTTCCGCCGCAAGATGCATAACACAGGCTGGTTGATGTTTTTGGAATACTTCAGCCAGTAATTGGCCATCACAAATATCAACTTGCTCATGACAATATCGTTCTAAATCGAAAATTCCAATTAGTGAATCAAGATTGCCCGCATAGGTTAATTTATCCACGTTAACCAATTCGTGATCTGTATCGCCAATCATTGAGCGAAGCACAGCACTACCAATAAACCCTGCTCCACCAGTTACTAAAATTTTCACTAGACCCCTCCAAATAATTTAATATTATCAGTCATATTGCCTTTCTTAGATGTCCCAAAAAGAATACCCGAGAGGTCAGGCGTGTGATCTAAAACCCTAGTGATATCATCCGCTTGGCCACCACTGAAGATCGACATCGCAATTGATTCATTAGACTTATATTTCTTAATGCATTGTTCAACCTCAGACAGACTGGGGTTAGTTCTAAACCCGGAACTATTATAATTGAACACCAGAGCGCAATTTGGATAGCCAGCCCCCCAAAGCGCGTCTGCCATCGAGGGGAAATTCATCGTATAGAACAGCGGTTTTTTACCAAATCCCTTGTCTACTGCCCTGTAAAATGAATGCAAAAAGTCTTCTCTCTTAAGACCCAATAGAAAATCACTAGCGATATTTAAAAGACCTATCGATTTAATATTCTTTAAGGGAATACCTTCAATTTCGGCTGTGATAAGGACTTTAAAAGCATCATCGTATCGCCCGAATAGCGCCTTAATAGAGGCCAATATAAGATTAAAAAAACCGGCACTCCTAGCTTTACTAAACAACGCGCCCGCAAGCCCTTTTTCGGAAATCAGATCATTAATTTTGTGAGCGTAAGGAAGAGCAGGATGCAGATTAAATGGACAATCATCGATAACGAGAACTACCGCGTCTATGGTCTTTTGATTAACCGTAAAACAAAAATCCCGTATACCAGCATCCCATGCATCCCGAAGCGTTAAAGCTATTTGCTCCGAAGTACTATATTTACCCAGATATTCAAGACCTTTCCCATGAGAATGGTTGACGCCTAAGAATTGGTTATCACCAAAATATATTTTCATAATTTAGCTTCATGTAGCTGTGAAATGATATCGTCACAAACAGCCGCATCTTCTGCGTCCGTATAGCATGGTTTTTTAGTAACAATGCTCGTGACAAAACAGTCAAGTTGATTCTGAAACTCCTCACCACGCAAGTAATAGGGTACATTTGTATCGAGATCTTTAATAGAATAGTCAGCAGTTATTTCTCCACGGATCTTAATTAGTTGACCGTCCGACCAAAGAGAGTTTTCCTTTGTCTTTATTTGAATAGATATACCCGCCTTTCTTACGTTACTGTCTGCCCAGTTACAGAAAATATTTAGATCAAAGTGCTCATCGCTACTGTATCTTAGCGTTGCTTGGAATTTGTCAACCACCCCTTTTTGAAAAAGCTCTTGTTTGTCGATACAAAGAGTCTGATTTGGCCGGCCGAATAGAAACAGACTTAGATCAATCACGTGGCATCCATAATCAAAAATGCAGCCCGACCCCAGACCTACATTCCGCCAACTTTTTGGCGTCAGCTCTGACACTACATTGCCTAGCATAGTAATTTCGGCTGCCTGAATTTCACCATAATTTCTTGAGCTTAAAAGTTCCCTTAATTTAATATAAACCGGATGAAATCTATATACATAACCAACCGAAAACTGAACATCTCTCTTCACCGCTAGATTAACCAGTTGCTCACTTTGTTGAGGACATAAGGTGAGTGGCTTTTCCAAAAATATATGCTTACCCTTGTCGAGAAGAGGATATGCAATAGAAAAATGTGTGTGCGGTGGAGTCAAAATAAATACTGCATCAAAATCAGATTTATTTATCTTATCAATACTACTGACTACGGCAACCCCAGAGAGCCTTTTAAATATAAACCTAGCGATCAAGCTCGGCTCAACAATCGCTACAAGCTGCAACTCAGCATGATTCAAGATATGCGGTAGATGAGACAAGGCGATCCTTCCAGCTCCAACAACAATGCATCTAATCAATTTCTATATACTCCAAAAAACTTACTACAAAACAATTACGCCCATTACTTCCCATAATAATATTCATTTTTTAAAAAGTGTAAAATATGATTTAGCAACTTGTGACCAAGTATATTTTTTATTAGCAACCAAGGTTAAATTTTTTGAAATATCTAACAACGTGGGAGAACAAAAATAATCATTTACCAGTGACTTCAACTCATCCGAGGTTGAAAAATATTTAGACAATTCTTCAGTCGAAAATCTGTTAGCCTCACAATCAAAACAAAATACTGGCAAGTTGAGGCACATAGCCTCGACCAATGAAGGTGCTGTTCCACACGCTGAATGTGTATGGATGTATAAGTGGGCATTGGAGCGAATTACGTCCAATATTTCCTGCTCATAAATCGCATCAAGTAGAATAATATTTTTACTTAGGTGGGCATAACTTTCATATAAGTCCTTTCCATATTTACTTGACTGCCAATTCGAAATAACAACTAGATTTATATCGTTTATGCCTTCAAAAGCATGTAAAAGAGTATGGATATTGTTATCTTTTTGTGCTCTAGACACGCTTAAGCAATATTTACCACTTAGAAAAGGATAATCTTTGATCATACTACTGGAACTAATAATTTTTTTCGCGTGATCACCGCCGTAAGCTATCAGCTCCGAATTTTCCGAATACTCATTGAGATAAAGATTTTTTATATACTGATTATCAACTACAAGCTTAGAGGCATTGCGAATTGTTAAATATTCACAGCACCTAATGATCTTTTTTGTAATCGGACCCCATTTATCTCTTTTCCAGTCAACTCCACCAACGTTAACAATCACTTTCTTACCAAGAAACCTAATAAACGGCATCACGAATCCACCAGAGGAACCCAACATGAGGATCACATCCGACTTAAAAACAGCTATAACCAAAGAAATGCAGTCATATGGTATACTTTGCCAGCCATTGGCTTTCAATGGTATGTGAACTAACTTTGCTCCCAAATGATAATCTTTTTTTATTTCTTGATTGTTTGCACTGCAGTAAACAGTGAAATCACAATCTTTATTTAGCTCCCTACAGAGATTTTCTGTGAGAGTCTCAAACCCACCATAATTCGCTGGAAGACCATTCGTACCGACAATATGAACTTTAAGTTTTAGATTGGACACTATTAATAAACCTGCTGGTAACATACTCATTAAGGGATGCTTCCCATGGGCTCATTTTGTTCTGACCCATTAACTCGAGTTTTTTATTGACTAGCCTCTCTGAGGCTGGCCTAGCTGCAAAATATTCCTTAGCAAAAAAGTCAGACCCTACCTCATTAATTGAAATCTTTCCTTCAAGTCCAAGAACCCTTAATAGCTCGGCAGCAACTTCCAATCGGCTCGTTTCGCCTTGACAAACGCAGTTGTAAAGACCCCACATTTCTCGCTCCAAAAGACTTTTACATGTTTTAGCAAAATCAACTGTATACGTTGGCGTGCCATCCTTATCATTCACTATATTAAGCTCACTAGCACCTGAACTAATTTGAGACATTAACTTGCCTATAAATTTTTTATCTTTACTTGGCCCTCCACCCATCATCCAACCAGCGCGGAGAATTAAATGTCTTTTAGCATGAGCCTCAACAAACTGTTCACCCATGTATTTTGATCTAGCATACACACCAAGAGGATTTGGCTCATCCCAATCATCATATGTCTCTTGAAGACCATCATAAATCCCTGCAGTACTAATATACAAAAGGGGGATATCCAATTCGTTTGCTATCCAAGTTGCATAAGTCACAGATATCGTATTTGTAAGATAGGCATCATCGATATTTTCTTCACAGAACTCCAACCCAGTATAAGCACCAATGTGGAAGAGATAATCTGGTGCAAATTCTCTCACTTGGGTTTTGTATGACTCGTAATCACGAAAGTCCAAGAACGACAACCAATCCGCATTTACGTCTTTGTCTGTGCACTTCAAATCGAATTCTTGGTCGAAAACTTCTTTAAATGCCTCTCCTAGCATTCCACCAACTCCTGCCATAAAAATTTTCTTTTTCATCTAGCACACCTTCCTCTAATGTTCATTAATTACCCCAACCTTTTTCATACGACCAATTTTCAATCGCTGCAAAACTGTTCATTCGTATTCCCGTTCGCAAAATCTTAGCCGGATTACCAGCTACCACACTATTCGAAGGGATATCCTTGGTAACTACCGCACCTGCTCCGACGATCACTTCATCACCAATTTTGACTCCAGGTAAAACAATGGCATTGACAGCAATAAAACAATTATTACCAATATATGTGTCCACTAGATAAGGCTGATTATCTCCCACACGCTTACAGTGATCATGACTCAAAATAACAGCGCCTCCGGCGATAAGGGTGTTAGCTCCAATATGTATCCCATTGGGGTATAATTTATCTAACAATGCAGACCCTTCGATAATTGTGGAATACTGAATATCGTAACCTTTTGCTCGAAGCCAAAAGACCCTATGTTTCCTAAAAATAGTGGCCACTATCAATCGAAGTTTGAAGTAACAGTGCAGTTTATTCATCACACCGTCCCTCCTAATATCTCTCGATATCTACTGATTAATTTCCTGGTTACATTATCCATATCCAATTCTTTGCTATAAATATAACTGCGACCATCATAATCCTCAGAATCTAACGCTTTTAACGCTAAAAGCGCCAAATCCTTGGGTTCAAATGTTTTGGAAATATAACAGCTTGGCACATCCCCAATTAGATCTTCAATATTACCGACTGGTGTCGAAACAACTTTTACATTGCTAGCTAAACACTCTTTTACTGAATTTGGGGACCCTTCGAAATCAGAAGATATGATATGCAGTGAGGACGCACTCATGTATAAAGGAATTTGATCCCTAGGAGTATTAGTCAAGATTAAGGGTTCTATATTTTTTTGTTGTAAGTCTTCTTTAAGAATTCTAATTACCTCATTAAAGCGATCAATTCGCTTTTGTCGTCTTCGCTTATATGAGTCCATAAAAAGAATATAACGTGTATCAACCTGCAATTTGATGGAGGTTTTACAATCCAAACGATCTAGAGGTTTAAAGTAATTCATATTTACCCCATTGGGTAAATAATGAGTTTTAGGAAACATAAATTCCGACTTATTATTTTTAAGAATAACACCATCAAAGAAAAACCTTAGCAAACTATAAAGCCAAAGACCTCCCTCCCTATCAGGATCATTTTGGTAGGAAACTATTGTCCTAAATTTGGAATGACTAAAAGTTAGAAGTAACACAATCGCACTGAAGGAGTGATGGCAGTGTATGATTCCAAATTCACCATTTCGAAGAATCCGACGTAATTCAAAAAGCGATTTGAAGTAAGCTTTTTTTCCAAATTCTCTGCCGTTTATGAAAAAAACATCATTAACAATACCCGCATTAGCCAGTGAGTCAATTTGCTCTTTAACAAATATTCCAAAGACTGGATTTGACGTTGTAGGATAGTTGTTCGTGACATGAAGTATCCTAATTTTTTTTGTATCAATCAAAATTTATCGTCTCCGCAGCATAAGGTATTTTCCCGACCTTTAAGTTATAGGTATCTATAATGGTTTTATTAAGCACGCCTAGAACTTTGAGATTCGAGACATAGCAGGTATAGCCTGTGATAATTAGAGCAAGTCGTTTTTATAGAATAATTGCAATTGACAAATGCAGAAGCTTCCAATAATTGCACCCTCATAGAAGTAGAATAGATACGCTCGTTAAGCGCCACAATTTTTTTCGCAATCGCTCCAGGAGTATTGGGGCTAATCACCCCTGCATACTTGCCATAAGAAGTAACTTCCATTAATCCAGCGGCCTCAGAAACTATAACTGGGACCTGGGCAGCCATAGCTTCAACCACAGTCAGACCAAAACCCTCGTGGATAGATGGCTGAATAAGGACATCGAAATCTCTAATTTTTGTGTATAACTCTGATCTAGTTTTGCTACCGCAAAAAACAACATCTTCAGTTAGCTTTAGGTTATTAACTAATCCCACTAAGTGCATCCTAGACGGCCCATCACCAATAAAAAAAAGCTTTGCCTTGAAGTTATCTTTCTTTAACAGTGAAAAAGCATTTATTAAAATGTCTTGCCCTTTAACTGCATGATTCAACCTGCCAATGCAAACAACCTTAAGATTTTCGTTAAAATGATTTTTTTTATCTAGCCTTACAATGTCTACACCATTAAATATCGTCTCAACATTCCGAAGACCTTTAGCTAAGAGGTCTTTCTCTATTGCTTTCGAGATTGCAACTACTTTAAAGTATTTGTTTTTAATACTGATAGGGCGATTAAAACCATGAATAGTTACTATCGATTTTTTTAGTAAATGATCGGAAATAATTTTTTCGAGATTAAAGTTATGGCAGTGGATAACGTTAAAAGTCCCTTTAAATAATAGAAAATTAAGCCTGAGAAATGGAAGCAAATTCTTGCTAGATACAACCCTATTAAGAAGAATAACTTTTATCTTCGGATCCAGCGAACTTAAGAGTTCTGGAGAAACGCTACTGTTAATAACGAACAAACTTACCTCACTCTCCTTGACCTGTTGATTCGCGATATCAACAACCATAGTCTCGGCACCACCAACTGTGAAGGACCAAAATACATGAGCTATTTTCATTTTAATTACAGTTTTCCCGCAAACGAGAAGTATGCGTGAACTGAAGAGCGATTCCTATAAGCACGAAGATCATAAAGAAATTTTGCCCATTGTAGAAAGCCTCATTTATAAACGCCTTAAATATCATTGAAATTAAATATAAATAAAGTATCTTTCCCCACGTAGAGTGACGTAAGTAATAACTAATTTTGAAAAAATGCCACAACATGTAAAGAAACAACACACTACCTAAAAAACCATATCTAGTAATAATATTCGGAAAGAAAATATCTATAGAATTATATTGCTCAAAACCTAACGGAAGCATCGGTGAATGTGTGCCGAGAACGAAGACCAAACTGGAAAGATCCATATCGGGTAGATAACCCACACCCAATAGCATTCTTACAGGCTCATCTGACACATACAAAAAACGCTCGAAAGTCATCCCCCATCTAAAAAGCAAGGATCCTTCATGGAAAAATGCCGAAAGGTTACTGTAATCCATCTCTATAGCCAAATTGATCTGAGGAATAATGTAACTAAACCGCTCGTAGATGATAGGAAAAAACGAACCGGTTAGAAAACATAATCCAAGAAATGAAACCAGCCAGACAGTAATCGAGGGGAGATGCACTGAGCGTTTCAGGTATTGTTGTAAAAACAACACCACTATCACAGAAACAATAGCTCCCCTGCTTTGAGAAAAAACAACTGTCAAAATCAACAACACGAGCAGGATCTTTTCAAAGGACATCAAAGTTACTGACTTAGCAATACCAATGGTCAAAATCACAACTGACAAAACAAGATACACTGGAGAGCCTCCATACCTTGAATCACCGAGTTCATTCTGGATAAGGTTAGCGCTGTATGAATAACCAAATAGATATTGCGATAAGTATATAAGCGCATGAAAAGTGGTGGAGAACAATAAAAATATTAAGAACGCCCTATAATCTGAATATTTGAATCGGGGTATCAAAAGGAAGAATGCAAAATAGCCCAGATGCCGAACGGTCCTAAAGAGTTGAACCAGGGATATGTCTCTTACAAGAATATCATAACAAACACTTACAAAAAAAAAGAAAAAAAACAGACTCATGGACCGGCGTATTCCATTTAATTCCGTAATATTTCTTGTAGATTTAAAAGGTATTAATGAAAATATAAGTAATAAAGCTAAATCGCCATGCTGAACCGTGGCTGAACCAATATAGAAAAACTGATTAACGAACCCGAAGTAGCTTGTTGAAAGGAGTGCGATAGCAACCAGAGTGAAAGATTTATGCCGAGTAAAGAAACAAATAAGTCCAATAAAAAAAAGACCTACACTTAGTAATCCCATAATATTTACTGGTTAACCTGTGGCGCTTTCCGGAACACCTTAAGCTTTCTAGAAATTTTATACATCGCAAGGATTAAAAATGGTTTTAAATCAAAAATAGAGAATACTGCATAAGAATTTGTCCTAAATATATCTCTAACAAAACTCAGGAGAGATAAATCATGAAAAATATTACTCGGGTCGGTCACGTCATTCATCCAGTATTTCGTTTGAAATTCAAAGTTTTCATTTCTTTTCTCGCCTAAAACAAACCCCCTAGGTAGGTTCAACCCAGATACCGTAGCTAAATGTATTGGGGCCCCCGCCCTGAAATTAGCTTCAATAAAAAACAATTTTTTCCTTTTAGCGCAAAATTTCAGCTCTATATCAACTAACCCAACATAATCAATTGAATCGAGAAATTTCCTAACAATGCCACTCAGAGAGACAATTTGAGTAGTTTTTATAAATGAACTGCTTCCAATTACTGGAGGAGACTGACGGAGTTTTAGTATGGAACAAATATTTGATATTTCGTCTTTATTATTTCGAAACAACAACAATTCATACATTGATAAATCATCATTCTGTATATAGTCTTCGATAAAAAAGTCAGTGCTATTTTTACCTATTAAAGCTGTCTCAATATCAATAATATCATGAACGATTCTAAACGAATCTTTGCCAAATTTAAGACTATTCTTAGGCTTAATAATAACTGGGAAAGATATTTCATCGAGCCTATCAAAGCAATACGTTTTTGGGACAAAGAATCCTGAATCACTTGCGACATCCTTAATGTAATCTTTGTCATGCAACTGTTGATAATCCACTTTAGCTGAAGGCAGGAGTAAATTATTTCCACTTAACTCGTGTCGATACCTTAGCAGAAAGACCACCATTTCATCTGATGTAGGAAAAACATGAGCGCCGTTTAGCTCCGCAGTCTCGATTAGTAACTTGAGTAACGATTGATCTGAGTAACCAACCTTTTTATAAAATCTCTTAAATATATGTTTGGAGAAATAACCTAGCCCTTTCCTCGATCTCGTATTTATAGCATAAACCTTAAATTTGGGCCCTGCAAAGGACCTTACAAGTCCGAGGGAAGTTACCCCATCAGTATCAAGAATAATAATTTTTTTTGTCATTTAATTTTGTCATTTAATTTTTTCATCAGTTTATATGTCATAAAAAATGAAGTGTTATTTTTGTAAACGGACTCAGAGGTGGCATTTTTAAAGGGTATCGTTTGATCGAAATTTTCAATAACCTTGATTAGAGAGGTGACACCTTGACAGATATTTTTATACCTCAACGAAAACTCATTATCCATTGCCTGATCATAATTGATACTTTTTACCAGATATATTTCGCCAGCATCAATTTCTTTAGTAACCTTATGAACTGTGTGACCAAGAAGCTCAGGTCTCCCTTCAAACAAAGCAAAATGCTCAGAGTTTATGCCTCTGTACCCGGGAAGAATTGATGAATGACAGTTAAGAACAGCTTTTGAGGCTTGCTCTATTATATTTTTTTTGACGACGCCTGTTCCTGCCAGAACAATGAAGTCCGGAGCTATACTTTTTAATATATCCTCAGTTTTCTTTGAATTCAATGTGTCGGTTATTGTATATGAAATAGAACTTTCATCGAGATATCTGAGCATTCTGCCAATTCTAAAGTATCTTCTGTCTTGAAAGTTGTATTTAAAGTTCCAAAAATTCGGATAAAATTTTAATACAAACGATTGTGTACAACAAAATAGGTGGTCAGTAAAAGACAAAATCATTTCTTTAATCGATGGTTTCTGATGCAAGCCTAATATATTATTATGGATAATCGATAGCACAGATTGTTTTTTTTTAATTCCACTTATACGCTTCAAAATCCCATCATTTTCATTATTTACAACTATTATTTGAGAAATGCATGGAGCCAACTCACTGAAAAGAAGCTCTTTTAGATATATAGCACTTTTAAATTCTTTATGCGCCATTGATATCATGATTACGATTTTCACTAGCAGCCTCTTCGGTTATTTATGAAGCTCTCTCTAAAGTCGGAAATAGTAATTCCTTCATAAGAATTTTTCATATCCATAAATAAAATATCCATATCAGCATATAAATTTTCTATACTTTGTTTGTCATAAAAATAGGGACTCCCACCAGCCATTAGCTCTGACGAATGCAGTATAAACTCAGCATGTGTACCTTCATTTTCAATAATTTTTCTGCTAACGGCTAGCATGCTGGTTAAGTTTTTTCCATTAGGCCTAAGCCAAAGTAATTCGGGAATATAATGATTAAAAAGTCTATTAGAAAAACCATTCCGATATGCTAACGATCTTAGAGATGAAAATTTTGGGTTTCTTATTATGGAAACTGGAACTTCCAATATGCCACAATCAATTTTGGAAGAAGCACCACAGTCAATAAAATATGGTTTTGGAGAGTAAGCAGAGTAGTCGATATTATTTTCTTTATACTGATTATCGTTGCGACCCCAATCAACGTAAGGCGTAACTGAACAATCAACTTTATAACCAAAGTCTTTCAGTAATCTAAAATAAGTATCATTCATCGCCCACCTACCAGCCCTATGACTTGTAATAGCGACCTGAAAAGTGTCTTCAAGTGTTTTGGTCATTAATTCAATTTTTTGTTTCATTAAATCAACTGAATATTCTATTAGAAATGGCTGATATTTGTAGTCATCATTTGAAACTTTACCGATTGGAGGCGAATTCCACGCATGCAAATGCATTCCTATTTCGCCAGCATCTCTTCTTATTATATCTCGAGCAAACTCCTGAAAAACTGGGCAATTTACCATTTCCCAGTTAGCTAAATAAACAGGCTTGAAACCATACCTCTCACATAACTCTTGAAAACGGGGAAGGTATCTCGAGTTTTGTGTCTTAATTTTTTTGGGGCTAGCCCAGAGGTTGTCCCCTTCAGTATCGATCGTAATAATGAATGGAATTTTTTTTGTTATCATATCTGACGGAGAACCTTATAATATTTTAATGCATTAGCAAGTCTCTTACTTTTTGGATAAAAATTTAAGAGAAATACAATTAGGCATGAGACTGATTTGATGAACGATACATGTAGTCCTAATCCAAAAGAATGCTGACTGTGATATGTTTTAAACGAATTTATTTCCGAATTTATTTTCAGCCATGTCACATCAATACTAGATGCTTTTTCTTTAGCTGATGAGGCTTCGTACACTATGTCAGGAGTTATAAACACAGGAATATCAAGTTTGTGAGCTCTTTTACAAAAATCAACCTCTTCGTAGAATAAGAAGAAAGTCTCATCGAACCCATTTAATTTCTTTATAGTTTCCTTATTTGTAGCAATAAGGCTACCAGAAATCCAATCGACTTTAGTAATCATTTCAGCCGGACAGTTCATTCGTCTTCTGGTATATTTCCTTAAGAATATAAATAAAAATCCTATAGTATCGGCATATACCGATGGGAATTTAAAACCGAATGGCTTGTCAGGTCGATAACCTCCCGCAATAAAATATTTTTTTTGTTTTGAAAAATTGAAGCTAAAATCAAATACCTCTATATCTGGATTTAATATTACTATATTTTTATATTTTGCATTTTTTATGCCTAAATTAATCCCTCCACCATACCCAAGATTCTTCTTGGGTGTAATAATAATAATTTTTTTAGACGTTAAACTATCGAGATTTTCTTCGGGGGAATTGTTGATGACAATCATTTCTATTTCATCATGGACATTTTCATGAATATTTCGAATTATATTTTCTAATAAATGTCGAGAGTAATACGACACACAGATTACTGAAACACCCATCATATTTTGGAACTCAATATTTTTTTGTCAAGGAAGTTTATGTTCCTGAAGTTACAATAACTATATGCAACTATTGCCGCGACTAACTCAGTTAACACTACGGACACAGCTAGGCTAGTCGGATTTACTAATCTAAATGCATAAAGTACGACTACGAGGGCGAAGTAAAATACTAGGCTGGCGAGTCTTATATTTAGGTAATCTTTATTGTGACCAAATGGCAATAATGTCAAATTGCCAAAGAATAAACTAAACGTTACTGGTATTATACTGATAATTAAAATTTTAAATATGGGAATAGCAAGCAACATTTCCCCCCCACCGAAAATAGTTATCATACTTCCGGCTGTAACAGACGAAACTATTAAAATCAGGATAGAAAAAACCAAAATAAAATAGAAAAATTTTCTTATGAATCGTAAATTTTTTTCCTTAGATACTCTGGGAAATAATGTTTGCCCGATTATCTGAATTGGCGTTTTGATCAAAACCGAAAGCTTTTCAGCCAGATCATAATAGGAAACTTGCGCCAAACCAAAAAATGTGCCAATTATAAGTCTATTTGCACTTGCATATATCTTTACTGAGAAAATAGAGCCAAAAATTAACATGGAATCTATAAAGTATAGCTTTAGAGTCTTATAACTTTGGGCCTTAAATTGCACTTTATGCTTGACGAAAATTATGTAAAGAGCAGCAATACCCGAAATCAGGGCCCCTATACCATTTATAACTGGCAGCAACAAATAATCCTCTGAGGAATCGATAAAAACGAATATTAAACATAAAAATAGTGATCGACTAATTAGACTAAGATAGGCAATGTATCCCATCTTTTCTAACCCTTGAAAATACCAAGTTGGAAGTATTACATCATATAAGCATAACCACATTGAAAGTAAAAAAAGCGCCTCATATCCAGCTGCAGCCGGTATAATAAAAAGTGTAACTGAGAGCATGACTAATGACAAAAAGAACAATATTCCTTTAATTATTAGGACACTACTTACGATTTCACTTAATTTATCCTGCTCATCCCGATGTATACTAATTGCTTTAGTTGCAGAAGTCATAAATCCGAACGAAACAATAATCAACAAATAGCTAATTATTGCTTGTACGAAAATAATCAACCCATAGGTTTCTGGACCCAACACTCTTATCAGGTAAGGATAAGTTATCAATGGCACCAGAAGATTAAATAGTTGCAACACAGTTAGGTAAGAAAAATTACGTAGCAGAACGTTATAATTATGAATATATTTTTTTATTTTGTGTTTCATGGTTTCATTTTATATTTTAAGTACTTACAGCTTATGATTGTAATTTTTCATTCAGGCCGATTCTCTTTGAACCAGTCTACAAAACTTCCAATCCCTTGCTCGATACTTGTGCGTGGTTTGAAACCAAAATCTTTAGCAAGGCCACTTATATCTGCATAGGTAGTTGGAACATCACCAGATTGCATTGGCAGTAGGTTTTCAATTGCTTTAACCTTACAAGCATCCTCGATTACTCTAATAAACTTTCGAAGGGTGACAGGGTTATTATTGCCAATATTGTATATTTTATAAGGCGGGTTAGCTGCTGTAAATTTGTTAGCTTGAGGCTCAGGTATTCTATCAATAACCCTAACAACCCCCTCAATAATGTCATCAATGTAGGTAAAATCTCTTTTCATATCACCATTATTGTAAACATCAATTGAATCACCATTGAGTATGGCCTTGGTGAACTTAAAATAAGCCATATCTGGCCGACCATAGGGACCGTAGACAGTAAAAAACCTCAACCCTGTCGTTGGAATGTTGTAAAGGTGGCTATAGGTGTGAGCCATAAGTTCGTTTGATTTCTTTGTGGCGGCATATAATGATATTGGGTAATCTACCCTATCTTCTGTGCTAAATGGCTGTTTCACATTCATTCCATAAACAGAACTAGATGAGGCATATACCAGATGCTTAACATTTGAATGTCGACATCCTTCAAGTATATTTACAAAGCCCACTAAATTAGACTCAACGTATGCATGAGGGTTTTCAATTGAATATCTGACACCCGCCTGAGCAGCAAGATTAACCACCAGATCAAATGAATTATCGACAAAAAGCTTTTCTATGAAACTTTTATCTGCTATATCAGCTTTGATAAATTCAAAATTAGAGTGGTTAACATGGTGAGCAATCTCATCCAAACGAAGGGACTTTAAGGCTGGATCGTAATAATCATTAAGATTATCGATCCCTACAACCTCATCATCACGACCTAGAAGAGCGAGTGTAAGATGGAATCCAATGAATCCTGCAGCACCTGTTACTAAAACTTTCATCTAATTACCCCCAAAAATATCCCTTGAGAAGCATTTCTCATCAACATCTCTCAAACAATCTGCCTTCCTGTTAGCCACAATGACATCGCTGATCTCTTTGAACCGACCAATATCTGTTATGACCTTTGAACCAAAAAATGCTTCCGCATTAAGCTCCGGCTCATACACCACCACTTCGACACCTTTTGCTTTGATACGCTTCATAACTCCCTGGATTGCAGAGGACCTAAAATTATCACTACCCTCTTTCATAACCAAACGATAAAAGCCAACAGTTTTAGGATTCTTCTTGAGTATTTCATCTGCAATGAAATCTTTGCGTGTCGTGTTTGATGAAACAATTGCTTGGATCAATGTCTGAGGCACCTGATCATAGTTAGCCAAGAGCTGCTTGGTATCTTTTGGCAGACAATAACCACCATAACCAAAAGACGGATTATTATAACCTTCACCAATTCGCTTATCTAAGCAGACACCATTAACAACGCTCTTGGTATCTAAATCATTGGCCAGCGCATAGGAATCTAACTCATTAAAGAACGATACACGCATAGCTAGGTAGGTATTGGAAAACAACTTAACCGCCTCGGCTTCAGTTGATCGGATAAATAAGGTTTCAATATCCTTATTCTCAGCACCCTCGACCAAAAGATCAGCAAAATCTTTTCCCGAGCCTAACAGACTACCCACGACAATGCGTGATGGATAGAGGTTATCCTTTAATGCCTGACCCTCGCGCAAGAACTCAGGTGAGAAAATCACTCGATCTGTATCATACTTTACTTGAAGCGACTTTGTATGACCCACAGGGATAGTGGATTTAATCACCACCAAAGCACCTGTATTTAGCTTAAGGGCATCTTTGACCACCCCATCTACTGAGCTGGTATCAAAGCGATTCGTATCAACATCATAATTTGTAGGGGTTGCTACTACAACGAAGCTAGCTCCCTTGTAAGCAGCCACCTTATCAACGGTTGCAGAGAGACTGAGCTCTTTCTCAGATAAGAATGATTCAATCTCAGCATCACCCACTGTGGATTCTTTGTTATTGACCTTCTCAACCCGAGAAGGATCCACATCAAGCACAACCACATCATTGTGCTGGGCGAGTAAAACAGCAAGAGACATACCAACGTAACCAGAACCCACGACAGTGATTTTTGTTTTATTTGTCAAATTAAGACCTTTAAATTAAAGCGAACCTATTACCTTATTCTGGAAATATTAAAAACAGTAGCCTGTTTCTTTTTATAGACGCCAGAACCTCAGGAAACTATTTTTTTAAAATGCGATAAGAGCACTTATGGCTCTTTAAAGTTTACAAATTACTCAACCGTCACCGACTTGGCTAGGTTCCTTGGCTGGTCCACATCTGTACCCTTCACTAGAGCCACATAGTAAGACAGGAACTGTAGCGGTATGCTAAACA
>ENA-OSET01002725-OSET01002725.1-sediment-metagenome-genome-assembly--contig:-NODE-2725-length-16801-cov-7.963585_pt1 | contig 16801 bp, 20 predicted proteins | sample MGYA00237882_ERZ534229 | MGnify/ENA primary metagenome ERZ534229 (study PRJEB26408, sample SAMN06266212) | sediment metagenome | isolation source: Hudson Canyon methane seep mesocosm | place... | reverse complement strand
GAGGAGATTAACTGATGACTTTAGAATTACAAAAACCACGTCCTATTTGGCAAATTATGTTTTCAACCCATCATACTGATGTTGGATTACTTTACCTAATCAGTTCTCTTACATTCTTATTCTTAGGTGGTTCACTAGCACTTGGAATTAGAGCTGAATTATTCTTACCAGGATCTCAAATCATTGCAGATTCAATGACGTTTAATAGAATTTTTACTGTTCACGGAACAACATTGATTTTCTTATTCATTATTCCATTTGCATCAGCTGTTGGTAACTACTACGTTCCAATTATGGTTAGATACAAGGATATGGCATATCCAAAACTTAACGCAATCGCATTTTGGATGATTCCTCCAGCAGGTGTATTAATTTGGTTAGGATTTGCAGACTTTACATGGTATGCAACACCGCCATATTCTATCATTAGTGCTCCAGGGCCTGCAGCAGATATGTGGATCTTTGGATTAAAGATTTTAGGCGTATCTTCAGTATTGGGTGCTCTAAACTTTGTTGTTACAATTCTAAAATGTAAACACCCCGACATGTCAATTGGACAAATTCCGTTGCTTGCATGGGCTTTCTTATCTTCTTCATTAATCATTATAGTTGCAATCCCAACATTTGCTGCAGCATTGTTAATGCTGTTAACTGATAGACTTGGTGTAAGTGGATTTTTCAATCCAGCAATGGGTGGTGACCCAATTGCATATGCACACTTGTTTTGGTTTACATTCCATCCTGAAGTCTATGTGTTGGTAATTCCAGCAATTGGAATGATGTATGAAATTATTCCAAGATTTTCAAGAAAACCAATTTACAGTTACAATTCTGGAGTCTTTGCATTTGTGATGTTATCCATTGTCGGTTTCTCATCATGGGCACATCACATGTACGCAACTGGAATGTCATTTACTGAAAAAACAGTCTTTATGGTTGGAACTTTAGCCGCTGTTCCAGCATCAGCAATGCACGTTTTCAACTTTGTTGCAACAATGTGGAATGCTAGAATTAGATTTTCAACACCAATGATGTGGGCTGTTGGAGGAATTGCATTATTCTTCTCTGCAGGTGCAGGTGGTGTAGTTAACAGTGCAATGCCTTTAGACTTTACAACACACGATACCTATTGGGTAGTTGGACACTTCCATCTCTTTGTTATGGGTACTATTGCATTTGGTTCAATTGGTTATCTCTACTACATGTTCCCATATGTTACCGGTAGAATGTACAATGAAACATTAGGTAAGATTCACTTTGTAATGTCTTTCATTGGAACTGTTCTAGTATTCTTTACACAACACGTACTTGGTTTGTATGGAATGCCAAGAAGAATTTACGATTATCCGCCAATTCCAGAATGGATTGCAATGAATCAAATAGCATCAGTAGGTGCAATGATTATTGGAATCAGTATGGCAATATTCTTAGCAAATATGATTTACAGTGCTGGAAAAGGTAAACCTGCAGATACAGATGATCCATTTGGTCTTGGAGGTAGATACTATTATCCATTTGAGGCAAAGAACCCATCACATTAGGAGATAAATGAAATGAGTCAAAATAATTCCCAAAATGTTTACAGAACATCATCTGCTAGAGTTGGTAAAATGATGATCATTATGTTGGGCATTTGTCTAATTGGTGGAATAATTTTCTTTTCAATGTGGGATTATTGGATTTCACAACCACCACCAGTTGTTGCATTGATGGCAGGAGAAAAAACTCATGCAGGACCTGCAGAAGCAACTGGAATTACAATTACACAAGATCTTCAATTTCTTGAATCAGCAGACTTTAGGTCTTTGACATTTAATGCACTGATAGATGAACCCGGAGCCAACCCAACAATTGAAATGAGTGTTGGTGACAAAGTTGTCTTTAATGTTGTAAATGATGGAATGTCATTTCATGCATTTGGTGTTACACAAGATACTGAAGGTTTTGCTGGAATAATTCCTGGTAGTGAAGTTGCAGCCCCAACAAATCCACTTAAACCTGGTGAGTCTGGTACTGCTGAATTTATTGCAGGTGAAGAAGGAACTTACTACTACATTTGTACAGTTCCAGGTCATAGAGATCAAGGAATGGTTGGAGAAATTATCGTATCTGGTTCAAGCGGACCAGCAGTTGCAGCAGCCCCAACTGGTGTATCTCATGAATTTGAATTTGATTTTATAGAATCAGCAGATTTTAGAACTTTAGCATTTAATGCATTACCTGGAGAAGAAGGCAATAACCCTGATGTTGTTGTTAACTCTGGTGATGAAGTTACTATCACAACAATCAATGCTGGAATGTCATTTCATGCATTTGGTGTAGTTTCAAATCCTGATGATTTTAACAGTGTTGTTTTTGATTCAGCTATTGCAGCTGCAACAAATCCACTTAAACCTGGTGAGTCTGGTAGTACAACCTTTACTGCTGGTGCACCTGGAACTTACTACTACATTTGTACAGTTCCTGGACATGCATTACAAGGAATGGTTGGTAATTTCATAGTAGAATAATTTTGGCAATTCAATATCTCGCATTATCAACATTGGTAGTTTTGTATTCATTGATGTTTATTGGTGGATATATTTCCGCATCTGGACTTGGATTGACTTGTCCTGAATGGCCCCAGTGTCCAAATGGTATGATGCCTTCAGCTGAATATTTTGTTGAATGGACTCATAGATTAGTTGCAGCAACTGTTGGAGTCTTGGTAATTTCTACAATGGTAGCTAGTATTATTCATAAAAATTCAGATTTGAAAATTAAGATTACAAGTTCTCTAGCAACTGGATTAGTAATTACACAAATTACTTTAGGTGCTTTGGTAATTGATTTAAAATTACATGCAGTTTTAGTATCTGTTCACTTAGGTATTGGAATATTCTTGTTTTCAATGGTATTGCTAACTACTTTGTTTGCATTCCGTATAGCAAAAATGCCATTAAAGGCTAAGATTTAGATTTTTTAAAAAATCCTGGTAGGTAAATGTATCCTATTATGACTGCAAATATTAATGCGCCAATTGTAATTGCAGCAATAAAAATTACTCCAAATGGACTTTGAGTTCCCATGTTAAAGGTATAGGTTAGTGTCCCTTTTGTTCCATCCATATCATACAAATCAATTAACACAATATGATTTCCTTGGCTTTTCCAAATATAATCAATATCCCAATGTCCTGTTTTGATTGTTGTTGGTGGAATTGCATTTACTTGTTGATCGTTATAGAAAACTCTAATTCCCATTGTAAAACTATCTACTTCTTCAAAGTCTGCATCAGTTACTCTAACTAACAATTGTGATGGTTCATCAATTTGTGGAAATTCAGGTGTTGTGGCTACTTGTACTCTGTACCCTCCATAGAATTCTTCTGCAGAATTAAACAGTGAATGAGCATATGCTGTATTGACTATTGAAACAGATGAAAATAATATTATGAAAATTAATAATGTTGATCGCATTTTATTCATTATACTATAATTATCTGTGGATGAATATATTGTAAATCAATTTCTCTCAAAAAAATCTTCAAAACCTTTAAATCCTTATTGCCAAGAAACCCAAATGTTGACCCTCGTTAGAAAATCAATCGATATTAAAACACCAGTTGACAACGTCTTTACATATTTTGCAAGACCAGAACATGTTTCTGATCAAATCAAAAATGACACAGTTGGAATGACAGTAGTTCCATTGGATATCAAAGAAGGAATGGGTGTTGGTACAACTTTTAGAATTATCGGTGACTTTAGCGGAAAACGTTTAGAGTGGGATTGTGAAACAACTGAATTTGTCAGAAATGAGAAAATTGTTGCTAAGCAAATTAAAGGTCCATTTAAGAGATGGGAAATCACAAATGAATTTGAATCATTAGGTGATAATCTTACAAGAATAACCATGTCAGTAGATTATAAAATGCCATTTGGTCCACTAGGAGCAATTTTGGATAAAGCAAAATTTGCAAAATCTGCTGATAAAGGAATGGAAACTGCACTTTACAATGTTAGAGGACTACTTGAAGGAAATGGTTCAATTCCAGTATACATTACACTAGATGCATACCAAAAACTTCTTGCAGAAAAGAAAAAGATGAACAATGTCCCAGTTTCAACTGCACTTACAGCAATTTTAGAAAAGTACAGTGAAATCGAAGCTAAAGCACAAAACTAAATTTTCATTTATTTTAAAATCTCAAGATTAATAACAACTCTAGGCTTTTTTTTATCTGGTGGGTCTATGGCGCAGCCAGGTAGCGCACCGGACTCTTAATCCGGTTGTCGAGGGTCCGAATCCCTCTAGACCCGCTTTTAATTATATAATTTTTTAAATCAAGAATAAAAATTATAATTTTTTCAATAAAGTAAACCTTGTTTGATCTTGTCCATAATCTTCATGCAAGTCTACATCACTAACAAATTTTATTTTATAGCCCAACCATTTTTCTCCCATATTACGAAATTTATGATTTTCATCAATTTGTTTTTCAGTTTTTTCATATTTCTCACAATGCATTATCCATCTTTTAGATACTCTAAACATCTCTGCAATTCCTTTTTCTAACACATCATCATCTAGATAATTCATTAATCCATGTGTAAATATAAAATCTATTGAGGAATCCTCAAATGGTAATTTAGTTATGTCTCCTTTTTGAAAATTTGCACTTGATAATTTTTCTTTTGCAATTTCTAATGCATGCTCATTTAGATCAATACCATGTAATTGAAATGAATCAGAAAATAATCTCAAGTCAATTCCTGTTCCACAACCTATTTCTAAAATACTCTGCACACCTGGTAAAGAACTGGCTAAATCTCTAACATATTTTGAAAATTCTTCATTATACCTTGATTCATTTTCATCAGCATATTTTTTCCAAAATTCTTCATTATATTGCATATAATTTTTTAATTAAAGCTGTATTTGTTATTATTTCTCTTTTCTAGTGTTGACATTTACATGGAATAAGTTTTGTATCAAAAGTACAATCATGTGGCCCATCTGATTTTCCTTGTGTTGGGATATTTTTCATACAATCATCATGACGTCCCTTTCTACAAAACCAGCAAATTTCTGGTGTATCTCCAGTTGCGCATAAATCCATAATTTTTACTATTTTTTCTGGGTAAAAAAGTTCTTTGAAATTAAATAAATGTCAACCATGGGAGAAATCTTTCATCTTTACCCATTACTACATCTGTAAATGATTTTTGTAATGCTTTAGTTATACTACCCATTTTCCCTGTTCCAATTTTGACTTTATCTATTTGTGTAACAGATTTTACTTCAGCAGCAGTACCTGTCATAAAGATTTCATCTGCATTATAGAGATCATCTCTTTCTAAATCTCGTTCAATTACAAATCCACTATTTTCTTCAATAATTTGTATAATACTATCTCTTGTAATTCCTTCTAGTCCTCCTGCTGAAAGTGGTGGTGTTTGAATAATATCATCTTTTATTATGAAAATATTTTCAGCACTACCTTCTGCAACTTTTCCTTGTGAGTTTAACATAATTGCTTCATCATATCCATTATCCAATGCTTCCATTCTTGCTAAAGCTGCATTTGCATAGTTTGATGCTGCCTTTGCTTGCATTGGTTGAGATCTTGAATCAATTTTCATCCAACTAGAAACTTTACATTTTGCTCCAGAAAATTTACCAGCTTTTGATTCTCCCATCTTCCATTCCCAACATGAAATTGACATATCCACTTTGTTTGTAGTAGGAGTTAATCCCATTGTTCCATAACCATAATATGCCAATGGTCTAATGTAGGCTTCTTTGAGTCCACTAGCTTTAACAGTTTTTAAAATTGCATCTGAAATTTCCTTTTTTGTAAATTGCATTTTCATTGAATATAATTTTGCAGATTTGAATAATCTGTCTACATGTTCTGGTAATCTGAACACTGCAGAACCATTTGGAGTATCATAGCATCTAATTCCTTCAAAAATTGATGTTGAATAATGTAATGCATGGGTCAATACATGAACTTTAGCATCTTTGAATGGTACTAATTTTCCATTCATCCATATTTTGCCCGTTTCTTTCATAACAAAAGAAAAAAATCCTCGTAATTTAAAGAATTATTTTTAATAATATTTGTTGTATTTGGAAAATACATATCAGATTAATTACGTAATATAGTATGGAATGGACTTTGGGATTAATTGGAATAATTTTTTTAATTATAGGCTTAGTTGGTCAAGCATTTCAAATGCGTAAAATTCGTTTGACAAATTACCCAGATGGCGAATTAGCCTCACCAAATGTTTTCATGAATAAGAGTAATTTCAAGTGGTATGCAGTAATTGGAATTGGTATTGCTTGTTGGTATGCAGCTGAACGTATCTGATCTATATAGATTAGGATTATATATGAAAAATTTCTATTAAATATAGCGTGTTTTGGGTAACGCCGGGCTAAATCTAGATAACGAGTCCAAGAATAAACCCTTCATGGCGTTTACTGGTGAAAACCTGTAACGCCATAATTTTAACTAAATAAAATTAATTTCTGAAATTTCTTGATGGACTGCTTTGATAGCTTTTCTTATGTTTTCCTCTGCATCTTCTACAACAATAATTATTCGTGATGTTTCTTCTTGTGCATCCATATTCAAAATATTTAATCCAGATTCTCCAATTTTTGCACTAGTTCTTGATGCAACTTGTTGTACTCTCCACATTTCATCTCCAATTAATGTAATTACACCTCTGTTGTATGTAATTGTTGCAAGTGAATCAAACCCCAATAGATATTTTTCATTTCTTTTAACATAATCTCCATCTAAAAATAATACTCTGGATAATTCAACACCATCTTTTGTAAACGGTGATAAAATTATAAATTCACTATAACGTTTGTCTTTTTCTAAGGATGTCAATAATTTTTGAATCGAATTTGTTTCAATTCTAAATATTGCACAATTTTCTTTTCCTGTAACTATTTTTATCGGATGGCCTTTTTGCTCATCTAGTTCTCTTTTTATTATAGTAATTTTTTCTGGATTTTTTATATTTGTAATTTTGATTGGCATATCTACTCCATGCTCTACAATTTCTTTTATTGCAATTGGATCTAAAATTTTCATACCAAACATTCCAGCAAGTCTTGCTTCATTGTATGATAATTGAATTACTTCTTTTAATCCAGATTCTACAATTTTTGGATCGGCTGATACTACAGAACTGTCTTTTTCAAAATCTATGCTGGTTTCATATTTTTTATGAAATAATATGCCTAGATCTGCTGCAGTTCTATCTGAACCACCTCGTTCATATGTTGTAGTTATATCATCTACTGTTTTTCCTATAAATCCTCCAATTGTAACCACTTCATTATTTTCAACTAACTTTGAAATTTCCCCCATTCTCTCATTTGATTCTGTTCTCAAAAAATTTGTAGATTCTATATTATTGTCTGTAATTATTGGCCAGTCATCAAATTCTACAGCATCTGTTTTAATTTGATTACTTCTTAGAATGTGATTCATGACATGAGACATCAATATTTCCCCTGAAAATGCTAATGCCCTTGATCGTATTTCATCTGAAAATTCATTATTTTCAAATGCATCATCCAGTGCTTTTTGTGATTTTTTTAGATGTATATCAATAACATTTTCACAATTTTTTTTATTATCCTCATTAACCATTTGAAGAATTTTTTGGTATGCTATTTTTACAATATCTAGCGATGGCTTGATTCCCTTCTCTGCATTTTTTCCTTGTTCTAGTACAACATCTGTCAATGAACGTTTTTTTTCATTATGCAAGGTTAGTGGTGCTGAAAAAACAGTAATTACTTTGGAATCTTTTTTTAAATTATTAATTCTCTCAATTATTTGTGGTATCAATATTCCATCTGGACCTATTGCACTTCCTCCAAATTTTGCAATTATCAAGTTAGTCATAGTACTGTGTTAAAACCAAATTGCCATCTATTAACTATTTGATCTCTCTTTGATCATTTTTTTAATAATCTCTGATGCTAATTTTGCACCATTAGTGTTTATTTTGTTTCTTTTTTGTTCTAATTTTTCTGAAATTAATGTTTCAAGCCTATTGATATCTTCAAAAATAAATCCTTCAGTTTTTGCGTTATCTTCTTGTTCAAAATGACCTTTAATTGGAATAAATATTCCAGGTGTACCATACGCTTTAGCCTCATCTATTGTTGATTTACCTGCTAGAGAAATTATCAAATCTGATGCAAAAATTAATTCATGTAAATTATCTACAAATCCTAAATTTCTTACATTTGAAAATTTTTTACTAATTGCTGGACCTGATACTACGACAATTTCAATATCTTGATTAATTTTTAAAATTGACTCTATAGATTTCTCAATTAAAAATAATCCTGCATCTGTACCTCCAATTGAAATAATTATAGTTGTTTTGTTAAATGAAAATTTTTCTCTTAATTCTTCTCTTGAAAAATTTATTTCTCTAACTATTGGACCTACTCTTTTGATATTACCTTGATCATGTCCTTCTTCTGGAATTATTACCACATCACAATTTTTTATAATATTCATCATTGATTTGTTCATTTTTCTTTCAATAAGTGATGCAATTCCTTTTGTGAATTTTGTTTCTAAAACATCTGTAATCAATATATTTGGAATTTTTAAATTCTGTGCAACAGTTAATGAAGCAAAATCTTCATCACTAATTATTAAATCTGAATTATTTATTTTAATAATTTTTTCTGATATCTTTTTACAGTTTTTGTAATATTGAAAATAATTCCATAACCATTTTGTTTGATTATTTAGTATTCCATTTTCTACAATAAATGAAGGTGGATTATAGACATCATCTATTTTATAATCTAATTTTCTTAAAATTTCCGCTGCTCCACTGCCTGTTACAAAATTAATTGAAATATTTTTTATATTTTTTACAATTGCAATATCTCTAGTCACATGACCTAACCCAATTGGACTAGAAAAAAAATCACAAACATTCACAGTTTTCATTATTTTTAATCAAATTTCTACATTTTCTCTTGACTCAAAGTTTAAATGGATTTCAACGAGGGAGGTTTCAGTGGGCTCATAGTCTAGCTCGGTTATGACGTCGCCCTTACACGGCGAAGATCCGGTGTTCAAATCACCGTGGGCCCATTCTTATTCTTGATGTTGTTTTCCTTATTGATAACATACAATATTCCTATAAGTAATCATTTCTGACAAAAATACTGTGTCTTCTTTTACTTTTTTCAGTTTACAAAAAAAATTGCTTGTATTGGTCTTATCTACAACACTTATCTCAATTTCAATCACTACTGTACTGTTCCTTAATTTTGATAAAATCACGATCTTTCAATTTCAAGAAAATATCATTATAATTGGAATCTCTTTAATGATTGGATTGAGTATTTTGACATATTTCTTGTCAAAACGTCTTTCTGGACCTATTTCACAACTTAGTGCTGCAACTCATCGAATCTCTCAAGGTGATTTCAGTGTTAGAACTAATATTAAATCACGTGATGAGATAGGCGATCTTTCTGAATCTTTTGATTATATGGTAACAAAACTACAAGAAGCAGAAATTACAATCAAACAAAAAGAAGAAGTGATTAAACAACAAGAAGATATTCTTTTAAAATTTTCTCAACATACTCAAAATGACTGTGTTGGAGTCATAGACATGAAAGACTCTACTAAAATTTCAGCTAAATTGTCTGATGTGGATGTTACAAAATTATATGAAATTTTTCTAAACTTTATGGCTAAAATTGTTCGTAACTATGATGGAGAAGTTGTCAAAAATATTGGAGATGCTCTGATGTTTAGATTTCCAAATACCAGTCTTGACGATGATTCAGCAATGAAAAATATTTTGGAATGTTGCTTAAACATGATTGAATCTCATGGAGATCTAAAAGAAAAACTTGCAGAAGAAAAAATGCCTGAATTGAATTATAAAATTAGCATTAGTTATGGACCTGTAAAAGTGGCTCAAAGCACCACCTCTACCATTAGTGATATTTTTGGCCCGACTGTTAACAGGTGCTTTAAAATAAATTCACTATGTCCTGAAAATAGTCTTATTATAGACAATAATTTGTATGAAACTCTGAAAAACTTTGATGAGTATGATATTTCACAATTATCTGAAACTGAAATAAATAAAAAATACGGATATACAATTTTTCAAGTTAAAAGAACAATTTAATTTTAAAATAATTAATCTATTTTTTCAGTATCTTGAATTTAAAATATTTAATTTATGATGACTGACTTTACATTAACAAATTCTTTGATTCCATAATCTGATAACTCTCTTCCTATACCTGAATTTTTTACTCCACCAAATGGAACACGAGGATCTGATATTACCATGGAATTAATGTATACCATTCCTGCATCTATGTCCTTTGCTAAATTATTTTCAATGGCATATTTTTCAGACCAAATACTAGACCCCAATCCAAACTCTGTTTCATTGGCAATCTTGATTGCTTGTATTGGATTTTTAACAGAAATAATTGGAGCGACTGGACCAAATACCTCTTCACGTGATACTGACATTTCTGGTTGTACGTGTGTAAGGACGGTGGGATTAAAGAAAAATCCTGTTCCATTTGGAGCATCTCCACCAGTAATTATTTTTGCTCCCACACTAGTTGACTCACTAATTTGTCTTGTAATAACTTCACGAGAATTTCCTCGAACAAGTGGACCAATTGTAGTTTTTGGATCAAGCGGATCACCTACAACTTGTTTTTCAACATGTTCTTGAAATTTTTTTGTAAATTCTTCTAAAACCTCTTCTGCAACAATGAATCTTTTTGCAGCAATGCAACTTTGACCATTATTGAGAAATCTTGATGCTACACCAACTTCTGCTGCTTTATCCACATCTGCATCTTTTAGTACCACAAATGGATCACTTCCTCCTAATTCTAAAATAAATTTGTGTAAATTTTGACTCGCAATTTCTGCAACACGTTTACCTGCTCTAGTACTTCCTGTAATGGATATTGCATCTACTGGAGCTTGTGCTAGAGCTTCACCCACGGTATAATTTCCAACTAAATGTCTGAAGACTCCTTTGGGAAACCCAGCTTCTTCAATTACATGTTGTAGTGTATTTCCTGATAATGGACATACGCTGGAGTGTTTTAAAACAACAGTATTACCTGCAAGCATTGCAGGTAAACAAAATCGAAGTGCTTGCCAAAATGGAAAATTCCAAGGCATAATACATCCAATTACTCCTAAAGGATCAAAACGAACATAGCTACTTTTAGCCTCAGTGTTTAATTCTTCATGTTCTAAAAATTTAGGACCGTTATCTGCAAAATATTCACATACCCAGCTACATTTTTCAACTTCTGCAAGAGATTCTCTGATGGGTTTTCCCATTTCATTTGTAATAATAGTTGCAAACTCTGTTTTTCTAGCATGTAAAATGTGACCTAAAGATCTTAGTAATTTAGCTCTTTCAGAAATATCAAATTTTTTCCAAATTGAATTAAAAACCATTCTTGAATCTTGTACTTCATCTTTAACTTGTTCAACTGGAATGGCATCATATTCTGCGAGAATTTCTTCAGTTGCAGGGTTTATTGTAGTAATTTTCACAATTTTTGTTAAATTTTTTGAAATTTATAGATTGGGAACCATTCAAATTCAATTTACAAAATTGAAATGTTTTATAGATTAAAAAATAAATTATTTGAATTGATCAAACATTTTGAGATTATATTTCATCATGGATGTCATTAATTCATCCCAACTCTTCACTGCAGATAATTGTACATCTGTTGAATATTTTTTAAACTGAGCATAGTAATCCATTTGTTGTAACATGTAATCTGTATGGATTTTAGTATATTCTCCAAATGCTTTGACTATTCTTTTGTCAACACCGATTTGTTCGAATAATTCTTTTTCACATGTAATACAAGAATCAAAAGTATTGTTCATACTATGAAGATATGCTGTGTATAGTTCAGAGAATTGCTGCATTTTAAGCGGTAATTGAGATTCCAATTTTTTTGTAATTTCGTGAGTATTGTTTTTTAGTATTTGCGAAACAGATTCTATCTGGGCATCTTCTATCGTTTTTCTATTTTTTATTTGATTGTCATTTTTAGTCTCTTTTTTTACTGTATTTGATGTACTCACGATTTTCAAAAATCACAGTATTATTTATTTGATTGAATTAACTGTTCATCCTATTTTACAGCAGCTTTTACTTTGCAATCCTCTGGCAATCCAATAAATTGAAAAAATCAACACTCCTACTGAAATAAATTTTAATTCTAACCCCTGCATTGGAAACAACGATAATCCTCCAATTGCTCCTAAAATTACGGCTAATGGTGCGGTACATGCTGGACATCCTGGTGTAAATGCAGCAAACACTCCGCCAAATATTGCTGATGAATTTGTTTTGACTGAATTAACTTTTACCGAATTCATTTTTTTCATTTGATTTATCTTGTATGCCATCATTGCAAAATTAATTCCAGCAAGGGTAGAAATTATTACTGTCAATCCAATTGATGTTATGATGTAGTGTGGGGCTAATTCTATCGCTACATCAAAATGAGTTGGTAACATTGACATTGTTAAAAAATAATAAATTATTCCTAGTCCTACTCCACTAATTATTCCAATTCTTGCATATTTTTTCATAGTTAGTACATTTGAAATTAATTGAATTTTGGTTACCATGTAGTTTAACTTACAATTTATCTTATTTTAACCATTTATTGATAGACAAAGATTCTTAGCCTATGCTTCTGGATTCTAATCATGACCGAGTTTTCATCTACAGAAAAAATCATTTTAGTTCAATACGGTATTAAAAAATATGAAAATGAAGATATAATTTTTGAAAAATTAAAAACTATATTATCTGAAAAAGACATTCAAAGAAATATTGATACTTTGATTGGAACTCAACGAGTTAGAAGAATAGGCCCTGAAATTCTTGAAAACAACGAGAGTCATACTGAATTACCTGATTTGCCTGAAAATCTAAAATCTGTAATTGAGAATTTATAATTTTTAATTTGACAAAAACTACTGGTTTATAGTTCCTATTTTCATTTTAAAAAACAGCTTTTCTTATTCCGTAACGGACTCTAGGGTGGATTGTCTTTTTGTAGGTTAATCTTCTTCTGCTTGTTTTGATATCTTCTCTATTGTTTTGAGGATATCTTTCTCGGACATACCTTGTTCTTTCATTCGTTGCATGATATTCTTGACGATTTCTTCCATCATTTCCCTTTTTTTGTTAGCGTCTAACATGTCAGGCCTGTCCGTCTAACAGTTTTTGATGTTCTTCTTCCAATTCTTTGAGTTCTCTTTCTTTTTCTCTTATCAATGAAGTGATGATGAATATTCTGTTGCTTCTTTCTTCTTCTGATATTTTTTCCATTTTAATCTTATCCCCACCACCAAAATCTCTTAGTTACTTTGATTAGTGATTTGATACCTTCAATATTTTTAGGATTCCATTCAATTTCTTTGTGTTCGGCTAAAACGTGTTCTTTAACCATTGACATTAATTCTTCATCATCATTTCTTGTTGATTCTGCTGACCAACTACAATCTTTACCTGCATCTTTGCAACTAATTGTTTTTGTCAAATTAATAATTTAGAATCCTCTAATTCCTTCTGGACGTACAATTTCTGGATGGTCTTTCATCCATTCTACTTTCTCTAACATTTCTTGTTTATCTTGTGGGAATGTACCTTTTACAGTATATGCATTTGAACCGTGATTTACTCTAAATACAATTTCTTCGTTAGTATCAATTTGATTAACTAAATCATAAAGTTCTTCTAATCCCTCATCATCATTTATTTTAACAAATTCACCTTCATATTTGTCAATAAATTCTTGTTTAATTCCATTTTCTAGATAAAGTGTTAACGCACCAACATAATGTGGTGAACATGCACTAATCACTTCTGCAGTTCCTTTGATGTGGTCTTTTGAATATTTTTTTCCACCTAATCCTAAAATTACCATACATGACATGATGTAACCTGCTTCTTTTGCTTTGTTGACTGATTTGATGATTGTTTTTGCAACAGCACCTTTAGTTACTTTTTTTAAAACAATATCTGAACCACTTTCAATTCCTAAATAGAACATATCCAACCCTGCATCATTCATCTTCTTTAGTTCCTCAGATGTCTTTTTCAGAATATTCATAGGCATTGCATAACATGAAATTCTTTCAATATTTGCAAATTTTTCTCTAATGTATTTTAGAATTTTTATCATATATTCAGAATCTAAATTTAATGCATCTCCATCTGCAAGAAATACTCTTCTTGTATCTGGTACATAATTTGCCATCATATCAATTTCAGCTTTTACATCATCCCATGATCTTTCAGAATATTCTTTTGATCTATACATATCACAAAATGAGCATTCATTAAATGAACAACCTAGTGTAACTTGAAAAATTAATGATTTAGCTTCTGATGGTGGTCTGTATAATGGTGCATCATAATTTAACATCATATCTTATTTCATTTCATTTTATTTAATTATCTTTTTTATAGTTTCTATTGTGATTATAGGCAGTATAAAATTGAAAATTAGTGTTTATGTTGATGGTTCTGGTGGTTCAAATGGTGGATTTGGATTCTTTGTCAAAGAAACTGGGGAATCATTTTATGAAAAAAAACCTGAAATTACAAATAATCAAGCTGAATATTTGGCAATAATTTTAGCATTAAAGAAATATGTTGATACTAATGATGAAATTACTATTTACAGTGATTCAAAAAATACTGTAAATCAATTAAATCATGAATTTGCTATCAATAATGAAAAACTTCGTGATCTAGCAAGAGAATCATGGTTAATTATTGCAAAATTTTCTAAATTATCTATAGTTTGGATTCCTAGAAAAGAAAATCTTGCAGGTAAGATGCTTGGAAGTTAAAATTAGAGATCAGAAATTTCTATGAATAACTTTATTATATAAAATCTTAAATTCATTTTATCATGTCAGAATCTGTTTTCTTATCTCCAAAATCTATTGCAGTAATTGGAGCATCTGATAAAACTGGAAGTGTTGGAGCTACAATTACATCAAATATTATGAATGGTTTTACAGGAGTTGTTTATCCAATTAGTCCTTCGAGAGAAACAGTTTTTTCTAAAAAAGCATACAAAACTGTTTTAGATGTTCCAAAACCAATTGATCTTGCAGTTATCGTAATTAAAAATACTCTTGTTGCACCAGTTTTAGTAGAATGTGGAAAGAAAAAAATTAAAGGCGTCATTATCATTACTGCAGGTTTCAAAGAGGTAGATGAAGAAGGTGCAAAACGTGAACAAGAAATTAAAGATATAGCTAAAAAATACAAAATCCAAATCATTGGACCAAATTGTCTTGGTGTCATGAATCTTGATCCAAAAACAATGATGAATTCTACATTTCTTAAAATTACTCCAAAGTCTGGAAAAATTGCACTTGTATCACAAAGTGGTGCAATTTGTGCTGCACTAGTTGAAGATGCTAGTGCACAAGGAATTGGTTTTTCAGCAGTTGTCAGTCTTGGAAATAAAGCTGCAATGAGTGAAGTAGATATTCTAAAAATTCTTGCAAATCACAAACAAACTGAAGTTATTGTAATGTATCTTGAGGATATGGGAGATGGCCCAGAATTCCTTAAAGTTTGTAAAAATATTACTAAAAAACTCAAAAAACCTGTACTTGTTCTTAAATCTGGGCGTAGTCCTGAGGGTGCACAAGCTGCAATGTCTCATACTGGTGCATTAATGGGTTCTGATGAAATCTATGATGCATTACTAAAACAATCTGGTGCAATACGAGTTGATACTATGGAAGAACTATTTGATTATGCAACAGCATTTTCTAAACAACCATTACCATTAGCAGGTGACCTTGTAATTGTTTCAAATGCAGGCGGACCTGCAATTATTTCAACTGATGCATGCTCTAAGATGAATATTAAAATGGCAGATATTACTAGTGTTAGAAAACAAATAGATGCAGTAATTCCTCCTTGGGGAAGTTCTAGAAACCCTGTTGATATTGTAGGTGATGCTGATTTTAATAGATTCAATAATGTTTTAGATCATGTACTTGCTCATCCAAAAGTTGGTTCAGTTATTTCAATGTGTACTCCTTCTGGAACTTTAGATTATGATGAACTTGCAAAAGTAATTGTTAGTATGTCAAAAAAATATAAAAAAACAATGCTTGCTAGTTTGATGGGATTAGATGAAGGAATTACTAACAGAGAAATTTTAGCAAAAGGTAATGTTCCATACTATACATATGCTGAAGGTGCAATCCGAACCCTTGCAGCAATGATTAGATTTAGAAATTGGATTAAATCTTCAAATGGTAAAATTACTAAATTCAAAGTAAACAAAGTAAAAGCACAGAAAATTTTTGATAAAGTTAAAAATGAAAAAAGACCCAATCTCTTAGAAGAAGAGGGTCAAGAAGTTCTCAAAGCATATGGATTACCACTTCCTAAAAGTGCACTTGCTACAAGTGAAGCAGAAGCTGTAAAAACTGCAAAAAAAATTGGTTATCCTGTTGTAATGAAAATTGCATCACCTCAGATTATTCATAAATCTGATGCTGGTGGTGTTAAAGTAAATCTAACTAATGATGCTGAAGTAAAAGTTGCATTCAAAATAATTATGAAAAATGCTAAAAATTATGATAAGAAAGCCGAGATAAAGGGAGTTTTGATTGTAGAGATGGTAAAAGGAGGTAAAGAATTAATCATTGGTTCCAAACTGGAGCCTGGATTTGGTCCAG
>ENA-OSET01002723-OSET01002723.1-sediment-metagenome-genome-assembly--contig:-NODE-2723-length-16813-cov-5.179792_pt1 | contig 16813 bp, 20 predicted proteins | sample MGYA00237882_ERZ534229 | MGnify/ENA primary metagenome ERZ534229 (study PRJEB26408, sample SAMN06266212) | sediment metagenome | isolation source: Hudson Canyon methane seep mesocosm | place... | reverse complement strand
CGGAAGCGTACCCAAGACGAGTACTTTTGGCTTCTTTGCCAGAATCGGCGTAAAGCCATGATCAATTGTTTTAGGTTCAATAGTCATATAAGTACAACAACTAGCTTATAAGTTTACTTCAACAGCAGAAGAAACAAATTTTGCTTTTTCAATAGCAAGCTCTATCGAGTCGCCTAATGCTAACCCCACCCCCATACGACGACTACCTGCAACAACAGGTTTACCAAATAAACGAAGCCCGGTATCCGGCGCTATCAATGCTAGATCAAGTTGAGAAAAACTGACATGTGATGAATGACCATCTACTAATATGACAGATGAAGCTGCTGGACCTAACTGTTTGATGCCCGATATAGGCAGTCCGAGTATCGCTCTGGCATGAAGAGCAAACTCTGAAAGGTCTTGTGAAATTAATGTCACCAGACCTGTATCATGAGGCCTTGGTGAAACCTCACTGAAGAGCACATCGTCACCTTTGATAAATAATTCAACACCAAACAAGCCATTACCACCCAGATTTTCAGTTACTTTCCCAGCGATATCTTTAGCTTTTTCCAATACTTCGGTTGACATGTTTTGAGGCTGCCATGATTGTTGGTAGTCTCCATCTTTTTGGGTATGACCTATCGGAGCACAAAAACTAGTTTCACCTCCATGACATACTGTCAGTAACGTAATCTCGTAATCAAAATCAACAAAACCTTCCACGATTACCGTCCCCTCGCCGGAGCGGCCGCCAGACTGTGAGTATTTCCAAGCAGCTTCGATATCACCTTCAGATTTGATCGTGCTCTGCCCCTTACCCGAAGAGCTCATAATTGGCTTTACCACACAAGGAAAACCTAAAGTGTCGATAGCGGTACAAAATGAGGGATAATCATCTACAAAGTGATAAGGAGAGGTTTTCAAAGAAAGTGTTTCAGCTGCCAAGCGCCTAATACCTTCTCTATTCATGGTCAAATGAACCGCTCTGGCAGAAGGGATTATATGAAAACCTTCTTGCTCAAGTTCCATAAGTGTATCTGTTGCGATGGCTTCAATTTCCGGCACGATAAAATCAGGTTGTTCCCTCTCGATCACTGAACGCAGCGCTGCCCCATTCAACATATCGATCACATGAGATCGATGAGCAACCTGCATCGCCGGGGCGTTGCTATAACGATCAACGGCAATGATTTCTACACCAAAGCGTTGGAGCTCAATGGCGACTTCTTTACCTAGTTCACCGGCGCCACAAAAGAGTACTTTCGTGGCTGTTGTTGAGAGAGGGGTTCCAATGGTGGTCATGCTGTTACTCTTCGTTGGTAGTTACAATAGGTAGTTATCTCGAAAATTATATCAATAAAATCTAGAATTAGCCTTGGCTATCACGCTCTTTAGCCAGTTCGATAGTCGCTAATTTCTGAGTGTTACTCATTCCCCACCAACGCGTCACTTCATCACCGGTACGGTAACAGCCAACACACACATCATTCTCGTTCAAGGCACAAATACTCACACACGGTGAAGATACTTCATTTGGATCATCTACTAATGACATATTTACTCTCTTCTTTTGACTTAAAAAATTAATCTTCTACCAACTCTTGAGTATATTTTTTGCCATTCATCACATAATGAGCAGCACTCAACTGGAGCATTTTGATTTCCTGTTCTGATAACGCTCGTTTAACTTTTCCAGGGCTGCCTAATACCATCGATCCATCAGGCACCACCATATTTTCTGGAATCAAGGCATTGGCGCCGATCAAACAATTCTTACCTATTTTAGCACCATTCAAGACAACAGCATTAATACCAATCAAGCTATTATCACCAATGGTACAACCGTGTAACATCACCTTGTGCCCTATGGTTACGCCCTTGCCAATAGTTAAAGGGAAGCCTGAATCAATATGCAATACGGAACCATCCTGGACATTACTATTTTCACCAATCGTCACGAGGTCATTATCCGCACGAATAATTACATTGAACCAAATACTTGCATTCGCATGAATATCAACAGAACCAATAATAGTTGAATTTGGCGCAATAAAAGTTGGTTCACCTATGTAGTTAATTTTTCGTTTACCCAAAGAATAATTCACAGTTTATATCTCACCTACAGAATGTTAGTTAATTACATTGTTCAAAAATCGTGATATCAGTATCGAAAGCCAAGTTCATTAATTCAACCAAAACAATGGCTGACAGACCCCAGATTTCAAAGGTACCTTCCTCGGTGTCAAAGTCATAACTTGGCACAGACAACGCCATACCTTTGTAGGTCATTTTATCTCTTCTTTTTGGTACCGCGTCAGAAAAAAATGATGTCGGCACTTTAAAAATACTATCGAGTTCATCTAAGTTTGGAATTAATTCCACATCTTCATCAACCAATCCCACATAAGGCGTGACTCGAATACCATGTAATGAAATCACCTGACTGAGCTGCCCCACTATCTCAACTTTATTTTTGGGGATACCGATTTCTTCGTGACACTCTCTCAGAGCCGTATGCATTAAGGATTCGTCGTCATCGTCATGCTTACCACCCGGAAATGCCACCTGCCCTTTATGGGTGTTCATATGCTGTGCACGTCGCGTCAAAATAATGTTAGGTTGCTCTGGGTGACGAGTAACGGGCACAAGAATACCTGCTTCGGGCATATCTTCGTCGATAGATCTCGGGGTGTAATTTTGTAGGCGGGTTACCAGTTGCTCTATTAGGTCCATTGATACATCTAATTTGTCATTGAAGTAAATTATTAGTCGTGCTGAACGTTCGTTATTCGTGATCGTTGTACGTTGCCGTCATCCACTACAGTTGTTTGCAGCGTGAAACTTTAGCATACTGGAGGCCTTTCAGAAATGCATTCACGAACTTAAGCATTTATTTTGAGGCCATTCACCCCTTGTAAGCACCTAAGCTACAAGTGTTGGTAGAACAATATATAGAGAGCGGTATGAATTTTTGTAGTCACTGCGGCAGCAAAGTCGAGCATAAAACCCCAGAAGATGATAATCGCTTACGTTATATTTGCATCTCCTGCGAGACGATTCATTACCAAAACCCGAATATTGTGGCCGGTACAGTGTCAGTCTATGGTGATAAAATTCTGCTTTGTAAGCGCGCCATTGAGCCTAGAAAAGGCTTTTGGACACTACCCGCTGGTTTTATGGAAAACCAAGAAAGCACTAACGAAGCCGCCTTAAGAGAAACCTGGGAAGAAGCAGAAGCAACAGTTGAAATTGATGCGCTTTTTAGTGTCATTAACGTTCCTCAAATCGACCAAGTACATATGTTTTTCAGGGCGACCATGGTGGATGAGAAATTCGGCGCTGGCCCAGAAAGCCTTGAAACCGATTTATTTTCTGAAGAGAACATTCCCTGGGATGAACTGGCATTCCCAACAGTAAAAAGAACCTTGAAGTTATATCTTGAAGATAGAAAAAAACAACAATTCGGCGTGCATGTCAGTGATATAATTAGACCCCCTAGAGAAGACTAATTCACAATACTTAAGAATAACTGTTAACAGCAAAACACTACTGCATATACTTTTGCATTATTTTCTCAAAAATGCTCTCTTCTTCCATCTCACTCAAAGTCTGTGAAATCCTTTTTTGCCATTCAAGCTTATCTTTCAATTGAGATTTTTTAGAGAGCACAAAAAAGCCTCCCCTCGATTTTTTGATAGACTTTGGTAACGATATAATATCTAAATTCGCATTAGTTTCATTATGGCTAGTCTGTAACTTGTATTTGACCACCAATTCATTGCCCGCAAAGGCATCAATGCCACCCAAAAGTAATCTTCTAAAAGTATCATCAAAATTAAAGATTTCAACCACGCTAATATCGCCACGAGCTTTCGCTGCGTCAAACTCATCACTAATAGCAAAACCTGCCTCGATACCAATACGTTTACCATATAGGTCTTTCAGGTTGTCAAATTTAGTGGTGCTATCCTTTGTAGTAAATAACTTGTAAGTACTGTAGTGGACGGGGTGCGTGTAGAGTGCAAAAGCTTCTCTATCAGGCGTTTTAAAAAGAGAAAAACTCCCTGTCACATCCCCCTTTTTGGTCATCAGTAACAGTCGCTTCCAAGGCACCAGTTCAATTTCAAGTTTGACCTCTAACCTGCTTGCCATTTCGTGAAGCAGGTCTATATCAATACCCTTTATTTGCTGATTTTGGTCCGTAAAACTATAAGGTGGGAAATCGTCATCACCCACTACGTGTAAAGTTACACCACTTGCCGCGGGTAACCATAGAAGAATAAAACAAACTAACAATCCTCTCCACATCACGTTCTCACATACCTGCTTATGCAAATATAAGTGTAGACTCTTTTAACATTATTGCTTGAACCTACACTGTTTAGACTTTCAAGAAATGTTCTCGATAGTGCTTTAATTCACCTATTGATTCTCTAATATCATCCAATGCTAAATGTACGCCTTTTTTGTGAAAACCATCAAGTAACTCCGGTTTCCAGCGACGAACTAGTTCCTTAATCGTACTGACATCAACATTTCTATAATGAAAATATTGTTCAAGCTCAGACATGTATTTGACTAAGAACCGGCGATCTTGGCCAATTGTGTTGCCACATAACGGTGATATTCCCTTAGGCACAAAACCTTGTAAAAATGTGATGGTTTGTTCCACTGCTTGTTGTTCGCTCACTTGACTATTGCGACAACGTTCAGTTAATCCTGATTTGCCATGGGTATCTGTACACCACTGATCCATACCGTTGAGTACTTCATCAGATTGGTAAATAGCTAGCACTGGCCCTTCAGCCAATATATTTAAATCTTTATCGGTGACTATGGTAGCAATTTCCAAGACAACGTCGGTCTCAGGTTCTAACCCCGTCATTTCCATATCGATCCAAACTAAATTTTCGTTGTTAACTGGCATGTGGACTCCTAGATGAAACTCATAAATGAACAACAAATACATAAAGATTTGGTATCCACCTCTGCAAACGTTAACATGATACAAGAAATGGTATTAATTACAGCAAAGATAAAACGTGGCTAAAAAACCAAAGTTAACAGATAAGCAGAAACGACAAGTCTCAGTAAACCGCTCGAAGCACCTTTCCAGCGGCGGTAAGTCGAGAGAGCTTGAAGATAATCAGCTTGGCGAACAACAAACCGGCCGAGTTATTGGTAGGTTTGGCAAACATGCTGACGTTGAAGACAATGCTGGTTTAGTACACAGATGCCATATGCGCCGAACTATTAAGAGTGTTGTGTGTGGAGACGACGTATTATTTAGACCAGGAAAAGATCTGTCGCTAAGCATAAGCGGCATAATTGAAATCGTGCAAGACAGAAAGTCTGTTCTTACCCGCCCAGATTTTTATGATGGCGTAAAACCGGTTGCTGCGAATATCGATCAGATCATTATCGTCAGTTCGGTATTGCCTAGCTTATCCCTGAATATTATTGATAGATACTTAGTTGCAGCGGAAGACGTTGAAATAACGCCTGTCATCTTATTAAACAAGGTCGAACTACTTGACTCACAACAACTTAATGAAGTGGAAAACCAGCTAAATATATATCGCGATATTGGCTATAAAATTGTTTATACCAGTTGTAAAACATTAAAAGGGCTAGATGAACTTGCTGCATGCCTGAAAGATAAGATCAGCGTATTTGTTGGTCAGTCAGGCGTAGGCAAATCAAGCTTAATTAATGAGTTATTACCTGAAGCAGACGAGGTCATTGGAGACATATCTGACAATTCTGGCTTAGGTCAACACACAACAACGACAGCTAAATTATTACATTTTCCTGCAGGCGGCGATCTAATCGATTCTCCCGGTGTTCGCGAATTTGCCTTGTGGCATCTACCTGCGGGAAGGCTGACGAACGGATTTAGGGAATTCAGAGACTATTTAGGTGGCTGTAAATTTCGAGACTGTAAACATGGTAGTGATCCAGGATGCCTAATCAAGGCAGCCGTTGAAGAAGGTAAGATAAGCCCACAACGTTACCAAAGTTATCATAAAATATTACTAAATATGGACGAGCTCCGCCCAGCACATACCAAGGTATAATACCCTCACTTAATCATTAAATTTCACCGGAAAAATCTACTAGCATATAGCCTATTGGACTTAGTGGAGTGCACAAAACCAAGATTATTGCGGTACAATTCTCGGTGGTAAAGTTAGATCATTAGGAAGTTACTTTGTTTGATTCGTTAAAAATTGCTCTGCAATACGTTACACCTAAACACCTTTTGTCTCGTTTGGTGGGCACACTTGCGGCAGCTGAAGCTGGAGCAGTCACTACAGCTATTATTAAACTTTTTATTAAGCAATATAAAGTGGATATGTCGGAGGCACTCGAGCCCGATCCTGAGTCTTACTCATCATTTAATGCTTTTTTCACTCGGCAATTGAAAGCCGATGCACGCACCATTTGTCAAGATAAAAGGCAATTGGCGTTACCGGTAGATGGTGCAGTTAGTCAGTTAGGTGACATAAAACATGATGCTATTTTTCAAGCGAAAGGCCATGACTATAGTTTAACCACTCTGCTAGGTGGCAAACCGGAACTTGCAAAGCCGTTTTTGGACGGTAAATTTGCCACCATCTATCTTTCCCCTAAAGATTACCATCGTATTCATATGCCCCTAGATGGACAATTAACCGATATGATTTACGTACCCGGTGAATTGTTTTCAGTTAGCCCTCTTACGGCAGAGCGTGTACCTGGGTTATTTGCTAGAAACGAACGGGTAGTCGCTATTTTTGATACTGAAATTGGTAAAATGGCTATGGTTTTAGTAGGCGCGACTATTGTTGCTAGTATCGAAACCAAGTGGGCTGGGACAGTATCACCGCCAGCAGGTAAAAATGTCCAACATTGGCAATATCCTAATCAAGGTGATAATTCGGTCTTTATTGAAAAAGGCGAAGAGATGGGTTTGTTTAAACTCGGCTCAACCATAGTGGCGTGTTTCGAAACGGATACTGTCGAATTTGCTGATCTCAGTGCAGGAGACGTAACGCGCCTCGGCGACGTTTTCGCAAATATAACGAAGTAATCCCCATTGGATCCCGTTAAAAAAAGCTTGTGGTCCTTGCATGTCACTATGGCATTGCTAGGCGCTACAGCATTATTCTCTAAAATACTGCCTTTATCTGCCGTGGATATCACGTTTGGCAGAGCAATAGTCGCATGTGTGATGCTTTTTGGCATAGTCAAATTATTCCGAGGTTCGGTTAGGTTAGACAGCATAAAGGATTATTTAATCGCGCTGTTTTTAGGTCTTCTGATGGCTGCGCACTGGGTTAGCTATTTTGCAGCTATGCAATATTCGTCTGTATCGGTAGGTATGATAGCCTTATTTACCTTCCCCGTGATGACAGTACTGTTGGAACCCTTTTTTGAAGGAATTCGTTTAGTCTGGCAAGATATTGCGAGTGCATTGGTAGTACTTTTTGGGATCTATCTAATTGTGCCTGAAGTATCCTTAGAAAATGAAATAACCCAAGGAGTGCTGATTGGTATTGCCTCTGCCATATTGTATTCCTTTAGAAATTTGCTGCATCGCAAACATTTTTCTCACTATTCTGGCGCCCACGCCATGGCGTATCAAACACTGGTCATCTTTATATCTCTTAGCTTTTTTTCAAGTGATGAGTTATTCAAAGCCAGCAATGAAACCTATATGGGTTTGGTGGTTTTAGGCATATTTTTAACAGCAGTACCTCACGCATTAATTGCAGCAAGCCTAAAGCATTTGCGCGCCAAAACTTTTTCATTAATTGCATGTATGCAACCTTTGTATGGTGTAAGCCTGGCGATAATAGTGTTAGGTGAGCAACCTAGATGGCAAACCATAGTCGGTGGATTATTGGTGATATCCGCTGCTATTTATGAAACTATCAACGCCCAAAAACTTCACAGTAAATAATCGCAAGAGAGCAACACTATGCTGATATTTGCCCATAGGGGTGCCAGTGCCGACGCGCCCGAAAACACTTTATTAGCCATAGACCAAGCATTAACACAACAGGCTGATGGCATTGAAATAGATGTCTATCAACTCGCTGATGAATTAGTGGTTATACACGATCGCTGGGTCAGCAGAACGACTAACGGTAATCGCCCATTATCTGATTATACTCTTGAAGAATTACAAACATTGGACGCTGGGCAAGGTCAGTTTGTACCTACACTTTGGCAAGTACTACAACAAGTGCAGGGCCAATGCTTGATGAATATTGAAGTTAAAGGTGTGTTTGATGTCTCACTTATTAACACCTATATAAACAAAGCTGTCTCGCAGTTAAACTTTAAGCTTGAACAGTTTATCGTTTCCTCTTTTAACCATCATCTGTTGTTGGCATTTAAAAGTATTGCGCCTAACATAAAAATTGGTGCGTTAACAGCTAGCAGCCCTTTAGATTACGCTCGCTTTGCCGAAGTATTAAAAGCCTATTCAGTTAATGCTGATGTCAGTTTTGTTGATCAAGCTTTCGTAAAAGATGCACACAAGCGTGGTTTGAAAATATTTGTTTATACGGTTGATGAACCTGAAGAGCTGCTTAAGTTGCAAGCTTGGGGAGTAGATGGTGTATTTAGTAATGGGCCAGCTAAAGCTAAATTGGTGCTCGCAACAAACACTTAATGCTGACTAGGAACTCGCGCATCCAGAGTCGCAATCTTGACAGCTCTGACACAATTTCAAATTCACTACGTGTGCCCCAACAATCAACAAGGCACCAATTGCAATAGTAAAAGGTTCGTAAGACTCGCCAAACATATCTTTATTCCAATAAATCAAACCGCCTAATACTAAGCTGTATAAAGGATAAAGCTGCCTGTGATAACGATAGAAGCCTGAGAACAATGCCCAAAACCCAATGATCATCGAAAGCGATAAGATAGTTCTTTCAAACCAATCCTGAGCAAAAAATGAAGCACTCACAAAAGGAATAAGAGGAATAAGAATAGGCAATAATAAGCAATGTAACGCACACAAACTGGAGGCCCAAATGCCTAGTCTGTCTAATAGCGTTTTGTCTTTACTTATTTGCATTAATAACTGCCCCGACTTCATGAGACGTTATAATATAACATTTCATGAAATTTACAAGCATTTGTAGACTATAATTAACAAAATCCTTTTGATTAAAAAATCAGTCAGAACTTGGCTGGCTATATCAAGGGCTCAACTAGATTTTTTAAACACTTTCATGCCAAATGTAAAAAGTAACAGGACAACAGCGCCAGCGATAACCCCCACCAGACCATCAAGTAAAATGGGTACGATAGACGATACGAATTGAATCGATTCAACACTGTGTAACGCCGGTTCGAGGATATGATGAAGTACAGGAATACTGTGAACTAAAATGCCCCCGCCCACCAAAAACATGGCTGCAGTACCCACAATAGATAAAGTCTTCATCAAAAGAGGCGCGATGATAAGCAGCCCCCTGCCCGCCGCTCTTTGAATGCCATTAAATGAGCCAGACACTGACTTTCTTAAAAGATATAAACCGGCATCATCAAGCTTAACAATACCCGCTACCAAACCATAAACGCCAACGGTAATCGCTACCGCTAACAAAGACACGACTGTTACTTGACTGGAAAAAGATTCGGCTTGTACCGTTCCTAAAACAATCACTACGATTTCAGCGGATAGAATAAAGTCAGTTCTAATAGCGCCTTTTATTTTGGTCTTTTCAAGTGCTACTAAATCAATTTTAGGGTCTGCCACAGCAGCGAGTTTTTGTGCATGCTCCAATTCCAATTCTTCTTTGGAATGCATAAATTTATGAGCTAGTTTTTCAACTCCTTCAAAACACAGATACAAACCACCAATGACCAACAAAACTACAATTAACCACGGCAAAAATGCACTTATTAATAAGGCTGATGGCACCAGAATGAGCTTATTTAAAAAAGAACCTTTTGCTACCGCCCATACAACAGGTAATTCTCGTTCGGCTTTTACGCCTGAAACTTGCTCTGCATTCAATGCTAAGTCATCACCTAAAACACCAGCAGTTTTTTTGGCGGCCACTTTCGACAAAATAGCCACGTCATCCAAAATTGTGGCTATATCATCTATCAGAGCAAGTAAATTCGCAGCGGGCATAGTATTTCCTTACAAGGCTGGAGAAATGGGTTTTAGCTTAGGTTTAGGGTGGTAAGCATAGGCTGCTCCTGAAGATACAACATCACTTAATTTAACCAGCGTAATACCATGTTGTTGAAGCTTATGTAGATGCACGTTCAAATATTCAACTGTTTGTGGATATGGATGGGCGATGCCTACTGCATAACCATACTTTTTGGACAAGTGAATTAAACGTTTAAACTGCTTATCAATCTGTTCATGGCTAGGAGTGTGGTCAAGAAACACATTTCGTTTAGTGCTTAACACACCACTCCTTTTAGCAATAACTTCCGCTTTACTATATTTGGTGGTGCGACTATCAACAAAAAACAGGCCTTGTTCAGATAGAAACTCCATGGTCACCGACATAGGCAAAGTGAGTTGGGTTAGCCGACTGCCCATATGGTTATTCACGCCTATTGCGTGTGGCACTGAAGACAGTGCAGTTTTTAATGTTTGTACAATTTGTTGTGGAGGCATGCTTGAAAGCAGTACATTTTTTTCTTGATTATTGCCCGCCAATGATTCCATTGGCATATGTAACATCACTTCACGCTGTTGCGCTGCTGCACGATTGGAGAAAGTTTTAGATAGGGCTTTGTTAGGTAGAATCGCGAAAGCCACATTGGCAGGCAATGCAAAAGCCAAGGCATCTTGTTTGGTGTTCCCCATATCATCAATGATCAAGGCGATTTGCGATGCATTAACAGAGCAACTGATACACAACAGACAACTAATTAGGAATAAACGCATGTTTTTATTATTATTTTACTCGACTGCATTTCACTTTTATTATAATCACATCAAGTATTTTTACTAGGATTGAATCGTTTAAATATTCGTTGGTATTAAAGCTTTAACCAACTAACAGGGTTAATAGGTGTTCCTTTATGTCTAATTTCGAAGTATAAATTTGGTCGACTTTGGCCACCACTTTGACCTAACAATGCAATCGCCTCACCAGCCTGCACTGCTTCACCGGCCTGTTTTAGTAAGGCTTGATTATGTCCATACAAACTCATAAAACCATTCCCATGGTCTAGTACTGTGACTAAACCAAAACCTCTAAGCCAATCCGAATAAAGTACTTTTGCTTGATGGATAGCGATCACCGAATCACCCGCGGTACCGTTTATCACCACTCCTTTCCATTTAATCTGCCCCTGCCTAAACCTACCAAACATCTTTCTTAGATTACCCTTTGCAGGCATTAACAAGCGGCCTTTAAAGTCACTAAGTCCAGTTAAAGTGACATCCTCTTGTTTATCGACTTGTTGTTGTGCTCGGGTTAAAGCTTCAAGCAGGTTTTTTTCGTTGATTTGTAGTTGAGCGATTTTCGCCTCTTCAGATTCGATAGCGTTCTGAATGGCAATGAGGGTTTTTTCTCGTTGTATTTGGTTTATTTGCAAGGCTCGTTGTTGCACGAGTTGTTTGTCTTTTAGTTGCTCCAATTCACTTTGATTATCAATCAACTTGGCATTCACTTTTTGCAGATCTATAACTAACAGATTAAAGCTATCTATCTGAGATTTTCGCGCCTTATTAAGGTATTGGTAATAGGTAATGGTTCGCTCAAAATTAGCAGCATCTTGCTGATTCAAAAGCATTTTCGCAAAGTCATAATTGCCGGTCATATAGGCACTACGAATTTGTTTAGCTAATACTGATTTTTGTTGTTCTAAAGATGCTAAATACCCTTTCTGTTGTTGGCGCAGTATACCGAGTTGTTTTTGATTGCTATCAAGTGACATCTCTGTTTGGTTAAGCTCTTTGGAAGATTTAGCAATCTGCAACTCAACATCTTTTAGATTATCTTGCAGCGTTTTCGCAACTTCTAGTTGCTGATTAATTTGAGCCTGTTTATTTTTTATTTGTTGCTGAATACTTTCAAGATCAGACTGTTCTTGTGCGGTTAAATCTGAAACAAAAAACACACCACAAAACATTACCCAAAGACAAAGCCATATTTGGCTTTGTCTTTGGGGTAATAAATCCAGTATCAGTCTCAATCGATTAATCCAAAGTAACTATTGGTTTGCCTGTCATCTCTTTGGGTTGTGGCATCCCCATTAGATGCAGCATAGTCGGGGCCACATCACTTAATGTACCTCCAGCTCTGGCAGTGGACTTTTGACCAACGTGAATAAAAGGTACCAATTCACTGGTGTGGGCTGTGTGAGCTTGCCCAGTCTGCTCGTCTTGCATTTTTTCAGCGTTACCGTGATCAGCAGTAATTAAACAATCTCCACCATTACGTTTAATTGCTTCCACCACTCGACCTACGCAGGCATCAACTGCCTCACAAGCTTTAACGGCCGCATCAAAATTGCCAGTATGTCCAACCATATCCCCATTTGGATAATTACAAACAATGACATCGAACTTGCCAGAATCTATGGCTGCTACTAATTTATCTGTCAATTCAGCTGAGCTCATCTCTGGTTGTAGATCATAAGTTGCGACTTTGGGTGAAGGTATTAGAATACGCTCTTCGCCCTCATATAATTCTTCTCGACCACCACTATAGAAAAAAGTGACGTGGGCATATTTTTCAGTCTCTGATATACGTAGCTGGGTCTTTTTGTGCTGTGCCAACCAGTCTCCCATAACGTTAACTAACGGCACTGGAGGGTAAGCTGCAGGCGCGTCAATGCTTTCTGCATACTGGGTCAAAGTAACAAATGCTCCAAGCTCAATATGTTTACCTTTATTAAATTCAGCAAACTCTTTTTCAACAAAAGGACGGCTAATTTCGCGAGCTCGGTCGGCCCTAAAGTTCATAAAGAAAACTGCATCACCATCTTCCAATGGCACTGCTTCACCAATCACAGTAGCTTGTACAAATTCATCGTTTTGCTCGCGCTGATATGAAGCTTCTAATGCTTCAACTGCACTAGACGCAGCTTCAATTCCTTTACCATGAGCAATCAAATTATAAGCCGCTTCAACTCTATCCCAACGGGCATCTCTGTCCATAGCATAATAACGGCCTATAACACTGGCGGTTTTCCCCAAACCTAATTCAGAAAACACCCTGTCTGCAGATTGCAAAGACGCCTTGGCACTTCTTGGTGGCGTATCACGGCCATCCAAAAATGCATGCAAATATAATTTTTTGGCGCCACGCTTTGCGGCCATTTTTAATAAGGCAAAAATATGTTCTTCATGGCTATGCACACCACCTGCCGACAACAAGCCCATGACATGAATTGCTTTATCTGCCTGAATAGCCTGGTCTAGGTTTTCTGTGAGTACTGAGTTTTCAAAAAAGTCTCCGTCTTCAACCGCTTTGGTCACCCGAGTAAAGTCTTGATACACCACACGACCCGCGCCTAAATTAACATGCCCTACTTCAGAGTTGCCCATCTGACCGGGCGGTAAGCCTACGTCCAATCCTGAACCAGATATTAAGGTGTTAGTGTAGGTTTTACATAAACCATCTAGAACCGGTTTTTTAGCATGGGCGATAGCATTGCTATCCTGTTCTTCACGATGGCCCCAACCGTCTAAAATAATCAATGCGGTAGTCTTTTTGGTTTGACCCATTATTCAGTCCTTTATAATAAAAAATTTAGCTAATGTATTGCTTGTTTACTAGGTGTGACTGTTTTTTCGTCTACATAACCTAGTTTCTTGATAATGGGTTAATGTTATCCTTACTCGCAAGGCGCGTCACGGCTAAATCATTCGAAAAAACCAAATGGATAACAATAAGTTATTCCTTGTCGCTCGGATGAATCTACCATAGGGCTAGTTTCTGTATATAAAATCTATATACTTTGGCCTCGTTTTTTTAAGTTACTCACCTGTAAGGGTCACCTGTTATGGATCAAATGGTAGAATTTGTCACTAATCATTATATTTTATCTGGTTTGTTCGCTGCACTTTTAGCCGCGCTGATATACACCACAGTGGCAAGTCAGCTTTCATCATTAAAAGAATTAAGTACTCATGAAGCAACTTTGTTAATGAATAAAGAAGATGCCTACATTTTGGACATTCGCCCAGCAGCGGAGTTTAAAAAAGGTCATATTTTAGGTTCTAAACAAATCAAAGCGGAGTTAGTGACTAAAGGAGACTTTAGCCCCCTTGAAAAACTCAAAGACAAACCCATTATTGTTGTCTGTGCCATGGGTATGACATGTAAACGTACAGCCTCTCAAATGCTCAAAGCAGGATTTGAAAACGTGGTAACGCTTAAAGGCGGTATCAACGCGTGGCAAGGTGCAAACCTGCCCATAAACAAATAAATTGTAGGAAATAGATGTGAGTAAAGTTGATATTTATACCAAAGGACATTGTCCTTATTGCCATCGCGCCAAGGCTTTGTTAAATAAAAAAGAAATTAGCTTTAATGAAATTGAAATCGATGTAATGCCTGAATTGCGCAGCACAATGATTGATCGAGCAAAAGGCAAATCAACTGTTCCTCAAATTTTTATTAATGATCATCATGTAGGCGGTTGTGACGACTTGTTTGCATTAGAAGCAAAAAACCAACTAGACAGCTTACTGTCTAACTAACAACAAAATTAAAGGAAATACCATGGCTGACGAAAATCAACCAAACGAAGCTGCAGAACAGCCAGCTGCCGCTCAAGTACCACAATTCTCAATTCAAAGAATTTATACCAAAGATATCTCTTTTGAAGCGCCAAATTCTCCAGCTATGTTTCAAAAAGAGTGGAAACCAGAAGTTCAGTTGGACTTAGATACTAAGAGCAACCCAATTGGAGAGAACTTATTTGAAGTTATTTTATCTGTAACTGTAACGGCTAAAATAGGCGAAGAAACTGCTTTTCTATGTGAAGTACAGCAAGCAGGCGTATTCATGATTGGCGAAATGCCAGAGCAAAATAAAGCGCAAATGATTGGCGCGTTTTGTCCAAACACTTTGTTTCCTTATGCAAGAGAGACTATTTCTAATTTAGTGAATCGCGGTACCTTCCCACCACTAAATTTAGCACCTGTTGATTTTAACTCTATTTTTGCCGCTTACATGCAAAAACGAGCTCAACAGGCTCAGGAACAAGCGCCTCAGAAATTAGACGCATAAGTCGGCTGATATCAAGATGAACTCGGTTTGTGTATTAGGGGCAGGCTCATACGGTACTGCCCTTGCTTTTTGTCTCTCTCGTAATGGCGTGAAAACTGTTTTATGGGGGCGTGATCAGCAACAAATGGAGTTAATGGCAAAAGATAGATGTAATCAAAGATATTTGCCAGACGCTATATTCCCCAAAGAACTAGCCGTAGAATCCGAACTCAGAGAAGCCATAGTTAATAGCCAAGACATTTTGGTTGTTGTACCTAGCCATGCCTTTTCTAGCACTTTACAGCAAATCAAACCACACCTTAATGCAAAGCATAGAATCATATGGGCCACTAAAGGCTTAGAGCCTGAAACAGGCAGACTTTTGCAAGATGTTGCTGTAGAAATATTAGGCGACGAAATTCCTATTGCGGCTTTGTCTGGGCCAACCTTTGCAAAAGAAATGGTCGCAGGTCTTCCTACCGCCATATCTTTAAGCTCTACCAATGAAACCCTTGCCAAAGAGTTTGCAAATAAGCTGCATTGCTCAAAATCCTTTAGGGTATACAGAAATGATGATTTTATTGGAATACAGCTAGGTGGAGCGGTAAAAAACGTCATAGCAATAGGCGCAGGCCTAGCTGACGGCTTAGGCTTTGGCTCTAACGCTAGAACCGCACTTATCACCAGAGGATTAACAGAGTTAACCAGACTAGGTGTTAAAATGGGTGCGAACCAGACAACCTTTATGGGTATGTCAGGTTTAGGTGATTTGGTACTGACTTGTACCGACAATCAATCCCGAAACAGACGATTCGGTTTAGCGCTAGGCAGTGGTCAAGGAATTGAACAAGCTATGACCGAAATTGGCCAAGTTGTAGAGGGATACCGCAACACCCAAGAAGTCCATATACTCTCAAAACGTATGGGAGTCGAAATGCCCATCTGTGAACAAATATATGAAGTGTTATACAACAACAAACCTGCCAAAGAAGCCGCTCTGACTTTATTAGCTAGAGATCAAACGTCAGAATAAATTAATTTTGTATTGCTTCATCTGACTCAGCCTTTGCAAAACTAACTCAACGTAAACCACTTCCAATCTATATTAAAATGTAAAACAACCTACCGCATAATTTCGTATTAATGAAACCTACACTTATCTTTATGCGGCGCTCATATGTCTTATGCTCAGTAGGTTTGTACTACGCAATATTACTTAACAGTTTAACAATAAAGATTATCTACTTTTATATCTGAGACCTTTGATTTAATTGCCCCTATTGCTGTCTAGAGCGAAGCTATGCTTCTGTGAGCTGCTTTATGGCAGTGTGGCTTAGTTGTGCATAACTAGGAATCTGCCAGTCAACTACATGGATACGAGACAAGATACAAAAGCCAATTTCTCATCTTTCCTAAGAATAAAAGAGAATACTTCAGGATTTCTACTCTTCCGCTAGAACATCGTAAGCTTTGAGTTTCGGATAACCCACCACACGATCAACGAGCACCCGCTTCAAGGCTTATTTGGACGTTGGTTTCACTAAATTTCAGCCAAAAAAAAGGCCACCTGTATAGGTGGCCTTTCTTCAGATTGGGAGCCTGGCAATGTGCTACTCTCGCATGGGGAAACC
>ENA-OSET01002721-OSET01002721.1-sediment-metagenome-genome-assembly--contig:-NODE-2721-length-16816-cov-57.035844_pt1 | contig 16816 bp, 15 predicted proteins | sample MGYA00237882_ERZ534229 | MGnify/ENA primary metagenome ERZ534229 (study PRJEB26408, sample SAMN06266212) | sediment metagenome | isolation source: Hudson Canyon methane seep mesocosm | place... | reverse complement strand
TCGAAGCCCCAGTAAACGGCGGCCGTAACTATAACGGTCCTAAGGTAGCGAAATTCCTTGTCGGGTAAGTTCCGACCCGCACGAATGGCGTAACGATGGCCACACTGTCTCCTCTAGGGACTCAGCGAAGTTGAAGTGGTTGTGAAGATGCAATCTACCCGCGGCTAGACGGAAAGACCCCATGAACCTTTACTGTAGCTTTACATTGGACTTTGATAACATCTGTGTAGGATAGGTGGGAGACGTTGAAATAGGGACGCTAGTTCTTATGGAGTCACCCTTGAAATACCACCCTGGTGTTGTTGAGGTTCTAACCTTGGTCCATTATCTGGATCGGGGACCGTGTATGGTGGGCAGTTTGACTGGGGCGGTCTCCTCCCAAAGAGTAACGGAGGAGTGCGAAGGTAACCTAGGTACGGTCGGAAATCGTACTGATAGTGCAATGGCATAAGGTTGCTTGACTGCGAGACGGACAGGTCGAGCAGGTGCGAAAGCAGGTCATAGTGATCCGGTGGTTCTGTATGGAAGGGCCATCGCTCAACGGATAAAAGGTACTCTGGGGATAACAGGCTGATTCCTCCCAAGAGTTCATATCGACGGGGGAGTTTGGCACCTCGATGTCGGCTCATCACATCCTGGGGCTGTAGCCGGTCCCAAGGGTATGGCTGTTCGCCATTTAAAGTGGTACGTGAGCTGGGTTTAAAACGTCGTGAGACAGTTTGGTCCCTATCTGCCGTGGGCGCTGGAAATTTGAAGGGACCTGCTCCTAGTACGAGAGGACCGGAGTGGACGCATCTCTGGTGAACCGGTTATCACGCCAGTGGTATCGCCGGGTAGCTAAATGCGGAAGAGATAAACGCTGAAAGCATCTAAGCGTGAAACTCGCCTTGAGATGAGATTTCCCTGGGGGTTTAACCCCCCTAAAGAGTCGTTCGAGACCAGGACGTTGATAGGTCAGGTGTGGAAGCGCTGTAAGGCGTGAAGCTAACTGATACTAATTGCTCGTGAGGCTTGATCCTATAACCTTAAGACTTGAAGATACTTGTTATCTTGAATAATTTGGTTGGTTCTAAAGCAATTTCGACAAAACAATCAAAACCATTAAATCTTTACTTCTTCCAATTTGTTAAAGGCTGTTTTATTAAAAACAGCGTAACATTACCGTTTATGCTTGGTGGCAATAGCGGTTTGGAACCACCTCTTCCCATCCCGAACAGAGCCGTGAAACGAACCTGCGCCAATGATAGTATGCTTTTTGCATGCGAAAGTAGGTCACTGCCAAGCTATTTATTTGTCTATTAAAGCTCCGTTAGGAGCTTTTTTAGTTTGTGCTTTATGTATTTGCTGCATTTGGTGAAAGCCTTACTAACAATCTTTAGTGGGGCTTTTTTACGTTTGTGCGTATAGAAAAAGTGTGGGAATAGTGATGTCTAGACAGTAATTTGGTTGCTAGGCTTTTTTATTGTAAGTGATAATAGCTAGTATTTGTAATGATTTTTTTTTAACTAATCTCGTATTCTAACTGGTATGAGGCACTCTTGTCCCGTCCAAGTAGCGCTACCAGGTAGGGTAGCGACTCTTTCAGTGTGTCAGGCAGGGTCCATGGTGGGTTGATGATAAATAAGCCACTTCCGAACATACCAAAGTCTTCTTTTGGTATACTGCTAACGCTCAATGTGACGTTTAGCCAGTTAGTTGCTTGTAGGCGCAATGCAGATACCATTTCTTCTGCCTCAGGTCTGGCAAGTAATGGGTACCAAATAATATAAGTGCCCGTAGAGAATCGCTTTAGGCTCTCTCTAATGCTGCTAACGACCCGTTGGTAATCTTGCTTGTCTTCGTAAGGTGGATCTATGATAGTAACCCCGCGTTTTGTTGTGGGTGGCAATACGGCCTTGATACCATTAAAGCCATCACCCATGACAGTTTTAGTTTGTTTGCTATTTACGCTGAAGTTTTCGACTAGTATTTTATAGTCATTAGGATGTAGTTCAAATAAACGGAGCTGATCACTTTTTCTTAAATAATGCTCGGCAATCTTAGGTGAGCCTGGGTACAAGTCAACTTGGCTAGCTGAATTGAATGATTTCACCATTTTGGTAAATTCTTGTACTGAGTCTGGTTGATTATCTCCTGATAGCAGATGTGAAATCCCCGTATCAAACTCTTTATTCTTTTGTGAAAACTCGGCATTGAGTGCATACATGCCAGCGCCTGCATGGGTGTCTATCACACAATACGGTTTGTCTTTTTGATTTAAGTAATCTAGTACAAGACTAAACGTGTAATGTTTTAGTATATCTGCGTGGTTGCCTGCGTGGAATGCGTGTCTATAACTCAGCATGAATCTATCTCTATTTTGCGATTAGTTATTATAGGTGACTATCTTAATAATTCAGTATGTTGTAATCATAATTAATTTTACTGTTACCTACATTCGCTTTTGACCCCATGGAAGCTTATACTGACAATCATAAAGGGGCTGAAATAGAAAAGCATGAAATGAAAGCTGATGTGAATAATGATGGGAAAGTCAGTTGTATCGAGTTTAAGAACTTACGCATGAGCGTATTAAAAACGTAGAGGTATGACATGGTGATGCCTTCATTGATGCCGAAGAAAAACAGATTAACAAGCCAAATAAATTATTAGGAAAAGTAGTATGAAACAAACACACTTGATTGCTTTAGTAGTCTTATTATTCATGGGCGCTAATGTTTATGCTGGTACACATAATCCTGATAGCGATGTCATGAAAGCAGATGCTAATCAGGATGACAGGGTGAGCTTTGAGGAATATAAAGCGGCACATGAGGGGCATCTGCTAGCCCGCTTTAAACGCAGAGATGTGAATGGTGATGGATTTATTGATCTAGAAGAAAAGCAAGCTGCTAAAGAAAAGAAGCAGGCGAAGCGTCAAGCAGATAAGAAGGCTGAACAACAAGCATTACGTGAAAAGTATCAACAGGATAGAAAAAGGCGAAAAAAACACTTTTATAAGTATTAAGTAAAGTGTTTTTTTATGTGCGTTAATTCAATGCTAACTAAGCTTAATAGGAGAACTGAAAATGCCATTTGTTAATGTCAAACTAGCAGGAAGTGTGACCAAGGAGCAGAAGAAAGCTATTGCTAAAGAGATTACGGAAACGTTAGTCAGGCATGCGCATAAGCCTGCTAATTACACCTATATCGTTTTTGAAGAGGTGGAGACAGAAGACTGGGCAATAGGCGGGGAGTTGCTCGGATAAGTTGAGGGCTGATGATTCTTGTGGCGAGAACCTAATTTTCCGTTAGCTTATCTTTTGCAAGGCGCTTTGGAAGCTTGCCTGCCATGCGTGATAGGATGCGTTCTTTACGATCGTTGCTCAGTATTTTTGTATTAATCTTAAATGACGGTGCAGTGTTAACTGTTAAAATGAAGTAATGTTTGATGCTAAGCCAATCCTAAAAAACCTACCGAACTTGCCAGGCGTATACCGCATGAAAAATGCAGAAGGCACTGTCATTTACGTCGGTAAAGCCAAGGATATTAAAAAGCGGGTATCAAGCTACTTTAATAAAAACATTCCCAGTGCTCGTACACGTGTCATGGTTTCTCAAATTGACGACATAGAAACGACGGTAACGCGGACCGAGGCTGAGGCCTTGTTGCTGGAAAACAATCTCATTAAAAGTATTACGCCGCGCTACAACGTGTTGTTTAGGGATGATAAAACTTACCCTTACATCGCGCTAACAGGTGATAAATTTTCGAGATTATCTTTTCATCGCGGTGTACAACGGAAAGGTGCGCAGTATTTTGGCCCCTTCCCTAGTAGTGGGGCTGTACGTGAGAGCATTCAACTATTACAAAAAGTATTTAAGTTAAGAACCTGCGAAAACTCAGTGTTTTCGAATCGTTCGCGACCTTGCTTGCAACATCAAATTGAGCGCTGCACAGCACCTTGTGTCGACTATATCAGCCAAGAAGATTACCGACAAGATGTGCATCATGCCGTGATGTTTTTACAAGGAAAAACAAATGAAGTAATGAATACGTTAGGCGAGAAAATGAATGTTGCTGCCGAAAGTCAAGAGTATGAAGCCGCGGGTGTTCTTCGTGACCGTATGCAGGCTTTGCGTCAAGTGCAAGCGAAACAGTTTGTGAGTGACTTTAGTGTCTCAGATGCCGATGTGATTGCTTGTGGCCATCTGCAAGGACAGCACTGTATTAACTTGGTGATGATTCGTGGCGGCAGACATTTGGGAGATAAAAGTTTCTTCCCTAAAAATAGTCAAGATGCGACGCTCAGTGAAACGGTAGAAGCTTTTATAACACAGCATTACATGGCTCAAAATACGCCGCCACTGTTAGTGTGTGGGGTTGAGGTGGGTGCAGTGGGCTTTGAAGCTGTATTAAGTGAACAAGCAGACCGAAAGATTAGAATTCTGACCAATGCCATTGGTGAGAAAAAGGTGTGGCTTAAAATGGCACAAATCAATGCGGAGCTAGCACTTGGTCAGAGGGCTGCAACATCGGCGAATCAAGCAGCAAAACTCATTGCTTTACGTGAAGCTTTGCATTTGGCAGAAACAGTGGAGCGGATAGAGTGCTTTGATATTAGTCATACCATGGGTGAAGCAACGGTTGGCAGTTGTGTTGTCTTTGATAAGGGAGATATGCAAAATAGCGAATACCGTCGCTTTAATATTGCGGGTATCACACCTGGCGATGATTATGCTGCTATGCGCGATGTATTGATGCGACGATATAAAAAAGTCGCAGCCGGCGAGGGCGTGCGACCTGATTTGGTTTTCATCGATGGTGGGAAAGGGCAATTAGGTGTTGCGATAGACGTAATGCAGGAGGTTGGCCTTGAGGATATTCTATTGGTCGGTATTGCTAAGGGTGAAGAGCGGAGACCTGGGTTAGAAACGATGATCTTCTCAGATACGGGTGAAATGCTTAATTTAGAGCAGGATAATCGCGGTTTACATTTGTTGCAGCAAATACGAGATGAATCTCATCGGTTTGCCATTACCGGACATCGCGCAAAGCGGGCTAAAGCGCGAATAACCTCCACTTTAGAGGACATAGAGGGTGTGGGCGCTAAACGTCGTAAAGCGTTATTAACGCGCTTTGGTGGATTAGATGGGGTGAAAGGTGCTAGCATAGACGAGCTAGTGCTTGTCGATGGTATTAGTCCTGTACTAGCAGAGAAAATATACGGCCAGTTTCATTAATAACTTTAGAAAAATAATTTAGCTATGCTTTGGAATGTACCTAATATATTAACGATTCTTAGAATCGCACTGATTCCTGTGTTTGTGGGTATTTTTTACCTGCCACATAACCTATTCGAATTAGGCTTGCAGCCAACGCATACATTGAATATCATCGCTGCTAGCGTATTTGCTTTAGCGTCATTCACTGACTGGTTGGATGGTTATTGGGCGAGAACGTTTAATCAAACCAGTGGTTTTGGCGCTTTTCTGGACCCTGTCGCCGATAAACTAATGGTGGCAGCTGCATTAATCGTTTTGGTCGAGTTTGATCGGGTGGGTGCTGTTGTTTGTCTTATTATTATTGGTCGTGAAATTGCGATTAGTGCGTTGAGAGAGTGGATGGCATCCATTGGCAAAAGTGGCAATGTGGCTGTTGCCATGATTGGTAAAATTAAGACTGCCGTACAAATGTTAGCAATTCTATTATTACTTTATTTTGATCATGTTGGTGGCTTTAATACTGCTCTGGTTGGTACCTATTTGATATATATTGCAGTAATATTAACATTGGTATCAATGGCTTATTATTTAAAAGCTGCCTGGCCCGTTATTAAAGATTCATTGGATTGATATGTCGCTGACAAGAGAACTTGTTGGCAATAATCTGAAAAACATGAATTCGCCCTTGACATCAGTCTGCATTTCGATAAAATGCTCGCTTCTTAACGCGGGAATAGCTCAGCTGGTAGAGCGCAACCTTGCCAAGGTTGAGGTCGCGAGTTCGAGTCTCGTTTCCCGCTCCAGTATTAAGAAATTGGGGGAGTGTTAGTTAACGCTAATATCCCCATTTTCATTTAAATAAAAGGCGAAATTATTCCTTATGAAATCCGCTGTAAGGTGTTAGAATACGCTCCGCGGTGAAGGGTGAGTTACAAGCCTTCTTAGCATGTTCTTGTTTTAATTAAGAGCTAATCACCTGCCCGGGTGGTGAAATTGGTAGACACAAGGGACTTAAAATCCCTCGACTTTGCGGTCGTGCCGGTTCGATTCCGGCCCCGGGCACCATTAAGTAAACGTGTTACTTCCATATCGTACTGATTTTCTTGGCTTTTTGTTAAGTTAATTAAGGTGCGGTAGACCATGCGGAAGACCAAAACGAATACTCAATCCAACTACACATTCATCAAGCGTAACGTCTTTTACTTCTCCAGACGCGTCCCAGATGACCTTCAGCAATATTATCAACGACCAAGAATAGTCCGTTCACTTCGCACTAAGCAGCCTAAAGAAGCAGCGACTGCTGCACATTTACTTAGCAGCCAGCTAGACCAGCTCTGGTTTCAACTACGGCTACAAAAACAAACTGAACAGCTATCAGGCCTCAGTCACTTTCAGCAACACAGTATACAGCTCACTCTTGAAGAAGCATTGGCTTACTACCTGAAGCAAAAAGGAAAAGCTAGAAGCCAGTTATTTCATAAGCACGCCATGCTCTATGTCAGCTATCTACATGCCGCAGTACCTAATACAACCAAACTCAAAGACTTCACTACCAGGGACGCTCTCACCTTCCGTAATTGGCTACAGGCCAAAGGTTTATCTAATGCTTCCGTACACAAATCTTTTGCCACCATTAGAGCCATCTTCAACTTTGTCATTCAAGAACATGCCTTAGAATTTAGGAATGTTTTTAAAGGCATGCAGCTACCTAGCGAGAAGGATGGCGCGAAGCAACGACTAGCAATATCTCTAGCCGATATAAGACTTATTCAGAAGTGCTGTATGGCCGTAGATGATGACCTTCGGCATTTAGTAGCGCTTCTCTCTGACACTGGTATGCGCTTAGCTGAAGCAGCTGGCTTAACGCTGGATGACCTACGCTTAGACAAAGATATTCCTCATGTCGTTATTCGGCAACACAAACACAGACCATTAAAGACTAGAAGTTCCGAACGTATCGTTCCTTTGGTAGGTGCGTCACTCTGGGCGGCTCAGCGAATTACACAGAACGCACAAGGAACTGACTACTGCTTTCCTCGTTACTGTAATACAACAGGCTGTAACAGCAACTCAGCCAGTGCAGCATTGAATAAATGGCTTAAGTCAGCAACTGGGAATAAGGATTATGTGCTGCATGGTCTACGCCACAGCTTTAGAGACAGACTGAGAGCAGTCAATGCACCTATTGAAATGATTGATAGGCTTGGTGGTTGGTCTTTAAAGACTGTTGGGCAAAGTTATGGTAAAGGTTATGACATTAAACAATCACACAATATTTTAGAAAACATCGAATAATTACTTATGAACTATAACGCTGTATTTGGAGAAAGTGAGTTAGTTATAGTTAATTTTTATTTTGTAGGACAGGTAAGCGAAATACTAGCTACTATAGTCCTGCCTATATAACTGAGCTTCCTGTGTTTTAAGTCCCCTTAACCTCGCTGTAACTCTCTGATTATTATTCATAAGCAATCGCTAATATAGCCTCCATCACTGTCCTTTTCTAAGGATATATCAACAGCAGCTACTCTTCTGGTATGAGCCACAAACTGGACTATAACTAGCAACCGTAGTGGTAAGTCAGTAATTAGTTATTAAAACAACCAATCTGAACAGTGAATTGACTAGTACCGCAGCTAGCGCTGCAAAAGACACCGAAAAAAAGTGGACTAGTGGGTTACTGTTCAATCGCTACAGATAGCACCTCTACATCCAGCATTCTCTCCAAAGCCTGTTTAGGGTCTTTAACAGAGGTGGATATAAGGGCTTTAGCGGCTTTTCTAGAGTCTGCATGCTTGTACTCGAATACCACATAGTTGTTAATAAGTAGTCTTATTAGAGGTAGTGTGGTTTTCAGTTTTCTGCACAAGGCTTCAGCACCTCTTAGTGTTTTAGCAGTATCTTCTGGGAATATTCTCAGAAAATGTTCAGGATGTAATGGAACAACTATGCTTCTTTCAAACAGCTGTAATAATCGATGAAGTAAGTTCCAATCCCAATAGTAATCTACGGTTATATCAACTGGTATAGACGTAGCTATAAATACCTGTCTATCGTGACTACCTCTAAGTAAACGTAATCTATCTATTGCTTGGGTTATTTCTGCTTCACGGTTAATTTCTAATAAGAGCTGTACATGCCTATCTGGATGATAACTAACAGATACAACCTCTTCAGAGTGGTCTTTCATTCGTAAACCACGTGGATGCATTGGATAGGTTTTCTCACCTACATTCTTACAAGTAGTAATACTGATACCACCATCAAACCAGAGTGCCTTAGCTGTTTGTTCTAGCTGTACGTTGTTGGGCTGGCTTCTGTCCAGAACTACCACTGTTTTGTAATCCTTGAACTCGTTTAACCCACGTAGATTACTGTAATGATTAATGGATGCTTCACCAAACAGTCCTGTTTTTTTTACTTGCTCATCAAGCTCACCAGTTAGCTCCTGCCGTAGCTTTTTAGTAGTTACTATCAAGGTTTTATTATCGGCTTTGAACAGATTGAGGAATGTGTGTATCTGGTTGGTTACCTGTGAATGCTCTTTCTTTCTGGAATAGGCACTCAACGTCTTATTGAACTGATGGACTATTGCCTTTCTTTCAACTGGTATGTTGATTACTTTTGTATCAAGTCTGAACAGTTTGATTACGTCCTCATTCAAGTCAGCATCAATGAATAGAACAGGTACACCATCAGGCAGGTTCATCTCCTTACGCTGCATGAAGACCAGCTTAGTTCCATTGTTTGTATCTACGTGAAGTAAGTAACTTTCATCTCGTTGCTGTGTTTCCAGTTCTTCGGCAAGAGCAGTTAGGATGTAGTCAAACTTTAGGTACTTAGGAGCAGCCTTTAAGTGTTTAGCCTGTTCTTCTGCTGTTTGGTTAGGTTTAATACTGGCTAGTTCTTTGAAACTGTACTTCTCGGCTTCCTCTAAAAGCTCTTTCTTCGTAACTCCTAATTTACGTAAGGACTTAAGTAATGGCTTGCCATCCAAGATGAACTGTCTAAAAGCTGTTAATACAGGACTAGGATTACCATCCGAAGAAGTGACTAACTGAAGCACCTCATTCTGTATCTCAATCCTTTGAATACCAGCTTGGTAAAAACTTTCATCAATCACTACAAAGTCAGGCTTAGGTAGGAACTTATGTCGTTCTAAGAAAAGCTGGTGATGTGTCATTACGGTAACCGCAGGTAAGGTAATGCCTTTGGTGTCTAATTCTTGAGTATGGAATTGTTTCTGGTAAGCACAGCTTGCATAGTGCTCACACTTATCTGTTTTGCTCTTACACAGCCTAGAAGACACTGGATAACCTAGATTGACTAGCTCAGCGACCTGTTCTGATTTTTTACAAAGCGGATTGCCTGTAGCGTCTGGTTGTAATCTACCTTTAAGCACAGACACATTAATGCTTGGCTGCTCATCTTTACTAACACGTTCAGCATGTATCTGGTATTCACTAGTAAGGTCATTAACCAGCTGAGCGGAAAGGTTATGAGTTGGGATGTAATACTCAACGTGCACTTCTTTTTGGTACTTAACCTGACCTACACATAGCTCTGAAATGACTTTAGAGGTTTTTCCTAATCCAGCAGCAGCCTTTATCGCTATAGATATGACACGTTTTGAGTCTCTAGCCTGAACGATAGAGGCATGAAACTGACGAATACCATCTACTAGAAGTGTTTCACTCTCTTCTAGGCTTTTAGGGTATTGGGGATAAGAAACACCAATTTTCTCTTCAGTCATAGTTTTACTCCATCATATTTTGTATCAATATAAACCCAGTAAGTGAGTTAAAGAAAGTCTTTCCCTTATGGGTTTCCTTATGGGTTAAAGGTGGTATATTGTAGGCGACGGTACTTGGCGTCTTGTGCGAAGGAAGTAATAATGAAGATTATACCAACACTAATTACATTCAGCTTGCTATCCCCCCACTCTTTATTGGCCGAGGGGCTCCCAGACCTTGCATCTGTAGTGTCGGGGCTGGTAGAAGTAACTAAGTCTCCAGATGTAATGACGATTAGACAAGCGACTGAAAGAACATCTATCAATTGGACTAGTTTTTCGATCGCCAATGGGAAAACTGTAAACTTTGTTCAACCATCTTCGAGTTCTGTTGCGCTGAATACCGTGCTAGGGTCCCGGCCTTCTAATATTTTCGGGAGCCTTAACGCTAATGGCCACGTTTTTCTAATTAATCCGAACGGTATTTTATTTTCCCCAACGGCTCAAGTCAGTACGGGAGGCCTAATAGCATCGACCTTAAATATAACTAAAGCAGATTTTGATAAAGGTAATTTTCAGTTTTCAGGCGGTAGCACTGAAGCAGTAGTTAATGAAGGCAATATAAACACTAGCGCTGCGGGCGTCGCATTTATCGCCGCGAAGATTTCTAACTCGGGCACTATTTCCGCAGATAACAAGGGGGTGTTGATGGGGGCGGGTTCGGATGTAACTGTAGACTTCGGCGATTCCTACAAAATTCGAATCAATAAAAGTGTGGCTGAATCTTCTATCGAGAACGCGGGCTCTATTATTGCTGATGGAGGCTTGGTATATTTAACCACCCAAACTAAAGACTATATCAGTTCATCTGTTATCAATAATACAGGGCTAATTCAGGCGCAAACACTTGCTACTGGTGAAAAAGGCGAGATCTACTTGATGGGGCACATGAGTCAAGGGGATGTTCTTGTCGGCGGGGTTTTAGATGCATCTGCTCCCAAAGGGGGTGATGGTGGGTTTGTTGAAACTAGTGCTGGCAATGTGGATTTTAATGATAGGTTCTATGTGAATACTATCTCAAAATATGGTGTCACTGGGGATTGGTTAATTGACCCAGACACTTACACCGTGGCTTCGTCAAGCGGGGATATAACTGGAGCAGCTCTCGCCTCTAGTCTTAGCTCATCGAACATTACCTTGCTGGCCGATACTGGCATTAGTATAAATGACAATGTCACTTGGTCCTCAGGTTACGACCTTACCTTGAACTCAGGAGGGAATATAAGCCTAAATGCTAATTTAGTATCAAGCGGGTCTGGCGAAGTTTATATTCGATGGGGACAGTCGAGTGCTTCTGGGGGGTCATACTCTTATACTGAAGCAGCTGGCTCCTCAATCTCCTCAACCAATGTGGCATATCAGAAAGGTACTAATGGCGCAAGGTATGCGAAGTGGGGGGAGCATATATATTTAGGTGGGACGTATATGGAGCTAGCCATAGATGGGAATACCGGTGACTTTGTTACTGTTGATGGGCCTGCTTCCACCGCCACCACTAGAGCAGGCAGTGGTTTCTATGGGAGGAGAGTATCTGATCCAGGGGTGGGCCTTATTAGTGATGCCGACGGGTTCGGCGTGGGTTACGATTTACGACTAGATTATTATGAGCCTGGCTCGCCTGAAGAGCGGTATTACTCTGGGTATAAAAGGTCAGGGGCCACTGTTGCTACAAGTGGGAGCTGCCCTTCTTGCTCGCTAACGATGCTATCTAGTGGCGACGTCTTGTCCGCTCGGATTACTAGTAACGATGGGGTGCTAAAGGTCGACCAAGTTATCACTTTTGGTGTTGATGATAATTACTATAAAGATACAGTCACAATGACCAATGTAGATTCTACAGGACCTATAACTGATGTTCGCTTTGCGAGATCCATGGACCCAGATCAAACTAGAGATTATGGTGGCAGCTTTGTCACAACCAATTTAATTGAGAGTAGTTTCTCTGCAGGGGATGACCTTGCCGCCGCGAGTGCGGTAGGAACATCAACAACAGCATATTTTGCGGGGGGGGCTGAAGTTGCACCTAAAATAACCTACTTCTCTATGGATTCATCAGCCAAGACTTCATTGGGTGCTTCGGGACTTCATGAGTATGGCGGAATATATGACTCACCTTTATATGACTCAGCTGCCTTAAAAGGCACCACCAAAACTGTCGACAGCTATATTGCTATCGCGGCGGATAAAGGCAGCATCGCCGCAGGAGAAAGTGCCGAGTTTGTTTTTTATACATCATTCAGTGGGGTTTTGAGCGCTGAAGAGATGTCTGATGTTGTTGTTGCTGTTGCGGAAGCTGCGGAAGCTGCAGAAGCTGTTGCCACCCCTAAAGGCAGCGCAACCCCTGAAGTGGCTAGCCTCTTATATTACACCCGAAAACCTCCGGTGCGACCAGAAAGAGCAGAGGCTCTTTTAGGTACTAGTGGTGATAGAGTGTTATTCCCTAAATCAAGCCCTGTATATTCTACTGATGGCCTATTTACATTCGTGGAGTCGCATGATTTAGTTGAAAGCTTCTCATATAATAATCGGCTCTTTGTGGTTGGCGGCGGAGTTGCAACACCCTCAGGTGAGAGCCTCTGGACCAGTCTAAAAGATTAATTTATGGCCTATAAATTATCACGTTCTTTTTTCTCCATCCCGCTCTTTACCATAATGATTCATGGGGCGTCGGCGGCAGGGGTGCCGCCAGATTCTGGGAAAATTACGCAAGAAATCCCTAAAGAAATTAACATGCCGGCAGCAGCGCCCCCTTTGTCTTTTGACAAGAATACAAAGGCAAATACAAAGGCAAATACAAAGGAAAATACAAAGGTATTACACGTTACGTCAGTAAAGTTTATAGGGAATACTATATTCAATAGCGATGAGTTGGCAGCCGAAATAGGTGAGGATTCACTAGGAAAAGAATACACTTTGGATGGGCTTCAGGATTTTCTTACAAAGATACAGCTTCTGTATAAAAATCATTCCTATCCTTTTGCCAGGGCTTACTTACCACAACAAAAAATTGAGAGTGGACAGTTAACCATACAAGTTGTAGAAGGGTCATATGGGGAGGTCACAGTGACTGGAGACCCTGAATTTCTTGAGAAAACATCAAGCTTTGTGTCTAATCTTAGATCTGGAGAAGTTATTCAGGGGGATGTGTTAGAAAGAACCGCCTTAATCTTGAAAGATCAGCCTGGAGTTATATCAGAGCTAATAATTATGCCTGGACAACTGTTAGGAGAAGCAGACGTAGTGGTTGATGTCAGCCGAGAAGCAGATTTAGGTTTACATGGCAGTATAGGCCTAGATAACTACGGAGGCAAAGCCGTTGGCGAGGTAAGATCTATAGCAAACATTGCCTACAACAGCCCATTCCTATTTGGTGACCAACTAACTTTAGGTGCTTTTTATACTGAAGGAGATACGTGGTTTGGGAGCGTTGCCTATAGCTTCCCCGTCAATTACGATGGCTTTAGGGCTAATCTAGGCTATATACATACCGACTATCAGCTAGGAGAAAATTTTTCATCGCTTAATGCGTATGGGGATGCAAAGATTAGTCGGTTAGGAGTCTCTTACCCCATTAAAAAGTCGAAAGTAGCCAACATTGAAATTTTAGCTAACTTCGAGCATAAGGTTTATGATGATACGATTAAAGCAATCAGTATAAATAGCAATAGATTTAGTAATGTTATTCCAGTTACGCTCGCATTCGATTTTCGAGATCAATTTCTTGCTTCTGGAGTCACTTACGGAACATTTACAGTTGCTAGGGGACGGCTGAATTTAGGTGCATCGCTTAGAGCAACGGATGAGGTGACAGCAAAAACAGATGGTTATTTCACTAAATATAACCTTGATATTTCGCGTGTACAGGCTATAGCCAACAATATGAATGCTTATGTTAGGGTGTCCGCTCAAAAATCCAATAAGAACTTAGATTCATCAGAGAGCTTTGGGCTCGGCGGCTCTAATGGTGTAAGAGCATTTCCTGTTGGAGAAGGCTATGGCGATGAAGGCTGGCTGACACAATGGGAATTAAGGCGTCACTCAAAGCACTTCGAGCCTTATATTTTTTATGATATAGGTAATGTAAAAACCAATGCCAAACCTTTTGATGGCTCAGGTAACAAAAGAACTCTTAGTGGAGCAGGTATTGGTACAAAAATGAATTACAATAAATTCAGCTTAGACGCATCCGTAGCATGGCGATTGGCAGGTGAGCCAGAATCTGGTGCCGGAGGCAATAAACCAAAGTGGTGGATTACATGCAGTTATTCTCTGTAAAATAATATGGGTTTAATAACCATTTAAATTCGAAGGCCTGCATGAAAGTGTGGGTCTTTTTTATGTCTATTTTCTACATTCATTAGCATTAATGATGTTAGCTGAAAACATCCCAACAATCATAGCTATTACAAAGGCTATAGTTAAATAATTACCATAGAGCATAGATATCAAAGCAGGTCCTGGACAATAACCAACTAATCCCCACCCAGTACCAAACAAAGCAGAACCAATAATTAACCTTTGATCAATAATATTACTTGTAGGCAGATAAAACCTTTTTGCTAGCACTGGTTTATCCCAGCTTTTAATCCATTGAAAGCCAATAGTTGTTGTTATAACTGCTGCTCCCATTACAAAGGCTAAATCATAATCCCAGCTATCCGATATATTTAAGAATCCAATAATCTTATTGGTGTCTGTCATGCCGGAAATAACTAAACCAGCACCGAAGAGAATGCCAGTAATCAATGCAATCAATAAATGTTTCATGTGTTTAACTTATGAAGGTTTGCGTAATAACCGCAGTTAACATAAAAGTTAGGGTAGCCACTAGTGAGCGTATAGATAGCCGCGATAAACCACATATGCCATGTCCACTAGTACACCCACTACCTATACGCACACCCAGACCAACTAATAAACCTGCTGTTATTATTATTAATATATTACTCTGGGCTAGTATTGGTATGGGGATATCTAATAATTGATGAGCTAAAACACCGCCAAGTAGCAGGCCCAATATGAATAATAAACGCCAAGTGCGATTACCTATATCAGTAAGTCCAGCATATAAAATGCCACTGATGCCCGCTAATCGACCATTAAAGGCTAATAATAAAATAGCAGCAACGCCAATTATAAAGCCACCAAGTACAGCATGCAGAGTAGTTGTCATTATATTAAAGGTTAGTTGCGTGAATATTATGTGTTTTGCCACATTGTTGATTAGCTGGCACTGCTATATCAATATGTCGTGGTTTGGGTAAATCTAGGTTGCCCATCATGGTAATAAAGTCTCTTTTATCAGTTTTTTGTAAGCGCGAGTTATGGGCTATTTCTTCACCTATGGTTGAACGTGTCCAGCCCTTATAATCATGTCCTGGCAATACAATCGTTTCTTTATCTAACAGCAATAATTTGTTGAATAAGCTATCATACAACCTATCTGCTGAGCCATTTTGAAAGTCGGTTCTGCCTGTTGCTCTGATCAGCAAGGTATCACCACTAAACAGGTAGTTCTTACAATCTGTTTGTAGGTGAAAGCTATAAGAGTCATCTGTATGGCCAGGGGTGTAAATGGCATTCAGTTCTAACTCACCTAGAGCAATAACTTGTTTATCACTAATACGTTGAGGAGCAGAATCACAGTTTAACTGTGATTCTTTGGCTATCATGGTGGTGCAGGATGTTAGCTCTTTTAATTTGCCAAGTGCGGTGATGTGATCTGCATGTACATGGGTATCAAGGGCAATCTTTAGTTCTAAGCCCAACTCGGCTAACAATCCTATATATTGATCTGTATTGCCTTTTACTGGGTCAATTAGTAGTGCCGTATTGCTTTTAGTTGACCCTACTAAGTAAGTATAAGTACAGGATTTAAAATCAAATAATTGGCGTAATATCATGGTGGCTATTAAGTTAAGTTAAAAAAATGTTGGATTATCATGGTTAATGTTAAAGCTAGCATGACAATAACGAATAGTCGCTGCAAGACTATACCTGCAATGTATTTACTTAAAAGCATGCCGCACAACATCCCTAACACTCCACCGAATATAATGGTTGTCAGTAAAGTGTAATCAATATGTGAAGCAGTATACACTTGATTGAAAAAGCCGATGCTACTAATTACGCCAATAATAACCAGTGAAGTAGCAACTGCTTGTTGGATAGAGATGCCGAGTAAATATATCAACATAGGCACAATAATAAAGCCACCACCAACACCGAATAAACCAGATAGTAGTCCTGTTATTGCTGCGGCAGCTGTTATACCTAACATACAAGGTAAGGCTATTTTAAAGGGTCGATTATTGTTGATGCGACACAGCGAATCATGGCTGTTAGTTTTTTGAATGGCTGCACGTACAATGCTAGCTTCAGTTGGTGCTTGTATGGTTTTTAACCACATACGACCAGCAACAATTATTACTAATAGGCTAAAACCAAATAGTACAACCTGTGAGGGCAGTAGGCTGCCCAACCAATGGCCAACAGGAGTAAATAACCCACCAACTATCGAAAATACTATAGCTGGCACCCATTGAATGTTGTTAGATTTTAAGTGCCCGATCACCCCAAGAATAGCACTGCTACCAACTACGGCTAGGGATAAGGTGATGGCTTGTTGTGGCTCAAGGCTGAGGATGGTGATCAATAATGGTACGGCAAGAATAGATCCGCCAGCACCAGTTAACCCTAAAGACAAACCAATAATTATGCCGATTAAAATGATCATGGGATTAAGAAAACAACTATGGATAACCAAGCGATTGAAGGGATAACGGCAATCTGGTCTTTAATATTTAGTACGCTCAAAAC